>Ga0123338_10003152_pt1 | contig 15030 bp, 11 predicted proteins | sample grotaG_FD_89793 | JGI IMG/M metagenome (GOLD analysis project Ga0123338, IMG submission 89793) | Glacier valley bacterial and archeal communities from Borup Fiord, Nunavut, Canada, to study Microbial Dark Matter (Phase II) -... | ecosystem: Environmental > Aquatic > Freshwater > Ice > Glacier ...
CAATAATCGCACGACCGCTGGCCATGCCTTCCAGGATGCCCATCGGCAACCCCTCATGTCGCGACGAGGACACCATCACATCCAACGTTCCATACAACTTCGCTGTCTCATCGCAACGACCCATCATCATTACATACTCTCGAACTCCCAATTCATTAATCAACCGCTCCAGTGCCTCGCGCTCAGGCCCCTCACCCGCAACCACGAACCGGCTCTCCGGCATCTCCTTCAACACCAGCGCCGCCGCCCGCAGAAAAACATCGACCCCCTTCTCCGTAGCTAGCCGGCCAATCAGGCCAACCAGCCGCCCCGAGTTCTCGCCCTTCTGTTTCACCGCCTTCCACGCCCCATCGAACGGACGCAAATCAATCCCATTCTCAATGAAATGGATTTTCTCCCGGCTTACCCCGGCATCCAACAATCTTCGTCGCACGTCTGCGGAGACAGCAGCCACCGCAGAATAGCCGCGCAGTACAAGCCGATCCAGCGCTCCGTACAACCGCACCGCCAGATTATTGTCGTACCAGGTGTGGCACGTCGAAACATACGGCACACCCGTACCCCGCAGCGCGAACCACGCATACACGTCCGACTTATAGCCATGGCTATGCACCACATCCACACCATGCTGCACTACCAGCTCGCGTATCCTCGCACTCACGCCACGATCAAATTGCCCACGGCACGGAATCAGATATGACTCCAGCCCTTCCGCCTGCGCCCGCTCATGCAACTGTAGATTCGGCACCGGCTCATTCGCAAAGCTACCCACAATGCTGCAATGCCCGCTCTCATTCATCGCACGCGAAAGATTCAGGATCACCGCTTCGGCCCCGTACAACCCCCCGCTGCTGATCACATGGAGAACCTTCATGCCAGGCCACCCTCAGCTTCAGGCTTCTCTCCATGATTCACCCACGACCAGATCGTATGGTATAGCCGGTCCCCCAGTGCGCGCTTAGCCGCATCCTTAATCCGATACTGCCGCTCCAGTCTCTGCAGCTTCCCGCTCTCCGGATCAAGAATCTGTGCAATCCACTCCAGGCTCATCCCCGATAGCAGATTCAGGCGTCCAACCATCGCCCCCAACGGCACCAATTCAAAGCGCGGAATCGACGTAAACACCTGCGCATAGCCCGCCGCCTTGCAGCCTTCCAGCACCGTCGCGTTATAGCGCCCACCCGGCAGCGACATCGTATCAATCGCCATCCCAAGCTTGTCTTCCAGCGTCACCCGCGCCGTCTGCAACTCCGTCACCAGCTCCTGCGCATTGCAATGGGTCAGCAAAGTGTGCGACCACCCATGCGCTCCCACCTGCTGTCCGGCAGCAGCGAGCTCCCGCAGCTGCTCCCAGTTCATATAGCCGGCTTTCGCACCCGTCCAGCCCGCTGTAATAAAGAATCGCGCAGTCAGCCCACGTTGCGTCAGCTCCGCCAACGCAATCTCAAAGTTGGAGCCATGACCGTCATCAAATGTAATCTCAGGCAACACCAGCGTTTTCTCGTCCCGTCGCAGCTCACAAAAATAATCCAGGTGCCTCGCGAACTCGCTCGTCTCCATCGCATAGGAGTAGTCCGTCTTGGCCGCACGTAGCTCGTGGTACAGAAAATTGACGCAACGCGTGCGTCCGCCAGATGCAGCGCGTGAATCTACCTCAAGCCCCAAGGGTCACATCCCACATAAAGGTCATTCTCTTCATAGCAACCAAACCGTAACACTACTAACATAAACAATGCCATGCCTCGAAAGAATAACCTTCGTGGGGCGCGCCTCTGTAGACAGATGTTCTAATACCACAGGGGCAGAGCAGGCTCTACGTTCCACTGCTCATACCTTTAATGTCCCAGCGGCCATACGAATTTGGAGTAGACCGGATGAAGCAAGTGGATCGACTCATCGAAGCTGACCTTTACCGCTACCACGCTCGCACCGGGCGTCATGCCCTCGTCAGCGCGTGGATTCACGATCCCGGCTTCCGCTTCACCTATCACCTCCGCAAGGTCGCCCACTATCACCCGCGCCGCAAGTCAATCCTCATCTTTGCCTACATCGTTCATCGACTCCTGCTGAACCAATACCGCTTCAAATTCGGCTTCGACATCTCCCCTCAAACCGTCATCGGCAACGGCCTCTACATCGGCCACTTCGGCGGTGTCGTCATCAGCCCGGACGCAATCCTCGGGGCCAACATCAACATCGCGCAGGGCGTCACCATCGGAGCCACCAGCCGCGGCGCCAATCGCGGCGCCCCCACCCTTCAGGACCACGTCTGGGTTGGCGCAAACGCCGTCATCGTCGGCAAAATCACCATCGGTCGCGCCGCGCTCATCGCACCTGGAGCCTACGTCAACTTCGACGTCCCCCCAAACTCCATCGTCCTCGGCAATCCTGGCAAAGTCGTCTCCGACAAAGGCTCCGCCGGCTACGTCAACCAGGTCCTCGAAGATCGAACGGACAACCGCGCCTAAGCCCGCGCCTAAGCCCGCGCCTAAGCCCGCACCTAGGCCCGCACTTAGGGCGCTCGAAATGCTCCAATATCCAGCTTCGTATTCGCTTGCCTCGCAACGCCGTCGTGGTCCGTATCCAGTCCATTCACCACCACGCCGGCGCCCTTCGCTTGGCTCCCCGCCAGCAAATGAAAATCAATCGAGTCAAGGCTCGCTTCCCCGCTCCACGGCGGCATATTCGCAATCTTCGGATTCCAACAATGCTCCGTCAACCCAATCGGGCACTTCCTCATATTGAAGTACACATTGTGATCCTGCGCCGCAAACGGATTCCCCTTAATCTCCGACGTGTAGAAGATCGCTGGCAGCTCACCCGTCCTCGGGTCCTTGAATCCAATATTCAGGTTGTTCTGATACACCACGTTTGCCTTGCTGCAGCTTCCCCGGCAACTTATGTCGTAGCTCGTAGTCCCGTAGCCCGCAAAGCTGTTATTTTGCAAAACGTAACTTCCACCGTCCGTAATCGCAAAGGCAATCCCATCCCCCGCAGCCCGGCAATACAGTGTCAAATAGCGGTGATAGTTATCCGGTGCCCCCGCGAAAGGCGCAGATAATCGGCTGCAGTTATTCACCGTAACGTTGTTTTGGAAGAGCACGCTCTTCATCGCGCCCATCTTCCACTGCTGTCCCATATTGCCGTACGACTTCGAATTCGTAATCGAAATCAAGCTGCCGCTCGTATGCAGCAAATCGAATCCATCCTGCGTGTTGTACCGAAACAGGCAGTGATCGCACGAGAAGTTCAGCGGCGTATCCGGTGTCCCAATACCATCCCCATACCCACCTCCATTCTGGTCAAAGCAGCTGAACGCCGGCACCGCATGACGCAGCGGATACTCCTCGTTGCAGCCGTTCCACTCCACCGTCAGATAGGTCGCATGCACGTTCGCCCCGGCAGCACTTGCCGTACCCCCGCCATCATCAAAATCCCAACCGGCCATCCCATTGAAGGCAATACGCACATGGTCCGCCACAATCGGCCCGCCTACCGCACCCAAAATTCCGCGCGAAGTAAATCCATGGATATCCAGATTCCGTAGCGTAATGTCCGACGTCCTCGCATCCGTCGCAATGCCAGTCTGCGCGTAGTCCGAGAGCGGATAGGAACTGCTGCATCCCTCGCTCGCCGGATAGCCCGCCCCACTACGCGTGCATTGCCCATGGTCCGTCAGTTCAAGGCACTCCAGGTCGACATGCTGCGAACCACCTAGAACAACCACCGCATTCAGCGCGAACCCACCGTAAAGCTCAGTCTTCTTGCCGCAACTCGCGTAGTTCTCCCCCAGGAAGCGAGTCGGATGCTCCGCTGTCCCCGAAGGAATCGGTGGCATCGAACACTTGTAAGGTTCTCCAGCACAGCTGCCCCAACCATCCTTCGGATTTGGGCCCTTGTAGCCCATGCGGTAGGGGCCGCCACGCAGAATCACCGTATCGCCCCCCGCAATCACCCAGTGGTTATCACCGTTGTCCTCGCTAGTAAATAGAAAGTAAGGATGCTTCAACGCGCAGGGCTGCTTGCTGCCTCTCCCCGTATAGGCCGCATCCGTTTTCCCTGTGCATTGTTTGCGATCGCCGCCATCGTTCCGCACAAACCATGTCGTGGCCGCGGCACCTTGCGCCGGCGCAACCATCTCTGCTTCATCTGGAAGAGAAAGTCCTCGCGCAGCGGGCGCACACAAAATCCATAGGCTCAGTACCGCAACCATCCATCCCGTTACCTTCGCCCCACCAAATCTTGTTGATCCATGTATCCACATAGTCCGATAGCCCTCACTCATCCGCTCTCGCTCTGGCGCACCACAACAAAACAAGCGCACTTCAAACACGCACAAATCATTCTAGACGTTCCCCGAACGTGTGATTCTGCCCCAAAACTCCACATGATATCCTCTGAGGCAATGTCCGACCTCCTCCGTCCACGCCCAGGCGCAACCGCCCCGCCCGATAAGGTTTACCCACAGGAGCAGCGGCCGTGACTACCCCCATCACCTCCGCCTCCCCCAGCGTCCTCGTCGTCATCCCCAACCTGAACGCCCCGGGGGAAACCCCCGACCCCGTCGCCTCTGTACTCAAGATGGACTACGACAACTGCAACATCGCCATCATCGAAAACGGCTCTACCGACGACTCCGTCGCCGTCCTCACCCCCATCCTCTCGGATCGCGTCCGCCTGCTCCAGTCGCCCATCAACCTCGGCTACACCGGCGGCTGCAACCTCGGCTTCGACCTCGCCCTCAAAGAGCGCTTCGACTACATCTGGCTCCTCAACAGCGACGCCATCACCCCGCCCCGGACCCTCACCTCACTCGTCGCCACTGCGGAATCCTCTCCCACCATCGGCATGGTCTCGCCGCTCATCGCATCCATCGACAATGAGGCCCGATACGTCCACGTCGCCGGCCTCTTCAAGCCCTCTATCCCCGCCTGCGAGTCCACCCGCGATCCCGAAGTAGCACGCCAGTGGATGCAATCCTCCCCCGAGCGCGTCATGCTCCTCGGTACCGCCCTCCTCGTCAAAGTCGCCCTCGTCCGCGCCATCGGCAAGCTAGACTCAGATCTCTTCGCTTACTGGGAGGATTGCGACTACTCCGTCCGCACCTTCAAGGCCGGCTTCCGCAACGTCGTCGACTTCAACTCCGTAGTCCACCACACGGAAAAGTCCGCGAAGGATGCCGTTCACGAAATCAAGCCCCATTACTGGTACTACATGGCACGCAACGAGTCGCGCTTCTGGAAAAAGCACATCACCGGCACCGCCCGTCTCAAACCCCTCTGGTGGGCCTACAACACTCAGGTCAAATCCCTCGCCATGCTGGGCGACAACAAGGTCTCACGCGATGCCATCCTCGCTGGACTATGGCACGGCTGGACAGGCAAGACCGGCCCCTACAAACCCGGCCTCCGCGCACCAGCACTCATCACCAGCCTCATCCTCGCCCACACCCGCAAGGTAACACCCAATCTCTAAACGCCCATCAACACCCTGTGAATCTGCTTCGCAAAAAATGGCGGGCTACTCGCGGTCAGCAGCTTAATCCATAGCTTCGGCGTAAGCTGCGAAGCGGGAACAGCCCCCAGCAGCTCCTTGCACACCGCAAAATTCCCATCTTCAAACGCATCGAACGAAGCCAGTATCCGCCGCCGCGCCATCTCACTCAATACCAGGGCTTTACTCGACTCGTCCATTGCGTGGTGAATCTGGATGAACTTTAAAATCTCGATCTCCCCAAGCGTCGTCCGCAAATTGTTCCCCGAGATGTTGTTCGCGTGCTTCCGAATACCCACCACGGGATCTGTAAGATAGCCCACCTGCGAGCTATTCAGGACGCAACGCAACGCAAACTCCCAATCCTCAGGAATAATCGTCCCCAGTTCGTTGTAAAACCCACCAATTCGATCGAACAGCGCGCGCGTCAGCAAAACGGTCGAAGGAAAAATCGGTTGAAATCGCAGCAGCTTCTGATAAAAAGGCACCGGGTTTACCATACCGCCTTCGAATACCTGTTTCGACCCATCGAAATAGCCAGCCGGTGCCTGATCAAACTTCGTCGCTTTCGCCCAAACCCCATTCATCACAATCGAATAGTTCGTAAATGAGTACTCAAGCTCGGGCACCTGCAGATGCAGTCCCATCTGCCTCTCCAGCTTGTCAACTTTCCACAAGTCGTCGTCATCGCAGAACGCAAGAAACGGTGATTTGGACAGCGACACCGCCAGATTTCTCGCCACGCAAACCCGCGAGTTCGCGATCCGCCGGTACGTCACCTTCGGATGCGGATTGGCCATTACTTCGGAGGTATTGTCCGTCGAACCATCGTCAATCACGATGACCTCTGTCGGCGGATACGTTTGCGAAAGGATCGCGTCAATCGTCTCCGGAAGAAAGTCCGCACGGTTGTGCGTCGGTATCAGTACGCTTACTTCTGCTGGCATGGCGCTTGTTCTCCTGGTTTCATCGACCGCCTGCGGCCTGATCTCGTTTCAACTACTCTCATCACGTGCCTTCCAATACTGCGGCGTTGATGCGCCTGACCGTTGCCGCGCGCGAGTCCCAGTCGAACTTTTCGCGGGCACGCCTCAACCCCGCAAGCCCCATCCGTTCCCGGGTTTCATCTTCCAGCATAAGTTTGCGTAACACCCCTTCCAGCTCCGCTTCATCTTCACTGCCCACAAGAAATCCCGTCACGCCATCAGCAACGGCCTCCGCGGTGCCGCCTGACCGTCCACCAATCACAGGCTTACCCGCTGCATTCGCTTCCAAAAACACCATCCCAAAGCCCTCCACATCGCCCGAATCCTCGGTATTCGGCATCGCGACAATGTCTGCCATGTTGTAGTAAAGGTTAAGGTCTTCATCCGCGACAAATCCCGCAAAAATCACTCGGTCTTGCATCTTCAAAGTCTCGGCTAAGTCACGCAGCTCCGCCTCCATCGGACCCCGGCCAACGATGACATAACGGAACGGCGGTAGTTCAGCTCTCAAGGATGACAGGGCTCTCATCACACGGGCATGTCCTTTTCGTGGCACCAGCCGCGCCACCGTCAACACTACAATTTCATCATCCAGACCAATTCGTTTCCGTAAAACGGAGCTCCCCGCATCAGGAAAAAACACGGTGCTATCCAACCCTGGGCTGACCTTGTGGATCTTCTTGCCCTCGATCCCCGTACGCAACAGGTTCTCAATCGCAAACGCCCCGTTCGCAATCACAGCATCCGCATGGCGATAGATCAGGTTGCGCAACTTTGGCTGAAATCTCCGTTGGTCCGTCAACGTGATGTCCTCGCCATGACAGTACGCTACGAAGGGTATGTTCAATGCTTTCTTAAGGACCAGTCCAATCACACCCGCTGGATAAAGATCCCCGCAATGCACAATGTCCGGACGTTGCCAGACAGCTCGCACAAACGCCTTCAACATAGGCCCAACTATCTTCGGTAGTTGCGAGTAGCTATGATCGCGTAACGGAGTGAAGCTCCGTGTAATCCTCAAGTGTGCCGTCTGCTCCCGGGCGTCGAACGCTTCCCAGCCCGAGACTTTGCTCGTCAGGATCGAAACATCGTCCCCAGCCTCGGCAACCCGTTTGAAAAGATTGTAGTAATAAAATCTCGACCCGCCGGCATGCGGAAGAAATGTGTCGGTAATCAGGTGCAGACGCACGCTTAGTCTCCTTTCAAAGGCTGCTCAATTCAAATAAAGCCTTTACCTCGTTTACCTCCGAATCAATCTCTCGGACTCACAATGTGACAGTCTGGACCCCTACGCGCGAGCTGCGCCACCGTCGCAACATCCCCATAAGTTCCACGCGAAATACCGCGGCCATAGTCAAGAGATAAACCGGCAGAGTGACTAGAATTTGCCCAAAAAACACTGGCAGCGACCTCGCGCTCCAATAGTGCTCGGTCAGCAGGCAGGTCAAGGCAAACGGTACGGAGCACAGCGTCACCTTCACCCAGCCCTCCCATAAAAAATGCCAGGGACTTACACCCAGAATCCGACGGACGTACCAAGGCCAGAACACCATGTACACCACCGCACTCGATAAAGACGTCCCCCATGCAACTCCATAGATTCCAACGGTCTTCACCAGCACCACGCTCAGCCCAAGATTCACGCTCGCCTCAACTACGGCCCACTTCGCCACCGGCCTGTGCTTTCCAATCGCCATCATGATCGACCCTGCAGTCGACCCCGCCACGCTAAAAAACTGCGCAATCATCAGGATCTGCAGCACCGTCCCGGCAATCTCGCTGTACTTCGGTCCCATCCATAGCCCGATAAACGTCTTCCCGCGAAACAGCAGTGCCACGCTGATCGGCATCATCAACGCAATTGTCGCTTGCGTGCCGCGAATCAAAAGCTTCCGCAGTTCTGCTTCCTGCCCCGAAGCCTCCAGGCTGCTCGCCAGCGGTCCAAACGTCGTCGAAAGCGCCGAAACCACCTGCCCCGTATACGTCACCAGGCTGCCGCCAATCGAGTAGTACGCCACCATCCCCACCGAGAGGAACGCGCCCACCGCCATATTGTCCGTGTTGATGATGATCTGCACCGCGACGATCAAAATAAAGGTCGTCATGCTGTAAGACCAGATCGCCTTCAGCGTCTCCCCACTCGGCCGTGCAATCCGCACGCGAGCCGCCGGGTACTTCCGAATCGCCACCACGTACGTCAGCGTGCCCGCCAGCAGCACCACCGTAAACTCCCAGTACGCCAGCGTCACCAGGCCACCGCCATGGCGCAGTAAAAACAGAACGCCGCCCGCCCGCGCCAGCGTCTGCGCCATCGTCACCCAGCTCAAAATATCAAACCGCTGAATCGCCGCCAGGATTGCGCCAAACACGCCAGAGACCAACGTCACCGCGATCCCGAGCGCGCACATCATCACCGTAATCTGCGATGCCCGTTGCAACTCTGCCGGAATCTTGAAGAGGTGAGGAAACAGCAGAGCCAGCAACACGCTCAGCACCCCAACACCACCTGCAATCAGCAGTCGAAACCACAGTGCCGCGCCAATCGCCTTCTGCCCCTCTTCAATCTTGCCTTCCGCCTGCGCCTTCGAAACGAATCGAATGATCGCACTGCGCAACCCAAGATCCAGAAGATTCAGATAGGCCACCGTCGAGACCGCCAGAATCCACACACCGTAAGCTGCGGATCCAAGACTGCGCACCACAAACGGAGTCAGAAAAAATGGCACCACCATGCCCACCGACATGGCCACCCAGTTCATCCCGACATTGAAGGCAAAACGTTTCTTACTTGGCATGAATAAGTTTCATAAACATCTCGATACTACCAGCGACGTATCTCGTGCAAACACTTGAGAATCTAGCGCATAACCCCATCCATCCGCAGTCACATCTGCGGTTGGCAAGGCGCATCATCCACCGGATCAGGCGCAATCGAATCTCCGGGTCCAACCAGTATCCTCCGGCGATAACCCCATCCCCTTCAATAGCACTTGCGTGGCACGTCGCCCCTGCCATCCGCCCGTGTTGCCCGCGTATCATCGCTTAGGGAGAGGTACGCATACACGTCGTGAGGTCACTTCTGTTCTGGCTCAGTTTCGCGTTCACCGCCTACGCCTACTTCGGCTATGCCGTTTGGCTGTGGCTCTATGTGCGCATCCATCCTCGTCCTGTCATCATGCGGCCGGTTCCCTTCACCGCCTCTATCCTCATCGCCGCGCGCAACGAGCAGCTCAATCTCCCATCCAAAATTGAGAACCTCTATCAGCTCGACATCCCGCAGAACCGTCTCCAGATCATCATCGCCTCCGACGGCTCCACCGACAATACCCCCGCCATCCTCCAGCAGCACGCCCCCCGCATCACACCCCTCATCCTGGCGGACTCCCGCGGCAAGGCGCTCGCGCTCAATCACGCCGTCACCCAAGCCACCGGAGACATCCTCGTCTTCCTCGATGCCCGCCAGTCCGTCGACACGAATGCCGTCTCCGAGCTCCTCCAGTGCTTCGCTGACCCAGAAGTCGGAGCCGTCAGCGGCGAACTCCTCCTCGAAGCCGCACCCGGTGCCTCCGCCGGAACCGCACTCGGCATCTACTGGAAGATAGAGAAAGTCGTCCGCAAGCTCGAGTCCGCCTCAGGCTCTGTCGTCGGAGTTACCGGAGCCATCTACGCCATTCGCCGCGAACTCTTCACCCCCATTCCACCCGGCACCGTCCTCGACGATGTCTTCGTCCCCATGAACGTCGTACGCCAGGGCAAACGCGTCGTCTTTCAGAGCGCAGCCATCGCCCGCGATCGCATCTTCGAGCAAAACGGCAAAGAATTCTCCCGCAAGGTCCGCACCCTCACCGGCAACTACCAGCTTCTCCGCATCGCCCCTTGGCTGCTCTCCCCCCGCAACCCCATCCTCTTCCGCTTCATCAGCCACAAGATGCTCCGGCTTCTCGTCCCGGTCTTCCTGCTCGTTATGCTCATCGCCTCGGCTCTGGCATCCGGCATCTTCTTCAAATTCATCTTCGCCCTGCAGATTATCTTCTACCTCATGGCCGCGTTGGGCCTCCTCAGCGCCGCCGCCAGAAACATCAAGCCTTTCGCCATCGCCAGCACCTTCGTCATGCTCAACGCCGCCGCCGCCATTGCCTTTTACAACTTCGTCACCCAAAAAAAGAACGTCTGGGTCTAATCCACCTCCGGGGACGAAAGTCGCCGGAGCATCTTGAATACGAATCGACAACCTTCGCAATCCGGTTCGTTCACACGCTTCGATAAACTAGTAGGGATAGCCGGCTCGCACCAATACCGGCTCAGGAGACATCGTCGTGGGAACCGGAATAGGGCATTACATCCCGCTGGTCTGCTATCTGGCCTGCTGGGTCATGGCCATTCGCGCCCTCGCAGGCAAACCCCTGCCGACCCTCTACTTCACCATCCTCCTCCTCCCCTACCGCACCATGCGGGATCACTTCCTCGACTATCCCCTCGGCGGCAACGCCCTCACCATCCTCGTCGCCGCCATCATCATCGGTGGTCTCCTCAAAGGCAAGAAGCTCCCCAAGTCCAGCCTCTTCCTCATCTGGGCCGTCTTCGGCATCTACCTCTACTTCTCCATGTGGTTCGGAGTCATCCTCGGCAACGCACCGCCACCGCTATGGCTCAATGACATCAACTTCATCACATGGAAAGACTACATGCTCATCCCGCTCGTCTTCGTAGCGGCCAGCCTCGTCATCGAAGATAGAAAATCCGTACGCACCGTCATCCTCGTCGCTGCCTTCTCGCTGCTTGCCATCGATCGCAGCTCGCTCTTGAGCAGCCTCTCCCGCTCCTGGGGAACCTTCGACGAAAACAAGCGCGATGGCGGCCCCCTAGGCTTTGCCGGGGCCAACGGCCTCGCGGCATTTCTCGCTCAGTTCTGTATGTTCTTCTGGGGCTTCATGCAGTTCGTCCAGACCAAAAAATACAAAATCCTCGGCTACCTGCTCGTTGCGACCACTGCCTTCGCAACTATGTACACCTTCTCCCGCGCCTCCTACATCGCTATCATCGTGGGCGCGCTCATCCTCGGCATCCTCAAAGATCGCAAGCTTCTCCCCATCATCGCCATCTTCCTCGTCACCTGGCAGGCCGTCGTGCCCAAGGCCGTCTCCGAGCGCGTCAACATGACCCACAACGCCAACGGAAAACTCGAAGCCTCCGCCGACGAGCGCATCCGGCTTTGGGAAGCTGCCAAGGCCAGCTTCCTCAGCGATCCCATCGCAGGCGTAGGTTACGCCACCTATCAGATGAACGCCCACACCGACAATCTCCGCGACACCCACAACTGGTACGTCAAGGTCCTCGTAGAAACTGGCCTCGTCGGCATGATTATCGCCCTCGCGCTCATCCAGCAGATGCTCGCCCTCTCCTACCGTCTCTTCAAAAACGCCCACGATCCCCTTTACCGGGGCCTCGGGCTCGGCCTCTTTCTCGCCACCACCAGCACCGTCATCCTCAACTTCTTCGGCGACCGCTGGACCTACCTCGAAATCAGCGGGCTCCTCTGGGTCCTCCTCGCCGCCGGCGTTCACGCCGAACGCCTCGACCAAACCAGCACCGTCTCCGAGGAATCCCCCGCCGAGCAGCCCGTCAACGTAAATCCCTACCTCATCACCCGCTAGTCGAAGCATCTCGCAAGCTCTCGCATGATCACCCAACTCACCCCCAACTTGCCCCCCTCGTCGCCACCAGCCTCGCAAGCAGACGTCACCTTGCCGCACGTCCTCCTCGTCGTCGACCAGTTCGGCAAAACCCTCGGCGGCGGCGAGCGCATCGTCCTCAAACTCGCCGCGAAGCTTCCCGCCTATGGCTACCGCGTCTCCATCCTCACCTTCGCAGTCCATCCCCAAAGCCCGCTCCTCCAGGCCCCCGCACCCTGCCCCGTCTACTCCCTCCCCCTCCAGCGCACCTACGATCTCACCGCCATCCGTGGTGCCTTCGCTCTACGCCGCTTCCTCAAGCAACAAAACATCCGCATCGTCCAGACCTTCTTTGAGAGCTCCGACATCTGGGCAGGCTTCTTCACCAAAACTCTATCCAGCGCCAGTCTCATCTGGAGCCGCCGCGACATGGGCATCCTCCGCACCGGTAAGCATCACGCAGCCTATCGCCTCATGGCCGGGCTGCCCGACAAAGTCTTCACCGTCTCCGAACTCGTCCGTCAGTACACCATCGACACCGACCACGTAGCCCCATCCAAAGTCCAGACCATCTACAACGGTCTCGACCTTGCGGACTTCAACCCCGCCGCACAAACCCATCGCCCGACCGCACAGTGGGTCATCGCCACCGTAGGCAATATCCGCCACATCAAAGGCAACGACATCCTCATCCGCGCCGCAGCCCTCGTCATCGCGCGTTACCCCAACGTCACCTTCCAGATCACCGGCGAAGTCCTCGAACCCGCCTACATGGAATCCCTCGACCAGCTCATCCACAAGCTCAACCTCACCGGCCGCATCCTCTTCACCGGCGGCTGCAACGACCTCCCCACTCTCCTCGCCAACGTCGATCTCTTCGTCCTCCCCTCCCGCAGCGAAGGCTTCTCTAACGCCATCATCGAAGCCATGGCCGCCGCCCTCCCCGTAGTCGCCACCGACGTAGGCGGCAACGCCGAAGCCGTCCAGCACGGCACCACCGGCCTCATCGTCCCCCCGCAAAACCCCGAAGCCCTCGCCACCGCCATCCTCACTCTTCTCGATAACCCCCCTTTAGCCCGGGAAATGGGCACCGCCGGCCGCCAGTTAGTCCTCGAAAAATTCACCACCGAAGCCATGATGCGCCAAACCACCAACATCTACGCCACCCTCCTCCACCCCCAACCCTGACCACCAGAACCCGCCTCCCCCTCAACCCACCCCAAACGCCCGGGTGCCCCATCCTTCGCAGCCCCACCGCGAAGGGTGGGAGACACAAACACCCAAGCCCACGTTCAACGCAGCCACCAATAAAGCAACAGCCAATGCCTCACCTCTCGCGAAGTCCGTCGCCAATCTGGCACCATCTGACAACGCCCCCTACTCACGAGAACGGCGTTTATCAGGATTGATTGAACTAAGGCTCCAGCCTGCGGTCTCTCGTAGTTGATATCCTCAAAGAATGAACACTGTCTTCTATTCGTGGCAGAGCGACAGGCCTGGGGCCGTTTGTCGCAATTTCATCGAGCGTGCTCTTCAGTCGGCCATCGACAGGCTGCGAGCCGATGTGGAGATTGAACCGTCCTTGCGGAAGGATCTCGAACTCGATAAAGACACGAAAAACGTACCTGGCTCCCCCGCCATTTTCGACACGATTCTATCAAAGATTGAGGCAGCCAGGGTCGCGGTTTCCGATCTTACATTCGTGGGTCGGCGCGAAGACGGGAGACCGATTCCAAACCCGAACGTTTTGATCGAATACGGATATGCGTTAAAGAAACCAGGCGCTACGCGAATCTTTGCCGTGATGAACGAAGCGTATGGCAAGGCTTCGAATCAATCGCTGCCTTTCAATCTAGCGCATGTAAGATTTCCTATTCGATATTCGCTGGCCGAGACCGCATCCGAGGACCAGAAGAAGGAGGCGCGGAAAGCGCTCACGGACGCATTCGAGTCGGCTTTAAGGACAATCTTCAGTAGCAAAGAATATCAAACGGAAGAGGCCAGACGGGTTCCCTCGGCCCTCGATATTGCCGCTGTTCACAAAAGAGAGCAGGAGTATTCATATCGGCTGTCCGCTCTCGGCTGTGGAGACGGCCTAGAGGATGTCAACCAAAACGTGAAATCCTTGTTCGACCTCATCTGCGCCAAATGCAATGAAGTCGAAGCAAAACACAACTTGAATATTGAGTGCGGCTTCCAAATAGTTCCTCATGAGAGAACGCAGTCCTGTGTCCTAAAGACACGGTATCTTGGAATCGTTGTGAATTGGGAGCAGCCTTCCATAAATTCGCTAGATCGCGCGAACCTCAACATCATTGAGTTGAGCGGACATCTATATCTGCCTGGCCAGTTCCCGGGGGGAGTGTATTTTCCGCCGAAGGAACTCGGCCGAAAAATCTATCAGCCAACTCTCTCGGACGCGCTTGAGATCGGATGGGTTAAGCATGGAAAAACGATCCGTCAATCTCCTTTCAGTTCGAACGAAGAATTTGCTGAAGGATGCGTCTCGCAGCTTGTGAATATGCTTCGAAAGAGCAATCGGTGAGGATAGCGCCTTACTTGTAGATCAGTCGTAAGGTCGATTACTCCTCATATGTCGGCATGTCGGAAGTGATCTCCAACGGACGAGAACAGCGTTTCTCGGGATCAGGACTTTCACCGTTGACCGTCTTAGGGTTCAGTCTCGCCAGAGACGAGCTGGGCTATGTATCGGCTCGCATCGATCTGCTGTGTCGTCTGTCCGAGTCTCTTGGGCGTGTTGAGATATCCGGGCCACACATGACCGGCTTCTAGGATGCGGTAGTGCGTCACCTCCCCTCCGGCAGCACAGCCGTGGAACCGGATGCGCTCGACATGCGTTCCGTCGTCTCCGTGGTCCG
>Ga0123338_10003153_pt1 | contig 15029 bp, 10 predicted proteins | sample grotaG_FD_89793 | JGI IMG/M metagenome (GOLD analysis project Ga0123338, IMG submission 89793) | Glacier valley bacterial and archeal communities from Borup Fiord, Nunavut, Canada, to study Microbial Dark Matter (Phase II) -... | ecosystem: Environmental > Aquatic > Freshwater > Ice > Glacier ...
GCCGAGTCGCTGCTGACGCAGGGCGCGCCGATCAACGCGGGCGTGGGCAGCAGCACGCCCTTGCACGGCGCGGTGCTGTTCGGCCCGCCGGCGCTGGTGACGTGGCTGCTGGCCCACGGGGCCGACCCCACGCTGGGCGATAACGACGGCAAAACGCCGCTCCAAGTGGCCGAAGCGAACGGCAACACGGCGGCAGCGGCCCTGCTGCGGTAGCGCTGGGTTACGACGCGGCCGGCGACCCATCCGGCTCCATCGTGATCTCGTCCGCCGGCAAAGACACGTCCGCACCGAGGTCACAGAGCCTGCGTCGCCGGGTGGAACGGTCGCCGGGTGGAACCGCCGCCGGGTGGAACGGTCGCCGGGTGGAACCGCCTCCTACAGGGTTGGTGGGTGGAACGGTCGCCGGGTGGAACCGCCTCCTACAGCGCGCACGGTCGCCGGGTGGAACCGCCTCCTACAGGTCCGCCGTGATCCGCTATGAAGCTGGGTTTTAGCGATTCGTCTGTAGGAGGCGGTTCCACCCGGCGACCGTTCCACTGCGCTCAATGGGTTAGGCTTCTCGCGTCTCCGATCAGACGGAACCGTTACCTCCTTGTCCCTGGCTTACCCATTCTGTGCTATAATAACGCGCATCGCCGCCCATCGGCCCGCAGCGGTCCGATGGGGTGGTGTCCGCGCGGTTGGCCGGCGCGGGGCGGACCGCGTAATGCGCGGTGGATAGGCTCCTTATGTTCACACAAACCAATGGACCCCCGCTGATCCTGATCGCCGACGACAACCGCGAGGTGCGGCGGAATCTGCAAAAGCTGCTCGAAGCGCAGGGCTGTGTGGTGTGTATCGCTGACGACGGCTACGAGACGCTGGCCGTGGCCGAACGCCAGACCCCCGACCTGATTCTGCTTGACGTGCAACTGCCGCGGCTTGACGGCTTGGCAACGGTGCGCGCCCTGAAAGCGCACCCTACGGTCGGCCATATCCCGGTGATCCTGCTGACGGCGCAGGCCGGACCTGCTGCCATGCAGCGTGGCCTAGATGCCGGGGCCGACGAGTTTTTGACCCAGCCGGTAGACGAACATGAACTGCTGGCCCGTGTGCGAAGCCTGCTGCGCGTCAAGGCCCAGCACGACCGCTTGCGCGCCTACGGCGGGCGGCTGACCAGCCTGCTGCACGTGACCGAAGGCTTGCGCCTGCACCTCGAACCGCAGCCCCTGCTGGATGCCATCGCGGATCTGGCCCGCCGGCACCTGGGCTTTGGCCGCGTGGTGGTCATCCTGTTGGAGGTCGAGACGGGCCTGCTGCGCGTGGGCGCGTTGGCCGGCGTGAGCGATCCCCAGGCTCGTGCCGCGCTGGCCGCCACCACCTATCCGTGGGACGATGTGCGCGCCCTGCTGCGCGCGGAATACCAGATCAGCGAATCCTATCTGATCCCCGATGATTCGATGACGGGCCGCCGTCGCCTGTGGCGCAAACCGACCGCGCCGCTCGGTGATGGGCGCTGGCAAGCGCAAGATAATCTGCTGGTGCCGTTGCGTTCGGCGGCGGGCGCGTTTTTCGGCTTGCTATCGTTCGACACGCCCGATGACGGACAACGCCCCGACGCGGCCCACATCCAACTGCTGGAATTGTTTGCCCATCAAGCCGCGTTGGCCTTGCAAAACGCCGCGCTCTATGCCGACTTGCACCGCCACTATGCCCGCTATGTCGCGCCGGCGGTCGCCGCGCAGATCACTGGGCGCAGCGCCGTCAACACGCCCTTTGGCGCGCCGGTGGAGCAGGATCTGGTCGTCCTGTTTGCCGATCTGCGCGGCTTCACCGCCCTCAGCGACGGCCTCAGCCCGCAGATCCTGGTCAACAAAGTGCTTAATCCCTACTTTTCCGAAATGACCGACGTGATCCTGGCCTATGGCGGATTGGTAGACAAGTTTCTCGGCGACGGCATTATGGCGATCTTCGGCTTGCCCACGCGCCGCGAAGATGAAGAGGCGCGCGCCCTCACCGCCGCGCTGGCGATGCAGGTCGCCTTCCGTCCGCTGCAAGCCAGTTGGGCCGCCGCGTTGGGCCGCGATATCGGCATGGGCGTGGGCTTGGCGGCGGGCCGCGCCGTGGTCGGCAACATCGGCGCGCCGCAACGCCTCGACTACACCGCTATCGGGCGTGTGGTCAACATCGCCAGCCGCGTCACCGATCTCACCCCCTCCGGCGGCGTGTGGGCCACCCAAGAACTGAAGATGCTGGCCGAGACCTACGTTCTCACCCACCCCGCCGATGCCGCGCACTACCCGCTCACCTTCCAACCACTCTTGCCCACGGCGCTCAAAGGCGCGGTCGGAATGCAAAACCTCTACGCCTGCGGGTTGGCCGGCTAGGTTGGCGGGCTGCATCTTTTCGCAGCGTGGTAGCCGACCGCCCTCACCCCCCAACCCCCTCTCCTAAAGGGAGAGGGGGAGTGATCAACCGATCCTGTAGTAATTCAGTTAAAGATCTAGAACCGAGGAGTTTGCACCCCCAGGTGCGAACTCCGAGGGCGGCGCGTCGTTCGCACCTGGGGGTGCAAACTCCTCGGTCATAATTTCTAGATCATTATCTGAACGACTATACCGGCAGGTGGGTGGTAGGAGCGCCAGCCCGCAGACTCCCCCTCTCCCTTTAGGAGAGGGGGTTGGGGGGTGAGGGCGGCCCGCACGCAAAATCCTGACGCGCATTGGGTCTGTGGTATAATGGCGCTATGTGTGCGCCCCTGTGACTAGCCGCACGCCGGAGCGTTTGCCGTCTTACCAAAGGAGCTAAGAGGCCATGACCATCCATTTCCCGCCCGAAACGAGCGCCGATGCGCCTAGACAGTTATATCGGGATGCCCTGAGCGGCGCGGCGGTTCCGCCCCCGTTGCCCGATTATGCCGACCTAGTGGTTGGCGCAGACACGTTGGTGCCACTGTTAGACGGCACGTTGCGCCGCTACATCAACCTGGACAATGCCGCGTCCACCCCGCCGTTACGGGCGGTGCAGGCCACCGTGGACCGCTTCTTGGCCTACTACAGCAGCGTGCATCGCGGCACCGGCTTCAAGAGCCAACTGGCGACCCATGCCTATGAGCAAGCGCGCGCCCTGACCCTGGCCTTTGTCGGGGCCGACCCGGCGACCCATGTCTGCATCTTCGGCAAAAACACCACGGAAGCGGTGAATAAACTGGCCCGCCGCTTCCCCTTTACGCCCGTGCGGCCGGTGGTGCTAGTCAGCGACATGGAGCATCATTCCAACGATCTGCCGTGGCGGGCGGTGGCGCAGGTCGTGCGGATCGGGCTGACCCCCGACGGACGGCTGGATCGGGCTGATTTCGCGGCCAAGCTCGCCGCCTACGCCGACCGCGTGGCGCTGGTGGCGATCAGCGGGGCGAGCAATGTCACCGGCTTTATGAACCCCATCCATGAATTAGCCGCGCAAGCGCACGCCGTCGGCGCGCAGATCCTGGTGGATTGCGCTCAGTTAGCCCCCCACCGTACCATCCGCATGGGTGCGCTGACCGCCGCCGACCATCTGGACTATATTACCGTCTCGGCCCACAAAATGTACGCCCCCTACGGCACCGGCGCGTTGATCGGGCGGACGGACACCTTCGCGCAAGGGGCACCCGATATGCCGGGCGGCGGCACCGTCGAAATCGTGATGACCGACGCGGTTTATTGGGCGGATCCGCCCGACCGCGACGAGGCGGGCAGCCCCAACACGGTCGGCGCGGTGGCCCTGGCGGCGGCGATCCAACAGTTGTCGGCCATCGGCATGGATCAGGTGGCCGCCCATGAGGCGCACCTGACCGCCTACGCGCTCGAACAACTGGCGACCATGCCCGGCATCGAGATCTACGGTAATCCCGACCCCCGCCAAGCGGCAAGTCGGGTCGGCGCGATCCCTTTCAACCTGCACGGCCTCTCGCACTTTTTGGTGGCGGCGGTGTTGGGGCACGAATTCGGCATCGGGGTCCGCAACGGCTGTTTCTGTGCCCATCCCTATATTCTGCATTTGCTGGGGATCGATGCCGCCGCCGCCGAACAGGTACGCGATCATATTCTGCACAAGAACAAGGCCGCGATGCCCGGTTTGGTGCGCGCCTCGTTTGGGTTGTATAATACCACGGCGGATGTGGATGCTTTGATCGCGGCACTGGATGCTATTCGGCGGGGAGCCTATCACGGCCGCTACGTGCAAGACCCGCTATCGGGCGAGTATCGTCCGCAGGGCTGGGCACCCGATTTCGACCGCTATTTTCAGTTCTAGTCAGGAGTATTCGTCGTGGATCTGTCGTCGCATGGGGCCGTGCCCCACCTGATCTATCTGGACCACGCCGCCACTACGCCGGTGCATCCCGCCGTGGTGGCGGCCATGTTGCCCTATTTCACCGCCCACGCCGGCAACCCGTCCAGCGTCCACAGCGCCGGGCGCGCCGCCGTGCAGGGGCTGGAATCGGCGCGCCGCGCGGTGGCCCGTGTGCTGGGCTGTCGCTCGCGCGAGGTGATCTTCACCGGCGGCGGCAGCGAAGCCGACAATCTCGCGATCAAGGGCATTGCCTACGCTCACCGCGCCGCCGGCCACGCCACCTCGCATATCATCTCCATCCCCATCGAACACCACGCCGTCACCCACACGCTGGACCACCTGGAGGCCGCCGGTTTCGCCGTGACCCAGGTGCCGGTGGACAGCTCTGGTCGGGTCAGCGTGGCCGCCATCGCTGCCGCCATCCGGCCCGACACCTGCCTGATCACGATCATGTATGCCAACAATGAGATCGGCACGGTGCAACCGATTGCTGCTATTGGCGCGCTGGCCCGCGCCCACAGCATCCCCTTGCACAGCGACGCGGTGCAGGCGGGCGGCTACTTGCCGCTCAACGTGGACGCGCTGGGCGTGGACTTGCTGACGCTGACCGCGCACAAGTTCTATGGGCCGAAAGGCGTGGGGCTGCTCTATGTCCGCAGTGGGCGCAAGCTGCACCCGCTGATCCACGGCGGATCGCAGGAGCATGGCCTGCGCGCGGGCACCGAAAACGTGCCGGGCATCGTCGGCTTGGCTGCCGCGCTCACCCAGGCCGTGGCCCAAGCGCCCACTGAGGTGCCGCGCGTCACCGCCCTGCGCGACCGCCTGATCGCCGGTATTCAGACGCGCGTGCCCGGTGCCTATTTGCAGGGCCACCCGACGGAACGGCTGCCCAACAACGTCGCCGTCTGTATCGCCGGCGTGGCGGGCGAGGATTTGCTGCTGCGCTTGGATCTGGCGGGCATTTGCGCGTCCAGCGGCTCGGCCTGCAACTCCGGCTCCACCGCCATCAGCCATGTGCTGCGTGCCATCGGTACGCCGCCGGAACTCGGTCGCGGCTCCCTGCGTCTGACGCTGGGCAGCGCCACCACCGAGGCCGATGTGGACTACACTATAGACACCCTGGCTCAGGTCGTGGCTGAGTTGCGTGTCCACCAGCCGCAGGCGATTGCCGTCGGCTAATCGGAGTACCATGCGACAACCCCACAACACCACGCGGGCGGCGCTGCTTGGCGGCTGCCTCGCCCTGCTGACCCTGGTGGGCTGCGATAGCGCCACCCCACCCACGTATACCGGCTATACCGGCCCGCTGATCAACAGCAATCCGCTACAGGAGGAGGGCCGCACGGCCATGGTCCGTTGGGCGGAAGCGCATCCGCTGCCGTCCCCGACCGGCGGGCCGCTGCCGGTGCCGGTCGGCACAGTGGCCGGGGAGCGAATTTTGCCCCTGGTCGCGACCTGGGACACCCTCACGCCGACTCCGCTCCAACATTTCGCGATGCCCCTCGGCGGCGGCTATCAATTACGACTCTCCGGCCTCTCCCGCGACGGGCGGCTGTTGCTGGGCGTTGCCGATCCGCCCTATCCATCGGACGGTAGTCCACCAGACCGCTCGATGATCCTGGTCTTCGCGGACGTTGCCGACCGGCAACTCCACTCCATCGCTACGATGCCCGATCCCATAGTGCAGCCCTTATCTTTTCAGTCCGACGGTACTTGGCTGACCTGGGTGCAAGGCGCACCGGAGAGGGGGCTAGTGGATTACCAAGCCTATGCGTATAACCGTCTGAACCATGCGCGCCGCCTGTTTGCACGGGGAGCCGATGACAAGGTGAATGCACCGGGCCTAGATTATCGGGTGCAGCTTGACCACGGGCAGGTAGTCTGGACTGCGCGTGGGCCTAACGACAGTCGTGTGAACTTAGAGGATCTAGCAACGGGAAAGGTGACACTGTTAGCGGAGCATGGCTTTGATCCACAAATCGCCTGGCCTAACGTCGCCTGGATTGACGCGCAGCGGCAGGTTATTGTGGTGCTGAACACCCAGGACGGCACGCGCACGACGCTGGCGAAACCCTGGCATCCGGTGGAGTTCGTGCTGGCGGGCGACACTATCGCTTGGACGGGTGAACGCCGCGACCGCATCACGCTCACCAACCTCACGGAGACAGTGGTGCAGCCGCTCACCATGGGCACAACGGGCGCGTCGTTTAACTTTTACGAACTGCAACTGAATGAGCGCTTCGTCAGTTGGACAGGCCCGCCCGAATTGCAAATGTGGGACCGCCGCCAAAACGCGCTGGTCCGTCCTGCCGCAGGGGAGGCCGGGTATTTTCATGTGTCGCCGCAGCACTTGATGTGGGCAGACTGGGATCGCACCGGTACCAAGCCTGTCGCCCAGATCAACATCCTCGATACGAGTCGGTTGCCCTGATCAGGCCAGCCACTCGATCCACGCGCCGTGCGGGTTGCAGCGGGCCAGCAACGCCTCGTGGTGCCGGCCCGCGTGCCATTGCTCCAGGCGCAGTTCGGGCGCGCCCACTTGCAGCATTTCGATGCTGATGCGGTAACAATCGCGCCGGGTGCCGCACGCGGCCAGGATGGTCGTTAGGCGATCCCGATCCTGCGGCGCAAACTGGTTGAGGGTGAAACTGTGGAACACACAGGGCACCACGTCGGCCGGCAGATGGGCCAGCACGCTGGGCAGCAGGGCCAGCGCATCGCCCGCCCGCAGCGCGGGGGAGTCGGCCAAGACGGTTGCTGCGGCGGCATCCAGGAGTGTGCGGCGATCCGCGTGTTCGGGCCAGATCAGCGCGCGTAGCCAGGCCATCGCCTGCGGGTCACGCACATCTATCGGATGCAGATCGATGCCCAGCCGGCCGGCGACTGTCGGGAATGGCTGCGGTATGGGCAACTGGTGGCCGCCGCGCACCTCGCAGTGCAATTGCAGCGCGGCCTGCGGATCGCCGGCCTGCCCCGCCACCCCATACTCATAGCCATAGTGATCCCACAGCAGATTGAAGCCCGCGCTGGCCCCGATCTCGATCAGGGCTAACGGTCGCCCCGCCGCCTGTGCTGCGACCAAGCCAAATGCCGGCAGCAAGCAGGCGCAGCGCCGCACTTCGTTGGTCTGCACCCGCCGTGTCTGCAATATGCGGGTGATCGCTGTTTGCTGGGCCAAGCAAAAGGCACGGAAAGCCGGGTAGGGATCGCCTGTCGCGGGGGTGGCGGTCAAGCTGGGGTAAAAGGCGGCCAGGGGGTCGCCGGGATGGGCGAATAGTAGGTATTGCACAGCTCCCAGCAGCAGGTTGGGCACGGGCAGCGTGGTCGCCTCGGCGGCCAGGGCCAGGATAGCGGCATCGTCGGCAAGCGCCACGCACAGTCGTTCATAGAGCGGCGATGCGCCCCGGCCTTCATGTTCAGCAAAGGCGCGGAAGCGTTGGGCTAGGGCAGCACGGTCGGCCGGCAGATCACTCACTCCTTTTTCTCCTCGGCGGGCAACGGCGGCAGGTCGCCCAGGCTGCCCAGGCCAAAGTGCCGCAAGAAGGCCAGCGTGGTGCTGAACAGGATCGGGTGGCCCGCCGTATCCAGCCGCCCACTTTCGGCGATCAGCCCGCGCGTGAGCAGCGTGGCGATCACGCCGCTACAATCCACGCCGCGCAACTGTTCCACCTGGGTGCGCGTCACCGGCTGGCGATAGGCGATAATCGCCAGCGTTTCGAGCGCGGCATTGGACAGGCGTTGGGCCGCCTCATAGCCGAAGTAGCGCTCCAGTTCCGGCCCCATCTCCGGCGCGGTTACGAGTTGCACCTGCTCGGTCAGCCGTTGCAGGCGCAGGCCACGCCCGCCCACCCGCAGGTCGGCGGCCAGTCGATCCAGCGCCGCATCCAGCCGCGCCGCCGACACGCCCAGCCCTTTCCGCAGCGCTTCCAGCGGCTGGGCTTCGGGCGCGGCAAACAGCACCGCCTCGACCACGCGGGCCAGCTCGGCGATGTCCTCCCGCTCGCTCAACGGCGGGCGCGTATCGGGTAGCGGTTCCGTTCGGCGTTCGGGCGTGCGCTCGTCCACACCGGTCCTTTCCGTGCTGCGATTGTCGGCAGGCCATTATACACAATCTGCTTGCTTACGGTGCAATAGGCTTACGGTGCAACACGGAGACACGGAGACACGGAGATTTTTAGAGGATATTTTGCTGTACGGTTGCAACACGGAGACACGGAGACACGGAGATTTTTAGAGGGTATTTTGCTATTTTGCAACGATCCAGGTTGCGCGAAAAAGAGAGACCTGTCATTCTGAGCGCAGCGAAGAATCCGTTGGGTGGGTACAGGACTGCTTGTAGGCATACGCAGGGTGGAGTGAAGCGTTGCGGGAGTAGATCGATCCGCACGGCGGTAGATTATTCGCTGCACTCAGAATGACAGACTCTCTACTCTGTACTGCGTTCAGTAGGTTGTCAACGGGCATTTGCTCTGTTTCCGCCTGCGCCCCCGCGACCACCGTGCGCTGCTACAGTGGTCGCCCAACCTACAAGCGTCCGTTCCTAAAAATCTCCGTGTCTCCGTGGCTCCGTGTTGCAACCGCGTCGGCTGGGCTTGACGCGCAGGGCCGTTTCGGATATGATAGGGGTAAACGATCCGCCCCGTTGTCGCTGCCGCGTGACCCGGCAGTAGAGGTCCGCCCACCGCTTGAATGCTACGCCTTCGTTATCGCGCACGCGCACTCCCGGCCCCGCACGACGGCGGCGCGGCGGGTGTCTGTTGCGTGGCTTGCTCCTGCTGGGCCTGCTGGCGGGCGGCGGGGCGGGGGTGCTGAAGCTCTTCGGCAACACCCTGCTGCCGCCCCTGGTGGATGCTGCGCGCGGCGTGATCGGAGCCGAGGCCATGGCCGAGGTGGAGGCCCGCTACTACGGGCTGGTCGAGGAGACCCACCGCCGGCAACGGCAGTTGGGCTGGGCACCGGTCGCCAAAGCGCCCTGGACCGTCGCCACCACACCCACCGGGGATACGACGGTGGCCGATGGGGGCCGCACCGATGCGCTGCTGCCGGATCTGTCGCCGCTGCCGGCCGATGGGATGCTCCCTGCGCCCGTGCCGCCGACCCTTGCGCCGCCCGTGGCTCCGCCCACCCCACCGGCCCCGCCCAGCCGCACGGTGCCGCCCACGACGGCGGTGGCCCTGATTGACCTGCTGCCCAGCGCCCTGCCCGCGCCCGACCCACCGACAGCGAGCGCCACGCCGCGCCCGCGCCGCCGCGTCACACCGAGCATCATAGCGCGGCCTAGCCCCACGCGCCCGCCGCTCACCGCCACGCGCCCGCCGCCCACGGCCACGCGCCCACTGCCCACGGCCACGCGCCTGCCGCCGCTCCCGCTGCCCACTACGCCGCCCACCGCCGTCGCCGGCCTGCCGCCGCTGGAATGGCCGCCGACTCTCGCCGCCGGGGTGCCGCCGCCTATCGAATGGCCGCCCACCGCCGTCGCCGGCCTGCCGCCGCTGGAATGGCCGCCCACGGCCGGCGTGAGCGCGGCCACTCCCGTGCCGCCCCCCGCTCCCCCCATCTCTAATCCGCAATCCGCAATCCGCAATCCGCAATCGGTTGCGCCGCTGGTGCAAGACGGTGCGCTGCCCAGCGAAGGGCTCTGGACCAGTGACGGCTTGCCGCAGCCGCCCGGTGGCGGACCGCCCGCCTTCTGGAAGACCTTTCTGCGCCCTAACCCGGCGCGCCCCGATGCTCTGGTCTATTTGGTGCGCTTCGACCCGCACCGCCTGCAACTACACATGGTCGCCGGCACGCAGGAGCCGGTGTCGCCGGCGGGCCTGAGCCGGCCGGGCCGCATCGCGGCGGGCGACCTGCCCGCGTTGGCGGCGGCGTTTAACGGCGGCTGGAAATCGATCCACGGCAACTACGGCATGATGATCGGCGGGCAGGCCATTGCCCCGCCCAACACGCGCCCCGACACGGCCACGCTGGCCCAACACGCGGATGGTCGGCTGGAACTGGCGGCCTGGAAAACCCTGAGCCAAGCCACCGATTTGGTGAGCTATCGGCAAAACTGTCCGCTGCTGATCGACAATGGCGTTATCGCCGTGCAGGGTCATATCAGCAGCACCTGGGGGCTGTCGCTGTTGAGCGAGATGTATGTCTGGCGCTCCGGGCTGGGCCAAACCGCCGATGGCGCGCTGATCTACGCTGCCGGTACGCCGCTGGCCGCCGAAGAATTGGCGGCGGCGCTCCAGGCCGCCGGCGCGACCACCGCCATGCAACTGGACATCAACAGCGCCTGGGTCCACTGGGTTGATTATCTACCCGGTCCTAACGGCGCGCCACGGGCCGAGCCGCTGGTGCCCGATATGGCCTACACGCGCAACCAATATCTCACGCCGACCGAGCGCGACTTTTTCTATCTGACGTGGCGGTAGCCGGCTCCAGGCACCCTAGCGGTGGACCTCAACGCAGCGCACGCCTTGTGGCCCCACCCGTACCGCGTGGCGCGCGCCCGCCGGCAACACTAGCCGGTCGCCGGGCCGCAGCTCCAGCGCCCGCTGGCCGGGCACATAGAACACGATGCTCCCTTCGAGGCAGATCAATAGCTTCTCGAAGGGATGCGTATGTTCGGCATAGCGCGTGTGGGGGCCATTGCTCCATTCCTGATGTGGTCGGCTGCCGCCGCGCAGTTCTGCCTGCACCCCGGTCGGGCTGAACGCTGCGGCTGCGGCCCATGTTTGCACCGCCAACTGTGGCATGGGTCTCTCCTTATAGCGTAAAACGTAAAACGTAAAACGTAAAACGTGATGCGGGACGTGGCTGTGTGCCGTTACAGGTAAGTATACGGTAATTATACGCGAATAGTTACGGGGGCCGCCCTACCCGGTAGGGGGTAGCTGTGCGCTTAACCGTGATCAACCGATTCGTGGAACCTCGATAGGCACGGATTTCAGCGATACAGCAGGAAACGTCAGGCATAATCACGGTTAAGCGCACAGCTACCCAATACGTAATACGTAATACGTAATACGCAAAGGAGCGAATCATGCAACTCAGCCCGCGCTTCGACGACGCACTCGGCTACACCGCGCAATTGCACCGCGCGCAAGCGCGCAAAGGCTCCGGCGTGCCCTATCTGGCCCATCTGCTGGCGGTGGTGGCGCTGGTGCTGGAAGCCGGCGGCGACGAAGATGCCGCCATTGCCGCGCTGCTGCATGATGCGGTGGAGGACCAGGGCGGCCCGCCCACCCGCGCCGCCATCGCGGCCCGCTTCGGCCCCGCAGTCGCAGCCATTGTGGACGGCTGTTCCGACACTGATGAGACCCCCAAGCCGCCCTGGCAGGCGCGCAAAGAAGCCTACATCGCGCACATCGCCAGTGCCTCGCCGGCCGTGCGCCTAGTCTCCGCCGCCGATAAGCTGCACAACGCCCGCACCGTGCTGGCCGACTACCGGCAGCAGGGCGACGCGCTGTGGGCCATTTTTCGCGGCGGCAAAGTCGGCACGCTCTGGTACTACCGGGCCATGGTCACCGCCCTACACACCGCCGATGCCAATCCCCTGGTCGCGGAGCTGGACCGCGTGGTGACGGAGCTAGAGGAGGCCGTGGCGGCGGGCGCGTAGGACGCGGGCGACGGGAACGCGCCGCTACCGCAACGCAGCCCGCCGGCGCAGGCTGGGGTGGGGGCGGACGGGGAGGAATGGCGTGAGGGTAGGGGCACGGGGCACCGTGCCCGGCGAGGGCGGCGCGGTAAGCGGCAGAACACGCCCCCGCCCAGACACGGTGCCCCGTGTCCCTACGCACACCCACCCACTATGTGCAACGTTGTTTACGCCTAAACCCTAAAAGCACCATAGGCGTGCGTATAGCCCGCGCAGGCGGGCTTTGTAGCGGTAGCGGCGAGTTCTAGTCGCCCCGCCCGCTCGCACGGTTACGGGCCGCAGCCGCTGGTGGTGTCTGTCACCGCTAGGTAGACGATCTTACTGATCTGGCCGCGCGTTGCGGCGTTAGTGGGGCGGAAGCTGCCGTCGCTGTAGCCGCTCAGGATGTGGTGACACACCGCCGTTTCGATATAGGAGTAGAAGGTACTGTTCGGCGGCACATCGTTAAAGGCGGCCGTGGGCGGGTTGAGCAGCGGCCAATGCTGGATCTGGCTGGCCGTAAGCACCACGATTTTGCTCAACTGGCCGCGCGTGACGTTGCTGCCGGGCCGGTAGTACGGTCGGCCGGGCGTGTCGCAGGGTTCGGGCGTGCCGGTTTGCGGGTTCACCCCGCCACAGGTGTAGCCACCGACGATCCCATGCGCGGCGGCGGTCTCAATGTAGGAGAAGAACGGACTGCCCGCTAGATTGTCGGCGAAGGTATAGCCCCCGGCCGCTGGGATCTGGATCGGCAGATTGTAGGCCAGCACGATGATCTTGCTCATCTGGCCCCGTGTCGTGTTCGCGCTGGGGCGGAACGTGCCATCGTTATAGCCGCTGATGATGCCGTGACAGGCCAGATACTGGACCGGCTGATAGAAATAGTCGCTCGGTTGCACGTCGCTGAAGGGGACGGTACAGGGCGGGGAGCCGGGTTGCGTCCAGATGCCGAAGAGGGATGAGGCTTTGCCGCCGGCCGTATCAAAGTCGCCACCGGTGAAGAGCGTGTTGCCGCTTATCGCCAGCACACGCACCGTGTCACCCGTGCCGGAAGCGAGCGCCGCCCAGGTGCTGCCATTCCAGGCCGCGATGTGAGCGGCCGGGACTCCGCCCGCCGTGCTGAATGCGCCGCCGGCATAGAGCCTGCTGCCGCTCACCACCAGCGCACGCACCGTGTCATCCGTGCCGGCACCGAGCGCCGCCCAGGTGCTGCCGGTCCAGGCCGCGATGTGGTTGGTCGCCACTCCTCCTACGTTAGTGAATGCGCCGCCGACATAGAGCGTGCTGCCGCTCACCGCCAGCGCGCTCACGTCACCATTTGTGCCGGATCCGAGTGTCGTCCAGGTGCTGCCGGTCCAAGCTGCGATGTGGTTGGCGGCTACCCCACCGGCCGTAGTGAAGCCACCGCCGGCGAAGAGCGTGCTCCCACTCACCGCCAGCGTGGTCACGTCACCATTCGTGCCGGACCCGAGCGCTGTCCAGGTGCTGCCGTTCCAAGCCGCGATGCTGCTGGTCGCCACGCCGCCAATTGTGCGGAAGCCGCCGCCGACGTAGAGGATCGTGCCGCTCACCGCCAGTGTCGCCACATAACTATCCGCGCCGGTCCCCAGCGCCGCCCAACGGCTGCCATCCCAGGCCGCGATGTGGTTTACTACAACCCCACCAGCCGTGCGGAAGTCGCCGCCAACATAGAGCGTGCTGCCACTCACCGCCAGCGCGATCACGGCATTATCCGTGCCGACCCCCAACGCCGCCCACCGGCTGCCGGTCCAGGCCGCGATGTGGTTGACCACCACCCCGCCGGCCGTGCTGAAGCCGCCACCCACATATAGGGTATTACCGGCCAGTGCCAATGTCGCCACACTGACGGGCCATCGCTGATGGGTTAGGCCGAGTCCGTCGGCGACCCCCAGTGCCGCCCAGGTGTTGCCGTTCCAAACCGCAATGTGGCCGGCGACCACTCCTCCTGCTATCCCGAAGGCACCACCAGTATAGACGGTGCCACCGCTCACCGCCAGCGCGTACACGGCAGCATTCGTGCCGGACCCAAGCGCCACCCAAGCGCTGCCATTCCAGGCTTCGATACCGAAGTCGCCCCCAACGTAGAGCGTGCCCCCACTCACCGCCAGCACGACCACTCTACCATATATGCCGGACCCCAAAGCGGCCCAGGCACTGCCGTTCCAGGCCGCGATGTAGTTGATTGGCACCCCACCGGCCGCGTTGAAGGAACCACCGACATAGAGCGTGCCCCCGCTGACCGTCAGCGCGAACACTCTACCATCCGTGCCGGATCCAAGAGCTACCCAGGCGCTACCCGTCCAGGCCGCGATGTTGTGGGCCGCGACCCCGCCGGCTATCCAGAAGGCACCCCCAACGTAGAGCGTGTCCCCGCTGACTGCCAGCGCAAACACACTTGTATCTGTACCGGAGCCGAGGGTCGCCCAGGCGCTGCCATTCCAGGCTGCGATGTTGTGAACCACCACCCCGCCTGCCGTGTCGAAGTAGCCCCCAACCTAGAGTGTGTCGCCGCTTACCGCCAGCGCGAACACGACACCACTGGTACCCGTACCGAGCGCCGCCCAGCGGCTACCATTCCACGCCGCGATGTTGTGGGCTGCCACTCCGCCGGCCGTCGTAAAGTAGCCGGCGGCATAGAGGATGCCGCCGCTCACCGCCAGCGCATTCACGGGACCATCAGTGCCGACACCGAGGGCGGCCCAGGCGCTGCCGTTCCAGGCCGCGATGTTGTTGGTCGCCCTGCCATTGGCGTTGTGGAAGCGACCGCCGACATAGAGCGTCGTGCCGCTGATGACGGTCGCCGAAACCATATCGTCGGTCCCGCTGAGATAAAAGCGGCTGTCCCAGTTTTCGTCTCCGGCCACTTGGGGAGCCTGCGGGACGAAGCGGGGCGCGCCGGAGCCGGGCTGCAACTGCCAGCCGGCGGGGTCGAGGCTGCCGCTATAACCACTGTCGAGGCGCACGGTGCCATCAGCGTTGAGCAAGTCGGCCAGGGGGTGGCCGGCCGCTGCGGTGGCTGCCACGGGAGGCGCAGATGCGGCAACTCCGCCGACCGGTTGCCGCCCAACGGTCA
>Ga0123338_10003154_pt1 | contig 15029 bp, 11 predicted proteins | sample grotaG_FD_89793 | JGI IMG/M metagenome (GOLD analysis project Ga0123338, IMG submission 89793) | Glacier valley bacterial and archeal communities from Borup Fiord, Nunavut, Canada, to study Microbial Dark Matter (Phase II) -... | ecosystem: Environmental > Aquatic > Freshwater > Ice > Glacier ...
AAAGACCGTCCTGCGCTAGTGCGCTTGCCACGTTGACATTGACTGGGTAGCGCAGATTTCCTTTGCCGCTGGGGTCCGATGCAACGGAGCTGACCGATGTGGGGATTTCAACGGCACCGTTCACTCCGGCGGCGCCCTTGTGAACGTGAAGCCCGGTGAACGTAACAGGAGACGCCGCGGTGTAGTTGACATCGAAGATCACGGAGCCGGAGGTGAACTTGCCGGAGTCATCCTGAACCGCGATTGCGGTCACGCTCGAAACCGCGCTGTTCCCACTTTCAACCGGCGGAACTTCATTGGCTGACTGCATGATGCCCATCAGGCGAACCACGGAAGCGCGCTGCAACTGCGCGCGGATAAAGCCGCCCGGATAATCAGTGGAATGCATGTTGATGTAATAATCGCTGGGACGATCGAACATGCCGCGAAGGGTATCCAATGCGGCGTTATCGGTGGCCAACACCTGCGCCTGCCGTTCAATTCTGCCGATGCCTGTCGCGTCGACGTATGGGTTGGCACCGCTTAACCCGGTGTTGATAGTTACCGGTCCAGCCACTCCGGCTGCGCCATTGTGAATGTGAAGGCCCGTTGCGGTAAGCGCCTGGGGATAGTTGTAATCGATCCAAAAATCAACCGAGCCCGAAACGATCTTCCCGGAAGAATCACGGAGCACATGAGCCACCAGCGTCCCCAAGCCGGAAGTATTGAAGCCGGTAATGGGAGGCGCTTCATTCGTGGGCAGCATGATGCCTTGAAAATAAGCCGTTTCAGCGGTCTGGGCCGAAAGGTACAACGGGGCCGCAATAGCAAAGGAAGCTAGAGCAAGCAGGCGAGACGGGGTTATGCGCATGTGGATAAGTCCTTGATGAGCATACTCCCAAACGGACGGATTAGATTGCCGCCGGTTGTGAAATTGTTGTAAATTTGCCCGCTTGCCCTACGGGGCGGGATCTAGAAGACGGTTGTGAATCGCGTAAAGCGCAAGCTCAAGACGATCCGAAACACCCAGCTTGTCGAAGATATTATGCATATGATTCTTGACGGTTTGCTCACTAATTGCAAGCTTTTCCGCCAACTCTTTGTTCTTATAACCCTGAATTACTAGCGCAACAATCTCCCGTTCTCGCGGACTGAGAGGACTGTTCTTGTGATCGCGTTCTTTCGGGGTGAGCGGAGTTTGCTCGTCCGTAAATAGACGGAGGACTTGAGCGGTGGTGGCGCGATCCAGCCATAGTTCTCCTTCATTTACTTTGCGGATGCACTTGATCAGCAACTCGGGCGGCGAATCTTTATGAAGAATTCCGCGGCATCCCGCGCGAACCGCCCTTACGAAGAACTCCTGAATTTCGAGTGAAACCAGAAGAATAACTTTGGTGTTCCCTTTCGCGGTATGCAAGCGGTCAAGAACTATTATCGTTGTCGCTTGATCTGCTGTTGCTGAAAGTAACAAGACATCGGGCGACTCACGTTCTATGGCAGAAAACGCGTCTTGAATAGTAAAAGAGCCGTCGACCAGGCGCAAATCCTTTTCAAGGCGAATTGCAGCCGAGAGTTCAGCTTGGTACTGCGCCTCGTTTTCAGCGAGCGCGATCAGCACAACCGTAGCTGGTTCCAATGACGACGCCAAGTTTTCCAGGTAGCCCATTCAGGAGTCTAGGAGCTATCTATTTAGAAGTCAATTCCCCGATTGTGCTGAATTTTGATATTTGTATTAGCAACCGAATGGCACAAGAACTGGCGGAGTTGGATTTCGAGCGTTTCTGGAGAAGGCTGCAGCAATTAGGTCTGAATGCTTACGAATCGCGCTCGTACTTAGTGCTGCTGGGGCATTCGCGGTTCAAAGCGCTTGAACTTGCGGCGCGTTCCCATGTCCCACGGCAAAAAATCTATGAGGTGTTGGACAGCCTGATGGAGAAAGGGTTCGCCCAGATGGTGCAGGAGCGGACCAAACTGTTTTCCGCTGTGGAGCCGAGCCTGGCTATCCCCAGTTACCTGGCGAGGAAACGGCAGACTCTGGAAAATGAACTGGTGGACCAGGGCAGAGTTGCCGACGCCGTAATCGACGACTTGCGGAATGTATATGCCGGTGGGCAGGGGGGCCGCGGCACGCTCGATTTTCTGCGTATTGTTTCGGAGCCGGCGCAAACGGCGGTGGAGTACCGGGACATGCTGCGCGGCGTCACCGCGGAGTATCTGGAATTTTCGCGGCCACCCTACGCTGTAGACCCGCTCGATGAACGGATTGTGAAAGAAGCTGCGCTCCGCGGCGTTTCGTGCCGTTTGCTGATTGAAGCCGGGACTTTAGATGCGCGACACATTCAACAGCTTCGCGAGTTTGCCCATGTCGGCATCGGCGTCCGCCAAGCCGAGAGTTTGCCGTTGAAACTTGCGCTCTTCGATGGACAGCGCGGGCTGGTGGCGCTACTGGATCCGGTGGTGAGCCGTACTCTGTGGACAAGCGTGATTTTCGACCATAAGGGAATGGGCGAGGCGATGAAAGGCCTGTTTGAAGGCCACTGGCAGCGAGCTGGACCGTTTTAGAATTTGCAGCCCGGGGAACAGGCGCTATCGCGGTTCGTCTACTACGTTTCTTCGCTTTTGGGTGAGGACGTCGCGGATCGCGTAGATTCTTCTGCCCTGGCTCTCGAAGTAGGTGCGGATCATGAGTTCTCCGATTAAACCGGTGGAGAACATCATGACTCCCGTAAGTAAGAGCAGGCTTCCCGCGATCATCAATGGGCCATGCTCCTGTACGATGTCGCGCCCTTGAAAAAGTTTGACAGAGGCGCAATAAGCCAGGATGGAGCCTCCCACGGTGAGGCCGAAGAGCCCGAAGCTTCCGAAGAAATGCATCGGCCGCGTGAAGTAGCGGAGCAGGAACCGAATGGTGACGATATCGAACAGGACTCGAAACGTGCGGCTGAGTCCGTAATGCGAATCGCCGGAGAGCCGGGGCGTGTTCTGGATGGGGACTTCGGCTACGCGTGCGCCGTAAAAGCTGGCTAGGGCCGGGATGAAGCGGTGGAGTTCGCCGTACAGGTGAACGTCTTTGAGAACTTCGGCGCGATAGGCCTTGAAGGTGGTTCCGAAATCCCGAAGTTTCACGCCCGATGCTTGAGACATGAGCCAGTTCGCAATCCGGGAAGGGATCTTGCGCGTGAGTGGGTTATCGACGCGCTCTTTACGCCAGCCGCTGGCGATGTCGTACCCTTCGTCGATCTTGGCGAGCAGCGCCGGGATGTCTTCCGGGGCATGCTGAAGGTCGCCATCCATCGCAATGACGATTTTGCCTTTAGCTTCGTGAAAGCCTGCTGAGAGAGCGGCCGTCTGGCCGAAGTTGCGGCGCAGGCGGAGGACTTTGAGGCGCGGATCCGTCTGAACCAGATTCGCCAGAAGCTCAAAGCTGCGGTCCGTGGAGGAATCGTCAATGAAGAGAATCTCGTATTGCCGGTGCAGACCGATCAACACCGCGGTAAGCCGGTCGTAAAGAGGAAGAATGCTGTGTTCCTCGTTATGAATCGGAATCACGATGGAAAGATTTACGGTACTCGTTTTGCTAGCCACTACATTCTCTACACTCATAGGTTACCAATGAACGAACAGTTACCTTACCAGGCGACAGCGGCTGCTGAGCGATATGACGGCATTACTCAACTGCCGGTTGCGATTCTGTTAGACGATATTCGCAGTCTTTATAATGTTGGATCGTTTTTCAGGACTTCGGATGCAGTGGGAATCGAGAAACTTTATCTTTCCGGATATACGGGGACTCCTCCTCACAAGGGTTTGACCAAAACGGCATTAGGGGCTGAGGAAACAGTGCCCTGGGAACATACGGCGGACGCGGTGAGCGTGGTGGAGCGGCTGCGCGGGAGCGGCTGGGAGATTTGCGCAATTGAGACCAGCGTGCATTCGGTGGATCTGTTCGAGTGGGTGCCACGGTTTCCGGTGCTGGTGATGTTCGGGAACGAATGCGAGGGGCTAGCACCTGCGCTGGGGGCGCTGGCCGACCGGCATATCAGGATTCCCATGCTGGGGAAGAAGCATTCACTGAATGTGGGGACGGCGGGTGGCGTGGTGATGTACGAACTGCTGAGGAAATACCACGGTTTGTTTGGAAAGCCCACCGGCCACGGGCCGGCGCTACTAAACATGCTCGATGCCTAGAGTTTTCATTTTGCGGTAGAGGTTGCTCCGTTCGAGACCCAGAAGTTCCGCGGTGCGGGTAACGTTGCCTGCTGTTTCTTCCAGCTTCTTGAGGATGTATTCGCGTTCCACGGATTCGCGGACTTCCTGCAGGCTGCCGAAGCGGTCCGGGGTGCGCTCCGGCATGGCGCGTTTACTGGTAGTGAGCGGGATGTGCCTTGCATCGATTCTGACCTGGGGATTCAGGATGACGATGCGCTCGATCAGGTTCTTCAGCTCGCGGACATTGCCTGGCCAGTGATGGTCCTGCAACGCTTCGTAGGCTTGCGGGGTGAGTTCCTTCGGTTTGCGACCGTACGCGCCCGTGAATTCGCGAAGGAAAAAATCGGCTAAGAGGGGGACGTCTTCCAGACGTTCGCGCAGGGGCGGAACGTGGAACGGGATCACGTTCAGGCGATAGAACAGATCTTCGCGGAAATTGCCGATTTCGATTTCGTGTTCGAGGATCTTGTTGGTTGCGGCGACTACCCGAACATCCACCTGAATGGAATTGTGGGCACCGACGGGTTCGAAGCGCTGCTCTTCAAGGGCACGCAAGACTTTGGCTTGGGTGCGGAGACTCATATCGCCTACTTCGTCCAGAAAGATTGTCCCCTGATCAGCCTTCTGGAATTTACCCGGCTTCGATTCGTGGGCGTTGGTGAAGCTGCCCTTGCTATGGCCGAAGAGCTCGCTTTCGATCAGCTCTTCGGGGATGGCGGCGCAATTCACTTCGACGAATGCATTGGCGTGGCGCAGGCTCATGGCGTGAATCGCATGGGCGACCAGTTCTTTGCCGGTGCCGCTTTCGCCATAGATGAGAACGCGGCCATCGGTTCCCGCCATGAGGGCGAGTTGCTTGCGTACGGCTTTCATGGGGACGCTTTCGCCGATGATGCGGTACTTGGCATCGGTATCCGTTCGAAGGCGGCTGTTTTCCAGCAGGAGGCGGCGTTGTTCAAGGGCGTTCTTTGCGACGATGAGCAGCTTTTCGACGGAGAGGGGCTTTTCGAGGAAATCAAAGGCACCGAGCTTGGTGGCGCGGACCGCGCTTTCGATGGAGCCGTGGCCGGAGACCATGATGACGTGCGGACGTTCCGGCAAGGGAATTTCCTGGATGCGGGCCAGCGTTTCCATGCCGTCCAGGCCGGGAAGCCAGATATCGAGGAAGATGAGATCGCAGGGGTGCTCGTGGAGTTGGGAGAGAGCCGCTTCGCCCGATTCGGCTACGGAAACCTGGTAGCTCTCGTCTTCGAGGACGCCGCGAAGGGATTGGCGGATGCCGGGTTCGTCGTCAACGATGAGGATGTGCGCGGGTCTCATATGGTGACTGCGTCGGCTTCTTTGATATCCCGGCCTTGGGACGTTGCTACGAGAGGGAGCCCGGTGGGCGTGATTGCATCGATTTCGATGGTGAACCTGGTACCGGCGGGCGTGTTGTCCTCCACTCTGATGTGGGCGTTGTGATCCGTGAGGATGTTGTTCACAATGGCGAGACCTAAGCCGGTGCCACGGCCTTTGGTGGAGAAGTAAGGCACGAAGAGCCTCTCTTTGTCTTCGGCGGAAACACCCGCGCCGGTATCGGCAATGACGAGTTCGATGGTATCGGCGATACCCGGTTGGGTGATGATGTGCAACTGGCGGATGAAGCTATCCTGCATAGCCTCCGCGGCATTGTCGATGAGATTGACGACGACGCGCTTGATCTGTTCGCGATCCGCGTTGATATCCGGCAGGCCCGGATAGAGATTGGTCCGGATGATGATGTTATCCAGGCGGCCGGCGAAAACAGCGAGTGCGCTTTCGACGATGGAATTGAGGGAGCAGTGTACAAGCTGCTTTGCGGGAAAGCGTGCGAACTGGGAGAACTCGTCAACAAGCGTCTTGACGGTCTGTACTTCGTTGACGATCAGGTCTGTGCATTCATGAACAATGCGCGTGATCTCTGGAGACACGCTCGCGCGATCCATTTGGCGGCGGATGCGTTCGGCGGAAAGGCTGATGGGCGTGAGCGGATTTTTGATCTCATGGGCAACGCGCTGGGCGACTTCGTTCCAGGCGGCGGCTTTTTGGGCGCGCAACAGATCGCTGGTGTCTTCGATGACCATGACGAAGCCGGAAGTGAGACGCTCATCGAGCGCGGAAACCGTGATGGCCAGGTGGAGAGTGTGCGTGCCGAAATTGAGATCGAGTTGCTGGGCTGCGACGCGGGTGCGGCGGGCGCGCTTCATCAGGTAAAGAATTTCAGCGACATCCTCACGCGGGAAGAGGTCGTTCAAAGTTTGCGCGCTGGTGACGAGAGCTTCCGGAAGGATGCTCTTGAGGGCGCGGTTCACACGCTGGATGCGGCCATCGGCGGAGATGGAGATGACACCGGTGGGGATATTTTCCAGAATGGCTTCGGTGAAGCGGCGGCGGGCGTCGAGTTCGCGGCTGTTGGCGTCCAGCTGTTCCGTCATGCGGTTGAAGCCTTGAACGAGGCCGACTAATTCATCATTGGCACCGACCTGAACCCGGTAGCCGAGATTGCCTTCGCCGACTTCCTTAGCCGCGTGCGCCAGGGCGGCGATGGGGACGCTGATCTGCTTGGCGAGAAAAAGCGCCACCCAGGTGGCGACAAACAGGATGAAAAGCGTGATCAGAAACAGCAGCAGCAAATAATTCTGCCGGACCTGACGGCTGTTGGCGGACAGCTGTTTATAAGCGGCATCGTACTTTTCGATTTCGCGCTGCTTTTCGCGGACATCGAGGGCGACACGGGAGATGGCGCGGACGGTGCCGACTTCCCGCCCGGACCAGAAGACAGACTTGCGGCCGACGGCGAAATCTCCCTCGCGCTGGATGACTTGGGGGATGGCGCCGCAGGTGGCAATGGGGCTTGCGCTGCCGCTCAAATAGAGGGCGGCACCGGCGAGGGATTGTTCCTTGCAGAACGAATCGAGGTATCCGGCGGGAACCGAGCCCCCGGCAAGCTGTAGACGGGTTTCGGGCAGGCCGGCGAGGAGGCTTGCTTGAGCGTTGACCTTATCCTGCATCTCGCGGGAGAGGGCCTTCGAGATTTCGACGAAATTGAGCCGCTGGCGGTCGATGGGAGTGGCGAACCACTTGGCGAGATTGCGGTTGACAACTTCTACGCTGAACAGAACGTTGAAGAAGACCGGCATGATGCTGAGCGCGAGGGCACCGGCGACGAGTTTCGTTTTGATGCGCGAACCTTCGCGATTGGTGCGGCGCTCCACGAGTAGCTTGACGAAGGTGCGCACCAGCATGAAGCCGAGCGTGACCATGAGAACGAAGATGAGGGTGGAGACGCTCCAGAGGATGAGCGTCTGGGCGGGATCTTGCGGTTCATAAGAGCCGAAATCGAAAGAGCCTTGCCACACAACGAGGACTACCAGGATTAGGAGGAGAAAGGTGCCGAAGCCGTAGATGAGGCGTTTGCGCACTTGTGGTCAGGAGTTAAAACAGCGGCTCGCAGCCGACACATCTAGTATAGATTGGCTTAAAGTATTATTTTCCGAAACGAACCCAATTTCGCGTAAGTTGTTTGTTTTGTTTGAGCATCGCTGCTCGGCCAAGGAATACCACGGCAGAAGGCGGGGTTTCGGAAATTTATCTGTAAGTGGTTGAAAGAGCAAGCAATTTACTTTGTGATCAAAAAAAAGGGAGCCCGAAGGCTCCCCGCTGGAAGTAAGTGGTTGTTTAGAAGATCAATTTCAGAGCAACCTGAATAGCGCGGGGGTTGCTGGAGTAGGTGGCTTCGGGATTGTTGAAATTGGCTTTGCCGGGGGTGAGGTAATTGCGAACCCCAGAACTGGTCTGACCGGTGGAGTTGATCTGGTTAACATTACCTGGAATGAACTGTGGATGGTTCAAGGAATTCAGGAACTGAGCGGAAAACTCAATCTTGGCACGCTCTTTATAGGAGAAGCGCTTGAGGAGATTGAGATCCAAGTTATCGATAGGGCGTCCTTCGAGCGTGTTACGTCCGGCATTGGGGTAAGTTCCGATACCTGCAATGACATAACGGGCGTTAGGGTCCTTGGCGACATAAGCAACTGTGGCACCGGCGGAGTTCTTTAACGCAGTAACCGTGCTGCCAATGTTGGGATTGCCGTTGATATTGATGAAGGTACGGTCCGTGAAGGCATCGCCATTCTGGTTCGCATCGACTTGGCTTTGTACTGTACCTAATTCAGCTGATTCATAAGTAAAAATTGGCGCGATCTCCAGGTTGCCCAGGGCATTGCGAAGGAACCAATTGCCTTGCTTGAACCACGGAACGTCATAGACGGCAGTGAAAGTGAAGCGCTGTCGCCGATCAAGGGCGGAGGTAGCGAGTTCCGCGCGTTGATTTTCGAAGGTTTGTGGACGACGCGGAGAAAGGACAGTGGAGAAAAAATCAGCCGTGCTGTCGTCGATCAAATGGCTCCAGGTATAAGCTCCGATGAACTGCAGACCGTTGCTGAAACGGCGATTCATCTGGACGGCAAGACCGTGATAGCTGGAACGACCGATTGGGCTGTCCTCAACAATGGAGGAACCGTTGAAGCCGGCAGCACGGAAACGCGGATCGAAGTTAGACTTTGCCTGGATCTGGGGGAGGGTGACTGTGAGCGAATCTAAAGTAGCTTGGCTGGGCTGGGAGAAGTACGTAGGCAGATTAAAGGTCGGCGAGGTCTTCGCAACGCGATTGATGCGGGTCTGAACGTCCAGGTGAACACCGCGCGTACCGAGGTAGCGCGCTTCGAAGGTGTAGTTCTTCGCGAAGATGTGTTGGATGCCGAAGTTCCACTGAATGGAATAGGGCAGTTTCTGATCCGGCACGTAACCTGAGGTTTTGGCGCGAGCGTCGGCAATGCTTAATCTACCTGTGGCAGCGTTCGGCTTAATTCCGCCATTCTTAAGGAAGTTTGGCGAACTGGCACCTGGGGAGCCGTCGTCAGTCACGTCAACGGTCTGGCTTAACTGCGGAGGCAGCGAGAGGAGGCCGACATTGTCATAGATCACGTCATAAGCCATACCGAATCCAGCGCGGATGGAAGTGTTGCCGCTGGTCCCTGGCGAATAGGCGATTCCGATACGCGGAGCAAAATTCTTGTATTGCGGCTCAGGTTTATTGAAGCTAATCAATCCAGGGACGGACGCATAATTGTTCAAAATCTGCGACCGCTCACCAAAAGGAATAGAAGTAAATTCATAACGAGCACCAAGGTTCAAGGTGACGTTCGAGCGAATTTTCCAGGAATCGCTTCCGTAGCCGAAGAACTGAGTCTGGTCACCGTAATATACAGGCGCACCGACACTGCGCTGCGCTAGGCTATCGGGAGTGAGATCGAGGAGGTAAACGCTGAGGGTGCCGTAATCGTAATCACCGCGGCCGCGCTGGGTGAAGGTCTGGGGAGAGATGGATTTCCGGCCGTCGAAACCGAACTTGAAAGTGTGGCGGCCTCTGCTCCATGTGACATTATCCACAAGCTGGTACGTATTCTGAATTGTGGTTTGAGGACCGTTCGGATTAGGTCCGATTTGCAGGTTGATGTCGTCGAACGTGAGGTTGGGGAATGAATCCAAACCGGCAAATTTGAAATTACCCGCATCGACCGGGTTATTGTAGCGATTGAAGCCTAGGCGGAGTTCGTTGGTCAGATTCGGGGTGAAATTGTGATACTCCGAAAGCGTAGCGATGTAATACTTCGTGGAGTTCGTAAGAAAGAACTCGGCCAAAGTGGGGCTGTTATCGAGGGCGTCCACCTTGTTGTAAATATAGCGACCCCGCAACTGGTCTTTCTGAGACATGCTGTAATCCACGCTGACGACAGCAGCGTAGCTATTAGAGAAGTTCGGCGCGATGATGGGGAGTGTTCCGGCCGGTACGGCTACCTTGCCGATTAAAATGGTCTGCGCCGGGTCCGCGACCGGTGCCGGGGATACATACTTTTTGAAGATTCCGAGGTTGGTCTGGTTGAGACCTGGAATGCTATTAAGAACCGCAAAACCTGCTGCTGTGGGAGCGGTTACTCCGGTGCTAGGCGTACTGGCCTGACCGACTGGATTGTACTCAAAATTGCCGAAATAAAACAGCTTGTTCTTCAGGATGGGGCCGCCGATGGACGCTCCTAAGCGATTGTTATCGTACCGGGAGTTGGAAAAAGTACCCTGGTTGGCGAGTTTCTGATCGATGGCGTTCAAGTTGCGATTTTGCAAATAGTCGTAGAAAGAACCATGGAGGGAGTTGGTACCGCTCTTCACAATCGTGTTGAACTGACCGCCGGAGGAGTGCCCGAATTCCGCGCCAACCTGATTCTGGAGCAGCGTGAAACTATCCACCGCATCGTTAGGAATATACGCGAGAGGGCCAGTTACGCCCTTGTTGTTATTGTCTACACCTTCAATGGTGAAATTGTTGTTGCGGGGACGCTGCCCACCGACGGAAGGACCGGTGCCGGCACCCACACCGCCGCTGCTGGCAACTCCGGAACCGAGAAGAGACAAGTTCAGTACACCGAGTCTTACCGTGGCGGTGGGTAGATCGCGCGCCAAAATGGTGTCGAAGGTGGTGGAAATGGTGGCTGTTGTGGTGTCGATGGTCGTCGCCGAATCGGAAACGTCAAGTGAGGTGGAGACTGCGCCAACCTGCATGCTGATATTTTCCGTGGATGTGGTGCTAAGCGTGACAAGCACATTTCTACGGCTGGCGGTTGTGAAATGAGTGGCAGCAGCAGTGATGTTATAGGTACCGGCTACAAGATTGCCAAAGCGGTAATCGCCGTTGGTGTTTGCCGTGGTTGAGCTCTTGACGTTGGTAGCTGTATTAACAGCCTCAATGGAAACATTTGGCACTGCGGAGCCAGACAGGTCGGTAACAGTCCCGACTAAGGTGCCGGTAGTGGTTTGCGCGTGAAGACTCGCGCAAAGTTACATGCCGAGCAGCAGAGCCGCACCGGAGAAGAAACTAGCGTGCCGTTTCGCTTTCTGAAAAGTTGAAGTCATAAGTTGATTGAACGTACAATGTGGCCTCCCTACTAAAGGCACCTGCAGCACCATTCTGTTTCAGTTTAATTTCAACAACTTACAGAATCACAATTACCGATTTTGGGAGATAGAAAATGAATGGAAATTCTTGAATTCTGAAATTGGAAGATTAGGCCGCGTTTAATTGGCCAGCAGGAGGGGAGATCTGTTCCATGGCCGCCGCTACCTGCAGGATGCGAGCTTCCTCAAAGGCAGGCGCAACAATCTGGAGACCGATGGGCAGAGTTGCAGACGGGAGAGGCAACGAGAGCGCGGGCCAACCCATCAGGTTGAACGCGCGGACAAACCGCGTGGAGGCCATTCGCGTGTCTTCCGGCGTGCCATCGATCAGCACCGTGGCTTCTCCAATTCTGGGCGCGCGGATGGGCGAGGTAGGGGTGAAGAGCACGTCGATGCGCTGCCAGATTCTGGCATAATCCTGTTGCATGAGGCGGCGCAGGCGTTGGGCATTGATGTAATCGGTAGCGGGGAGAGCGCGGCCTTGATCGAACAAGGCCAGAACATCTGAGCCGAATTTGGCGCGGTCCTCAAGATAGGGCTGGAGCAGCGCGGAAGCCTCGCTCATTAAGATGATGCGCGCCACCACGTTCATCGCAGCGATATCGGGAACTTCGAGTGGAATGACGTGGGCACCCAGGGATTCGGCGTTCTGGAAAGCCTGGTCGACCGCCTGTCTCACTTCCGGTTCCAGGCGATCGAAATAGAAGTTAGTGGGGCGGCCGATGCGGAGACCTTTGATTGCGGGCTCTTCCGCAGGGAGATACTGGCCTATGGGGTGCCGGGAGCTGGTGTCGTCGCGGTGATCGTAACCGGCTATGGCCTGAAGGACGAGGGCTGCATCGCGAACGGTGCGGGTAAGAGGGCCCATGTGATCGAGCGAGAAATCGAGGGGCATGACGCCGTAGCGGCTAACGCGGCCTGACGTGGGCTTTAGGCCGACTAATCCGCAGAACGAAGCGGGTATCCGGATGGAACCGCCCGTGTCGCTGCCCATGGCGGCGGGAACCATACCGCTTGCAACGGCGGCGGCGGAACCACCGCTAGAACCGCCGGGTATCCGGGTAGGGTCGTGCGGGTTGCGAATGGTGCCGAAGTGCGGATTGTTCGAAGTGATTCCGTAGGCAAGCTCGTGGAGTCCGGTTTTGCCAGTGAGGACGGTGCCGGCTTGCGCGAGCAAATCCGTAACGGCGGAATTGTAAGCCGGGATATGGTTCTTGAACAGGAGCGAACCGCAGGTGGTGCGGATGCCTTCGGTGCAGAAGACGTCCTTGAGCGCGATGGGCATGCCGTGAAGCGGGCCGCGGTCCTGGGAAGCTGCGAGTTCCTTATCGGCACGGGCCGCGGAGGCGCGGGCTTCGGCTGCTGTAACCGTGAGGAACGCGTTGAATTGCGGATTCAGGCGGTCGATTTGCGCGAGCGACTGTTCGGTAAGTTCGGCTGAGGACACGCCTCGGTTGCGAAGAGCGCGCCCGGCTTCGGTGATGGTCAACTTCGCTTATCCAGATGGGGAATTGGGCCGCCCGCAACTGCCGATTCGGATAGTATGATGGCGGGCTCGGTAGTGAAGGGGATGGTCGAGACCAGAGGGCGGAAGGCGGATTCGAGAGCGCTGAGGACGGAGTTGAATTTTTCGGGATCGTCGGGAACAATGTTGCGCGCTTCAGCGATTTGGGTCCAGTTTATCGGCATGGGAATTGGGTTTGGGGAGAGAACAAGAGCCCGGCCGACGACCGGGGCGCGCTGGCCGTCAACCGCCGCCTATAGCGCTTCGCCGCATGACTAAGAACAAGGCACAGCACACGATTAACAAGACAATGGCGGAATCGAGCATAGGCTCAGGACTGATTTCGGGCCAACATTACTGAGGATGATAGCAGAGCTAGGCTTCTGCCGAAGAAAGCAGGGGAACGTCCTCCTGGATGAGGGCGGGATTGAGGGCGGACCATTCGGCGCCGGCGAGGACAATCATCGCCAGGACAAAGCTGAGCAGAACGATACTGACCGAGATATGGAAAGGCCCGTATTCGGCTTGGAGCTTGGCTTTCAGAAACGGCCAGATCAGGATATTCAGGTACTTGAGAAGTTCGAGGAGGATGCCGACAGAGATGGAAACCATCATCAGCGGGCGGGCGGGAACGCGGCGGTTGGGAAGGATCCAGTAGACCAGGAATAGGGCCAGGATGGTGATGGGGAGCGCGGCAATTTTGAAGATGGTGGAGGCGGCCCAGGCGGGCAGATTCGGAACGGCGAAGACACTCTTCAGGAATTCCTGATTGACGGCGGTGAGCAGGAATGAGCCCAGGACAAGAGAACCGCAAAGAAAGATGAGAAAGAGGCTGAGGATTTGGTTCTTGAGGTAAGAACGGTTTTGGGCGACTCCCCAAACGCGGTTGAGTGCCACTTCGAGCGGTTCGAAGACACCGTTGGCCGTGAAAAGGAGCAGGGCCAGCGAGATGAATTGCGACTTGCCGCGCGAGTTGACGGAAACAGCTAAGTTGCGCTGAATGAACTGGCCGACTTCGCCGGGAAGGTAATCGTTCAGGGCGAAATAGATGGCGTTAACGGCAGCGGGCCAGTGGAACGCGTATTTGCAAAGCGAAACCATCACGATGAGGAAGGGATAGAACGAGAGGAGGACGCTGGCGGCAATGGAGAGCGCGAAAACGTGGACCTCCGTCTGGCCCAGGTAGCGGGCGGTGGTTCGGAATCGGGAGGGTGGGGAGCTGTACATCAGGGGCTAGTTTGCAGTGTATACTGGTGGGGCTGTGATCATTCTTCTGACGGTTGTGCACGTGCTGGTGTGCCTGTTTCTGATTATTGTCGTGCTGCTGCAGAGCGGCAAGGCGGCGGATTTGGCGGGCGCGTTCGGCGGTATGGGCTCGCAGACGGCGTTCGGACCCAGAGGGTCGGCAACACTGCTATCGAAGGCAACCACGATTTCGGCGATTGTGTTCATGTTGACGTCCATGTCGCTATCGATCTTTGCGACACGGGATGCGGGCGGCGGGTCTTCGCTGGATGTGAAGGGGAAGAAGGCGTTGACGCAGCCGAAGATTGGCGTGACACCCCAGACAGCACCTGCTCCGGCACCGGCAGCGCCTAAGAAGTAATTTCGAGTGGTAGTGCCCCCTGCGGAGGTGGCGAAATTGGCAGACGCACTAGCTTGAGGTGCTAGCGGGCGCAAGCTCATGGGGGTTCAAGTCCCCCTCTCCGCACCAATATTTTCAATGACTTAGCAAAAGGGCCCTCCGGAAACGGGTGGCCCTTTTGCTTTTGCTGTAGCTTATCTGTAGCTTATGGTTCGACGCCTATTCTTCCCGAGGCAGCGCCAGAATTGCGCCGGACTGATTGTTTGGCACTTTCAGAGATCAAAGAGGTGCTTCAGCGTTCCAATGAGAATATTGGGGGGGAAACGTTGGTGCATCCTCATCTTGCGCCCTGATTGCGGACAATCATAATTCAGCCAGGGGACAATTAGAATTCCCGCCGATTAGGAAGGCGAAAGCGATACAAGTCGGAGGCGGCTTGTTGGAACGAAGGAAGAATGACCGGGGTAAACCCTTAACGATTCGCCCTAAGAGTAGCAGGGCAAAATAATAGATTCATCCGGCCTTGACTGAAGCAAGCCGGTTCGTTTTAACTTTGCCGACGAATAGCGGGATGTGGCTCGGTATCTGCTTTTGTCCGGCTACATCCCGTTGAATAATTAAAGCAGGGCCGAAAAGCTTTCCAGGTTCAAGATGAAAACCTGAGACGGGGACCCCATTGCTTTCCAACAGGACACCAAGGAAGTGGTCCAGCGCCTCTGC
>Ga0123338_10003156_pt1 | contig 15025 bp, 11 predicted proteins | sample grotaG_FD_89793 | JGI IMG/M metagenome (GOLD analysis project Ga0123338, IMG submission 89793) | Glacier valley bacterial and archeal communities from Borup Fiord, Nunavut, Canada, to study Microbial Dark Matter (Phase II) -... | ecosystem: Environmental > Aquatic > Freshwater > Ice > Glacier ...
AGCATCGATAATGTGGCGACGGATTTTGGCGGCGGCACGGGCACTCCGCAGGACGTGCGGTTCCGGAACAACGACCGCGGCAATTCCGCATTCGATATCCGCCAACGTTGCACACTGAGCTACGTTTACCAGATTCCCGGTTTTCGCAATAAGCGGCTCACAGGTTTCTTTCTGGGGAATTGGCAGACGAATGGCATTCTGCAAGTGCAAACAGGCATTCCGTACACGCCAACCCTGGCTGCTTCCACCACGAACAATGGTGCCTCCAGCCGCCCTGACAGTACAGGCAAAGGCGCGGCATTATCGAACCCAACGCTGCAGCGTCGGTTCGACCCCGGAGTTTTCACTACTCCCGCACCGCTCACATACGGCAATGCCGGCCGCGACATTCTATACGGCCCTGGCAGAACGAATTTCGACGTATCGCTCTTCAAAGACTTTCGCTTTTCCGAACAGGGAAAAATTCAATTTCGGACCGAGGCGTTCAACTTGTTTAACCACCCGCAGTTCGGTCAGCCAAACGCGACAATCGGCAGCAACCAAGCCGGAGTGATCAACTCCGTGGTGGGCAACCCGCGCCAGTTGCAGGTGGCGCTGCGCCTTTCGTTTTAGGGGCCGCTCCTGCTAATCTTGGGGAACCACACCTGAAGTGACTCGGTAGCTCAGCCGGTAGAGCATTTGACTTTTAATCAAAGGGTCGCGGGTTCGAGCCCCGCCCGAGTCACCATTTAAGCGTTGTAGGATGTGAGAGTTACGGTTACAGCCCTCAGCTTCCTTTTCAGCTTCGGTGTGAACGTCACTCATCTAAATATATCGAAGTGTTGTTGCGATATTGGGGTGCCCAGCAAGCTTTTTCAAGACGAAGGTGTCCATTCCTGCTTCCGCCCAGCGGGTCAGGCAGGTATGCCGGAGAGAATAGACCGAACGGTTCGACTTTCCATATTTTCAACATTCGCTTTTAAGTTACGGACCATCGCTCGGTAGAACGTCACCGTATTCGGCTTGCCCAGTTTTTGCTGCTCAACACAGGGCAGGAAACCGCTTCAGCAAATGCCGACTAATTTTTCGGATTTTCTTTGACTTTTAATTAGAAAACACGCGGGTCGGTTGTCCAGCGTTCGTTCGCCCCGGATCTGATTCCGGGATGAAGGGGTTGGTGTGGTCAGCGGCGTTGGATCTGGCGTCACAACTTTTCATAAGGGAGATGCCGTCCTGATCTCCTGCATCAGCGCTTGCGGAAAGTGCGAGTATTGCCGCCGGGGAATGTTTTCCCACTGCACGACCGGGGGTTGGATTCTTGGGAATGAGATCGATGGGACACAAGCGGAGTACGTTCGCATACCGCATGCCGATACAAGCCTTCACCGGATCCCTTCCGGCTTCGACCAGGAAGCTATGGTGATGCTGAGCGATATCCTGCCCACCGGCTTCGAGTGCGGCGTACTCAACGGGAAGGTTGAGCCGGGTTGCACGGTCGCTATCGTCGGTGCCGGTCCCATCGGTCTCTCGGCGTTGCTCACCGCGCAATTCTACTCTCCGTCCGAGATCATCATGATCGATCTCGATGAGAACCGTCTTGCTGTTGCCAGGCAGTTTGGCGCGACCGCGACTATAAACGGTTCGGATGGGCGAGCTTCAGAGGCGGTAATGAAGATGACACAAGGCCGCGGCGTGGATACTGCGATTGAAGCTGTGGGTGTCCCCGCGTCATTTCTAACGTGCCAGGACATCATCGCGCCCGGCGGTACTATCGCCAATGTCGGCGTACACGGTGTGAAGGCCGATCTTCACCTGGAACGCTTGTGGTCGCGCAACATCACTGTGACTACCCGGCTGGTGGATACCGTTACCGTTCCGATGCTTCTTACGACTGTGCTGGGACGAAAATTGGATCCGAAACGTTTGATCACCCACCGGTTCGGCCTTGATCGGATTCTGGAGGCTTATGAAACCTTCGAGCACGCACCAAAAACCAAAGCGTTGAAAGTTGCCATCACGGCTTGAGGTTTGCTCAAAGACTTTTCTGAGAGATGCCCAGCTTCTTGATCAGCGCGTTTAAGGTGGTCCTCGGCATCCCCAGACGGATGGCCGCCTTCGTAATCACTCCAGCCGTTTCCCGAAGTACCTTGATGATGTGCTCGCGCTCCACTTGATCGAGAGTGCCATCTCTTGTGGGCTCGAGCGAATCCGACCGTAACTCGCCCAGAGGGGCCTGCAGTGTAACCCCCGTGGAGAGAATTACAGATCGCTCAATGAAGTTTTCCAGTTCGCGCACGTTGCCTGGCCACGACCAACTCACCAGACCACGCATTACATTGGCTGGAATACGTTCAATCTGCCTTCCCATCTGCTTGGCATATTTTTGAGTGAAGTGCCTGACTAAATCGGGAATGTCCTCCGGATGGTCACGCAAGGGCGGGGTCGTGATGGGGAACACTTTCAGCCGATAGTACAGGTCGCTTCGAAACAATTTATCGCCCATCATCTGGGTCAGATTCCGATTTGTGGCGGCAAGCAGGCGGACGTCAATGGGAATGGTTCTGGTACCGCCCAACCGCTCGAAAGCTTTTTCCTGCAAAGCGCGAAGTAGTTTAGGCTGCAGATCCAGAGGAATGTCGCCAATCTCGTCGAGAAATAATGTGCCACGGTGAGCCATTTCAAAGCGTCCGATTTTCTGTGACAACGCGCCGGTGAAAGCCCCCCGCTCGTAACCGAAAAGTTCGCTTTCCAGCAAGCCAGTAGGAATTGCGGCACAGTTCAACGTGATAAAAGGACGATCCCGGCGGGGACTCATACGGTGCAAGGCGCGTGCGATCAGTTCCTTTCCTGTTCCCGTCTCACCAAGAATCAGCACGGTGGCACTGGTAGGCGCCACTACTTCAACCAGCGCGAGAAGGCGCTTTACCGCCGTGCTGCGCCCAACGATTTCTCCGAAATCGTTTTTCGCATCCTCCACTTCTTCCCCTACTTCCTCCTGCCGATTGCGCTCGCGAAGGTCTTGCACGAAAGTAATCCAGCGGAAAGGGGAGAGCTTCAAAACAGCGGTCGCCACCAAAACAGGAATCCTGATCCCGTCTTTACGAATCAACTCTTTCTCAAACGGTGTACAGGCGCCAAACCGCAAACCCTCTTCGTGGGCGAATTCATCGAGCGGGAAATACTGCGGCGGCGTAAGATCGGGCCAAATTAGCCGCCCGGCAAGAAGATCTTCTCTGCTATAGCCGACCAAGTCGAGAAAGGCATCGTTTGCTTCGGGAATTCGATCAAATTCACCGGAGACAATGCCGACGATTAAGGTTTCCGATGAAACGGGCCGAAGCCCTACGCTGGCGCGTTGAAGTTTCCGCTCGCTTGAGTGCCGCTCGCTGAAATCCCTCACAATCCTCGCGAATCCCTGCAAATCACCTTTTTCGTCCTTGAGGGCCATGGTCATTACGTTTGCCCAGAAGCGCGTTCCATCTTTGTTCAGCGCCCAGCATTCACTTCCCGAATGACCTTCAACCACGGATTTATTTAGTTCGTCAGCCAGTCTGGCATCGAGAGTAGGTTCTGCGGGATAGAGCAGAGCGGCATCTTGGCCGATGGCTTCGGCCGCGGGATAACCATAGATCCTTTCGGCTCCCGCGTACCAGGCGACTACGTTTCCCTCCACACTCAATAAGAAAAGTGCGTAATCATGCACACAGGCTTGGATTTTCTCGGTTGTTTCAGCCTGCTTCCTGGCGTTGATGGCGCCGTCTTTGTCGCGAAGTAACAAAAGATGACGAACGGGTAGAACGTCTTTCTTCGCCAGATAATCGACATCTCGCGCCGTTCCATCCGGACGTAACAAACGGAGGGTGCCTTCTTGTTCGCCCCGATTGAGAAACGCTTGCCAAAGTTCGGATACCTGCGGTCTGGAACCAGGTTCTACGAATTCATCTAACTGGCGTCCGATGATTTTGTCTCGTGACGCCCCTAGCAACTTCCCGGCACCGGAACTGGCGTCGCGATGATTACGCTGGTCGTCTGCGATCAGAATGGGCGCGGAAGGATGGTAGACAATCGCCCGGAATAACAGCTCTAGCTGTTTCGGACCATTTTCCTCAAGCCAAGTTGCCGCGGCTAATTGTGGAGTTGGCGAGGACATGGATAAAAGTTGTTGCAACTTGCACGCCGAAGATGTTTGGCACTGTGTTTGCCCTTTGCAAAGTCCGCAGACGGCATAGCATTCACTAAAACCCCTCCAGATTAACATTGGTCGCCCTAATTCAGCACTTTTCTGACCATATATGGTCAATTTATGAACGTGCGCGCGGGGTTTTACCCTGGCTGACCAGCCAATCTCCATGGCCCTCTCGTTGCAACACCCCGGGGAGGGAGTTCATCGATGGCCGATCTGGCGGAAGAAAAAGCGTTTGCCGCAAATAAGAGTCTGGACGAGGTCCAAAGCGGAATGCTTGTTGGCTTGGGATCTGGACAGACAGCCGCATTTGTGATCGAAGGACTCGGCGTACGTGTCCGCCAAGGCGATCTATATATAAATGTCGTTACCACATCTCAACGCTCCGCCGATCTTGCTGCAAAGGCAGGCCTAACCGCAGTTCCGTTCGACGCCTCGCTGAAGGTTGATCTAACGATTGACGGGGCTGATGAGATCGGCCCGGGTTTGGTTTTGAGTAAAGGCGGTGCCGGTGCCTTGTTGCGCGAGAAAATCCTTGCTTTTAATTCCGAGAAGTTGATCATCGTGGCGGATTCGCGGAAGCCTGTGCGGATTCTGGGAACTGCTTCCCTTTCCACGGAGGTTTTTCCATTCGGATGGGTGGGGGTGATGAAAAAGATCAAAGCACAATTCGGCATTCGGGTGGTTCGCCGGTTGGATGCGCACGGAAACATTGTTCTCACAGAGCAAGGCAATTTCCTGCTCGATTGTTTATTCGGCCACATTCCTGAACCGCAAACGCTCTGTCAACAGCTTCAAGACATTCCTGGTGTTCTCGAAAACGGACTCTTTGTCGGCTTAACTTCCAAGGCAATCGTCGCCAGAGGAACGACCATCGAAGAACTGACTCCTGATTGGGAGGGGCACAGTCTTGCCGGCCAAAGGTGAAGCTATAACCGCGAAAAGCGCGATTCAAGTAGCGCCGGCAATTCTAAAAGCGGCTACGGAAACTAACGAACAGAACTTCGGAACCTTGGGCACGGCGGCTGGCGGATTGACGCAAGCCGAGGCGGAACACCGGGCACGCACGACGGGCTTAAATGAGGTGGCGCAAGAGAAGCCGCAAGGCTGGCTTGTCCGCCTGCTGAAGATTATACGCAACCCTCTGGTGATTCTGCTGACGACGCTTTCGACGGTTTCTTTCGCGACAGGGGACGCACGCGCCGGGACAGTGATGGCGCTAATGGTCGCCCTTAGCGTCGGGCTTCGATTCTGGCAGGAAGCACGGGCAGATGCCGCCGCCGCGAAGCTGAAGGCCATGATCCACGTCACCTCAACGGTAATGCGGGACGGCAAGGCGAGTGAGATTCCGTTGCGCGATTTGGTGCCCGGCGATGTGATTCAGCTATCCGCCGGAGACATCATTCCGGGCGATGTGCGGGTACTTTCTTCGAAAGATCTTTTTGTCAGCCAGGGAAATCTCACCGGAGAATCGCTCCCGGTGGAAAAATTCCACGACCCCGAAGCAACGCCAAGCGCCTCCCCCACGGAGCTGAAGAATATCTGCTTCATGGGGACTAGCGTGGAAAGCGGAACGGCAACGGCGGTTGTGGTCACCACGGGCGTCCGAACCTATTTCGGAAGCATGGCTGAATCCATCACGGGGGAGCGCGTACAGACCAGCTTTGAAAAAGGAATTAACGGGTTCACGTGGCTCATGATCCAGCTCATGGCCGTGATGGTTCCCTTAGTCTTTCTGATCAATGGCTTCACGAAGCACGATTGGAAGAGCGCCTTCTTCTTCGCCATGGCCGTCGCTGTAGGTCTCACGCCAGAGATGCTCCCCATGGTCGTATCCGTCTGCCTCGCGAAGGGAGCGCTCGCCATGAGCCGGCGCAAAGTGATCGTGAAACGCCTGAATGCTATTCAGAACTTTGGTGGCATGGACGTTCTCTGCACCGACAAAACAGGCACTCTCACCGAGGATCGCGTCGTCCTTCAGCGCCATTGCAACGTGGCGGGCCGTGAAACCGAGGAAGTGCTCCTGACCGGCTATTTGATCAGTAATTTCCAGACCGGCCTGAAGAATCTGCTTGATCGGGCTATCCTCGACAGCCCCGACTTCCACGGGCAAACCGAGGTTGCGAAATATAAAAAGCTGGATGAGCTTCCCTTCGATTTCAAGCGGCGCATGATGTCTGTGCTGGTCCAGGATCCAGAGGGCAAAGCGGTCTTGCTTACCAAAGGCGCGCCGGAAGAAATTTTTCACCAATGCAGCCAGTTTGAGTTAGATGGGAAGCTTTCTCCGATGGTCCCCGATTTAATCGTGTGGTTGAAGCAGGAGTATGAAAGTCTAAGCAGCGACGGTTTTCGGGTCTTGGCAGTAGCGACAAAAGATCTTCTGCAAAAGCAATCCTGTTCGAAAGAGGATGAGCGCGACTTGGTGTTAAGGGGCTACGTTGCTTTTCTCGACCCTCCTAAAAACACAGCTGAACGTGCTCTAGAAGCCTTGCGCCGGCATGGGATTGCGGTGAAGATTTTGACGGGAGACAACCACCTGATCAGTCGAAAGATTTGTAAGGATGTTGGTCTTCTTCCAGACCCCATGCTCCTCGGAGGAGATGTCGAGAAAATGTCCGATGCCGATCTGGCGGAGGCCTCTCAAAAAACAACGCTCTTTGCCCGTCTCTCCCCTGCCCACAAAGAGAGGGTGATCCGCGCTCTCCGAGGCAAAGGTCATGTAGTTGGCTTCATGGGCGACGGCATCAACGATGCACCGGCTTTGCGTGCCGCTGACGTCGGCATCTCTGTCGACACCGCGACGGACATTGCGAAAGAGTCCGCGGATCTCATCCTTCTGGAGAAAGATCTCATGGTGCTGGAAGACGGGGTGACGGAGGGCAGGAAAGTCTTCGCCAATATCCTGAAGTACATCCGCATGGGAGCAAGTTCCAACTTCGGCAACATGTTCAGCGTTTTGGGCGCGAGTGCGTTCCTCCCATTTTTGCCGATGTTACCGATTCAGGTGCTAACCAACAATCTTCTCTACGATCTGTCGCAAGTACCGATTCCCACCGATGCCGTAGACGAGGAGCAGGTGGCTTGTCCCCGCCCCTGGAACATCGGTGAAATTAAACGATTCGTACTCTTCATCGGTCCCATCAGTTCCATCTTCGATTACACAACGTTTTTCGTGATGCTCTGGATTTTCAAATGCTGGGACCCCGCACGCGCCTCGGTGTTCCAGACAGGCTGGTTCGTCGAGTCACTCGTCACCCAAACGTTGATCATTCATGTAATTCGCACGAATAAAATTCCGTTCCTGCAAAGCCGCGCAAGCCTTTCTCTTACGCTCACGACGATATCGGTCATCGCCTTCGGAATCTTTCTTCCCTATTCCCCAGTGGCTTCTTCGCTCGGGTTCTCGCCGTTGCCAATCCTGTACTGGCCACTTTTGCTACTGACCGTACTGGCGTACATGTTGCTGACCCAGGGTGCGAAGGTCTGGATGCTGCGCAAGAAATGGATTTAGGATTGGCTTTGGTCGGCTAGGCGCGCGTTTCATACTCGAATTCATTGAGTGTTGCGAGATATCGGCTCGCGGCACGCAGATTGTATCCCGCAAGTTCCCGCATCAACCGTTGCATAGCGGGGCGTCTGCCCATGCGCTCCCCAAATTTGTTCGAAGCCCAAACCGCGGCTGGGATGATAACCACGCCGAAACCCAAGTTGGCGATCAGAAATCCAGGGCCGAGTATCCGGTAAGCGTCCACGTCCCAAAATTCCTTCAGCGCGACGATCAGGAGCGGAATCCACCAAACCAATTGTCCCGTGAGCAATGCCCATCGGAGCACCCGCAAGCGCATCATCCGCAGCGACTCAATCTGCTTCTGGACCGCCGTCACCGGCTGATCGAAGTGGATCTGGAACGCTGCTACCATTTGGCGAATCGATGTCACGACATAAGCAATCACCCAAACATGCAACGCGATGGCAGGCAGCGCGAAGCGTGGTTCCGCCCAATGTTTATAAATGAATCCGCCGAGAATGATAAGAAACATCAGCCCCAGCAAGGTTCCCAAGCCCGCAAGAAGCGCGAAACGCCGCAAGGGCGGCTGCGTCCGATTCATGTTCGCCATCGTCAGCAACCGACCGTTCATATGGATGCTTTCATCTAGCTTTCGGTCCTGCTCAACCCATTTCTCTCTCAGTACATCGATGTCCATTGTTGTGTCCTTCTAAGTGTTTTTCGTTCCGGCTTCTTGTTTCATCCTGCTCTTCAGCCTGCTGATTTTAGTCGCGACATTGGTTTCCGAGAGCCCTATGATATTCGCGATCTCCGGGTAGGTATTCCCGTCCAGGTACAGCAAGACGAAAGCTTTACTGAACGGGTCCAGTTCCTCGATGAATTCGTAAAGCAGCCGGACCTCGTCCGATGGCCGCTCCGTGTCGGCTACGGATTCCATAAGAAATTGCTCGCCTGGGATCACGTGCCGTGTTCTAACGCCCTCGCTGCGATAAAAAGAAATCGCGATATTAAGGGCGATGCGATACATCCAAGTGGAAAAGGTGCAGCGCCGCCCATCAAACTTGCCGTAGGACCTCCAAAGCTGGAATGTGATTTCCTGTGCCAGGTCTTCGCGCGACTCTCGGTCTCTGCAATAGGCATTGCAGACCTTATAAAGGATTTTCTTGTGCTGCTCGATCTGATTCTGAAACGTTGCCGGGACGTCTGAATCCGTCATCTGCTCACTCATCTTTATGCTGCAATTTGCTTTCACACTGTTATTCGCATCAACAGTGAAAAAATCACGCTGAGACGCGATAAAATATCGGTCAGCAATTCCATCCAAGGAGCGCGAATGCTGCTGAGCCGTATTATTACTGTTTCTCTTCTGACCTCAGGTCTGGGCTTCGCGGCCGACACTTCGGCACCCTCCTTGGCGAAAGACCCGTTCACCTCTGCGCAGCGCAAATATTGGGCCTTTCAACCCGTCCGACGCGCCAACCCTCCCACTTTGAAAGACGGCACGACGCCCCCGAATGTCATTGACGCCTTACTCCGCGCGCGTCAGGAAGAGAAGAGTGTCAAGCCCGCGGCTCCCGCCGACAAGGTGACTCTGCTGCGTCGCGTCTCGTTCGATCTGGTTGGCCTGCCGCCTACTCCCGAAGAAGTGGATGCCTTTGTGGCCGATCGCTCGCCCGATGCATACTCCAAAGTTGTCGACCGGCTGTTGGCCTCGCCGCACTATGGTGAACGGTGGGCGCGCCACTGGCTCGATTTGGCCCGCTACGCCGAGAGCGAAGGATTCAAATCCGACGAGACACGGCCGAATGCCTGGCGCTATCGCGATTACGTGATTCAGGCGTTCAACAGCAACAAGCCCTACGATCGTTTTGTAAAGGAACAGATCGCCGGGGACGAACTCTGGCCGAACGATCCTTCCGCCCGTGTCGCTACCGCCTTCAACCGTCATTATCCCGACGAGAGCAATGCGCGCGTTCTGCAGCAGCGCCGCCAGGAGATTCTGAACGACATTACCGATACGGTCGGCTCCACGTTCATGGCTATGACTTATGGCTGCGCCCGCTGTCATACCCATAAGTTCGACCCCATCACCCACACTGACTACTACCGTCTGCAGGCGTTTTTCGCCAACACAGCGGCGGACGATCAGATCTCCCTGAGCACCGCCGAGGAGACCAGGCGCTATCAGACGCGCAAGGCTGTCTGGGAGGAAAAGACCTCAACGGTTCGCGCGCAAATTGCCTCGCTCTTGAATCCCGCGAAGGCCAAAATCCAGAAGGATCTCTACGACAAGTATCCGCCTGAAATTCAAGCCGCCATTTCGAAACCTCCCGCTGAGCGCAGCCCATTCGAATGGCAAATGTTCGCGAAAGCCAAGCCGTATATGGATATCGATGACGATCAGGCTTCAAAGACGCTGAAGGGTGAACCGAAGAAGCAGTACGAAGCTCTGGCGGCGGAACTGATGCAGTTCGCGGCGCTTGACCCCGGCGAACCGGCCATCGGAATCGGAATGCGCGATCTAAGCGCCAAATCGCCCGCCGTTCATCGCCTGACCGTAGGCGCGTGGGATGCGCCGGAAGAAGAGGTACAGCCGGGCTTTCTTTCTATCATTGATGCGACGGCGCCGAAAATTGTGAGTACGGAAAATTCAACAGGCCGCCGCACTGCACTGGCGAACTGGCTGGTCAATCCACAAAATCCACTGACGGCCCGAGTGATGGTCAACCGGATCTGGAGTTACCACTTCGGACAGGGAATCGCGCCCACTCCGAGTGATTTCGGTTTAATGGGTGGGCGCCCCACCAACCCCGAGTTGCTCGATTGGCTTGCCTCGGAGTTTGTTCGAACCGGCTGGGACATCAAGCGCATGCAGAAGCTCATGGTGATGTCCGACACCTACCGCGAATCCTCGAACTTCAATTCCGACGCCGCGCAACAGGATCCCCGCAACAAACTGCTGTGGCGCTTCCCGCGTGAACGGCTGGAAGGCGAGAGCATTCGCGACGCCGCTCTGATGGTGTCCGGTCTGCTGAACGATAAGGTGGGCGGCCCCAGCATTTTCCCGGAACTCCCCTCCGGCGCCGCCAAGCCGCGCGGGGGATGGAAAGTCTCTTCTCAGGAAGACCAGGATCGGCGTAGTGTCTATGTCTTTGTGCGCCGGAATGCCCGCTACCCCATGCTGGAGGCGTTCGATATGCCGGATACGCACGAATCCTGCGGTCGGCGCAACCAGACCATTACCGCGCCTCAGGCAATGTCGTTGCTGAACAGTAAAGTAAGTCTGGATTGGGCGGAGGCCTTCGCGGGACGTGTGCTCAAACAGGCCGGTACCGATCAGAATCGGCAAATTGAAAACGCTTACCGGCTGGCGTTCGGCCGCAAGCCCGACGGCTTTGAAAAAGACTCGGTGCTCACGTTTTTGAGCACTCAGAAATCTCTGGTGGCTGGCCGCGCTCCAGCTGAATTGGCTCTGCCTACGTTCATCCCCGAAGGCTATGACAAAGCGCAGGCTGCGGTCCTGGTGGATTTCTGCCAGATGCTGTTAAATTCGAACGAATTCGTATACCGCAATTAAGGTGTCTATGTCGCATACCGCTGTGTCGCATAAAAGGTTCGCACGCTCCAGAAGAGATTTTCTGCGCAACGCCGGAAGCGGGCTGGGTGCTTATGCGCTTGCTTCCATGCTGGAATCGGACGGCTTGCTGCCCAAGGCCGCCGCGGCAACCATTCCGGATCCGCTTGCCCCTAAGCCGCCGCATTTCAAGCCCAAGGCGAAATCGGTCATCTGGCTTTTCATTGAAGGCGGCCCCAGCCATCTGGATTTGTTCGATCCCAAGCCGATGCTGCAAAAACTCGCCGGGCAGCCGGTGCCGGCCAGCTTCGGCAAGGTAGTCACGGCCATGGGCACATCGAACAATACGCTGATGCCTTCAAAGCGCAACTGGCAACAGCATGGCAGGAGTGGCATCTGGGTATCCGATTGGCTGCCTGAAACGGCCAAGCATGTCGATGACATGACCGTCTTCCAAGCCTGTTGGGCCGATGGCTTGAACCATGTGGGTTCTGTTTGCCAAATGAACACCTGCTCCATTCTGGCCGGCCGCCCGTCACTCGGCTCGTGGGTGATGTACGGGCTTGGTTCGGCCAACCAGAACCTGCCCAGCTTCGTGGTGCTGACCGATGCTGCCGAAGTGGTGGGTGGACCGAAAAATTGGAGTTCCGGCTTCCTTCCCGCAACCTATCAGGGAACGCAGTTCCGCAATACCGGTGCTCCGATCCTGGATCTGAATCCCCCCGAAACCATCGCCCAGGACCAGCAGCGTGGCCGTCTGGATCTTTTGAAAACTTTGAACCGCCATTACGACGAAGACAAGGCGGACGATACCGAATTAGAGGCTCGCATCAACGCTTATGAGCTGGCCTACCGTATGCAGGCCGCCGGTCCGGAAGCGGTAGATCTCAGCGCCGAAACGGAAGCCACCAAGAAGCTCTACGGCGTGGACGAGGAGGCGACTTCCAAATTCGGCACCAATTGCCTCTTAGCCAGGCGGCTGGTGGAGCGGGGAGTTCGTTTCGTAGAATTGTATTCCGGCAGCGGCAGCGGCTGGGATGCCCACAACAATATCGAGGGCAATCACTCCAGAATGTGCAAATCGTCCGATAAGCCCATCGCCGGGCTGCTTGCTGATCTGAAAGCCCGGGGCCTGCTGGAAGATACTTTGGTGGTGTGGGGCGGAGAGTTCGGGCGCACACCGTTTAACGAAAAAGGCGACGGTCGCGACCATAACCCATGGGGCTTCACCATGTGGATGGCTGGCGGCGGCATCAAGCCGGGGCAGGTGATCGGTTCCACTGACGAGATCGGCCTCAGGGGCGTGGAGGATCGCGCCCACGTGACCGACATCCATGCCACCATTCTGCACGCCCTCGGTTTGAATCACACCAACGTCACCTTCCTTCATAATGGAAGGTCGGAACGGCCCACCATCGTGAGTGGCCAGGTGATTCAGAAAGCCTTCGCTTAGAGCGCGAAGTTTTTTTAGCGCGACGTTCGCGCTCTTCGCGATTTGTCACTCGCCGGCCACGCGCCGATCAAGGCCACGAAAGCAGCTGCAATTAATGCCAGCGCGTTCTGGGCTTGCAAGGCGTTCTCAAAGGAGTATCCCAGGCCGTAGAAAAAGCCTTTCGCTAACAAAACCACTACCGCCAGCGCGAAAAGGAACAATAGAATTCTCAGCCGTCCGGCAATTGCCAACAGAATTAGAAATAGCCCAAAAAAGCCGAAGCCGAAAAGCCAGGCTGTGGCACTCTTTCCATCCCAGGGAATCCAGCCAAGTTTCAGGTCCAAATCACCGCTCAAGACCGCTACCGCCGCCACGGCAATCGCCATCGCGCATAGCACCGCCTCGAAGATCCAGCTGTAAACTCTTAGCACGCCTCTGATCAAACTCAATCGCCCTGCTCCCTTTCTGGAAAACGAAACTGTCAGTCTATCAAGCTTGCAAGCCAGCAGGTCAAACGTGCTATTGCGCCCTACTTTTCATAAGCATTACAATGAGGGTAAGAGGTTACCAGTCTAGGTGCTGAGTCAGGAAGGAGCGTTGCGTCCCCGGGAGCGGGAAATTCTGCTCTCCCTGGTGCGCGCCTATATCGAAAATGGCGAGCCTCTCGGCTCACGTACCCTTTCACGCCTCAGCAGCTCCGGCCTGAGTGCGGCTTCCATTCGCAACGTGATGGCGGATTTATCGGAAGCCGGATACCTGGATCAGCCTCACACTTCCGCGGGCCGTATTCCAACGGAGAAGGCTTTTCGGTTCTATGTTTCCACCATCAATCCTCGCTCCGTACCCGGCAGCCACGATGCGCGGCTGATTGCGGGCCTGATTCACGATATTAGCGGCGCCGCCTCTGTAGAGGCTTGCATCCAGCGCACGTCGCAGGTGCTTGCGGAGATGACTCGCAATTGCGGCATTGCCGCCGCGCTGCCTGGAACCTATCAGGAATTGGAACACATTGAGCTGATTGCGCTTTCCGACAGGCGTGTGCTGATGATCCTGGCCACAAGCGACCGCATGGTACGAAACCGTATTGTCACGTTGGACGAAATGATGAGCCCGGACGAATTGGCTTCGCTCCGGAATTATGTGAATCGCAATTTCTCCGGCTGGAAATTGACCGACGCGCGACGTGAACTCCTCCGGCGCATGGACGAAGAACGCGCCGAATACGATGCCGTGCTGAAGCAGTTGACCGTGCTGTACCAGAAAGGACTGCTGGAAGTGGACCATCAGCCCTGGGTCCACATGGAAGGCGCGTCGAATCTTGTGGGCCTCGATCTTCATCTCACTAGAGAACGGATGCGCGATCTTTTCCGCGCTTTGGAAGAGAAGAAGCGCATGGTAGAGCTGTTGGATCGCTTTTTGGAACCATCCAGCGGCCAGGTAGGCGTTTATGTCGGTCTCGAGGATGCCCATCCAGCCATGAAGGAACTCGCTCTGATTGGAGTTGCGCTGCCTCTGCCCGGCGGTTTGATCGCCAGAATCGCCGTGTTGGGCCCTGTCCGCATGCAATATGAACGTGTGGTGGCCTCGGTTCTCCATCTGGGGCAGGCTTTTGAACGGTCTCAGACGTAACCTCCTCGTTATTGGCCCTTTGTGTCGGCTGAAGTGCCTGTTACCCTGAAATTGTCGTGACTACAGATCCCTCGAAACCCAACGTTTCCGATATGCAACCCGATACCTCACAATCCGGACAGGGTGCCGGCTACTCGAACGACACCAATCATGTGGAGGACTTGTCCGGCGTGCAATTGGCCTCGGAAGTGACCTCGCTTTCCGCCGAACGGGACCAGTTGGTGCGTGAGAAGGGGGAATTGCAGGATCGCGTCTTGCGGCTGCAAGCCGAATTCGACAATTTTCGTAAACGCAGTGAGCGCGACCGTTCCGAGTTTTCGCAATATGCCGGCATGGAAACGCTTCGCGAGATTCTGCCGGTGCTGGACAATTTCGATATTGCTCTCAAGACCGAAACCTCAGACAAACACTACGCCAAAGGCGTGGAGATGATTTACCAGCGCATGGTGGAAAGCTTGAAAAAACTGGGCCTGGAGCCGATCGAAACAGCCGGTGAGAAGTTCGACCCCCATATCCACCAAGCTATTGAGAAAGTGCAGACGGAAGACGCGCCCGATCACACCATTCTGAGCGAGTTCCAGCGCGGCTATCGTTTCAAGGGGAAACTGTTGCGCCCAGCATGGTCAAAGTGGCGGTCCACCCCTAGTTCGTTTCGAAATTTAACCTGTTTAGCCTATGCCAGTGATGAAACGCGATTATTATGAGGTGCTCGGCGTCGGA
>Ga0123338_10003158_pt1 | contig 15017 bp, 17 predicted proteins | sample grotaG_FD_89793 | JGI IMG/M metagenome (GOLD analysis project Ga0123338, IMG submission 89793) | Glacier valley bacterial and archeal communities from Borup Fiord, Nunavut, Canada, to study Microbial Dark Matter (Phase II) -... | ecosystem: Environmental > Aquatic > Freshwater > Ice > Glacier ...
CAAACGCATCGAAGCGATTATCCGTTCAATGACCCCTGGTGAGCGCGCAAACCATGGCATAATAAACGGCAGTCGCCGTCTGCGGATATCAAAAGGAAGCGGCACAACTGTACAGGAAGTCAACCTGCTCCTTAAACGTTTTACTGAAGCACAGAAAATGATGAAGATGATGCAGAAGCTCGGTCCGAAGGGCATGCTCAAAGGAATGGGTGGACTTGGCGGGGGCGGCAAAGGAATGATGCCGTTCCGTTAATTCATACGTGACAAATATTCACAATAATACAATCCAAGAAGTACAAAATCAGGAGGAAACACCAATGGCTACAAAAATCAGGCTTGCTCGTGCAGGCGCTAAAAAAAGACCTTTCTACCAGATAGTTGTTGCTGACGAGCGCAGCCGCAGAGATGGCAGCTTCATCGAAAATGTCGGCACATACGACCCGACTAAAAACCCGGCTGTTGTGAAACTGAAAACCGAAAAAGCCGCCGAATGGCTCAGCAAGGGTGCACAGCCTACCGATACTGTCCGTCAGCTTCTGAAAAATGCCGGACTTCTTGGCAAGGCGACTGAAAAGGCAGCTTAATAGTATCCAGCTCCTCCGGTCCGCCGGTCACTCTATATGACAGCAGAGGATACCTTCATGAAGACTCTTGTTGAAAGCATTGCAAAAGCACTGGTTGATGACCCGACTCAAGTAAATGCAACCGAGGAGACAGAAGAGGACACTCTGGTCATTAGTTTGACCGTCGCCAAGGAGGACATGGGGCGCATCATTGGCAAAGAAGGGCGAACCGCAAAAGCGATTCGCACCATTCTTAATGCTGTGTCTACCAAAGATAACATGAAGGCAATCCTCAAGATTGTAGAATAAATGACAGCTCAGGATGAATTGATTACAGTTGGCAAAATCACCGGTACCCATGGAATCAAGGGCCTGTTAAAGGTCTACTCTTATTCCGGAAACGTAGAGAGCTTACAATCTGCTGGAACAGTTTTCCTGAAAGGGAAGGACGGTTTACTCAGTGAGTATTCGGTAAGAAGTGTTGCTGTCCACGGTGGCGGCTTCATTTTAGGTCTGAATGATTTTTCTGACATAAATCAGGTACTGTCCTTGAACGGTTCTGACCTTTGCCTGAGGCAAAGCCAGCTACCGGTTCCTGATGAAGATGAGTATTACTGGCGAGACCTGATCGGTCTGTCGGTTTATACGGATCAAGGTATCGAACTGGGTACACTGGTTGATATCTTTGAGACTGGCAGCAGCGATATTTACGTTGTACGAGGTAGCTCCAAAGAGTACCTGATTCCGGCCATTGCCGATGTAATTGCAAACATTGACCTGGCAGCTAAAAAGATGATTATTACCCCTCTTGAGGGCTTGCTGGATCTATGAAATTTGACATCCTGACCCTGTTTCCGGGGATGTTTTCCGGCCCATTTGATGAGAGCATCATCAAGCGCGCCAAAGAGAAACAGCTCATTGACATTTCGCTACATAACATTCGCGACTGGGCGGTTGACCGTCATCAGACTGCTGATGATGCCCCTTACGGTGGCGGTGCTGGAATGGTCATGAAACCGGAACCCCTGGCGGCATGTATTGAGTCAGTAAAGACTATGCACCCCGAATCAACCGTTGTACTGACATCACCGCAGGGACGGCCACTCACACATAGAGTTGCTAATGAACTTACTAAAAAGCCTGGATTGATAATAGTTTGCGGTCGTTATGAGGGGATCGACGAGAGAATCCGTTCAATCTACGCCGAAGATGATATATCGCTTGGAGATTTTGTTCTCTCAGGTGGTGAGATCGCTGCTATGGCAATCGTAGATTCCGTAACAAGATTGATTCCAGGAGCTCTCGGCAGTAGTGATTCCGCTGAATCAGATTCTTTCGGTGACGGCCTGCTTGAGTACCCGCATTATACTCGTCCGCCGGAATTTAAAGGTTTGACTGTACCGCCGTCTCTGCTTTCAGGAAATCATGAATTTATCAGGAAATGGCGGCGTAAGGAGTCACTGCGCAAGACCAGGACATTGCGACCGGATTTGCTCTCAAAAGTCACGCTGACACGGGAAGACCGAAAGCTGCTGGCAGAGATTGAGCAGGAGGAAGCAAGTGGAAGATAACGCCTCGGCTACAAACAACCTGGCCATTGCCCTTGTTCATTATCCGGTTTACAACAAGCACCACGAGGTTGTCACCTCTGCTTTAACAAACCTTGACCAGCATGACATCGCCCGTTCATCAAAAACATTCGGGCTTGAACGTTTTTATATTGTGACCCCTTCCGAAGAGCAGCGAAAGCTGGCTGAAAGGATAAGTGGACACTGGCAACAAGGGTGGGGAGCAGACTATAACCCAGACCGTAGACAGGCACTTGATATTGTCCGAGTAACTCCGACGATAGGATCCGCAGTAGCTGATTTTCAATGCGGATTCAGTAAGCCTGTCAAGATCGTCATAACCGGTGCTGCGCGACGCTCCGGCTCGACGTCACTGTTAAGCTTCAGGAAACTTTTAGAGGATACTGACCAACCCTACCTGCTTCTGCTGGGTACTGGATGGGGCTTAACAGATGAATGTTTTGCAAGCGCTGACATCATTCTTGAACCAATTGCAGGCAATGGAATATACAACCACCTCTCTGTTCGTTCTGCAGCAGCAATAATGCTTGATCGACTTAGAGGAATTGAACGCGAAGATACACAAACTCACAAACCGAGCATCATACAGGAGGAAGGTAACCAATGAACACCATCGATTTTCTGGAATTTGACCAAATGAAGAAGAATGTAATCCCTTTCAAAGTAGGGGATACTGTAAAAGTACATGTAAGAATCGTCGAGGGTGATAAGCAGCGCATCCAGGCATATCAGGGCGTTTGTATTGCCCGCCAGAACGGTGGCGTTCGCGAGACCTTTACGGTTCGCAAGATTTCCAACAACATTGGAGTTGAAAGGACCTTTCCTCTTCACTCACCAAATATTGAAAACATTGAAGTCATGGTACGCGGCCATGTCCGTCGCGCCAAACTTTACTACCTGCGTCAGTTGCGCGGGAAGGCAGCCAGGATTCGCGAGAAGAAATACGTACCTGTTGCCAAATAGCTCACAAAAAGCCCCGCTACTGCGGGGCTTTTTGTTTTAGTGGCTCAGAAATTGTTTTGCGGAATCTCATCACTGAAAAAAGTTTACCAATTAATCGTGAAACTGGATCTATTATGACACTTCAAGGTGAGCTGTTTTCGGCAGGGCCTCTCGTTATCGACACTCTTCTGTTTGAAAAGACCGCATACAGCAGCGGTTTTACATACGTAGCCGGGATAGATGAAGCTGGTCGCGGACCACTGGCTGGTCCGGTGACAGCAGCAGCTGTTATACTGCCGGTCGGTCTATCGATCCCCGGGGTGGATGATTCGAAGAAGCTATCACCGGACAAGCGTGAAAAGCTGTTTGAGACCATCATGACACAGGCGCTGTCAGTCGGAGTCGGTATTATCGGCCCTGCCGAAATAGACCTGATCAATATCCTGCAAGCGACACGCCGAGCCATGCTGGCCGCAGTCCAGCAGCTTACTCCTCAACCGGATTGCCTTTTAATTGATGGTATCAGCACCATAGACAGCACAATTGCCCAAAAGACCATAAAAAAAGGAGATTCTTTAAGTCTATCAATAGCTGCGGCCTCGATTATTGCGAAGGTGACACGTGACCGTTTTATGATAGAGATGGACTCAGAATATCCGGGTTACGGATTCTCGGGGCATAAGGGATACGGCAGTGCCTCTCACATGGACGCCATCAGGAGACTTGGACCATCCCCCATCCATCGTCTTACTTTTCGAGGTGTGAAGGAGTACGTTGATTGTACCTCTTCCTGATTACATTTCTGACGTTGTACGGCGGTATGCATCTTTACGCCTTCCTCAGGCTTCGAAATGCTTTCCGTCCCAGGCCCCAACTACAATGGCTACTGATTTCCTGGATGGTCGCCATGACGTCCATCCCGCTCCTTGTCCGCGCAGCAGACCTGTTCGGGATGGAGAAGACAGCACAGACTTTCGCATGGCCTGGCTACCTCTGGATGGGCTTCCTGTTTATCTTTACATCGATCATGCTTTTTACCGATGCAGTAGGCTATTTATATCGCCTTGTAAGAAGACACCTCTTCCAGAATTTTCCCAAGTTTATATCGTCGCATAATACCTGTAGGATCGCACTTTCCCTGGCCATGGCTGCAAGCGTCTATGCCTTTATTGAAGCAGGTCAGATCCGTAGCGAACATGTTGTCATCGTCTCAGACAAACTGTCACCCTCTAATCCCAGAATCAGGGTTGTACAGATATCCGACGTACATATCGGTCTTCTGTTGCAAAACGGTCGACTGGAGCAGATTCTGAAAAAGATACGCGAGGCGGGTCCAGATATCCTTGTCTGTACCGGTGATTTGGTTGACGGCAAACTGAACCGTGACTACGGAATATCGGAGCATGATCCACTGGCCGTTTCATTGGCAACAATTCCTGCACCATACGGAAAGTTTGCCGTTACAGGCAATCATGAAGTATATGCGGGGCTTAACCGTGCACTTGCCTTTACCAGTGCAGCCGGCTTTACCATCCTCCGCAACCAGTCTGTACAACTCAAGAGCGGTATTACGATATCAGGCGTTGATGATCGTGCAGTCAATCCGGGGGCTGTCACCGATATAAATACTGAAACAACCCTGCTCAACCAGGTTTCTCACGAAGCTTTCCATATACTGCTCAAGCATCGACCGGATATACTGCCTGAAAGCGACGGCCATTTTGACCTGCAACTATCCGGTCACGTTCATGGCGGACAGATTTTCCCGTTCAATTTCCTCGTCAGACTCAGGCACCCTATACCATGCGGGACAACAGTAACCAGTGCAGGCTCCCGCATTCATGTTTCAAGAGGCACCGGTACCTGGGGACCTCCCATGCGTTTATTTGCCCCACCTGAAGTGACTATTATAGATATTGTTTCAAAGCAGACGGTCAGATAGCGATAGCAGAACATTGAAGCAATTTGCCTTAATCCGAGCCAGGAGTTATCTGAGATAGTGCACGACAGCCCGATTATGTTCTTCAAGATTACGTGAAAAGTGGTGGGTGCCATCCTGGCGGGCGACGAAATAAAGGTAATCGGTCTCTGCCGGGTTCATTGCCGCCTGTAGGGCTTCCTTCCCAGGGTTGCCGATTGGACCTGGAGGTAGGCCTTTGTTAAGATAGGTATTATATGGTGACACGCGTTCAATATCAGCTTTGCTCACTTTACCAGTAAAAGCCCTAACACCGTAAACTGCCGTTGGATCACTCTGCAACGGCATGCCGATCCGTAAACGATTGTGAAATACAGATGATATTATCGGTCGCTCTTCCGCTGTAACAGCCTCTTTTTCTATAATTGACGCCAACGTGACGATCTCATGCCGGGATAATCGCTGAACTCCCTCAGCACCTTGAATCGCTGCATAAGTATTGTTGAAATGTTCAACCATCTGTTTAAGCAAATCCTCCTCACCCCCTCCCCGCAAGAGATTGTAAGTGGCAGGAAACAGATAACCCTCGACGCTCCTTTCTTTGAGACCGAGGTGCGACAATATTTCCCTGTCACGGCACTTATCAAGAAAAGTATCTTTGCTGAAATGCCCCTTCTGTTCAAGTAGTTCTGCGGCCTGATACATGGAGTACCCTTCCGGTAGGGTAAATTTACGATAGTCAACTTCCCCGGAAACAATTTTACGCATAATCATGCCTGGTGTCATAGCGTCGCTAACGCGGTAATCGCCAGCTTTCAGACGGTGAGCATTTCCCCGCAATCTGGTCATAAGAACAAAATGCCACGAACTGCGAATGACTCCGCCGGCCTTGAGTTCATTGGCAAGTTTGCGTATACCGCTTCCTGGTGGAAATGAAATATCAGTTACTACAGAGCCTTGACCAAGAGGGATATAAAGGCAGACAAGATACAAGACGAGGCACATCAGCAGAGAAACACGTAGTGCAAATACACAGAGGACTTTGGTTGGAATGCGGCCTAGAAACATAAGTTAGATATGGTAGTTATTAGAATGGTAACCAAGCCATGGCAAACAGTGCCCGTGGTTTAGACACCAGCTGCAAAGGTTGAAAGCGGCATCGTGTAAGGGATAAATGGAGGTGGCTTCCGCACATTAGCGGATGCCCCTCCATTTTCAAGCTATAAAACATGTCCAGAAAGCAATGCCGGCATCAGGCTATGTCCATCCATAACCAAACCGGTTGCCTTCGCCTGGAACTCGTCATACGAAACAGCGCCGTTTCCCTCACCTGCCCTGTTACGGTAGATGACAAAAGGAACAGGATCTGAAGTGTGGGTCATCAGCTTAACCGGCGTCGGATGATCTGGCATGCAGAGAATAACATAATCATCGAATTTTTTGATACCCTCAAGGACGGTTCCAACCACCTGACTGTCGAAATCTTCGATAGCCTGCAGTTTATGCTGCATAATGCCGGCATGTGATGCCTCGTCTGGGGCCTCAACATGAACGTAGACAAAATCGTGGTTTTCCAGAGCCGCCAGAGCCGCCTGGGCCTTACCAAGGTAATTGGTATCGATATAGCCGGTTGCGCCTTCAACGTTTATGATGTCAAGACCGGCGCAGACACCGATACCCTTGATCAGATCCACCGCCGAAATAACCGCTCCGCTCAACCCGAACTTTTCCTGATAGGTTTCTATCTGTGGGGTTTTGCCATGGCCCCAGAGCCAGATTGAGCTGGCTGGTTGAAGACCCTGTTCCTTGCGCTTCACGTTGACCGGATGGTCGTGTAGCACCATCTGTGCATGATTCATGATATTGATAAGCATATCCGCGCCAGGGCCGCTTGGTAGATATTCGAGTATCGCCTTGCCGGTAATGTCATGTGGTGGGGTGGCACACATGCCGTCCTTGCCGCCACGCCAGACAATAAGGTGGCGGTAGCCTACGCCGGCATGAAATTCTATCTCAGCGTTACCGAGTTCATTCTGGAGTGTTTCAACCAGCTCGCGAGACTCGGCAGTAGATATATGGCCAGCAGAAAAGTCCTGCATGTAGATCGAGCTTCCCTGTGCTTTGAGCGTAACCAGGTTCATGCGAAAAGCAACATCATCGGGGCCGAGTTCAACTCCCATACTGATGGCCTCAAGCGGTGAACGACCGGTGTAGCAACTACGTGGATCATAGCCGAATACCGACAGATTCGCGACATCGCTGCCGGGCGGCAGACCGTCTGGCACCGTATGGGCCAGGCCGACCTGACCATGCTGAGCCATAAAATCCATATTGGGGGTAGCAGCGTGCTGCAGAGGCGATTTATTATCGAGTTGGCTGTAGGAGATATCCGACATTCCATCTCCAAGCAGTATAATAACCTTCATAAAAACCTTTCAGGGTGAAATATATTTAGACTCGGACTGTAACAAACTTCTCCTGTCACTTCAAGCGGGATAAAGGATAAACACGGAGTTTAGACAGGTTAGGCGTAAAAGCGTTATCAGCAAAAATAACATTGGTTTCAGGCTCTTCAAGCAGCATGGTGAATTTTTCCTGCGTCGCGGCTTCATAAATAATTTCCAGAGGAAATGCGGCCCCCTGCACAGCTGCATACCTGCCGTATCTGACATGGCCTGCGGCCTCAGTATCCTTTGATATTAACAGCCCGTTTTCAAAGGTGGCTTTCTCCGGCTGCCCAAATCTGTTGATTCTATCAATGACAGAATTTACTCGCAATGGGTCAGGCGGATCAATATCTATTAGCCAGTGAATGTAGCGCCAACCACTGAAATCACCCCGATCAGGAAGATCAATAAAGTTACCGCTAAAAGCCACTCCGTTTCCGGCATCAACAATCGTAACCAGCTCACCAGATACATATATTTCCTGAAGTACGGAACCAAACGGAGAGAGAATAACAACCCTCATTTTGTCAGGCTTCTGGTACATAAGATAACCACTGCCGGAAATGCTTCGCCCGTGAGCGGCGTAGGCAAGCGAGACATTACTGGAAAGAGATTCAACGGCTGCGCCGCTGGAATAGATTAACTCTTGGGGAGGGCGTACCGCCATGCAGCCTGGGAGAGAAAAAGTCATGGCCAATAAAAACAGTACACTGAAGAGGACTTTTACAAATACAGATTTCTTCTGGACCAAACTATAAATCATTATCAAAGCGCCTCCAGTTGATAAAAACCAAGACCGTATGTGGCTCCCTTACCGGCATTAAAATAACTCCCGAGGAGCAACAGAGAGAACATAGGCTCTACAAGACCGGCACATTCTACAGTGCCGTCAAGACCGGCCGTGTTCAAACGCTTGGACCAGGGTGGCTGAGTATAGTGTATTCTATTGTTAAAAACAGCAACGTTTTGAGCAGACTCTGAGAGACCTGTAAAGTCCAGGTCAAACTCACCGGTACCGTAATAGGCACACAACGAGGAACAACGCCTCAATTGTGAGCGAAAGAACATGGCAAAATCAAACTGATGTGCAATGGCACCACTGTTTAACAGGCGTAACGGTGATTGCAGATTCAGTCTAACAGCATCAGCATGAACCGTATTCTGCAGGATATGCTGACCGGAAAGCAGAACGGCCTCTACGGCTACCGAAGCAGAATGTGTAATCTCATGCCTCCCACCTTGGTAATCAAGACTATAGGTAAGTACTTCATACTCTGAGTGATGCAAAACTGTATCAACCATCCGTACCAGCGCTGTATGAAAAAGTTCAATGTAATTAAGCGCACTGCCGATAACAATCAGACCGACAGTACAAGATGATTTGATGGCACCTGCCCCGTCTATATACAAGGAAAATGGTAACGATGGTTTTTGGTGACGCCTTACTGTTTGAGGGTCAGATGACAACCGCTGATCAAATACAACCCGATATGGGCATATGTCGTGACGGTTGCAGCAGGGACATGCCCCCTTAACATCAGGACAGCTTGAGGCTCTGAAATGTTGTTCGAAATCACGCAGTGCATTGTACAGCACCGCGATAAGCTGGGTATTAACAGCAGCCACTATTTCGCATTCAATGCGGACAAAATCCAGTTCCACCGTCAATCAGCTCCCAAAAAAAAGCGGGGCAGCCAAATGGCCGCCCCGACAGTAAAGTACAAAACACTAAATTAATCAGACGAACTGCGCCTTGAGGAATTCACGGTTCATTCTGGCAATGAACTTGACGTTTATCCCCTTCGGACAGGCAGCCATGCACTCGTAATGATTGGTACAATTACCAAAACCACATTCAGTCATGGTATTTGTCATATTCTTCACACGCATAGAAGCTTCACCTTTTCCCTGTGGCAGAAGCGCCAACTGGGAAACTTTTGCTCCTGTGAACAGCATGGCAGCACCGTTAGGGCAGCCAGCCACGCATGCACCACAACCGATACACTGGGCAGCATCCATCGCCTCATCAGCAACACCCTTAGGAATCAGGATGGCGTTACCGTCAGCAACACCGCCGGTATGACAGGAGGTGTAACCACCGGATTGAATGATCTTGTCCAGAGCGGAACGATCAACAATCAGGTCGCGGATGATCGGGAAAGCACGAGCTCTCCACGGCTCGATGTAGATTGTATCTCCGTCCTTGAATTTACGCATGTGCAGCTGGCAGACAGTCGTACGTTCCTGTCCTCCATGTGCAGCACCGTTGATAATCTGTGAACACATACCACAGATACCTTCGCGACAGTCGTGGTCGAAGACAATCGGATCTTTGTCGGCGTGGATCAGGTCTTCATTAACACAGTCCAGCATCTCCAGGAAGGAGTGATGCTCAGTTATATTTTTTGCTGTATAGGTCTCGAATTTTCCGGGATCGTTGGCACTCTTTTGGCGCCACACGATCAGTGTCAATGTCATGGTCTTGTGATCGCTCATTATTTGTAACTCCTTACGGCGAGATGTACATTGTCGAATTTCAATGGCTCTTTATGCAGTTCAGGCGTTTTATTGTCTCCCTTGTATTCCCATGCGCCAACATAGCAGAAGTTGACATCATCACGCTGCGCCTCACCGGCATCCTGGAATTCAGCACGGAAGTGACCGCCGCATGACTCGTTACGGTGCAGGGCATCGCGACACATAAGTTCACCGAACTCAAGGAAGTCTGCTGTACGTCCGGCATTTTCCAGCTGCTGGTTGAGTTCTGCGCCGCTGCCGGTAACCTTGACATTTTTCCAGAACTCTTCACGCAGAGCGGGGATCTTCTTGAGGTTAATTTCAAGGGATTCCTTGGTACGGGCCATACCGCAGTTTTCCCACATCAAGCCACCGAGTTCGCGCATAAACTCGAATACGGTTTTTTTACCGTTGATGGAGAGGTACTTGTTCTGCTCAGCCTTGACATCTTCAACAGACTTTTTGAATTCGTCATGATCGGTTTTAACCTGACCCGGTTTAACGGTTGCCAGATACCCACCAATTGTGTACGGAATAACAAAATATCCATCGGCCAGACCCTGCATGAGTGCAGAAGCACCCAGGCGGTTGGCGCCGTGAACAGAGAAGTTGGCCTCACCCAGCACGAACAGACCGGGAATATTGCTCATCAGGTTGTAATCGACCCAGAGACCGCCCATGGAGTAGTGCGGGGCAGGATACATACGCATTGGGCGCTTGTAACCATCTTCGTCGGTGATTTTTTCGTACATTTCAAACAGGTTGCCGTAACGTTCACTGATAGTATCTGCTCCAAGACGAGCAATAGAATCGGCAAAATCGAGATACACGCCACGGCCGCCAGGACCGACGCCGCGACCATCGTCACACTGCTCCTTAGCGGCGCGGGAAGCGATATCACGCGGTGCCAGGTTGCCGAAGGATGGGTACTTGCGCTCGAGGTAATAATCACGATCATCTTCAGCAATCTCGTTTGGATGCTTGCCGCAATCTTCCTTCTTCTTTGGCACCCATACGCGACCGTCGTTGCGTAGCGACTCGGACATCAGAGTCAGCTTGGACTGGTAATCGCCAGCCTGTGGGATACAGGTCGGGTGAATCTGTGTGTAACATGGGTTTGCGAAGTAAGCGCCTTTTTTATGGGCTTTCCAGTTAGCAGTAACCGAGCAACCCATGGCGTTAGTAGAAAGATAGAATACGTTGACGTATCCGCCGGTTGCCAGACAGACTGCGTCGGCTGAGTAGCTTTCCATCTCACCTGTCACCAGGTTGCGCACTGTGATGCCGCGGGCAACACCGTCAACAACAACCAGATCAAGCATCTCGCGACGGTCATACATCTTAACCGAACCGAGCTTGATCTGGCGGGAAAGCGCCGAGTAGGCGCCAAGCAGAAGCTGCTGGCCGGTCTGACCACGGGCAAAGAATGTACGGGAAACCTGAGCACCGCCGAAAGAGCGGTTGTCAAGGTAGCCGGCATAATCACGGCCAAAAGGAACACCCTGCGCTACGCACTGGTCGATGATGTTGTTGGACACCTGGGCGAGACGCCATACGTCAGCTTCACGGGCACGGAAATCTCCACCTTTGATAGTGTCGTAGAACAGACGATAGATTGAGTCACCGTCATTTGGATAGTTTTTGGCAGCATTGATGCCGCCCTGTGCTGCGATAGAATGAGCACGACGAGGGCTGTCCTGGTAGCTGAAAGCCTGTACGTTGTAGCCAAGTTCACCAAGGGAAGCAGCAGCAGCACCACCGGCCAGGCCGGTACCGACAACAATTACATTATACTTACGCTTGTTCGCAGGGTTGACCAGCTTCAGATCGAAGCGGTGCTTGTCCCAGGTTTGTTCAATAGGTCCAGTTGGACATTTTCCATCAAGTATCACAATAACCCCCTTAACCTTTCAGAATGCCGGCAAAAATTGTCAGCGGGATGGTAACATAGCCCAAGAAGAGAACGAGAGCGACCAGAGTACCGACCTTAATAATAACAGGCTGACTCTTGTCACAGCTCCAACCCATAGTTTGGAAAAAGCTCTGAATGCCGTGTGAAAGATGCAGGAACAGGGCAACCATTGCTCCGGCATAGATGAACGACACAAAGAAATTCTTGAAACCGGCGACGACCATTCCCATAACATTGGGAACCATCGTATCATGGAGCGGAACGAGGTTGCTCAGAGCAGCTGTTTCAGGATTTATCACCTGAAATGTGAAGTGAGCCAGATGATAGACCAGGAAAAGCGCCAAAAGAGAACCTGTCCAGATCATGTTCTCGCTGGCAAATGTTGCTTTCTGGGTAGACTTGACTGCGTACTCCTGTGGACGTCCACCACGGTTTTCAATGGTCAACTGGATACCAAACCAGATGTGTACACAGACGATGGCGAGCAGTACCAGACGAAAGCCCATGATTATAGGCAGTGGCAAGCTGTGGAGGTGTTCGGCGTAGGCGTTGATACCACCATTGAGCCACCCGAAGATGGAGCTGTTACCGAGCAGATGTACGACAGCGAACAGAACCATTGCCTGGCCTGTGATCGCCATCAGGATCTTTCTGCCGATGGATGACGAGGTGAATTGCATAGCGTTCCTTCCTTTTCAGATAGTATTATTCTTCACAAAGTGAATTTCTTTGATACGACAGGGGCTTTTGGAGTGCGGTCAAATACTGAATCGGAGGACCGCGCCAACAGAATCTGGAGACAACTTTCATTCGTAAACCTCCTTGTAGATGTATTATGTGGATGCGCCGACCAAAGCCGGAATGCGCAGTCATACATTACTATTTGATTCAACCGCGGTGATACTAAACATCGTTTTAAGAAAATGCAACCATTTTGTGTATACAGTTTGCATTTAACAGCGGTGCAAACCGTTATCCGGCACTGACAAATTGCTTTTTAATGTCCCTTCTGATACTAAGTAGACACTATAGATTATAGAATAAACTCTGACAGGTTATCCGAGTCAGGGTTTCGGAGATTTCATGGAATTCAAGCTTCTGAAAAAGGATCCTAATTGTTCAGCCCGCCTTGGAGTAGTTTCTACTGCACGCGGCGATATCCAGACCCCTATTTTTATGCCGGTGGCAACTCATGGTGCCATGAAACCGCTTACTCCGGCACAGATAAAAGAGACCGGCTCACAGATTATCCTGTCCAACACCTATCACCTGCATCTCCAGCCTGGAGAGGGGCTGGTAAAAAAGGCCGGAGGCCTGCACAAGTTTATGGCGTGGGACAAGCCGATCCTTACCGACTCTGGGGGGTTTCAGGTTTTTTCCCTCCCCAACAAACGCATAACCGAGGATGGTGTCTTTTTCAAACACGAGCTCACCGGGGCTGAAATCTACCTCGATCCTGCGACTGCAACCAGAATCCAGCAAGATCTGGGTGCCGACATCATCATGGCGTTTGACGAATGCATCCCCTACCCCTGCGACCGATCCTATGCCGAAAAATCCACAAAGAAGACGATACGCTGGCTTAAAGAATGTCAGAACGCGATGACTGACAACGGTCAGGCCCTGTTCGGTATCGTTCAGGGGAGTGTGTACGAAGACCTGCGGGAAATGTGCGCAAAAGAAATGCGCAAGCTGGACCTCCCCGGCTACGCAATCGGAGGGGTCAGTGTCGGCGAAGGACTCGAGCTCCTGAAAAAAATTGTCGGTTTCACCACCCCGCACCTCCCCGAAGACAAACCTCGCTATCTCATGGGCGTCGGTCTGCCTGAGGACATCCTGGAAAGTGTCGAGCGCGGCATCGATATGTTTGACTGCGTCATTCCGACCCGTTATGCGCGAAGCGCAACCCTTTTTACCCGTCGCGGCAGGATCCGCGTGACCAACAAAAACTACAAGCGTGATTTTTTTCCCATCGACCCGAGTTGCAACTGTTACACCTGTCAGAATTTCACCAGGGCCTATCTGCATCACCTCTTTGTCTCGAACGAAGTCCTCTCGGCTGTACTGTCGGCGATCCACAATGTCCATTTTTATCTGGCAATGATGGCAGAAATTCGCTACGCAATCGGAGAAGGTCGCTATCCTGAATATAAAGCAAAGTTTTTGGCAGAGTACCAGCGAGGCTAAGTTTAATCGATTTTTTTCGTACTGAGCCGGCACTACAGGCAAGACATTTATATTGTATTTTTTTCTCAAGATGTTAGATTCGTCTATAGTAACAATCTGGCCGGTTATTTATCCATTGGAGGAGCTATGGCAGGATATGAGCAGACCTTCCTTGAACAGATCACAAACATTCACGGTGTAGACTTTTCAACCTGGCCTGGCTGGGAAAGATTGATGTCATGGACAAAGCGGCAGGCATGGTCAAAGGATTTTCTTGGTAACGAAAAAATTCCGGCCCGGTTCCTCCATCCAACCACCCTGGCTGACGAATTAACCAAATATCTGGGCGGATAAACATAACTCTCCTTCTTGATAAAAAACAGCCGGCACTTTGACAGTGCCGGCTGTTTTTTATTGATCCTCAGCACATCCAGATATTATTTCAACAGTGTCACCGTCCCATCATCCAGATCATACTTGGCAGCAACAATTTTCAATTTCTTTGCATCATGCAGATGCTTGAGTATTTTGGATTGTTTGGTCAAACCGGCAGCAACTGTTTTAGCATTAGCATCAACCACACACTCCACAAAGGCGTCTTTCTTTGTATCCGCGCATTTTACTTCACCTTTACAGGCTTCGCACTCCTTGGCAGCCTTTTTCAGGTTAGGGGCAATGGCCTTTACAATTGCATCAATATTGACACTGCCGGTACTCTTTCCCTTTGCACCAACCGTTGCAGATACGGCGCCACACCGTTCATGACCTAACACCATCAGCAGCGGAGAGCCAAGGTGTTCGGCAGCATATTCGATACTGCCGATTACAATGGGATCAGGAACGTTGCCGGCTACGCGGATGACAAAGATCTCACCAAGGCCCTTGTCGAAAATGATCTCGGGTGGGACGCGCGAATCCGAACAGGTGAGGACTATGGCATACGGCTTTTGAGACTTGGCCAGG
>Ga0123338_10003160_pt1 | contig 15009 bp, 14 predicted proteins | sample grotaG_FD_89793 | JGI IMG/M metagenome (GOLD analysis project Ga0123338, IMG submission 89793) | Glacier valley bacterial and archeal communities from Borup Fiord, Nunavut, Canada, to study Microbial Dark Matter (Phase II) -... | ecosystem: Environmental > Aquatic > Freshwater > Ice > Glacier ...
CTGGCTCACGCTGGTCGAATGGCTGGCCCGCTTGGCTCCGCCGCTCGCCGATGCGATCCTGATGGCGCGGCAGCGGCAGGCGACCGCTGCGAAGCGGGAAACATAAAGCGTAAGTAACTGTTCAGCCTGCAATGTAGCGATCCGCACGACAACACGGAGACACGGAGACACGGAGATTTTTGGCGGTGTTTGGTTGGTTGGTAGCGGTTCCGCTGCTGGGGTGGAGAGAACACGGGCTCCGTGCGCGCCGCGCAAAAGCAGCCGCCCCGCAGACTGGTCGGCTCATGGCACCTCTCGCTGCCCGGTGTACGCCGGCGGGTGCTTGGCTACCCCCCAACGGCTTCTGCGCGGCGCGCACGGAGCCGGCTCCTTCTCTCCTTAGCGCAGCCTGAACAGTTACGCACATAAAACGTAAAACATGAGTAGCGCTTGCGCCTGGACGTAGATTGCGCCACATCCTACGTCACCGGCGCAGTACTCCGCAACCCAGCGGCAGCTTTATCCGTACATAGGGTAGGCAGCAGGCAGCAGGCATCAGCGATCCAGTGCCGCAACTCCTGACACCCGATACCCGACACCTGACACCTGATACCCGACACCTGACACCTGATACCCGACACCTGACACCTGATACCCGACACCTGACACCTGACACCTGACACCGAATGCCGATGCTCACCTGCGAAACCTGTGGCAAACTGCATCCCGATGGCACCCCGACCTGCGAGGTCTGTGGCAAGGGGCTGACGGCGTGGCCCTACCTAGCGAACAGCGAACTAGGGGCCGAACTGGGCCTGGATCGCCTGTCTGCCGACAGCGAACTGGGCCGCGTGCTGGCTGCGCCGTTGCGCGAACTGAGCAGCCGCAACTGCCCCGCCTGTGACACGCCTAACCGACCCGGCGCGACGTTTTGCACCCACTGTGGGGCCGTGTTGAACACCGCCACCACCGGCAACTTGGCGAAATTGGTGGGTGCCTTGCCGCCCGGCACCGTGCTACAAAACCGCTACACGCTGGCCCGGCGCGTGGCGCAAGGCGGCATGGGGGCGGTCTACGAGGCGCACGATAGCTACCTCGCGGATCGTCGCATGGCGATCAAAGAGATGGCCCAGACGGGTATTGCGCCCGATGACCGCACCCAGGCGCTCAAAGATTTTATGCGCGAGGCGACGCTGCTGGCGACCCTGGACCATCCCAACCTGCCGGAGTTCGGCGGTATTTTCTCAGAAGACGGCAAATACTATCTGATTATGGAGTTTGTGCAGGGGCGCACGCTAGAACAGACGGTCGGCACCAGTCGCGGCTTTTTGCCGGAGAGCCGCGTGCTGGGCTGGGCCGCGCAACTCTGTGACGCATTGAACTATTTGCATCAACAGCACCCGCCCATTATCTACCGCGACATGAAGCCCGGCAACGTCATGCTGCTGGATGACGGCGCGCGCATCAAACTGATTGATTTCGGCATCGCCCGCTTCCATCGGCGCGGACGGGCCAGTGAAGCCGCCGCCTACGGCACGGCGGGCTATGCCCCGCCCGAACAATATGGCACCGGGCAGACCGACGAACGCTCCGATGTCTACGCGCTGGGGGCGACCTTGCACCATCTTCTCAGCGGTCACGACCCGGCGCAAAACCCGTTTCATTGGAAACCCTTGCGGGCGTTCAACCCCCATGTCTCGCGGCGCGTCGATCAAGCGGTCATGCGGGCGCTAGAATTGAAGCCCGAAATGCGCTTCGCCAGCGTGGATGCTTTTGCCCAGGCGCTCGGCTTGCGTGCGGTCCCGGCGCCGGCCCAGCCGCCCGTGCCCCTGGTCGCCCCGGCTCCGGTCGCCCGGCCTGCCCCGTTGCCGGTGCCCAGCGTTCCGCCCCTCGCGGCGGCGACCGATCTCAACCCCCCACCCCCGCTCCTTAAGGGCGCGGCGGAACTAGACGGGATTGCCCTGCTTGCTGCCGATGGGAGGGCGGGGGAACCGGCGGCCCCGCCGCAATCCGCCGGGCCCCAGTTGGCGCTGTCAGAGACCCAGATCGACCTGGGGGTGATGGGGCGGCAGGCCCGCCGTGGCCGCAAGATCAACCTGCTCAACACCGGCGCAGGCCAACTCAAAGGCATTGTCCATGCCGGGCAGCCCTGGCTGGCGGTCAGCGCGGTGCAGTTTCAGGGCAACGTCGGCGAAGTGACGGTGCGCGGGCGGGCGCGGGGCCTGCACTATGGTCGCCGCGAGTGGCCGGTGCCCAACCTGTTCAGCCGCACTTGGCAGGCGTTGCACCACATCGAATGGTGGGTGCCCGCGTTGGCGGCGTTGGCGCTGATCGCCTTCGGCGGCATGGGAGTGGGCTGGAACGCGCTTACCGCTGTGCTGACGGCGGGCTGGTTGCTGATCGTGGCGCTGGCCCTGGCCCAGGCGGGGCTGTGGACGGTGGCACGCCATGTGCGGTGGCTGATACCGGCCCCGCTGCTTAACAACGGCGAAGTGATCGTGGACAGCAACGGGGGCCGGCAACGGGTGGCGGTCAGCGTCCTGGCCCGCCCGTCACCCTGGCGCAGCCTGTTGGCTTGGACGGTCGTGACCGTGTTGTTGGAGGGCGAATTATTGGCCCTGCTGGTGGCCGGCCTCGTATTGATACACGTCCTAGTCGTTTATTAGCGCCGAATCCTGGCAGTCATGCTATAATGTGGTTCAGATAAGGCGGCTTCGCCCGCCGGCCAAGCGGTGAGTAGTTTTAGTATAGAGGAGAGCGCGACGATGGCTATACGGTGTCACAACTGCGGCAACGAAAATCCCGACGACTACGCCTTCTGCGACGAGTGTGGCGCGCGCCTCACCAGCGACGCGAGCAGCACGCCGCCGGCGGCAGCCGCAGGTCCCGCCGGCGGTGCAACTGCCGGCGGTGAGAGCCTAGCCGGCGCGACTGCGGCGAGCGGCGTGATCCACTGTCCTTCGTGCGGCGCAGAAAACGTGGCCGGCGCAGCGTTTTGCGATGAATGCGGCGCAGCGTTGCCGGATGCCGCCGCTGCCCCGGTCGGCTCCGCCCTCGGCGCTAATCCGGTTTATACCAGCAGCCCTGGCTATTACACCCCCGCTGCCGGCTATGGCAGCACACAACAAACCGTCGTAGACTCGGCTGCGAACGCCGCGCCGGGTGACGCGGTGGGCGGCGCAGGCGGCGCAGTGGCCGGTGGCGTGATCGGCGCGGCCCTCGCTGGTCCTATCGGGGCGGTCGCCGGCGCGGCCATTGGCGGTGCCGCCGGTGCGGGCGCGGCTCATGTGGCCCAGGAAGGCGACGTGTCGCACCCCGGCGGCGCGGAGACCGGCGGCGCGGGCGGCGCGGTGGCGGGCGGGGTGATCGGCGCGGTCCTCGGTGGGCCGGTCGGCGCGGTCGCGGGCGCAGCGCTGGGTGGCGCGGCGGGTGCAGGCGCAGGCGGCGCGGCGGATCACACCATGACCACGGAGACAGCCACCTCGCACATTGGCGGGTCAATGCTCGCCGACCCCCTGCCCGCCGGCACGCTGCAACAGACCGCCATCCACAGTGAAGAAGCGGGCACGGCGGCTCCCGGCGACGCGATGGGCGGTGCGGGCGGCGCGGTGGCCGGTGGCGTGATCGGCGCGGTCCTCGGTGGGCCGGTCGGCGCGGCCATCGGGGCGGCGCTGGGCGGCGCGGCGGGCGCGGGCGCGGCCCATGTGGCCCAAGAAGGTGCTGCGAGTCACCCCGCCGGCAGCGAGACCGGCGGCGCAGCGGGCGCAGTTACCGGCGGCACCATCGGCGCAGTGCTGGGAGGGCCGGTCGGCGCGGTGGCGGGCGCGGCGCTCGGCGGCGCGCTGGGCGCGGGCGCGGGGGGCGCGGCGGATCACACCATGACGACGGAGCGCGTGGAGACGACTCGCCCCGCCGGCTATGGCACGGGCTATGAGACGGTTGGCCCCGGTACCGGCTACAGTAGCAGCCAGACCGTCGTGGACCCCGCCGCGACCGCTGCGCCGGGTGACGCGGTGGGTGGCGCGGGCGGGGCGGTAGCCGGTGGCGTGATCGGCGCGGCCCTCGGTGGTCCTATCGGGGCGGTCGCCGGCGCGGCCATTGGCGGTGCCGCCGGCGCGGGTGCGGCCCATGTGGCCCAAGAAGGCGACGTAGCGCACCCTGGTGGCGCGGAGACCGGCGGCGCGGGGGGCGCGGTGGCGGGCGGCGTGATTGGCGCGGTCCTCGCTGGGCCGGTCGGCGCGGCAGTCGGCGCAGGCATCGGCGGCGCTGTCGGCGCGGGCGCAGGCGGGGCGACGGATAGCACTATGACCGCCACGACCGTCAGCAGCACGGCGGCTCCCGGTATGGTGGGCACGGTGGCAACTCCGCCCTGCCGCAACTGTGGCGCGCCGTTGCGCCCTGGTGCGACCTTCTGCACCCGTTGCGGCACGCCCGTGGCGGCGGAACCGCTGATCACCTGCCCGAACTGCGGCAACACGGTAGACGCAGAAGATGTGTTTTGCCCGCACTGTGGCAACCGGCTGGCGCAACCAGCAGCGGCGCTGCCTGCGGCGCCCATAATGCCGGCGGCAGCGGTGCAGGAAACACCGCTGCCGCCGGTTGTGGCTCCCGGCAATAACGCTGTAGATGTCCTCACCGTCGCCCCGGTCGTGACCGACATGGGTAGCATGGATCAGCCGCTGATAGACATGGCTGCGCCGGTGCCGATGCCGATGGCGGCGGCGGAAGTCGCCCCTATGCCGACTGCGGCACCGGTCGCCGGCACCGCACCGTTCCCGGCGGAGGCGATGCCGATCATGACCGGCAGCGGCCAGCCGCGCCTCGAACTGGTGCAAGGCGGCGCGATGATTCCCTTGCCCGACAAGGACGACATCCTGGTGGGCCGCGAAGATCCCCTCAGCGAGCCGCCCATCTTCCCCGATGTGGACATGACTCCCTATGGCGGCGAGGAGGGCGGCGTGTCGCGGCGGCACGCACGCATCATCCGGCGTGAGGGGGACTATCTGATCGAAGACCTACAATCCACCAACTATAGCAAGCTGAACGGTGCCCGCCTGTCGCCCCGCACGCCTTCGCTGCTGGTGGATGGCTCGCGTATTGACTTCGGCAAAATCGGCGTGATCTTCCGCCGGTAACTGCGGATGCTGCGTCGCCTGCTGAAAATCGTGGTGCCGGTCGCTGTGCTGGCGCTGGGCTTAATCACCCTGGCGCTGGTCGGCGGGCCGGCACGTCTCTCTCCCCCCGCGTCCGTGCCTGCCGGTCAAGATGCAACCGCGCTCACCGGGCTAGTCTATACAGACCCTAGTGGTGCGATCCAACGCTGGGACGCGGCGACCGGGCAGGCGGGGCTGGTGGTGGCGGCTGCGCCCGGCGACCGCCTCCTGTTGGCCGCCACCGATGACGGCGCGGCGCTGGCCTATGTGCAGACCGCCCCCGCCGCCACGCCCACGCCGAGCGCTCAGATCGGCCCGGCCTATACCCTGCACGTCTGGCGGGCCGGCTTCGCCGCACGCACCCTGCCGATTACGGCCGGTACCGCCTATCAGGTGCAAGCGGGTTTCCGCAACAGCGGCAGTTTGGCGGTGCTGATCCAAGCGGGCTTACACAACAGCGGTCCGCTGTACTTGGCCGATCTAGATGCCGGGCAGGTGCAGCAGGTGACAGACCAAATGGATAGCTACGCTGTGGGCGCGAACAGCTTGGTCTATGCCCTGCGCTTGCCGGTGCCCACACCACGGGTGCAGACGCGGCCGGGGGTGGATCGTGGCCTGCTGGGCATCTACCAGCCGAGTGGCGGCGATGCCGGTCTGGTGATCAGCGCGGCGCTGGCTTCGCGTCAGGCCGCTACGGTGCAAATCGCCTATTTGCCGGCGCCCGGCGTGTTCGCGTTTCCGCTCTGGCAATACACCGCCAATAACGCCGCTACCCAGTTGCACCTCCGCGCGTTTCGGCCCGACACGCCCGGTGCAGTCGCCGATCTGCCGCTGCAAAGCGCCCGCGAGGAAGCAAGCCTCAACTTTAGCCCTGATGGGCGCTACCTGCTCTATGGTGGCATGATCCGGCGCGGGGCCCGCGGCCAACCGGTAGTCGAGACACGGGGCGACCGCGATTGGCGTATCGCCCTGTTGGATTGGACCGCCGCTGGGCCGCGCATCGTCCGCGATCAACCGTTTAGCATCCCCCCCGCCGTCGCGCCCAGTGGCCTCAACTGGGTGCCGGGCGGCACGACGCTGGCCTTGCGCGGGGCGCAGGTGATCAGCGACACGGTCCGTGGGGCGGCTTACGCTCGCTTAGGCGCGCCGCAACTGTGGCTGTACGATCCGGCAAAGGATGGGCTGGACCTCTTGTTGGACGGTCAAGCGGCGACCGCACTCGTGGCGCTGCCCGCCGGCCGGGTGCTGCTGGGCGGCGCGACAGCAGAGGGGCCGAGTCTGCTGCTGGCAGCACCCAGCAGCGGCGCTTGGCAAACGCAGCCGCTGGGTGCGCCGTTCCCTGGCGACGTAACGTTGTACTGTCTGGGCTTGCTGCCTGACGGCGCGGCGCTGATCAGCGCCTTCGACGCGCAGCCCACCGCTGAGTCGCTTGCCACGCTCTACCGCGTACCGCTGGACGGCAAGCCGCGCGTCACTATCGGCCAAGCGCGTAGATTCCTACCGCTGCGGGCCCGCTGAAGCCGAACTCAGCGGCTAGGCAGCCAGGGCGGGAAGACTAGGAAGATGATCAGAATCGCCATCATGGTCAGGGCGACCAGCGCCGCGCAGCCCATCGTCGCCACCGGGTCGGCGCGCTGCTCGGTGCGGCGCAGCGCGACAAAGCCCAGCGGTTCGGGGATGATCGGAATGCTGTACTCGGCCCCATACTCCACATCGGGCAGAAACGCCTCATCGCGCAACGCCGGGACAACGGCCTGGATACGCGCCGTGATGTAGGCAATGTCATCCCGACTTAGCTCCTGCGTCGGCCAGATCGGGCCTTTGTCCAACTGCACGGCCAGCGTGCGAAACGCCTGCACTTGGCTATGGTATTGTGCGGCCTCCTCGTCGTCAATGCTGGACCACTGCACGATTTGCAGTTGCACGCTCGCATCATGTGTTTGGATACGGTCTTCGAGTTGGTTCAACAGGTACTCGAACAGGGTGTTGCTGATGCCCTTTTTTTGTGCCTTGAACGTCGCTTCCACCCCGTCCAGCACAATCTCGCCCAGCGCCCCCGCCGCGTCGCCCACGGGGATGCGGATCGGCTCATTAGGCCGGCCTTTGGCGCAGACGGCGATGTTGAAATAGGCTTTTTTGTGTTCCTCATCGTCCTTTTGCACGGGCTTGAGCGCCGCCTGTTTGCGGGCCTCGTGCGGCGCAACCGCCTTTTGTGGTCCGTCTTTGCTCTGCGCCGGCGGCGGGGGGCCCGACAGCGGCAGGTGGTAGAACAGGATACGCAGCGCGCCGATGCCGCCCCGGAAAGTGGTGGCGACTAGATAGGCGAACAGGGCAACAATCAACCCAAAAGTGAGGGTTTCGACGTTGCTGCGCTGGGCGACCGTCACCCAAAACCGGTAGTGCCAGACGATCAGGCCGATGCTGGTCAGCGCGGTGGCGTTCAGCACGAGATAGATGGCGGCCACGAGATAGACGCGGCGCTGGTAGTCTTGCTGGGTCTTGGAGAGTTTACGGACTAGGTCTTCGCTCAGGCTCACGGGCGCTCCTCTGGCGGTTAATGGGGGCGAGTGGGTGCTGTTATGTGCAAAGTGTAACGGCTGGGGCGGGATGCTGTGACTGGGCCGGCCGCCTTTTGCCCGCCACCGTGCGCTGCGGGGCAACGCGGCGTTATAGGAGGCAGGAATCGTATCGTGAATAGGAGATGGTCCCCATGAACCCAACTGCGCCGGCCTCCCGGCGACCGCTCCGCCAGAGCGTGGCGGCGTTGCTGCTGATCGGTCTGCTCGCCGGCTGCTTTGGCCCGCAGCCGACGATCCTCAGCGTGAGCCAACAGCCGCCCAGTGACCCGACCCAACCCTATCGGGTGCAGGTGCTGATCCATAACACCGGCGTGGGCGATGGGCAGGTGCAGGTGACGGTGCGCCTCGTGGATAAAGCCAACGGTCACACGATTTTAAGTAATGATCAGTCGGTGTCGCTGGATAAGGACGAGCAGCAGAGCGTCAACTTTGAGTTAAACCTGCCGCCTACCGCTCCGCCGGCGGCAGCGATTGACGTGCAGGTGCAGGCCGAGTACCCGATAGAGTGAGCAAGCCCACCGCCGCCAGAATCGCGCCGGCACCCACGGCTGCGGGCCAGCCCACGGGCCGGTGCAGCACGCCTACCGCCAGCGCGCCGGCCACCACCGGCTCCAACATCGCGCAGATGCTGGCAACCCCCGCGTCCAGGTGGCGCAGGCTGATCGTGTAGGCGGCAATGGGCAGCAGCGTTTGCACCGTGCCCAGCATCAGCAATACCGCCCAAACGGCGGGCCGGTCGCCCGGCGCAAATAGCGCGGCGGGATCGCTGACGGCGATCCAGGCCAGCAAGCCGAGCGTGCCGATGCCCAGCGTGTAGAGCAGCAACGTCGGCAGCGACAACGCTTGGCGGTGGGCCAGCTTGCCGAAGATGCTGTAGAGCGCGTAGGTGGCCCCGGCCAGCAGGCCGCAGCCCAGGCCCAGCGCATTGCCGCCCAGCGCCGCCGGATCATACGCGCCCGCCACCAGCACCACGCCCCCCAACGTCAGCCCCAAGGCCACTCCTTTGCGGCGCGTCCACTGCTCGCCCAGGAAGCGCCAAGCCAGCACCGCGACAATGGCCGGCGCGGTGTAGAGCAGCACCACCGCCGTTGTCACCCCGACCAGCAGCACGGCATAGATGTAGGCCACATAAAAGACTGTCACGCCCAACAGCCCGTAGGCGATCACCAGCGGGCGGTCGGCGCGCCCGATCCGCCAGCCGCCGCGCCCGATCCGCAACAGCGCCAGCGCCAGCGTGGCGAACAAGGCACGGTAAAACACCACCGTCAGTGGCGGCAGCCGATATTCGTCTATGGTCAGCGTATAGAGCGTGCCTAGCGTGCCCCACAGCGTCGCCGCCAGCGCCACCAGCGCCACCCCCACCGCCGGGCGGCGCACCACCCCTTGCGTCGTCTCTGCGCTCATGCCCGCAGTAGACCATAGGCCGGGCGGCTTGTCAAGCGCCCTGCGCGCGCAGGAAGGCGCGGCGTAGCGCTGGTCAGGGGTGGTCCGTGGTGTCGCCTCAGCCCCCTGCCCCGGCGGGACGCTTATGCCTGATCTTGCTCAGGGCTTATCCATGTCTTCTGGGGTAAGTATCAGGTGTTTAACTAATTCCAGCACTGCTACTGCTTGCTCCTCCACCACTGAGGGGAAGTCATCCAGAAACTCGTGGATTGTATGACCGCCTCTAAAGTAATCAAATAGGGTTTTGATGGGTACACGCGTGCCACGAAATACCGGCGTGCCGCTCATGATTTGGGCATCGCGACTGTGCGAACATGATGGCCCGGTAGATCCCGTTTCAACGGCCGGGGTACGCACTCGTCGAAGAGTGTTTTCATCTTTGTTCTTTAGACATTAGCGGCATTCGGCCAACGTGAGCGTGGCTTAGATCGGTAGTCCCTGGTCACTTGGCTATTTCCGATGTAGGGGACACGCAACGGATTGTAGGAGGGTGGCTCCGCCCCGCGACCGTCACTGTCCCGGCCCGGTGCTGTGTTCCCTGAGATTCGCCGGCCACGGTCACGGGGCGGAGCCACCCTCCTACAATTCAATGGGCGTAAGTAGATATTAGCGGCATTCGGCCAACGTGAGCGCGACTTGGATCGGTAGTCCCTCGTCATTGGGCTATTTCCGCTAATGTCTTTTAAGTACGAGCCGCTCTAGCATATCGAGCAAGTCTATTGCTTGCTCCTGCTCCACCGTTGGGAAGCTATCTAGATACTCTTCGAGTGTAGATCCCCCTTGTAGCCAGTCAACTAGGCTCTTCACCGGCACGCGCGTGCCCATGAACACCGGCGTACCATGCAGAATTTCGGGACCACGGTTGATCAACGACGGTTCCACCGGGGCTGTGCTGGGTACTATATTAGAGACTGACATGGACCACCTCTCCCATCCGAATGGTTTGCAACACTTCGAGTACTTTGGGCATCAGCGGGCGCAGCATTTTCTCATTGTTACTTAACGCGAACAACACGATGATCGCGATTTGTACATTCTGCAAGTTCTGCTGATAGGTCCGATTTTGGTCGGCTGTAAGGAACACGTCGAATAAACCTTCTGCTTTGCGGAGCAATTTACCGTTTTTGACTCCGCGCCAATCCATATCCGCTACCGTTGCAACAGTGTGCCCCGGTAAGTCACGTTTTAGCCTGCGTGACAAGCACTCATCCAGCAATAACCTCACCGATTTTCTTCCAGTAATAAGTGCCGCATTAACGCGATGAGTTGCAGCACTTGCTCCCGTTCGACGGTGGGAAACTCATCTAAAAACTCATCCACGGTGGGGCCGTGTTGAATATAATCCAGCAGGTTTTTGATCGGCACGCGTGTGCCCATGAACACCGGCGTACCACCCATAATCTCAGGATCGCGATTGATCACAGACGCTTCGATCATGGCTTGCTCCATTCTGTTCTGTTACTTCCCAGTGGCGAAGTGATGGCTCATACTGCTATGCTCTTATGCTATTGTAGATCACGTTGACACCCCTAACAAGCGTTTCATGCGGCCCGTACGCAACCGCTCCGCCCCTGCCGTGCGTTGATACAGAGAGAGTACTCCGACCGCACGTTGCCTCGTGCGCGTTGCACTGACGAAAGGACCGACCGGTGAGCGATTTAGACGCGGCAATTGAGTTTGCCAGCAACCCCGACCCGCGCTGCCCCTGTGTGTTGCTGCTGGACACTTCGGCCTCGATGGGCGGCGCGCCGTTGGCGGCGCTCAACGCGGGCTTGCGGGCGTTTCAGGTAGACATTCAGGGCGACCCGTTGGCCCAGCGGCGGGTGGAGGTGGCGCTCGTCACCTTTGGTGGCACCGTGCAGACGGTGCAAGACTTTGTGACGGCGGGCCAGTTTGACGCGCCCACCTTGATCGCCGAAGGCGCCACCCCGCTCGGCGCAGCGCTGGATCAGGCGTTGGACATGGTGCGGGCGCGCAAGGCCACTTATAAGGCCAACGGCATCGCCTACTATCGGCCCTGGATCTTCCTGCTGACCGACGGGGAGCCGACCGACAGTTGGCAGCAAGCCGCTGGACGGGTGCGCGCCGAAGAAGCCGCCAACGGTCTGGCCTTTTTCGCGGTGGGCGTGGAGGGCGCGAACATGGAGCGGCTGGCCCAGATCGCCGTGCGGCCGCCGCTCAAGCTGGTCGGGCTGCAATTCGTGGAGTTGTTTGTGTGGCTGTCGCGCAGCCAGCAGCGCGTGTCCAGCACCAAGGTGGGCGATCAGACGGCCCTGCCACCCATCGGCTGGGCGGCGGTCTAGCTATGGCGCAGCAGGACTGGCAAGTGATCGGCGCGTCGGTGGCCGGCAGCGCGCACACGCGGGCGGGCCGGCCCGGCGAAGATGCCCATGCTTGGCGGCGATCTGCGGGCCTGCTGGTGCTGGCGGTGGCGGATGGAGCCGGCTCGGCGGCGCGGGCGGCGGAGGGCGCAACCTGTGCGGTGACAGTAGCCGTGGATGCCGCCGACCACGCATTGGCGGGCATGGCTCCGACAACGGTAGCTGGGTGGCAGGCGCTGCTATCCCAGGCGGTGCAGGCGGCGCGGACAGCATTAGAAGCCCTCGTCCCGCCGGCGACCGTTGCGCCGGCTGCCGGCGCGTTGTTGGACCCGGCCCTAGCGGCGGCTGCGACGCTGCGCGATTTCGCCACTACGCTGCTGCTGGCGGTCGTGACTGCGGAGTGGGTGGCGGCGCTGCAAATCGGCGATGGCGCGCTGGTAATTAGCGACAGTGCGGGCGCATTGACGGTGGTCACGCACCCCAACCATGGCGAGTACCTCAACGAGACGCTCTTTCTCACCGGCGACGATCCGCTGGCCGGGGCGCAGTTTGCCATCCGGCAGGTCGCCGACTTGCGCGCCGTGGCCTTGCTGACCGACGGCTTGCAGGCGTTGGCCTTGACACTGGCCGACAACACGCCGCACGGGCCGTTTTTCGTGCCGCTCTTTGCTCACGCCGCCCAGGCCGCCGGGGATGCAGCGCAACTGACGGCCTTCCTCGACTCAGCACGAGTGGCCGAGCGCACCGACGACGACAAGACCCTGCTGCTGGCCGTGCGCCCGTGAGCCGCTACGCCTATGCCGGCGGTAGTCCGCTTGCGCTTGGCGCGGCTGTGGGCAGCGGCGGCGAGGCGACCGTCTACGCGGTGCTGGGCAGCCCAGCCCAGGCCGCCAAAATCTACCATCAGCCGACCTCCCTGCGGGCCGCCAAGTTGCGGGTCATGCAGGCCAATCCCCCACGCGACCCCTCTGCCGACACGGAGCATCCCTCGATTGCTTGGCCGCTGGGCTTGGTCTACGATAGCGGTGGCACCCCGGTCGGCTTCCTGATGCCGCGCTTTCCCGGTGGCTCGTTCCGCCCGCTATTGGAGTTCTACAATCCGCAGACGCGACTGGAACACGCGCCGGGCTTCACCTGGGCCTATCTGTTGCGGACCGCCGCCAACCTGGCCGCCGTGGTGGCCGCGTTGCACGCGCAAGGCACGGTGGTCGGCGACCTCAACGAGAGCAACCTGCTGGTCAACCGTAGCGCACTGGTCACGCTGATTGACTGCGATTCGATGCAGGTGACAGGGCAGGACGGCACGGTGTTTCGCTGTCCGGTCGGTAAGCCGGAGTATACGCCACCCGAATTGCAGGGCGTGGATTTTAGTCGCGTGGACCGCGTGCCCGCGCATGACCTGTTTGGCTTGGCGGTGTTGGTGTCTTTGCTGCTGCTGGAGGGGGTGCATCCGTTCCAGGGCGTATGGCAGGGCGCGGGTGATCCGCCGACATTGGAAGCGAACATCGCGGCGGGGCGTTGCCCCTACGTAGGCGCGCCCGACTTGCGTCCGCCGCCCTACGCGCTGCCGTTCCAGATCCTGCCGCCCGCTGTGCAGGATCTGCTGCGGCGCTGTTTCGGCCCTGGGGCCACCGATCCGGCGGCACGGCCCCCCGCCGCCGAATGGAAAGCGGTGCTGGCGGCGGCCGCCGATGATCTGGCGACGTGCCCGATCAATCCGCAGCATCGTTACAGTACCCATCTAGGCACGGATTGCCCCTGGTGTGCGCGGATTGCCCGTCTGCAACTGCCCGACCCGTTCCCGCTGCCCGGCCAGGAGCCACCCCGCCGCGAACGCTCCACCCGTCGGGCGCTCCCTCGCGTGGCAACCGGCGGCGGGCGCAGGCCGGCCCTGCCGCCGCTGATCGCGGGTGGCGGGCGCGGCGGCTCGGTGCTAACTCCCACGCCGCACTGGACTCCCTCCGGGGTGGCGGTGGCTGGTGGCGGCGGGGCGTGCTTGGGCTGCGTCGGCGCGCTGTTCGTTGCCTTGTTCTTGCTTGGCGCGCTCACCGATCCGCGCATCAACCGCAGCGCCGAATCGATCCGCGCCGCCGCGACCGCCACCGCCCGCGCCGCGCCCTTGCCGCCGATCCTCACGCCCCTGCCGCCGTCTCTACCCCTGCCCCCGCTAGCGCCGCGGTTGCGGTGACGCTGATTTTAGATAATCGGGCGACTAACGCCGGGCGACTGAAACTCGCCGCTACCGCTCTGCCGCCCGGCTGCGCGGGCTGAAACTCGCCTGTTTTCTGGCTCCCGGCTTCTGTCTCTTTCCTGTTTCTTGTGCTATCTATAGCTGCACAATGGTGGGCGGGGTGGGGGCTTGTGCTATACTGGTGGGGTGTAGGAGGGGCGGGCTATGACGCAGGTGCGGGTGGGGTTGATCGGAGATTATAACCCGGCGGTGGTGGCGCATCAGGCGATTCCGCTGGCGCTGGCGTTGGCAGGGGCAGCGGCGGGCTGTGTGGTGGAGCCGGAGTGGATCCCTACGCCGGCGGTTACGGGGGAGACGCTGTATCGGCTGAGGGATTACGCCGGGTTGTGGTGTGTGCCGGCTAGCCCCTATGCCGACATGAGCGGGGCGCTGTTGGCGATCCAGTGGGCGCGCGAGCAGGGGCTGCCATTTCTGGGCACCTGTGGCGGGTTTCAGCATACGCTGTTGGAGTATGCGCGCGATGTGTTGGGCTTGGTGGATGCGACGCACGCGGAGACCGATCCTGATGCGTCGCTGTTGTTTGTGACTCCGCTGACGTGTGCGTTGCGCGGGGTGCGCGGGCCGATCCATTTGGTGGCCGGGTCGCGCAGCGCGCAGCTTTATGGGCAGGCGACGGTGCAGGAGGAGTATAACTGTGGCTTTGGTCTGAACCCGGCCTATCGCGGCCAATTCGCCACGGGGCCATTGCGAATCACGGGCGTGGATACGGCGGGGGATGCGCGGGTGGTGGAATTGGCCGGGCATCCGTTTTTCCTGGCGACGCTGTTTCAGCCGGAGCGGTCAGCGTTTGGTGGGGTGGTGCATCCGCTGATCCTGGGCTATGTGCAGGCGCTGCTGGGCTGCTTTCCCACCGCCAAGCCAGCAAGGCCAGCAAGGATCTGAGGTTCCTGGTTCACCATGGAGGCCCGGAGACACGGAGATTTAAGTGTTGGTGGGGGTGGACGGGGGCGAATGCGGTCTGGGGCGGCGGTGGCTGTTGCCGCGTGCGCCAACCCCGCGCCCGGTCGCCGGGTGGCACCGCCTCCTACACGCCGCGCACGGTCGCCGGGTGGCACCGCCGCCTACAGTTCCCCGTCCGCAATCCGCAATCCGCATTCGCCCGTCGCCGGGTGGCACCGCCGCCTACAGTTCCCCGTCCGCAATCCGCAATCCGCATTCGCCCGGTCGCCGGGTGGAACCGCCGCCTACCCGTTCCCCGGCCCCAATCCGCAATCCGCAATCCGCAATCCGCAATCCGCTAGAGGGGTGTCCTGGCTTGTCTAATCCTGGAGCGGTTGCTATAC
>Ga0123338_10003161_pt1 | contig 15008 bp, 12 predicted proteins | sample grotaG_FD_89793 | JGI IMG/M metagenome (GOLD analysis project Ga0123338, IMG submission 89793) | Glacier valley bacterial and archeal communities from Borup Fiord, Nunavut, Canada, to study Microbial Dark Matter (Phase II) -... | ecosystem: Environmental > Aquatic > Freshwater > Ice > Glacier ...
AGCATCCCGACATCGCTGGCATCGTCTGCATCAACCCGCTCAGCCAGCCACAACCAGCCGAAGTCATCGACATGGTCAAGGGGATGATTGCCGAAGGCACGATGACGATGCCGGGAATCGGCTCCGATATCGCCGAGCCGGGTGTCGTCGAGTCTGCGTACGAAGGCACGCCGCTGCCGCCGCTGGTGTCACTGATCGAGGATGGCGCAACCCCACTCAGTACGCACTACGGATCGATCACTGTGCCGATGCTGTTGATGAGTTCCCCGAACGACCACGTCGTCGACCCCGCCAGCGTCGACATCCTCGCTGCTGACTACGGAGGTCCGATCGAGCGGGTCATCCTCGAACGCAGCTTCCACGTTGCCACGTTGGACTACGACCGCGAACTGATCCAGCAGAAGGCTGTCGAATTCGCCAAACGTGTGACTGCTGGATGATTGCCCACATGCCGGCGGTGTGGGCGAACGCCGTCGTCGGTTCGATTCCCAGCCCGTCCTCCAATGCCCTGAAAATCGGCCCGCTCCGGCTCAACGCCTATGGCCTGATGATCGCCCTCGGGGTCATCGCCGGCGTCTGGCTGCTCGGGCGTCGGATGGAGAAACTGGGTATCGGCACCCGCGACGACGCCTCGGCGATGAGCATCTGGGCGGTCGCCGCCGGCGTCGTCGGCTCAAGGCTCTACCACGTCGTCACCAGTTGGCGGGATGGCGGGTTCCCCGGTCACCCGTGGAAGATCTTCGCCATCTGGCAGGGCGGACTCGGTATCCCGGGTGGTCTGCTGTTCGGCATCGGAACGGCGATCTGGTGGATGCGCAAACACCATCTCCCGGTGGGCTTGACGTTGACCGCCGCAGCTCCGGCGCTGCCGCTCGCGCAGGCGATCGGGCGTTGGGGAAACTGGTGGAACCAGGAGCTGTTCGGCAAGCCGTCGACGTTGCCGTGGGCACTGCGCATCGATGTCGCCCACCGGCCGCTGAACTACGAGAACGTCCCGACGTTCACGCCGACCTTTCTGTATGAATCCCTCGGCAACTTCGGCGTCTGCGGCCTGCTCTTGCTGATCGAGCGTCGGTTCAAACTTCGCCCAGGCCGACTGCTCGCCTGCTATCTGGCGCTGTATGCCGCGCTGCGGTTCTGGGTCGAGGGGCTTCGCATCGACGATGCCCACAAGGGCCTCGGTCTCCGCCTCAACCAATGGGTCGCACTGATCGTCTTCGTCCTCGCCGTTGGCTTCCTGATCGTCGACCACTATCGCAAACACCCCGATCCGGCTGAGGAGACTGCGGAGACCGATCCGGTCGAGGAAGTCGATCCGGTCGAGGAAGTCGATCCGGTCGAGGAAGTCGATCCGGTCGAGGAGATAAAGCCAGAGCTCGAACCACCGCCAGACGGCACCGTCGAGGATGCAGGGGCCTCCGCAGCGCCTGTCGCCGACCTGCCCAACGAGTAGGAACACGCCCCACGGTGCGAGCGAAATACTCCGTTGAACTGCGGGCTGGTCGAAATGGACTGCGGTCCGAGCGGCCGGCGGGTATGGGCGACCGGTAGCGTCGGCCGACGTGATCGTGCATCTTCATGGAATGAGCGCCGACGCGCTGATCGACGTTGCTTCCGGGGTTCCCTTCATCGCTCATTTCGGACAGCCCGTCCCATCATCGATCCTGCCAACGTCGGCGACGGGTGAGCGCGCCGCCGACCCGTTGGGGGCTGACACGATCGAACGCCGGCCGGCGACGCACGGAGCGTTGGATGGCGAACCGCCGATCACTGTCGTTCCGCTCCACGGAGACGGATTCTTCGGCCGTCCCGGACTCGAAGGCCATCGTCGAGGAGGTCGGGTGTGGGCACCCAGGTTCAGCTATGACTCGCACGAATCCACCGGCTCGTCGCTGACGACCGTTGCCGTGGACGCAATCGCCGAACTGCGATTGACGACGACCATCAGTATCGACCACGTGATGCACGTGTCGGCCACAGTGACGAACACCGGGAGCACGCGCTATCTGCTCGACCGGCTCGACCTGACCGTTCCGCTGCCGGCAACCGCTGACGAATTGCTGACGTTCTCCGGTCGATGGAGCCGGGAATTCCAGCAGGCGCGGATGCCATGGCTCGTCGGCGCATGGAGTGCCGAGAACCGTCGGGGAAAAACCTCGCATGACCAGCCGTCGCTGCTGTTCGCCGGCCGCAGCGGTTTCGGCGAATGGACCGGGGAGGTTCGAGGTTTTCACCTGGCGTGGAGCGGCAACCATCGCCTGTGGGCTGAACATCTTGCAGACGGCCGCCGCTTCGTGCAATTGGGGGAGTTGCTGCATCCCGGCGAGATGTGCCTGGAGGCAGGGGAGTCGTACAGTACGCCGGAACTCGTCGCCACCTTCTCGCCGTCTGGCCTGACGGCAGCATCCTGGGGGTTCCACCGTTCGTTGCGCGCCAGATCGACCTCGCCGGTCGGGCCGCGGAAGGTGCTGATCAATACGTGGGAGGCCGTGTACTTCGACCACGACCTCGACCGGCTGAAGGCACTGGCAGACGTCGCCGCAGCGACCGGTGTCGAGCGATTCGTGCTCGACGACGGCTGGTTCGGTTCTCGGCGTGACGACACGAAGGGCCTCGGTGACTGGTGGGTGTCATCGGAGGCACATCCGCTCGGACTCGAGCCGTTGATCTCCCACGTCCGCGGTCTTGGGATGGACTTCGGCATCTGGGTCGAGCCGGAGATGGTCAACCCGGACAGCGATCTGTATCGGGCACATCCCGACTGGATGCTGGCGACGCCCGGCTACGAGCACGTCATCGGCCGCCACCAGGTCGTGTTGAACCTGGCAGTTCCCGAGGCCTTCGAGTACATCCTCGGCCAACTGGATGCGCTGCTCACCGATCACGAGATCGCCTTCGTCAAGTGGGACCAGAACCGCGACCAGGCACAGGCATCGGGTGCGGACGGGGCGGCCGGCGCGCACGCCCAGGCGCTCGCCGTCTACCGCCTGTTCGACGCGGTTCGGGCCCGGCATCCCGGGGTCGAGATCGAGAGTTGTGCGAGCGGTGGCGGACGCATCGATCACGAGATCCTCCGTCGCACCGAACGGGTCTGGACGAGCGACTGCAACGACCCGCTCGAACGTCAGTCGATCCAGCGGGGCGCGTCGATGCTGATCCCGCCGGAAGTCATGGGTGCACATATCGGACCGCCACAGGCGCACACGACGGGCCGCACCAACAGCCTCGATCTCCGAGCGTTGACGGCACTGCCGGGCCATCTCGGAATCGAGTGGAACGTGCTCGAAACAAGCGAACACGAACGCCTTCAACTCACCAGATACATCGAGATCTACAAGCAGTTCCGGACGCTGCTGCATTCCGGTGACACGGTTCGTTTCGACCCGATCGGCCACGGTCATGCGTACGGCGTCTATGCAGCCGATCGGCGCGAGGCGTTGATCTGGTGGGTGCAGTTGGCGACGGACGATTCACTGTTGCCGCCGCCGATCGTGCTGCCGGGTCTCGATGCCGGATCGAACTATCGGATCACGCGGCTTGCACCGTTCGGGGACAATCCCCGAACGAGGGGCAAGAGCGTTCCGACGTGGTGGCGTGACGGCTCGACGATGCTTGGCGGGCACCTGGCGACGATCGGTCTACAGCTCCCGGTCACCAGCCCCGAGTCGGCTCTGCTGGTCCATCTGCAAACGGTGTAGGGCTCCGGCTGCTCACGGTCCCGTGTCACCGAATGTCGCGAATTTGGCGCACATTCGGTGACACGGGACCAATCTCCGGATGTTGAGGTCTACTTGACGAGCGATCCAGCGTCGATCGGCAGTGACACACCGGTGATGTATCGGGCTTCGTCCGACGCCAGGAAGAGGATCGCGTTGCTGACGTCGATCGCCTCGACGTACGGGATCGGCAGTGCGTTCTGGCCGAGCATCGCCTCGCGGATGTCGTCCTCCGACGGGTCGACGAGGTCGGGTCGGAAGGCGCGGAACGTCACATCGTTGATCACCATCGGCGTCGAGACACTCGTCGGGTGGATCGTGTTGACGCGGATGTTGTACTCGGCGAGTTCGTTGCACAGGCCCTGCATCATGCCGACGAGACCGTGCTTGGCAGACGAGTAGTGGATCAGGTTGCGGATCCCCTTGATCCCGGCGACCGAACTGATCAAGAAGATCGAGCCGCCACGGCCCGCCTCGATCATCGAAGGAATCGCCGATTTCACCGTATGGAAGACACCGGTGAGGTTGATGTCGATCATGTCCTGCCACATCTGCTCCGACATCTGCCACGACGGGCAGAACGAGGCGATGCCGGCATTGGCGATGACGATGTCCACCCGGCCGAAGGCTGCCAGGCCGGCGGCCAGCGCCGCATCGACATCACCAGGCTTGCGGACGTCGCCGGTGGTCACGACGATACCGCCTCCGGCCTCCTCGACGAGCCGAACGGTCTCGTCGAGATCCGCCGGTGTTGACATTGGATAGGTCACCGATGCAACTTGCTCGACGAGGTCGAGGCCGATGATGTCGGCACCCTCTCCTGCGAGGCGAACTGCATGTGAACGCCCCATCCCCCGCGCTACACCGGTGATGAACGCGACTTTTCCAGCGAGCTTGCCGTCGACGGTACCCATGTGACCAGACCCCCATGATCTCTATATGTCATGAGGATTGTAGGCACGACGTCTGCCGGGGAGTCAAGGCGGCATGCAACCAGTCGATCGTGGCGATCAGGCGATACCGATCAGTGCGTCCTCCGATGGGGAGGCACCGATGGGCATCGTGGTTTCGACGTCGGAACTTCCGTCGTTGCGGACGACGCTCAGCATCTCGATCCCCGTCCCGGTCACTTTTTCGTGGAGTACGACCACGACGGAACTGTCCGGCGTCCACGCCGTCGCCGCTGCCGAATTCATGGCAGTGGTGTATCGCACCGCTGTCGCAGTGTCGCTGCCGGTTCGAAGATCGAGCATGTGGCAGAAGTCGGGATCTTCAACCGCGCCCCACACGAGCGCGTGGGCCCCGTCCGGTGAGATCGATAACCGGGTCGAGCGGGAGTAGGGAATCGTGCGCTCGAACTGACCGCCGCGTAGGACGATCGAACAGTTCGCTCCTACGTCACACGTCACCATGGCGATATTGCCGTGGTCGAAGTACATACCTCCCGAACCAGACAGGCGAGTCGACGTGCCATCGTTCGCATCAAAAGCGAAGTACGTCCCGTCCTGCGCTGCGTAGATCGGATCCCCAGCAGCGGTCGAGCCGGCGAGGTAGACCATGCCGAGTGAGGAAATGTCGTAACTCGTCAGCGCAGTCACCGCTGCGCCGGGATGAGGGCGGAGTAGCCGCATCACCTGTGGTGCACCTCGCGACGACAGATCCTCGTCGACCGTCCAGATCGTTCCGTCGGGTCCCGGTACCGCCTGCGTCGCGCTCTCGAGATCGGAATCCGACAGGACGAGCGCGTGCGCACCGCTGCCGTAGAGGAGGTTCGTACGACTGTTGAACGACCCGTCTGTCTCTGTGAGATCGCCCGTCGCCATGTCGATGCGGCCGATCGTCGACGGCCCCACCGAGTGCTGATGCAGGACGAAGAGGCCCCATCCGTTGCGATTCTCCCGCAGTGGCCCGACGGTCCTCAGCACCGCTGCGGCGGCGGCGTTCGTCGTCCGGGCGGCTGCAGCATTCGTGGTCTGCGGTGCTGCAACATTCGTGCTCAGGGGCGCCTCGGACTTCGTCGTCGAGTCGTCCATGTTGACGAGCGCAACGGCGGCGACGGCCAGAGCCGTACCGAGGACTCCAGCCCAGACGATGCACCTCGGCGATCGCCACCGGCCATCGGTCGACCGACGATCGCGCTGTCGCCCCGTCCTTCCGAATTCGAGGTCGGTGCCGAGATCATCCTGACGATCGGGCTGCGTCGAGTCAGCGGTCCAATTCATGCGATGCCGACGAGGTTGAGTCCGCTACTGGCGACGTCGCGCGGCAACGGGAGGATCGAAGCGGTCGCTGTTGCGGCGTCGATACGCACGAGTTCCTGGCCGTCGGTGTAGATCGCCGTCGAACTGTCCGGCGTCCATCCCGCCCAACTGGCGTTGATGACCCCCCGGAATCCGGTCGTCGCTGCCGATTTGGGAACGCCCTGGAGGTTGATGATCGACCCGTCGCGAAGATCGACGAGCCGGACATCCACGAGTGTCGGTGGCGTTCCGCCAACGGTGACGATCGTTCCGCCGCCGTTGTCATCCGTGCGCATGATGAGCGCTCGACGCCCGTCGGGGCTGAACGACACGGAGGTCGAGGGGGTCGAATGCAGTGCCATGACCGGCTGACCTGTCCCATGTAACAGCAGAGAGCAGACAGCTGCATCGGTGCAGACGACCTCGCTGAAACCACCCGATTCGACGTTGGTGACGCGGCCGACGCTGAGCTTGTGGACCGCGCCGGTCGCCGGATCGAGTCGGTACGTCTGTTGGTCGGGGCCCTGCAGAATCGGCTGATCGTCGGTCGTCGCCATGAACGGGAGCAGGTACATCGACTGCAACTGCCGGTCGACAACGACCGCCTGCAGTGTTGCCGGCGTGTTGCCGGCACGTGGCTGAACTCGTTGCAGGGAGTCGAGCTGCCCCTCGGCCCCGTAGCGCGCAACCCACCAGCTGCCATCAGGGCACGGCGAAGCCTGGTCTCCTCCGAGGTCTGCCCGCGTCACCATGTGGGCGTCCGCACCAGCCCCGGATAATCCGACGAAGTTGTATCGATCGGCGTCAGCCGGGAGCGCCTCGATATCGCCGGTCGCGAGGTTGACACGGACATTGGCGGTGGCGACGCCCGAGACGTTGTAGAGGAACAGTCCGAGTCCGGCGTCGTTGGCGAAGATCGGCCCCACGGATCGCGCCGGTGTCGAAGGGCCGCTCGGAGCACCGCTCGAAGGACCGCTCGGAGGACCGCTCGGAGGACCGCTCGGAGCACCGGAGACGAGTGGGAGGGGGAATGTCGGTTCTGGGAGTGGTGTCGGGGAGGGCGCCCGCGAGCTGATCTGCGGTTGACCGATCGGTGCGATGTTCGACAGCGTTCCGGACGTAATGCTCGGTGTGGAGATCGGAGCGAGCGTTATCCGCGTCGCCACCGGAGGCCTGTTGACGCCCTCACCTCCGAAGACGAAGGCAACGACGACCAGCGTCCCGACGGCAGCGACCACCCACCACACACTGGGCATTGCTCGCCGGGTCCGGCGAACTGAGCCGCCGACGACGTCATCGGATCCCACCGCATCGTCACCGGAGGAGGCGCTCCAACGAGAAGCGTCACCCGAGCCGGACCCCGCCTTCCAGCCGGCAGACTCGCCAGCGCCCCTTCTAGGAGTCAGCACTTCGAGCGGATCGGCATCTTCCGGATCTGCTCGTCCCCTGAACATCGCGCCACGCTACGTCACATGCACGCGCGTCGCTGCGCCGTCCGCAACGTCCTCACGGCGCGACTGGCGTGTCAGGCGATACCGAGGAGCGAGTTGGCGTTGAGGAAATCGGCCGGCAGCGATATCGGGCTACCCAGCTGTCTCGCCGCCACCGGAATAACGAGCATCGCGCTGTCGGCGAGGATGATGACCGCTGAGCTGTCGGGCGTCCAGGCCGCACTGAACGATTGCGTGACGTCGACTCCGCTGAGGGTGATGTCGCTTCTCGAGGTGCCGGTGTGGAGATCGACAACATTCAGCCGGTTCGGATTGCCGCCGATGTTGCCGACGAGGGCGTGGGTGCCGTCAGGAGCGATCGATACCTCCATGCCGTGGAAATAGTCGAGCGTCAACGTGTCTGTCGGGCCATGGATCGAGACGGTGCAATGGCCAACGTCGTCGCAGTCGATTGTCGAATAGTTGCCATCTTCGTAGGACATCACCGCGCCGCTGGCGACCCGCTTGGAGTTGTTGGTGACGGGGTCGAATTCGAAGTACGTGCCGTCGGGACCCGAGTAGACGGGGTCGCCTGCGGCGGTCGACCCGGCGAGATAGCTGATACCGGACGACGACACGTCGATCGTCGAGACCACTTCCGGTGAAGCACCAGGGTGCGGCTGGACCAACCGCATGGTCCGCTGACTCGTCGGATCGATGGTCGAATCGTCGATCACCCACAGCGCTCCGTTCGGGCCAGGCACCGCCTGCGTCGCCCCGCCGAGGTCGGCCGCCGTCAGCACGGTGGCGTCGGTACCTTTCCCGACCAGCACCGAGAATCCGTTGGTGAAGGTTCGAGCTACAGTCTCCACCGTACCGCTGGCGAGATCGATGCGTTCGACGGTCGCGATACTGCCGAGGTGGTCCTGTTGGGCGATGAACAGTCCCCACCCGTTGCTGTTGGCCAACAACGGAATGTTCTGCGGGCGGGAGGACACCGACGGTGCTGTCGTCGTCGCTGTCACTGTCGCTGTCGTTGTCGCCGATCGAACAGACGGCACGGTCGCCGGCGCCGAACTCGGCGAGGCGTCGTTACCGGCGTCTCGTTCGACGACGGCGATGGCTACAACGAGGACGGCAACCGCACCGATCGCCAGGTGGCGTCGAGACGAACGGCTGCTGCCTGACTTCGCCTTGGAGCGACGGGCGATTCGTCCTCCAAAAGCGATGTCGGCTCCGGCCTCATCGAGTCGGCGTACTGCATCAACGGCGCGGAAATCGTCGAACCCGTCGGGAGGCACCATGCTGCGATGCCGCTCGCCTCCGGAGACGAAAGCCCCGACGCCGAGCGCCGCCACGAGCCCAGCCACCCACCGACCGGGTCGGTGGCGTCGTCGCTGCAGAGGGACATCAGGTGCCGTCAGCGGCTGGTTTCGGTGATCATCGTGATCATCATGATGGTCCCAGTGTTCGCTTGGCGCGGAGAATTCGGGTGCGTCCACATTGTCCGGATCGGAGCCTCCCCTGAACACGAGACCACGCTACGGCGGTAGCGGCGCAGCTCGTGCGGCAAAAAATGGCGGAGCGTCCGGGCTCGTTGGTGGCGTCGTCGCTACGTTCTCCCTGAGGAAACTCAACGATGGCCGAGCCGCAAGCCTCGGTAGGCTCGATTCGTGTCAGAACCCGGTACCGCCAGACTCGCCGAGAGCGACGTCGTCCACGTCGCCAAGCTTGCCCGCCTCGCAATCACGGCCGACGAAGTCGAGCGCTACACCACCCAATTGGGTCGCATGCTCGAACACTTCGCCGACATCGATTCGCTCGACCTGAGCTCGGTCGAGCCGATGACACACCCACTTCCGCTGAGCAACGTGATGCGTGAGGATGTCGTCAAGCCGTGCCTCGACCGGGAAGAGGTCCTCGCTGCGTCGCCGGCATCCGAAGACGGTCGATTCCGCGTCCCGCCGATGGCAGGAGAAGCCTGATGAGCATCCCCGCCACGCCATCGACCAGCGACTTCGCCGGCGTCATCGCCCTCGCCGAGCAGATCCGCAACGGTGATCGCACCGCGGTCGACGTCGTCGAGGAACACCTCGCCAGAATCGACGCCGGCGATCCCGAGCTGCATGCCTTCAACCTCGTGACTGCGGAGAGCGCACGGGCTGCGGCAGCGATCGTCGATGACCAGATTGCTGCCGGCAACCCGGTCGGCGTGCTTGCCGGCGTGCCCGTTGCCCTCAAAGACAACCTGTGCACCCACGGGGTCGAGACGACGTGTTCTTCGAAGATCCTCCAGGGTTGGAAGCCGCCGTACAGCGCCACCGTCGTCGACCGTCTGGCAGCCGCCGGTGCCATCACCATCGGCAAGACGAACCTCGACGAATTCGCCATGGGATCGTCCACCGAGAACTCCGCATTCGGACCGACGCGCAACCCTCATGACCCTTCCCGTGTCCCAGGCGGATCGAGCGGAGGCAGCGCGGCGGCGGTGGCTGCCGGATTTGCGCCGTTCGCCCTCGGCTCCGATACCGGCGGATCGATTCGCCAACCAGCTGCGTTGTGCGGCGTGGTCGGGGTCAAGCCGACGTATGGGACAGTGTCGAGGTACGGGTTGATCGCCTTCGCGTCGAGCCTCGACCAGATCGGTCCGTTCACCCATTCCGTTGCCGATGCTGCAGTTGTGCTCGAAGCGATCGGCGGCCACGATCCGATGGACTCGACGTCGCTACCACAACCGTTTCCGCCGGTGTCCAGCGTGCTCGATCGCGGGGTCGAAGGGCTCCGCATCGGTCGAATCACCGATCTGCCGACGGGGGCAGACGACGATGTCAACGGTCGCCTCGACGCAGCGTTCGCGGCGATGGAAGCAGCGGGAGCGACGATCGTCGATGTGCAGGTTCCGGCATTCACCTTCGGCCTTACGGCGTACTACATCGTCGCCCCCGCTGAGGCCAGCAGCAATCTCTCACGCTTCGATGGCGTCCGCTACGGGTTGCGTGTCGACGCCCCTTCGACCGGCGAGATGATGGCGGCATCGCGCGCAGCGGGTTTCGGTGACGAGGTCAAGCGACGCATCATGCTCGGCACCTACGCGTTGTCGGCCGGCTACTACGACGCGTACTACGGCAAGGCGCAGCGCATCCGCACGCTGATCGCCCAGGACTTCGCCAAGGCATACGCACAGGTCGACGTGCTGATGACACCGACGGCACCCTCGGAGGCATTCCACTTCGGCGACAAGGGCGACAACCCGTTGTCGATGTACCTCTGCGACCTTTACACGATCGCCTCCAACCTTGCGGGCCACCCCGGCATCAGCGTGCCATACGGGGTCGGCGACGAGGGCCTGCCGATCGGCGTGCAGGTACTGGCACCGGCGCTCGGCGAGCCGGTCATGTTCCAAGTCGCAGCTGAACTCGAAAGGTTGGCATCGAAATGACGATGACAGCAGAAGTCCCCGAAGCGGCCGCCCACGATGTCGATGACGACGTCGACATCGTCAACGGCTACGAGCTCGTCGTCGGGCTCGAAGTCCACGTCGAACTGGCGACGAACACGAAGATGTTCTCGTCGTCGCCGAACCACTTCGGTGACGAGCCGAACACGAACATCGACCCGGTGACGCTGGGACTGCCAGGCGCGCTGCCGGTGCTCAACAAGGCAGCCGTCGAGCATGCCATCCGCATCGGGCTGGCACTCAACTGCGAAGTGCAGCCGAGCATCTTCCACCGCAAGAACTACTTCTACCCGGACCTACCCAAGGCGTACCAGATCAGCCAGTACGACATCCCGATGAACATCGACGGCTTCCTGATGCTGCCGGACGGCAAGCGCATCGGCATCGAGCGCGCCCACATGGAGGAGGACACCGGTAAGTCGACCCACGTCGGTGGCACCGGCGGACGTATCCATGGTTCAGAGCATTCGCTGCTCGACTTCAACCGCTGCGGCGTTCCGCTCGTCGAGATCGTCAGCAGGCCGGACATCCGCACGAGCGAGCAGGCGCGCATGTACGTCAGCGAACTACACGACATCCTCATCGCCATCGGCGCTTCTGACGCCAAGATGGAAGAGGGTTCGATGCGCGTCGACGCCAACGTCAGTGTTCGCAAGCCCGGTGAACCGTTTGGTACACGCTGTGAGATCAAGAATGTCAACTCGATTCGTTCCGTCGGCCGGGCGATCGACTACGAGATGCGCCGCCAGATCGACCTCATCGAAGCCGGCGACACGGTCATCCAACAGACCCGCCACTGGAACGAGACAGACGGTCGGACACATACCTTGAGGACCAAGGAAGACGCCGACGATTACCGCTACTTCCCGGAGCCCGATCTCGTCCCGATCGTGCCGAGCGCCGAATGGATCGAAGAGATCCGCGAATCGATCCCCGTACTTCCCGCTGCTCGTCGCGCCCACCTGTCCATGGTCACCGGTCAGCCGGCGTCCGGCGAGGCGATCAGCGTCGTGACCTCCCGCGGCCAGGACGAATACGTCCTCGCCGTCGCCCACCTCGGTGGCGATGCCGGCCGAGCATTGATCTACGTCAAGGAAGCGTTCGCCGATGGCCCCGACGTCCCGGCAGCCGACCTCGCAGTGCTCACGCGTCTCGAGGTCGATGGCAAGCTCAGCGCAACCCAAGCCAAAACCGTGCTCGCTGAACTCGTTGCCAACAACGGCGGAGATGCGGAAGCGATCGCCGCAGCAAAAGGGTTCGAGGCGATGGATTCCAGCGCCCTCGAATCGGTTGTCGACGAGGCCATCTCTGCCGATCCGGCTGCGTGGGAGAAATATCGCAACGGCGACCAGAAGGCTGTCGGTGCACTCGTCGGCAGGGTGATGAAGGCAACCAAGGGTCAAGCAGATGGCAAAGCCGTCACAGCGATCCTGCAGTCACGCCGCGACGCCTGATCCCCTCCGCTCGATGCCCCCGTCGGGCGGTCCGTTTTCGGGTCGATGCGATTTCAGGTCGATGCGATTTCAGGTCAGTGCCCTGCCGCCAAACCTCGTACGACGAGGTCGATTCGTGGAAGCAGGATCGGCTCGAAAGGTCCGGGTTCAGCGGACCTCAGCCATCGACCCAGGGCGTCGAAGTAGACGGCCGTCAGCACTTCGCCGGCGATGTCCGCTGAAACCAACCTGTCGAATTCACCCTCCGCCCGACCTCGTTCGATGGCGTTGATGATGGCATCTGGCACCTGGCGACCGCAGGCAATCGTCTCGTAGTACGGGTGCAGTGCCTGAGCGAGGGCCCGTTCCTGCTCGTTGATGTGGGCGAGGGTGTCATAGAGCTGCCGGATCGTCGACCACGCCGTTTCATGGTCGTGGACCACAGGCGTGACGGCATCGAGCGCTTCCCGGCGTCGCGTCCCCCATGCCAGTACGAAGTCGTCCTTGCGTGGAAAATGGTTGAGAACCGTCTGGCGCACCACTCCGGCGACCGCAGCGATGTCAGCCATCGTCGTCGTCTCGTAGCCATGCTCCGCAAACAGGCTCAACGCCGTTTCGAGAATCGCCGACCTCGTGCGCTCGCGCTTGCGTGGGCCGACCATCATCGCCACGATGAGAGCTTGCGGTTAACAAAAATGGTCTTGAGACTAATATTGTACATATGACAAATATACAAGCCCCGGGTGGCGACGAACGTGCTCCAGAGCGTCCAGTATTTGCGGACCGTCAACTGGCGGAGTTCATCGCCTCGATGTCCGCGGGGCCGCCGATGAGCGCGTCCGGCGATGTGGTGGAGCTGCGCCGAGCCACGGCGGAACGGGTACGCCTACGGCCGGCAGGCCCGGAGATGGCGACCATCGACGTATCGCTCGCAAACGGCCGCTGTCGCGCCAGGCTTTACCGTCCGGACGGGCGGAGCGGCGCTGTCGTCGTCTATCTCCATGGCGGGGGATGGACGATCGGCGGCGTCGATACGCACGATCGCGCCTGCCGCCGTCTGGCTGATCGCAGCCGACTTTCCGTTCTCTCCGTTGACTACCGCCTGTCGCCGGAACATCCTTTTCCCGCGGCGATCGATGACGCCGTCGCTGCACTCGAATGGGTTTCGTCATGCCCCGACGAGCTCGGTGAAAGTCCGGATTTCGTCGCCGTCGTCGGTGACAGTGCCGGTGGCACCGTTGCAGCCCTCGCGGCGATTCGGCTTCGCGATACGGAACTCGCTCCCGATCTGCTGATGCTGTTGTACGCGAATACCGATCTCGCAGCGAACGGTGGATCGATGGACAAGTACGCGCATGGCTTCGGGCTCGACGCCGGCGACGTCGAGCGGTTTAATAGGCACTGGGTTCCGGACCGCTTGCGCTGGACCGACCCCGACATCAGCCCGCTGCGGGCAGCGGATCTCAGCGGCCTTTGCCCGACACTCGTCCTCACGTGCGAGTTCGACCCGCTGCGCGATCAGGCAGAGGCCTTCGGGCAGCGCCTGATCACCGCGGGGTGACGGTGACGGTACGACGCGAAGTCGGGATGGTGCACAATTTCCTGCTGTGGGACCTGCTGTCGCCGGCATGCGCCGCAGCCGGTGACCGCGCCGCCGACGACCTTGCCGGAGCGATTCATCGATTGCGGGCAGCAGCAAAATCGTGAGGTGCGCAGGCGGGAGAGGGTGCGAGACTCTCGGTCATGGCTGAGCTGACGATTCGAGCACCGCGAGACGACGAGGCGGAAGCGGTCTTCGCGGCCGACGCCCGTGGGTTCGGCTTCCACGTCGAACCCGACGACATGCGTAGACGGTTGTCGTTGATGGAGTGGGAGCGATTCCGCATCACCCTCGACGGCGGGGAAATCGTCGGCGTCGCCGGCGCCTTTTCGCTGCAGATGACGGTGCCCGGGGGAGCGGTACTTCCGACCGGCGGGGTGACCTGGATCGCAGTCGCACCGACGCACCGCCGGCGGGGCATTCTCACCGAACTGCTCGAATTCGTACACGTCGACATTGCAGAGCGTGGAGAGCCACTTGCGGCGTTGAGTTCGAGCGAGGGTGGTATCTACGAGCGGTTCGGCTACGGGATCGCCAGTCGCGTCCGGTCGGCACGACTCGATCACAGCCGCGCGGCGTTCCGCAGGGATGTCGATGTCGGGGCGGGTTCGGTGCGTTTCGTCGACGATGCCAACGCTCAACCGTTGATCGCCGAGATCTACGAGCGCTATCGCACGACGCGTCCAGGGGAGGTCACCCGCAGCACCGACTGGTGGCGGGCACTCGAGGGAGGCCGGCGCGGACCCGCTGGTGGATTCTCGCCTGTCTGGTACCTCCTCCACGCCGACGGCTACGCCGTCTATCGGATCGAGTCTCGATGGGACAACGGGCACAAGAAGCGTGCGTTGGACGTCGTCGAGCTCGTCGCCGTGACTGCCGCGGCGCACGCGGCGTTGTGGCACACGCTCGTCAACGTCGACCTCGTCGGACAGATCACCTCGGAGATGATTCCTCTGGACGACCCGCTGCCGATGCTGCTCGCCGATCCGCGGGCGCTGCGCACCGACGAGATCACGGACGGGACGTGGCTCCGGCCCGTAGATATCGCCGCCTGTCTCCGAGCGCGCACCTACGGCACCGATGACGGGTTCGTGATCGAGGTCGAGGGCTCTCGGTATCGCCTCGAAGGCTC
>Ga0123338_10003166_pt1 | contig 14998 bp, 15 predicted proteins | sample grotaG_FD_89793 | JGI IMG/M metagenome (GOLD analysis project Ga0123338, IMG submission 89793) | Glacier valley bacterial and archeal communities from Borup Fiord, Nunavut, Canada, to study Microbial Dark Matter (Phase II) -... | ecosystem: Environmental > Aquatic > Freshwater > Ice > Glacier ...
GCCAGTGACGTCTCCGGTTCAAAAGAGAATGACGAGTCGTTTAATTTCAACTTGGCCAGGGCGTCACGCAACTGCTCGTACTGAACGGTATCGATCGGATACAAGCCGGAGAAAACCATCGGCTTGACCTCCTTGAAACCATCCAGTGCCTGCAGGCACTGACGATGCAGCAGTGTTACCGTATCACCGACCTTGGCATCGGCAACATCCTTGATACCGGCGATGATGAAACCGACCTCGCCCGCCGCCAGTTCCGGCACCTCAACCATCGTGGGAGCGAAGACTCCCACCTTGAGCGCTTCAAAAGTGCTGTTGGTCGCCATCAGCTGAATTTTGTCACCTTTTTTGAGCGTTCCGTCAAAAATGCGCACCAGAATAATAACTCCCTGATACTGGTCATACCAGGAGTCAAACAACAGCGCCTTGAGCGGAGCGTCCGGGTTTCCGACCGGTGGCGGGATTTTCTTAACGATCTCTTCGAGGATCTCGTGAGTGCCGATACCCTCTTTGGCACTGGCCAGAACGGCATCATGGGCATCAATACCGATAATGTCCTCGATTTCCTGTTTGACCCGCTCCGGGTCGGCGGCCGGCAGGTCGATCTTATTCAGTACCGGGAAGACCTCCAGATTTATATCCAGAGCAAGATAGACGTTGGCCAGAGTCTGGGCCTCGACCCCCTGAGAAGCGTCAACGACCAGCAGGCCGCCTTCACAGGCAGCCAGAGAACGTGACACTTCATAGGTAAAGTCAACGTGACCGGGGGTATCGATCAGATTAAGAACATAATCGACACCGGCGTCGGAGCGGTAATTAAGGCGCACGGTCTGGGCCTTAATAGTAATGCCACGCTCGCGTTCCAGATCCATTTTATCAAGGAACTGGTTCTGCTTGTCCCGATCTGAAACGGTACCGGTGTACTCAAGAAGACGATCTGCCAGGGTCGATTTGCCGTGGTCAATGTGAGCAATAATGGAGAAGTTGCGGATTCTGCTGATTTCCATGAATTCCTTCGTACTCTAATCAAAATAGGACTGTGAAGAATAAATAAAGATGAGGTGAAAGTAAAGGGGAAAAGGGGTGCGAAAAGATCAAACCGTATCACGCAGGTGGTTACAAGACGTGCAATTATCCCTCATTTTCAGCCGCACGCCTTAAAAAGGTCGGGGCTGCGCTCCTGGACACTTTTGACAACCGCTTCAACAGATCGAATGGCACCTGTGTGAGCCCATATTCGGTTTTAAGGTCATCAACCATCATGATCCAGAGATGTGCCGTCATCTCGGCATCGGCAAGGGCGCGGTGATGAACTCCGTCGGTCTGGAGATTCTTGCAGCGAACCAGTGATTCCAGACTGTGACTGGTCAATTCCGGATAGATCCGCCGAGAGATCAGCAGCGAGCAGGCAAACTCCTGACGGCGCTGCTGATCGATCCGCAGCAGTTCGGCGTCAAGAAAACGACTGTCAAACCCTGCATTATGTGCTACCAGATGGTGCTGCGCCATGAAACTGTTAAATTCATGCATAACTTCAGCGATGGATGGGGCACTGCCCAGCATCCGGTTCGTTATGCCGGTATACTCCTCAATGAAGCGGCTTATCTTTATCCCTGGATTCATCAGACTCTGGAAACGATCCACGATCTGATTATTATCGACCAGAACCGCGCCTATTTCGATTGCCCTGTCACCGTAATGCGGCGAGAGACCGGTAGTCTCGAAGTCGAGCACGACTACGCTGTAATTGCCCATAGTGCCCCCCTTACACTCGATCCGTTCTGCTGTCCGACCTGTACTGCATATATCCTCCCGAGTCCGCGATTGAATGCTGGCTGTCGCCATTAAAGCGTACATTTTGAGACAGTGCCACTAATATTTTTTATCGTCCAGTTGACTGGGTGACGACCATGAAGCGACGACAGATTCAGCTCCTCATCAAACATCAGGTTCGTCACAGCCGAAACTATTTGCATAAAGTTCTTTACAGGTTGAGTGAATACGTTATTATTACACATCTTACTACAGTGTTTTAGTCGGCTTCCGCCGGCGCCACTGTAAAACAGCACAATAATTCTGCACTGAACATCATCAGCCCAACCAAGGAGTAATCAATGCATCGAACCTTTGGCATCCTGCTCTGTAGTTTCTGCCTGCTGACATGTATGGCTGTTGTTCCTGTCTTCGCCGTAAAGATTAATGCTCCGGCCCCTGACTTTACACTCAAGGATCTGAACGGGAATAAGGTAACTCTATCGAACTATAGAGGTAAAGTGGTGATCCTTAACTTCTGGTCCACCACCTGTGGCCCATGTCTGGCTGAAATCCCTTCGCTCGTCATTCTCCAGCGGGAATTCAAAGACCAGGGATTGGTGATACTGGGCATTGCCCTTGACCCATCAGAGGGTCCGGTGCAGGAGTCGGTAGCCAGGCTCAAAATTGAATACACCAACCTGATGGACAGCAACAAAGATGTCTACTTCGACAGCTATGCCCTGTTCGGACAACCGATCAGTATAATTGTGGACCGTAACAGTGTGGTGCGAGAAAAGATTATTGGAGGGATCGAGTGGAATTCCCCCCAGGTAAAGAGCAGGATCCAATCATATCTGAAAGGACGGTAACGCTATGCAACGAATGCTGAAGTATGCGGCCATCGCGGTCTTGGCACTGCTGATGGGAGGCTGTAGTTCGAACAATTTTCTGGTGTATAAGGATAAAAATCATTTTTACGTCACCAGCAGCGGATCTGAGTTAAAACGGGTTCTCTGTGATTCCGGCGACATGGACAGAATTGCCGCTGACTCGAAACTACCCGACGCGATGCAAAAAGATTTAAAAGGCGGCATCTGTGCCTCCACCAAGGTCAAGGAACGCCTTATGGCCTCTCTGGATGGCATGACCAAGGAACAGCGTTCGGCGTTGAAAGATGCCTTCCGGAACAACGGGTATGACATCAATGTCGTTGCAAACTGTTGAGGCGATGCCTACTAGCGCCCGGGTGGCGCTATAACTGAACAAAGGTCGGCATTAAGTTTACCCCATAAACTATTCAACCTGAACGGCCTGAGCAATCAGGCCGTTTTTTTACTGGGCGAAGCTGGATTTTCGTCGTTTGCTGTTCATCTGGTTTCTCCTGCCATTACTGGAGATTGTTCCTGATTATAATGCATAACAGAATATCAATTGACAAGCGGATACCTAATGGGGATTATTCCAGTTCATTCAAGCGCTGAAGTTTACAGACCAAAACGGCAAACACCAACACTAAAGGAACTTCGCTTATTTCACTCTCCAGCCCCACTACCAAACCCGCTCTGACCAGCAGCCACGAGCAGTGGATGCTCCGTGCCGTTGCCGAAGCCGGCAAGGCACAGGCCAAGGGCGAGGTGCCAATCGGTTGCGTTATCGTCCAGAACGGCAAGATCATCGCCCGCGGGCACAACCTGCGTGAAACGAGTCAGGACCCTGCTGGACATGCCGAACTTATAGCCATAAGAAAAGCCGCCCGTAAACTTGGTTCCTGGCGGCTCCTTGATACTGTCCTGTATGTGACTCTCGAACCGTGCACGATGTGCATGGGGGCGATCATCCTGGCACGCATCCCCACGGTCGTGTTCGGCTGTTATGACCCGAAGGGGGGAGCGGCCGGATCGCTGTTCGACCTGTCCAACGATCCCCGCCTCAATCACCGCGTCGAATTGTTGCCGCGTGTGCTGGAAAGCGAATGTTCCACCCTGCTAAGTGACTTCTTTGCCGAGCTACGTAAGCGGAAGCGGAGTGCGCGTACTAGCTGATTCTCCGGATCACCTCATAATCTTCCGGCGTGTTCACGTTCAGAAATGATGTTGCCTGACAACCAAGACTCTGCAGCTCCTCATAGGTTACCTTCCTGATTTTCATCCGCTTCAAAACATCCTGTATCTTCCGTTCACCCCGTTTGAGTGCGGTTTCAAAAACATCTTTACAAGCTGAGGAGTAGAGCGCATGCAGTGGTTCCTGCCCCCCCTCGCTGGATGGGACCACCGCATCATCAACCGCATTGCGGAGGCCACACAGACTGCGAATAATCATCGCGTCAATGAAAGGCATATCGCAGGCGGTTACAAATGAGTATGCACTACTACTGTGAATTAATGCCGCGTGCAGCCCTGCTATTGATCCATAGCCGGGATAGATATCTGGCTCTTTGCGACAGGGTATAAAATCATAGTCGCCGGGTGAGTTGGTGACAATTATAACTTCGTTGAATAGACTGGCTAATGTACGGTAAATGCGAGTGATAATCGGGCTGCCGTCAACTTCAAGCAGCGCTTTATTGCTACCCATGCGACTTGATGACCCACCGGCCAGAATGACGCCGGTAATATCGTCAATTTGGGTATTTTCTGAAAATTGAGACAGCTCGTTCATAAGTGATCGCACTCCCCCGCTTCAGTAACAAAAAAAAGGGGGCGAACAGCGTTTGTTCTCCCCCCGGATTAATCAGGTCAATCCAGTAAAACATCAGCCGGCCAGACCGAAGGTTTCGTGCATGACGCGTACGGCCAGCTCGGTGTATTTTTCATCAATTACAACGGAGATTTTTATTTCCGATGTCGAAATCATCTGGATATTGATGCCGTTCTGGGAGAGCGCACTGAACATCTGTGTCGCCACACCGGCGTGGCTTCTCATACCGAGACCTACGATCGAGATCTTGCTGATGTTTTCATCGGAAACAACCTCTTTGGCATGAACTTCCTTGGCAACTTTGTTGGTGATCAGCAATGCCTGCTTCAGATCGGCTTTCGTAACGGTGAAGGTGAAGTCAGTCAGGCCGTTGTCGCCGACATTTTGCACAATCATGTCTACCGAGATTGCGGCATCGGACAACGGGGTAAGGATTTTAGCGGCAATACCTGGCTTATCCGGTACTCCCTTGACAGCAATTTTGGCCTCATTTTTGTCGTACGCAACTCCTGAAACGAGTATTCCTTCCATATCCTTATCCTCTCTGGTAACCATCGTACCGGTGTTTTCATTAAGACTGGAGCGAACATGAACGTCCACGTTATATTTTTTGGCAAACTCAACCGAACGGATCTGCAGAACTTTGGCACCTAGACTGGCCAACTCCAACATCTCGTCATACGAAATCTTTTCTATCTTGCGCGCCTCTTTACAGACGTTTGGATCGGTGGTGTAAACACCGTCAACATCGGTGTAGATCTCGCAGACATCGGCCTTGAGGGCAGCCGCGATGGCAACGGCGGATGTATCTGAACCGCCCCGCCCCAGCGTGGTGATATTCCCTTTGGCATCAACCCCCTGAAAACCGGCAAGAACAATGATGGACCCCTCTTTGAGGTCGGCACGAATGTTCTTGTCGCCGATACTCTCAATACGGGCTTTCGTAGCTGTCGAATCAGTTACAATCGGAACCTGCCACCCCTGATAGGATTTAGCCTTGTACCCCTGAGATTTGAGGTACATGGAGAGCAGCCCGATGGTGACTTGTTCGCCGGTTGCAACCAGGACGTCATATTCACGGCCATCCGGTATTTCGCACATCTCGTTGGCAAGTGCGACCAGCTTGTTGGTTTCGCCCGACATGGCGGAAACAACAACAATCACGTCATTTCCGGCGTCATATGTTTTGATTATGCGTTTGGCAACGTTTTTGATTCGATCGGGTGAGCCGACCGAGGTGCCACCGTACTTCTGTACTACTAGCGCCATACTGCTCTCCTTGTAGAAAAATGGTTGAAGAGATAAATCGTACTTTTACCATCAGATAAATGCATTAAGGAAGCTATTTTACACCAAAACAGACAAAAAACAACCTCCAGGTTACTAAAGTTTCAGCTCTATAACAGACAACCTGCGTCTGGTCAAAGTTTTTTTTGCTGTTGCAGCTTCTCTTTAAGCTGTCCGATAACATTGTCTGATTTTTGCCCTGAGCCGGTTATTGTAATCAGACGTTTGTCATCCCCTGCATATTCAAACAGCAGTATCAAAGCATCAGCCGGCAGCAACTCGTCAAGACGCTCGGACCATTCAACAACACAGACCCCGTCGCCATAGAAAAACTCTTCAAAGCCGAGCTCGGCAATATCATCATCGCCGCTCAGACGGTAGAAATCAAAATGATAGACCGGAGTTGTGCCGGGATAGCAATTCATAATTGCGTACGTCGGACTTGCCACAAGCGTGTTACTTTGGGGGGCCAGCGCTGCGACCACCCCCCTGGTCAGACAGGTTTTGCCGCCACCAAGATCCCCACGCAGTGCCAGAAAAGACCCGGGGTGGAGGAGCGAACCGATGCCGGCTCCCAACTGTTCTGTTTCCAACGATGATCCGGTTGTAATCTGAAGCCTTGCCACTAGCGGTTCATTGAGCGGATGATATCAATACGGGAAACCACACCGACCAGCTTTTTACCTTCAACGACAGGAAGTGTGTGTAGTTTTTGACTGCTCATGATTTCAGCTGCGGCACTGACCTTATCGGTAGGCGTAACGGTAACGACATCCGTTGAGGCCAGTTCTGAAGCGGTCTGTGCGGTTATTTTATCCAGATCACGCTGCAGGGCGCTCTCCCCTCCAAGCGGGATTACCCAGTCAAAAAGTGATATGACCGTCGGGATATGCAGAGGACGGTCCTGTTCTACCAGGTCTGAGGTGGTAACGATTCCGACAAGATCCCCGGCATCGTCAAGAATGGGAAGTGTTCCAAAATGTTTTGTGTCGAAAATAGCGGCCATTTCGCGCACAGTGGTTGTTCCTTTTATCGAAATCACATCTCTGGTCATAATGTCGGCTACTGTCAGCATGGTAATTCTCCTTTTTTAGAATGCCAGAGGTTGTCCCTACGTTTTTTCTGCAGAAGCAAACCCAAACACACTTATCCTGGTTATCAGGGTTTGAGCTCAACGAACATCTTCATGTCCTAGAAGCGGGTGTTTGTTAACAGCCTTTTGTAGGCGTACGGCAGCATTTCCAGAACATCAGAGGCATTAATACCGATTTCACCCTTATCCTCGGCAACCATGTCTGCGGCAAAGCCGTGCAGGAACACCCCCAGACAGCAGGCATCCCAGGCGGCACACCCCTGGCCCAACAAAGATACGATGATGCCGGTCAGCACATCACCCATACCGCCGGAAGCCATGCCGGGATTGCCGCTGCCGTTGATGGCAACTGCTCCGGTTGGAGAGGCGATGATGGTACGTGCTCCCTTTAGGACCAGATAGACTCCATAGTTGCTGGCAAATTCCTGGGATACAGAGATGCGTATCGCCTCCACATCCGGAATTGAACTACCGATCAGGCGTGACATCTCTCCTGGATGCGGAGTAAGTATCACCTGCTGCGTCATTTTCCTCTTTAGAATGGTTACGTCTTCTGCCAGAGCGTTCAGACCATCCGCATCGATAACCAGCGGTGTGGTAACCGTTTCCACCAAGTTCCTTATCAGGGCATGCGTTCCTTGATGACAGCCAAGGCCGGGGCCAACAGCAACGGCAGTCTTTTCGGCCAACAGCTTTTTAATTACCGAGAAAGCGTTATCTGTCAGGTAACCACTGCCGTAATCTGGCAGGGGTGCAGTCATAACTTCCGTTGTTTTTATTTCGAGAATCGCATGAATGCTCTCTGCAGCTGCAAGTGTTACCATCCCGGAACCGGTTCTCACTGCACTGTTGGCTGTGAGAACGGCCGCCCCGCTCTTTCCGGTTGAGCCGGCAATGACAAGACAATGTCCAAAATCGCCCTTGTGGGATTGACGGTCGCGGCGGTGCAGCATCTGGTGGATCGCCGTCTCATCAAGGAACTCATAACCGGACGCCGCCTCCATCAGCTTTTGCGGAATGCCGATATCTGCCACGATCAGGCGGCCTGTATGCTCTGCCCCTGGATAAAGGACGTGCCCAAGCTTCGCAAAGGCAAACGTAACGGTTAAATATGCCCTGACCGCTGCTCCCAGTGCCCGACCGTTTGTGCCGTGAATTCCGGATGGGATATCAACGGCAACTACAGGCCGACCGGAGGCATTCATCAAGTCAACCGCCTCATGGTAAACTCCACTGATATTACTGCACAGTCCGGTGCCGAGCAGTGCGTCTACAACCACATCAGCCTGAAACAGCTCCTCCATATACAGGGCAGAAAGTTGGCCTTCACCGGTACAATAATTGACGATTGAACCGGCAAGCCTCTCCAGGTTGGTTGCCGCATCGCCGCTTATCTCGGCGCGATCAGCCAAGACTATGACCTTGACATCCCACCCCGCCTGAGCCAGCAGGCGTGCAACGACGTAACCATCCCCACCGTTGTTACCCTTACCGCCCATGACAATGCAGCGGCCGCTTGTCCCGAATTCCCCAACAATGACCTCAACACAGCTGCGACCGGCGTTTTCCATCAATTGCAGGCCGGTAATTTCGCACTCTTTGATGGCCTGTCTGTCAAGTTCCTGCATCGTATGTGCGGTAACAACTTTCATTTCGACTCCAGTACCACCATCGCAATGGCGTTGCCGCCATCGTGTGACAGAGACAGATGTTTACTGACCAGCTTGTTGGCTTCAAACTGCTCCGCTGCTTTTCCGGACAGGATTAACTCCGGTTTTCCCAGGGAATTGTTGATTACCTCTACATCATGCCACGAAATACCATCCCGCAAACCAGTTCCAAGAGCTTTCAGAAACGCTTCCTTTGCAGCGAACCTGGCGGCGAGGCATGAGGCCGTATCTTTTCTGGCGGCGCATCTGGTCCGCTCAGCGGTGGTGAACAGCCGGTCTATAACAGCTGTATTGCCGCTATCCATAAAACGCTGAAAGCGCTCTATTGCCACAGTATCAATTCCGATTCCGTAGATCATGCGTACTTGAGCAGCTCAACCATGTCGCGCACAGCCCGGTCCAAGCCGACCAGCATGGCGCGGGCGATGATGGAGTGGCCGATATTATACTCCTCAATCCCCCCCAGAGCGGCAATCGCCTTGATGTTGACATAATTAAGACCGTGACCGGCATTGACTCCCAGACCTACCTTGCGGGCCAGCTTTATCGCTGTGTCTATGCTCTCGAGTTCGCGCTGCTGTTCACTCCAGGCTACCGCTTCAGCGTAGGCACCGGTATGGATCTCAATATAATCGGCGCCGGTTTTTTTGGATGCCTTGATCTGTTCCTGATTGGGGTCGACGAACAGGCTTACAACAATTCCACCATCTTTCAGGCGCTTGACCGTATCGGCGATCTGTTTTGTGTTAACGATGACATCAAGTCCTCCTTCGGTAGTCAGCTCCTGCCGTTTTTCCGGCACAAGAGTCACCTGTTCAGGCTTGATCCTGAGCGCTATCCGCACCATTTCCTGGGTGGCGGCCATCTCGAGATTGAGCTTGCTCTTTACGGTACGCCGCAGTATCTCCAGATCGCGATCCTGGATGTGGCGCCTGTCCTCGCGCAGATGGATGGTTATCCCTTCCGCCCCGGCCATCTCGCCGATGGCGGCAGCTGTCACCGGATCCGGTTCAACACCGCCGCGCGCCTGGCGGACAGTGGCGATATGATCAACGTTAAGTCCCAGCTTTGCCATTACTTCTCTCCGATATTTTTCTTGACCAGATCGCAGATCTCGTTGGCCCACGACGTAATTTCGTATTTATCCTGACCTTCGATCATCACCCTCAGCAGCGGCTCGGTACCGGAGTAACGGATCAGCACCCGCCCATCGTGGCCGAGCTTGTTCTCGACATCCTTGATTTTAGCGGCTATTTCGCCGATGGAATAGATGTCAACCTTCTCCCGAACACGTGTATTACAGAGTACCTGTGGCAGCGGAATCATTATCTCAGCCAGTTCAGAGATTGTTTTTCCCTCCCGACGCATAACAGCAAGGAGTTGTAAGGCCGAAAGGATTCCGTCACCGGTGGTGCTGTAATCCAGGAAAATCATATGACCTGACTGTTCTCCCCCCAGATTGTATCCCCCTGCACGCATCGCCTCAACAACGTAACGATCACCGACATCGGTCTTGATTATTTTGCCGCCCGCTTTACGCAGCGCGATATCCAGCCCCATATTGCTCATAACGGTCGCAACCAGAGTCTTCTTCTTCAGCAGTTTGCGTTTCAGCATGTCCGTAGCGCAGATGGCCATGATGTGATCACCGTCAACTTCATTGCCGAATTCGTCGCACACAATGACGCGGTCGGCGTCTCCGTCAAGAGCAATGCCGATATCGGCACGGTGGATCTTTACCGCTTCACTGATTACAGACGGGCAGGTTGAACCGCACCCGGCATTTATGTTGGTCCCGTTGGGCGAAACCCCATACGGGATAACCTCGGCCCCGAGCTCTGCAAATACGGCCGGTGCTACTTTGTAGGCGGCACCATTGGCACAATCAAGCACGATCTTCAGGCCGGAAAGGTCCATCTCCTGAGGAAAGGTGTTCTTAAGAAAGACGATATAACGGCCTGCCGCATCTTCGATACGGTATGCTTTACCAACCTCTGTCGCGGTAGGGCGTAAGGCGTCAATTTTTTTTGATTCAATCAGCGTTTCAATCTTCATCTCCAGCTCATCGGGCAGCTTGAAACCGTCGGCCGAAAAGAACTTTATGCCGTTGTCCTGAAAGGCATTGTGCGAAGCTGAAATAACAACTCCTGCGTCGGCGCGCATTGATGAAGTGATGTTGGCAATACCCGGAGTCGGCAGAGGCCCAACCTGCAGAACATCAACACCCATCGAACAGATGCCGGCGACAAGTGCATTTTCCAGCATATAGCCTGAGAGACGGGTATCTTTACCGATTACGATACGGTGGCGACGCTTCCCCCCACCTTTGAAAATATAGGCCGCAGCGCGTCCCAGCTGCATCGCCATCTCGGTAGTCATGGGATAAACATTGGCAACACCGCGTACACCATCAGTTCCGAATAATTTTTTCATTGCAGGCACATCTCCTGTTTAGGTAAGTCCGTATTCCTCGGGTGTTTTACCCCTCGGCGCCCGGCGGCCTTCTACAGCTTTGCCGGCAAGATAACGAATTTCGGCCGGGTCGGCATCATAGGTAATTTTTCCTTCATGAACTATAGATATTTTTCCGGTCTCCTCTGACACAACCAGCACAAGAACGTCGGTCTGTTCAGATATACCCAGCGCCGCCCGGTGACGGGTGCCGAAACTTTTAGCGATGTCCGGATTCTGGGACAGAGGAAGGAAGCAGCCGGCCGAGGTTATCTTTTCCTTTTGTATAATGACCGCACCGTCATGAATCGGTGAATAGGGGAGAAATATTGATGTGAGGAGCTCGCTGGTAACCTTGGCGTCGATCTCCGTGCCTACCTCAATTAGGTGGTCAATGGACATCTGCCTGACAATAACAATCAGCGCTCCAATCCTTCGTTCGGCCAGTTCATGAAGCCCCTTCAAAAGATCGTCTACAGTTGTAGTCAGGTTGTGGTTGGCAGCATCACCAGACTTGTGGCGTTTCCAAAATGAGAACAGTGCCCTTTTTATATCACTTTGAAAAATGACTGCCAGAATTACCGGCGCAGAGGAAAGCAGAAGGTTTAAAAAGTCAGCAGTTGAGGTAAGACCAAGTTTTTTTGCACTGAATTCTGCAATAATGAGGATTGACAAAATCGAAAGAAGACGAAGGGCGGCCTCTTTCTTAAGAATCAGCGTGCAGCCAAAAACCAGCCCGGCAACAATAAACTTGTCGAGTATGGCGGGCAGGGTAACGCTGTCGGAGAATATAGCCATACTTCCTCTTTGAAACTGGCGTTCAGTACCATTTAGCTATTCATTACGGCATGCGCCATGTCGGCAACATCGCGCATTGCTCTAACATCGTGCACACGCAGTATAGATGCGCCGTGAGATACGGAAATAGCTACCACAGCGGCAGTGCCGAAGAGCCGGTCATCCGGCAGCTCTCTTCCCAGAACCTTACCGATAAACGACTTGCGGGATGGACCGGAGAGAATCGGTAGACCGAATCCGGACAATTCCCCCATTCTCCGTAACAGTTCCAGATTACCTGCGCCATCCTTGCCGAAGCCGATACCCGGGTCGATGGCGATACAATCAGCGCAAACACCTGCTTCACGGGCACAGACAATCGACGCCCGCAGACCGGCAGAAATTTCCGTCATCAGATCATCATACCGGGTGTCCTGCTGCATATTGTCCGGCGTTCCCCTGGTGTGCATCAGCACGACACCTGCGCCGCTACTGGCGGCCAATTCAGCCATCTGTGGATCGAAATTGAAGCCACTGATGTCGTTGATGATTTCCGCACCAACCGAAAGAGCACCAGCGGCAACAGCGCTTTTCCAGGTATCAACCGATATGGCACACTTTAGTGTACCGGCAAGCCGCTCAATTATCGGGATGATACGACCCAGTTCTTCATCAGCCGACACCGGGTCAGCGCCTGGACGGGTACTTTCGCCGCCGATATCGATGATGTCAGCACCATCCGCTTCCATCTGCAGCGCCTTTTCAAACGCCACGTCGTGATCACTGCACCGACCTCCATCTGAAAAAGAGTCCGGCGTAAGGTTCAAGATCCCCATGATCAACGGGCGCCGGAGTGATAATGTGCGGCGTGACGTTTTCCACCCGACTGGAACGGTTGAACTTTGCGCCAGCAATTGGTCCAGCTCCCCAGCAAGAACCGGTAAACCGAACGGCTGTGCCTTGAGTTTCAAACAGAGACGGCCTAACTGTTTGACTGTCCCGATCAAAATACAATCGGTCCGGTCAATGCTGCAGGCAACGGTGCCACGGGCAACTGCAGCATCCCCCCCCACAGAGAGCATCTCCTGTTTGAGGATATTTGCCTGTCTGCACTCAAGCTGAGGCAGGTGAATGCAGAGCGTCCTCATTTTGGGGACCATTTCGACTATGCCGCAACCATCAACCGCAATACGCCGCAATTCACGCACGGCATGCTCTGGAGTCTGCAGTGCCAGCAATCGCGGTGAAAAACGTTCCATATTAAGCTTCGATATCGGTGTGAGGCGCTGCTGGTTCAACCGGCTCAGTCTGTTCCGGCTGTTCCGGCTGTTCCGGCTGAGGAGGTTCCTCGCAGATCAGTTTACCCGTCTTGATGATTTCATCTACCTGGTCACCAGTCAGATTTTCCTTCTCAATCAGGCATTCAGAAAGATCATGGAGGGTCTGGATATTTTCCTGCAAAAGACCGAAGGCGCGTTCATATGATTCGTCGACGATGCGCTTGATCTCGTCATCAATATGTTCGGCGATCTTTTCACTGAAATTTTTGTGCATCGCCATCTCACGACCAAGGAATATGGATTCGTCCTTCTTGCCGAAGGAGAGCGGCCCCATCTTGTCGCTCATACCCCATTCGCATACCATCTTGCGGGCCATTTCGGTGGCACGCTCTATGTCGTTGCCGGCTCCGGTTGTGAATGTGTTAAAAATCAGTTTTTCGGCCGCCCGGCCACCCATCAGGACCGCAATGCGTGCAAGAAGAGATTCGCGGGAATAGCTGTGTTTGTCTTCGATCGGAAGCTGCATTGTGACACCCAGCGCCCGACCGCGGGGAATAATGGAAACCTTGTGAATCGGGTCGGTGCCGGGAACCATCTTGGCAACCAGGGTGTGTCCGGCCTCGTGGTAGGCGGTACTCTTTTTCTCCTCATCAGAGATGACCATACTGCGCCGCTCGGCTCCCATCATGACCTTGTCCTTGGCACTGTCAAAATCGCTTGGCTCGGCCACCGTCTTGTTCAGGCGGGCAGCCAGCAGAGCCGCTTCATTGACCAGGTTGGCCAGATCTGCACCGGAAAAGCCGGGTGTGCCGCGGGCAATTACCGCCAGATCGACATCCGGAGAGAGTGGCACTTTTTTGGAGTGTACCTTAAGAATCATTTCGCGACCTTTGACATCAGGGCGTGGAACTACAACCTGGCGGTCAAAGCGTCCCGGACGAAGCAGAGCAGGGTCAAGGACATCCGGGCGGTTGGTTGCGGCGATCAAAATAACGCCTTCATTGGACTCAAACCCATCCATCTCCACCAGCAACTGGTTGAGGGTCTGCTCACGTTCATCGTGGCCTCCTCCCATACCGGCACCGCGGTGGCGGCCGACCGCATCAATTTCATCGATGAAGATGATGCATGGCGCGCTCTTTTTACCCTGCAAAAACAGGTCGCGTACACGGCTTGCGCCGACACCGACAAACATCTCTACAAAGTCGGATCCGGATATGGAAAAGAACGGGACACCGGCTTCACCGGCAACAGCACGGGCCAGAAGCGTCTTTCCGGTTCCCGGAGGGCCCACCAGAAGGACCCCTTTAGGGATTTTCCCACCCAGCGCGGTGAACTTTTTCGGCTCTCTCAGAAAGGCGATGATCTCTTCCAGTTCTTCCTTGGCTTCTTCAATTCCGGCAACATCTTCAAAGGTTATCTTGCCCTGGGATTCGGTCAGCAGCTTTGCGCGGCTCTTGCCGAACGACATGGCCTTCCCCCCCCCCGCCTGCATCTGACGCATGAAGAAGATCCATACACCAACCAGCAGAATCAGCGGGAACCAGGAGATAAATATTGAAAACCAGGAGAACTTTTCCTCTTCCGGCTTGGCATTGATGGCAACCTTTTTCTCCAGCAACTTCTTGGTCAGGTCAGCGTCGGAATAAGGTTTATATGTATGAAAGTCCTTGCCGTCCTTACCTTCAAACTTACCGGTAATATCGTTACCCTGAATGACTACAGCTGTGATCTTTCCCGCTTCGACCTGGGTCATGAAATCGCTGAAATTAAGCTTTTCTGCAGTTGTCCGCGGCTTGTTGAACATGTTGAAAAGCAGGATCATCATCAGGCTGATGACCAGCCAGAGTGAGAGATTCTTGTAAAACTGGTTCAAGGTAAACCCCCGTGTAATGTGCATGTATATAACGTTGAAAATTTTGTAAAACTAGCATACTGGGTGGAGGTTGACAAGCTGATTTACTCTTCAGCGTCCCATCATTATGCCTATA
>Ga0123338_10003167_pt1 | contig 14996 bp, 8 predicted proteins | sample grotaG_FD_89793 | JGI IMG/M metagenome (GOLD analysis project Ga0123338, IMG submission 89793) | Glacier valley bacterial and archeal communities from Borup Fiord, Nunavut, Canada, to study Microbial Dark Matter (Phase II) -... | ecosystem: Environmental > Aquatic > Freshwater > Ice > Glacier ...
CGCGCCAGGGGCTGTCGGCAACTCGGCAACCCAATTCCGTCGCCGCTGCCGCAGCAGAAGTCAGGGTGCTTCGACGGCCTGCGTACGCATCGCTCGCCCACTCAGAAGCCGATGAAAACCGCAAATCGGAGACTGCCTCAGCAAGGCCTCCGAGTTCAGTTCGTCGACGCTCTGTAGCCCAGAACACGTCGTGCGCACTAAGCTCCAACTGATTGCCGATTCGGCTTCCAAGCAGTTCAGCGTAAGCGTTCAACGTCCTGCGGCGTTCTCGCAGGACTTCGACGCGGCTCGTATAGCCTGCAGGAGCGGAGAACCTCGACCCAATACGTTGCTCGATGTTTTCGAGCAGCTTTTTCTTCTGGGTCTTGTGGCTGTGCAGCTCCAGACAAAAATCCCCCAAGCCGGCCATTCCTAGCCGCTGCTTGACGACCTCCAGCGCGGCGAGCTTTTCAGAGACAAACAAAACCTTCTTTCCTGCCGCCATCGCTGAGGCAATGATGTTTGTGATGGTCTGCGACTTACCCGTTCCAGGTGGTCCGTTGATTACAAGGCTGATACCTTTACGAACGTCGATGATGGCGCTGTGTTGTGAAGAGTCCGCATCGTAGATAAGCGGAAGTTCTCCATCGGGATGTTTGTCGATGTCGTAGTCTTCCGCGTGAAACGCCTCTGACGACGAAGCTCGCCCGCCCTCGAAAATATCTTTCAAGAGTGGGTTCGTCAGCAAGCTCTTCGCCTTCGCCGGGTCAAGGTCCGCCCAGATTGCGAGCTTGCCAAACGACAGGAAACCTAGCGACAAACGCCGCCGAACACACCAGTTTCGGCGCTTCGATACAGCAGCTTGAATTTTCTCGAAGTAACCCTCGGGTGAATCTTCCGGGTCAAGGTCCGGCAGTTCCAACCGGAACTCCTGTCGCAGCTTTTCTCGCAGCGTAAAGTTCTCAACGATGTCTTCGCCTGAATAGGTCAGGTCGTATGAATAGGTCCTAGACTCTTGGTCGAGAGCACCCTTCGCCAGATTTGCCGGCATCGAGATGAGCGGCGCAAGGCAGGCCTTCTGCGAGTCTTCGCTGTCGTAAAACTCGAGGAAGCCGAACATCAGATACAACATGTTCGTACCGGTCTCTTCAACGACCGTGCGCGCCTCCGTGGCCACCTTGCGCAAGAACTTCTCCAGGTCGGTTGGATACTGCAGAACCTGTAGCAAAGGCATGCGCTTGTAATTGCCGTTTGTCTTGATACCTTGAAACTCGACTGCGGTGCCAATTCCCAGTTCAGCCGCATAGGTTCGGACCTCCGGCTTCTTGCCTTCGTCATACCGCGACAGAGGGGGGTCAGGTACATGCGCCAGCGTAGCCACCTTCCCTTCTTCAAGGCGGTCAAACAGGAGGTCCAGGTCCGGCTCATTGACGAACTGAACAGCTCGCCCTTTGGGGTGCCTGTAGTTCAACAAGCGATTGCGCATTGACAAGTCGAGCAAGCGCGTCCGGAGACGCTTAAGGGCTTCTTCAACGGCCAGCTTGCCCCCAAACAACTCGCCGGCGAGCCTGCTAGCGTCATCACTTTCATACGCGCCCGCGTCGCTCATCAGTTTGTCCTTCGTAATTCTTGTCGCATCTTACGAGATGGACCCGGCACTATGTTGGCTGCTAACGAGTGAACAGCAGCGCCTTCGCTACCGGGCAAACTGGCTCTTGTCCGCCCGAAGGCGTTGTTTCCAACTCAGACGACTGCAGGCGCGACGGATTCGTCACCAACCCGCACCGCTTGAGCAGCAACTGGCATGAAAAGCCACCGGCCTAAGACTGGCCGTCCAGTTACTCCAGTCAGCGCCAGCGCATACGCCGAGAGTTGAGGCCCGTGTTACTGCGCGACGCAATAGTCGTTTGCTGCACTCCGCCGGTCAGCCTTGTGGTCCAGCGGCACCCAGCCCCCCCGCGTTTCAACCGGAAGGTCAATCTGACGCGAAGTCGACGTCCATCTGGCAAGTCCACTTCGATAGGAGCCTCTGACAGCACAGACGCGCCCGGCCAGCGGGACTCCAACTAGGTGCGCAGCGCGACGACTTGTCCAAGAACAGCGGCCGCCGCTACGCCAGTGACGCCTATTTTTCCATCGACGGCCTCAGCCGGCAAGTCCCGCAGCGTCGGCTACGCACTTAGCTCCTCGGCTTCCAATGTGATGAGGTTGACGCCCGGGAACTGCTTCTTGATGATGGGCACTAGGTGTTCTTGATGGCTCAAGAAAAGGACCTGAGTCTTCGATGACATCTCGTAGAGCGCCTTCAGTCCGGCTTGCGACCGCTCATCATCGAAGTTGATGAACAAATCGTCGGCAATGAACGGCATCGGCGTGCCTTGGTCAGCTTGGAGCTCCAATGCGGCAATCCGGAGTGCGAGGAACAACTGGTCCCGGGTGCCATCGCTCAGTCCTGAGACCTTCACGGCTTGGTTGTTTGGCCTATAAGCCACCAGCGCCGGCATCGACTGGTCAAAGTCTACACGCAGTTTTTCAAAAGAACCGCGTGTCACATTCTTGAAGATGCCACTAGCACGCTGAAGAAGCGGCCCCTGCTTGCGGTCGCGATATCGGTCGACCGCCCACTTCAATAAGCAGTTTGCTGTCGCGAGCTGCAAGTACTCCTCGCTGACATCTGACATCTCGGCCAACGCTTCGTGCCTCTGCGCCTCGGCGACGGCCGCCTTGTCGCTACCGTCGATTTCATCGAATCGCTGCTTCGCGGACAGTTGGTCAGCCACGATGGAGGTGACTCGGGTATCCGAGTCGGCGAGTTGGTCCTTCAGGTCGATGACCTGGTCGCCTGCCTGTGCTGCGGGGTGACTTGCGACTTCTACCTGAATCTCCGCCAACGAGAGCCCGTCTGAGCCGAGCTCAATGCGCCTAAGCACGTCCGCGAGTTCTGATTCGCGTGCAATCTTCGCCTGCCATTGCTCGACCATCGGTCGTGCGAGCATTGGCTCCTCGACTCCAGCCAGCTTGAGCAGCGGTTCCAGGCTCCGCTTGGCTTCCTGAAGCTGCGAGCTCGCAGCGTCACGTTGGTGCTTGGCCTCATCCAAGTACTTCAAAGCATGGCCGCTTCTGTCTTGCTGGCGCCTGGCGTCTTCTAGTCTGGAGGTCAAGCTGCTAAGCACCTCCTCTGGAGCTCTGACAGCCAACTCTGGACCAACGGACTGCGCCAAGAGCCGAGCCCCTTCCTTCATCCTCTCGAGGTCGTCCTCCATGGTCTGGATTCTCTCGACGCGAGCGTTGTCGACACGTTCAAGCCGCTGACGGATGAACTCGCACGCCAAGATTGCGGATTCCACTTCTGCGACCTCGCGTTCGACGCCAGCCAGGTTTGCTCGCGCAAGAACGCCTTGCCAGCTCGCGTCCCAAGCCTTCACAGCCGCTGCTTTCGACTCCATCGCCTTTGCCGCGACCTTCAGAGCACCTTCAGAGGTCGCGAGGCGTTGCTCCAAGTCCTGACGGCGCGTGCGCCCAAGGTTGGTGTCTTTGATGTGCGTATCGACCACGGCGCACAGTGCGGCCAGCCCGAACGTCTCGTTCACCATGAGACCCGCGTTGGACATCGCCTTGACCAAGTCGACCTTTGCTTGCGCAGCTTCGTCCCGCTCACTCTCAAACTCACGATGACGCTGGGCAGCAATGTCTGCCGCCTGTAGTACAGCGTCCTTTTTCATGAGCCACTCAGGAACGTCGTCCAATTCAATACCAGCAAGTCCCATCTCGGCAGCAGCCTCAGACCAGCGGGCGTCGAAATCCTTGAGTTCTTGTTGCTGATACTTGACCTTAGCCTCGTGTTGCCGATGCTGGTCGGTAGCTCGTTCAAGCTGGTCGCGCAGCGTCGTCACTTCGGCCGCGTCAGCTTCTGACCTTGTTCTGGAGTCACCAAGTTCGTCCGCCAGTCGAATTGCGACATCCAGCCCCGGCGCGCCTGCCGCAACGGTCGTCCCTCCGGTTTTGATTGCGACCCATTGGTCGTCTCGGTGACAACGGGTCTTAGACACTTCGGAAAACGTGACCACTTGATGGGACCGCTCGAATTGCGAAAGCGCGAGCTCGTTCTCTGCAGCTGACTCCTTGCTTTGCTCGCCTAGTGAACGCTCCAGTTCGGTGGCTTGCACGATTTTCTCCCGGTTTGTGCGGTAGCCGTTTATACGTTCGAGAGCGGGAAAGCGCATGGCGCGCAGCAGCTCGGCCGTAATCTCAGGTCGTCCGAGTGTCTCCAGGGAGTTATCCGCGGATGTCTGAGCAGAAGCAGCGCTGTTCGTGAGGGTCTTTTGCTTGGCCTCGCTGTTCTTATACGAGAGGGCCAGCTCCAAGGCTTGCACAAGCTGCGGTGCCACGGACTGAGTCACAGCAGACTCAAGCTGCTCCTTAAGGTCATTCACTTCCGTTTGACGCTCCTCGTACGCGTCAGTCGCCGCACTTTCTTGTGCAAGCAAGGCACCGCGAGTTTTCAGCAACGCGTCTATAGCGCGGACAACCTTGTCTTGGGGCAGTCGAGACCGCACCTCTTCTTCCGTTTCACCCCAATTGAACTGCGCGCTGCGAGTAAAGACCTCCGAAAGCCAGCCCCCCACCTCAGCGCGACGCACGGGAAGGTCTCGGGCGTGATTTGGGTGCAGCCCGCACAGCGCCGCCAGACTCGCGATGGACGGAGCATGCTCGAGGATGGCTCCGTCAACCTCAACACCATCGAAGTTGCACTGCGCGCGAGTCACGTCTTCCTCGCGCGTCTGCAGCCTTGCGGCGGCTGCGTTCATTTGCTCGATGCCCGACTCCAGCACCTCTTTCGCGTTGGGCGGGAAACTCGTCACATTACCGGCGTCGGCTAGCTCCAGTTGTAGTCTTGTCAGGGCGTCGACCAAGGGTGCCAGCCGTCTTGCTCGGTCCCAGGACGTGCGATTGAGCTCAAGTTCGCGCCTCGTTTTGCGTTCCTGAGCAAGCGCTTCGTCCGCAGCATGCAACGCGTCTCTTGCGTCGACCCAAGTCTTGGTGCGCACTTGAACCTCTCTAATGGTCTTTTGCGCCAGGCCTAACTTCTCGAAGACTCTAGTGAACTGATTGTTCCGGCCGCCCTTGGCGAAGAGCTCGTTCGCGCGCTTCCCAAGCGCCTCTCGAATCGCAGCGAAGTCTTCCAGGCCGGAAGCGGCCTGAAAGAGGATTTGGCTAACCGAGTTCTTTGGGTCCACTATTCCCTGTCCGCCGCGCAAAAGGCGTGCGTGGTCTAGGCAATGCAGCTCCTCGAACACGTCCTGCTTCAAAGCGCCGAGGGCTGGTGCCAAGAAACTTTCCTGCAGCAGGTCGCCGGACATTGTGCGGAGGGACTTCTGCTGCTTAGTGCGCATGAACGGTAGCTTGGTCGACCCGCTCTCCAGGATGCCGGACACCCGCAAGTCACTCTGCGCATGCTTGAAGCCCAAGGGCGAGCGCATCTCCATGCCGAAGAGGAGCTCACTTACCGCACGGCGAACCGTGGACTTGCCTGCCTCGTTCGGGCCTATGATGACGTGAAAGTCGTGGGCCGCCATTGGAAAGTCCAACTTGAAATCGGTAAACTTTCCGTACGCCACCAGATTCAGTTCGGAAAAACGCATTACAAACCTTTCGAACCGAGCTGGGCGACGAGCCCCGGGGCGATTTCCTTGACCATCTCTGCCAAGTGCTTCTGGCGCGCAAGCTCCAGCAGGGGCACGTCCTCCTTCACTTCGTCAGACACCTTATCTAAGAACGGCTGGAGCTGTTGCTGCAGCTCTCTTAGGAAATCGTGGTCTACGCTCGCTTCAGCAAAGATTTCCTTTAGCTCGCTTAGAGCCTCCCGGGATTCGCCAGAAGCTGCGGCCTCCAAAGGGGTGGTCGCAACCTTCACCTTTTCTACCCAGAGCTGTTCCTCATCCACAGCAGCGGCCTGGGCGAGCACTTGGGCGCGGACCATCGCGCTGTTACCTGTGAACACTCCGTGCAGTTGGCTCTTTCCTTCAAGCACCACCCGTACGGCGCGCGCAACGTTGTCAGTCTCAAGAAGGACTGTGAGGCCGCGGCTCACGTTTCGCGCTACATCGTCGAGATTTCCGCAGTCACTGACGTCAACCTTCAAGACCTCCCATCGCAGGACGTCGATATAGAGGCGGTCAACCGCAGAATGTCCCGAGTCATCGACCGTGACGCAGACGGCTCCTTTTCGACCCGTCTCGCGCACGTGCCGTCCCTGCAAGTTCCCAGGAAAGACAATGGTCGACTGGTCCTTCCACTGTTGGAATTCGTGCACGTGGCCGAGCGCCCAATAGTCGTAGCTTTTGCTGTGGAGCTCCGCAACGGTGCACGGCGCATAGTTCGGATGAGCCACGTAGCCCTCCAAGGCCGTGTGCAATACACCAATGTTGTAGTGCCCATCGACCTTGGCCTTGTAGTTGGAGGCCAAGTTGTCAGTGACGGCCCTGGTGGCGAAACTCTGGCCATGCAGGGCGACCTTGTAGCCATCCAATTTGTGGACCTGCGCCGACCGTGACGAAAAGATTGTGACGTTGTCCGGGAGCGTCAGCTTCTTTGTCATCTCACTTTCCGCGTCATGATTGCCATGCAACAGGTAGACACGGATGCCGGCCTTGGCAAGGCGGCCCATCTGACTAACGAAGAAGATACCGGTGCGGTAGTCCCTCCAATCACCGTCGTACAGGTCGCCGGCGATGACCATGAACGTCACTTGCTCGTCGATAGCCTTGGTGACTAGCTCTCGGAAAGCCTCACGGGAGGCGTTTCGAAGTCGCTCTGCGGGAGCGTTCTCGTAGGCGCTGAGACCTCGCAGCGGGCTATCTAGGTGAATGTCCGCCGCGTGAATGAATTTGAAGCCCAAACCTCGTCCTTTCCAGCTGTGATTATCGAGCGCGACCAGAAGGCCGCTCCATCCGGTAAGTCCCTGCGAAGAACCGTACTTGGGCAATCGCGAAGGTGAGTACACCGCGCAAAAGTTCTCGACCGCTGTCGCTCCGTAGGGGATGCACAGTGTTCTAACGCTTTCCTGCTTCGCAAAGACCAGCTACAACCCTCGCCTGGGCTGATTCGCGTGAATTTCTGTCCATTGGCTTTGGGTGAGGAGGGCACATGGAGAAAAAGTCCGGTGGAGGAGCCTTTGTTGGCATCGTCCTTGTCGGCTTGGGCACGCTGGCCGCAGTTCCGAAGGAAGCTTGGACAACGATTGGCGTAATCGCCTTTGCCGGCTGGCCCCTCTACCTGTTCTTCGGCCGCCAGGGAAACGCTCAGACCACGTCCAACCAAGTCGGACCTCCGTCGGCACCCGCACAAAAGTTCGGAGCCTTCCAGCTCTGCCAGCGCTTACCAATCCGCTCAAAGGTGGGGGTGAGGGTCTCATCGTCTACATCAGTCCCTTGAAAGCGCTCATCAATGACCAGTTCGGCCGGCTGGACCAGCTCTGCGAAGCTCTGGACATCAAGATGTGGCCGTGGCACGGCGACATCTCCTCCGGAGTGAAGGCACGTCTCCTGAAGAAGCCAGAGGAGGTTCTGCTAATCACGCCGGAGTCTCTCGAGGCCCTACTGTGCAACCGGGGAACTTCGATTGCAGCGGTCTCCAGGAATGCGCGCTTCTTCGTGGTGGACGAGCTGCACGCATTCATTGGTTCGGAACGGGGCAAGCAGCTGCAATCGCTGATGCACCGCATCGAGCGGACAGTTGGCCGCACTATCCCGCGAATCGGACTATCTGCCACCTTGGATGACAGGAGCTTGGCGGGCATGTTTCTGCGGCCCGGGGGCACGCCGGCGCTTGTGGAATCGAAGTCCTCGGGTGTCTAGCTGAAGATTTTGGTCAAGGGCTACAAGGAGCCTGCGGCTATCACGCAGTCCGACGGGGAAGAGCCGGACCCGGTGAGCCCAGCGCAGATTGCGGCGCACCTGTTCAAGGTGCTGCGTGGCTCAAACAACCTTGTGTTTCCGAATTTCAGGCGAGAGGCAGAACGCTACACGCACATCCTGAACAGGCTCTGCGAACGCGAGCAGGTGCCTAACGAGTTCTGGCCCCATCATGGCTGCCTATCTAAGGAGATTCGCTCGGAGACCGAGGCGGCGTTGAAACATAAGGCGCGTCCCGCCACTGCCATCTGCACCAACACTCTCGAGCTTGGCATCGACATCGGAGCCGTGAAAAGCTTCGGTCAAGTTGGCCCGCCGCGTTCCGTCGCAAGCCTGCGCCAGCGGCTTGGCAGGTCTGGGCGCCGAAAGGGCGAGCCAGCTATCTTGCGAGGCCGCGCCGTCGAAGACGCCCTGCCAGGGCTTACGTCCCTCAAAGACACACTGCGGCTAAGCACGCTACAGATGACGGCGATGATTTCGCTGCTTCTGAAAGGTTGGTTCGAGCCGCCACAGGTCAACGGCGCCAACTTCTCAACTCTCATCCAGCAGCTGCTCTCGGTCATCGCCCACAACGGCGGCGCAAGTGCGAAGGAACTCTTTGCGCTCCTATGGGCACCGGGCGCCCCCTTCGCCGGGGTCAGCTCCGGGGGGTTCCTGGAGCTCCTGCGGAACCTGGGGGCCAAAGAGCTGCTCGTCCAGGAGTCCTCCGGCGTCCTCCTGCGCGGCACTCTGGGTGAAAAGTTCGTCAACCATTACACCTTCTACGCAGCTTTAAATTCAGACGAGGAGTTCCGAATTGTGGCCGGCAGCCGCACGCTTGGTACGTTGCCCGTCAACCAGATGCTCACTCCAGGCCAGCGCATTCTCTTTGCCGGGAAAACGTGGCGCGTCGAGGAAGTGGACGACGCACAGAAGGCCATCTGCGTTACGCGAGCATCTGGCGGTGTCCCACCTCTTTTTTCGGGCGGAGCCGGCCGCACCCACACTCGTGTGAGGCAGCGTCTTCGCGACCTGCTGCGAAGCCAGGACGTGCCTGCCTATCTCGACCCAACAGCCCAGAAATTCCTCGATGAAGCTCGCCAGGAGTACGCGCGACTGAACCTGGACAACAAAGTCGCACTGGACCAGGGCCATGAGGTTCTGCTTCTAAGCTGGGGGACGCGGCGAACGAAGCGCTTGCCTGCCTTTTTCTTCGGCGCGGGTTCACCGCTATGGCCGCTGGACTTGGCGTCGCAGTGCACAAGAAGAGTGGCGGAATCGACGAGGTGATGGATGCCCTTAGCGATTTCGCCGTCGAGGACGTGCCCGAGCTCGACGTTCTTTTGGCAGATGTGAAGAACCTGGCGCGAGAGAAATGGGATTGGGCGTTCCCCGACGCCCTTCTTCGCAACCCTTACGCCAGTCAGTACCTCGATTTGACCAAGGCGGCCGAATGGGTCAAGGCGGTAAGCGGACACAATTTTTGAAGGAAGCGGCAATGAGTGTTCCTGCGCGGCAGACAGCAGTCGTTTTCGGTCGCCATCAATCGCGAGAACTACGACTCGGCGCAGCCCGCGAACGTCGAACGGGCTTGCAAGTCATGACGATTGAGCAGCTCGCCTGCCGCCTCGCCGGAGGGTTTGCACAACCCATAGAAGACGAGGCGCTTCGACGCGCCCTACAAGGAGCGCTACCTGTCACAGAACTTGGCGAGCTCGACGGAATCAAGCTGCTTCCCGGAATGGTAGATGCTTGCGTGCACACGCTCCGAAAGGTCTGGACGTCGCGCACGGACCTCGCAACCGGAACTCACCCTAGGCTGGCTTCCTTGGCAAAGCTTGAGCATGCAGTACTCGACAGGCTTCCCGTCGCAATGAAGCGGCCCGGCGAGTTGGTGGATGCAGCGCTAACGCACGTCAAGCATGCGCCGGCGGTACTGGGTACCGTTGAACTGAGGGGGATGACCGAGCTGGAGCCTTGTTGGCGCCCCCTACTCCAAGCCTTGGCCACGGTCACGGAGGTGCGCTGGCTGGCCGGCCCCAGGTCGATACCGAGCTGGCTTGCTTTCACAACCGTCGCTGTCGAGACATCAGAAGCGACGACCCCGTCCCTGAACACATTTAGCGCGTCCACAGCGCTGCACGAGGCCATAGAAGCACTTCGGTGGGCACGGCAGCTCGTAGCGTCAGGCACAGCATGTCCACGGGATATCGGGATTGCATCGGTCTCGCCCACCGAGTTTGACGACCACTTCCTGGCATTGCGCAGCGACGCCAACCTGGACTTGCACTTCATACACGGCGTCAAAGTCACCGTCACCCGCGACGGCCAAGCGGCGGCCGCACTTGCCGACATCCTCTTGAGAGGCATGAGTCAGCGCAAGTTTCGCCGCTTGGTCGCCCTCGCTGCCGGTCAAGGTGGACCGTTCACTGAGTTTCCCGGCAACTGGCTGCACGTGCTCCCGCCGGACGCGCCGCTGTCTTCTGGGCAGTCCTGGACCAAGTTGCTCGGTTCACTGGGACCTGAGAAATGGCCGAACGGCAAAGACCGAACCATCGAACTGAGGGGAGTCGTTCAGCTGCTACTCGCAGGGCCGCAAGAGGCGTCTGCGGCAGGCAACGCATTGCTGCGGGGACGAGCACTAGGAATGTGGAAGAAAGCACTGGCTGCTGGCCCCGCCGCCTCGCTTGACCTTACGCTGCAATCCATGAGGCAGGACGATGGCTTGGAAGCGTGCGAAAGCATCGCGTGGATGCCAGCCAGCCACTTGGCGGCCTCACCGCGACTTCACGTCCGGCTACTTGGCCTCAACTCGTCTCGCTGGCCCCGCAACATGTCCGAGGACCGGCTGCTGTCAAACCACATTGTTCCCAGAGAGCAATTGGACCCGTTGCCCGCTTCTGAGGCCGACCGAAGAGATTTCGAGACAATCCTCAGGACGACCGAACGCGAAGTTGCCTTGTCATTCGCGCGACGTGGCAGTGACGGGCGTCTGCTCGGGCGCAGTGGCCTTCTTCAGGGCAGGCCCTCCCCGGTCTATCTGCGCCGGCATCGTCCGGCGGACCATGCATTCAGCGAAACCGACCGCCTCACCGCTCGACCCGCGGAGTTCAGACAGACGCCTCAAGCTCTTGCCGCACACCAAGCCTGGCGCAACTGGCTAAGCCCGGAGCTAACCGGCCATGATGGCCTGCTGCGGCCAGAACACCCGGTGGCAATGGCAACTCTCAATCGCGTGCAGTCGGCCAGTTCGCTGTCACTACTTTTGCGCAATCCACTGGGCTTTGTCTGGAGGTACGGCGTTGGCCTGCGAGCACCCGAGGTTTCGGCAGAACCCCTGGTGCTTGAACCTCTGGCATTTGGCAATCTTGTGCACGCGGTGCTTGATGCTGCGCTCCAAGTCACAGTAGCTCAGAAGGCGGCTACGGGTGCTGAAGACATTCCTGCTGCCGTAGCTCAAGCAGTCGCAGAAGTCTCATCGCAGTGGGAAGCGCTTGGAGCCACCCCGCCCCGCATGCTTTGGCACCGCACACTCGGCGAGGTCGAGCAGCTGAGCAGATACGCATTGGAGTCGACAGCGCAGCACAACCCAACCTGGCAATTGTTCAGTGAAGTTCCTTTCGGCGGAGCTAAGCTCGAAGCAGGTTCGACGCCACCTTGGGATGCAACATCGGAAGTCCTTGTGCCCGAAGCAGGGTTCCGAATCAACGGGTACATCGACCGGCTCGAAATTGCGCAAGGCAACACGGCGGCCGCGGTGTTTGACTACAAGACAGGGAAAGCTCCGAAAGGCGCCATCGTGCTCAACGGTGGAAAGGAACTCCAGCGATGCCTGTATGGGTTCGCCGTCAAGGCGCTCCTCGGCCAAGACGTCCAGATTTCCGCCGCCCTTCTGTACCTGCGGGACCAACGTTCGCTGCCACTGGAAGACAGCGAAGCGGCCTTGGCTGCGCTTAAGACTTACTTGGCAGCAGCGCGCTTGAACTTGAGCGCAGGCCGGGCGCTTCCCGGCGTGTCCGCGGGTGACGACTACGACGACCTCACGTTTGCGCTGCCGGCAAATGCGGCTGCGAGCTACTGCAAGCGGAAGAGCCCGGCGGTCAGCACCGCAATGGCGGAAGCCACACAGGTCTGGGAGGTACTGTAATGGCCACGCAAGTCCTTCTTGACGCTCCGGCGCGGCGGACCGCGCTTATGGAACACGACCGGTCGCTGCTTGTGGAAGCCGGCGCCGGTTCTGGGAAAACCGCCGTACTCGCTGGGCGCATCGCGCTCATGTTGATGCGAGGTATTGAGCCAAAGACCGTCGCAGCTGTGACCTTCACGGAGCTTGCTGCCAGTGAGTTGCTATTCCGGGTTCGTGAGTTCGTGACTCGGATGCTCGTGGGTGACGTTCCCGCAGAGCTTCGACTGGTCCTGCCAGAAGGGTTGACGGACGCAGAGAGAACGGTGCTGGTCAAGGCGGAATCCGCCATCGACGACATTGCGTTTTCGACCATTCACGGGTTCTGTCAGCGGCTCATTCGGCCCTATCCGGTCGAAGCAAACATGGACCCCGGCGCGTCCATCATGGACCCCGAGCAAGGCAAGCTGGTGTTCATGGACCTTGTCCAAGGGTGGCTGCGCGAGCAACTGGACGGCGACGCTGTTGGCCTCTTGGCCGAACTAATGCTTGCAGACCCGACGGCCACCTTAGGACTGGTCGACACCGTGCTGCGACACCAACGAGAAAACGACGACTTGCGGGCTCCAGCGGTCCCGAATCTGGGTACCTTGTTGGAAGCGTTCAACGCCGCTGCCGCAGCCTATGTGAACTTCATCGAGACGGCTGGGGCACACGAAACGGAAACGTCGGAGTGCGCTGCTGCATTCGTTTCGATGACCCAGTCGCTCACTCTCCTTGATGTGATGAGGCCTGCGGGTCTCGTCTCACTTGTTCGTTCCAAAGCCACCGATAGCTTGTGCAAGGCCGACGGGGACTTTAAGGTCTTCAAAAAGAAGGGTAAATGGGCCGAGGCGGCCAAGCAGGCAGGCCGGTCAAAGGCTGAAGGTGAAAGCCTCAATCTCCAAGCGGCGTCGCGCCACGATGAATGCTGCCGCACCTGGCGCGAACTTCTACAGGGGGCTGCTGCGAAGCTGCTTCATGAACTCTTGTCTGTACTTCGACCTGCTGTGCAGGAGATGGAGGATTACAAGCGGTCCGCTGCTCTCCTCGGCTTCGACGACCTGCTCAAGTCAGCTCGAAACCTGCTTCGCAGCAACTTGGCCGTGCGGACAGAATTGGCCGACCACTACCGTCACGTCCTAGTCGATGAATTTCAGGACACGGACCCGGTTCAAACCGAAATCTTCTGGCGCCTCTGTGGTGAGCCCCCAGCAGGAAGCGACGGCAACGACTGGCGCCAGTACGCGATTCGACCTGGCGCCCTGTTCCTCGTGGGCGACCCGAAACAAGCCATCTACCGCTTCCGCGGCGCGGACGTTAGTTCATATGTCTGGGCGCGCGACGCGTTCACCGCCCAAGACGCAGCCAGTGTCATTTCGATTCGGGTCAACTTCCGCTCTTGCGGACCGATTCTCGAGTACGTCAACCAGCGATTTGCCGCTCCCTTAGGTCTTCCTGGTCAGCCGGGCTTCTTGGCGCTCGAAGCCTTCCACCCTCCTCGCCAAGGCGGTCCATGCGTCAGCGCATTTGAAGTTGCAGCGGCTGATGCGGAAGGAGAGGCAAGCGCCACGGAGGTACGGGACGCCGAAGCTGAGGCAGTTGCGAGGCTATGCGCCTACCTCATCGGAAACGAGCTCATAACAGACCCGATTACGCGAGAGCGTCGCCTTTGCAGGGCAGGAGACATCGCCCTTCTCGCTCCGACGGGCGCAGACCTGTGGCGCTATGAGCAGGCCTTGGAAGACCGAAGTATCGCAGTGGCGACCCAGGCTGGAAAAGGATTCTTCCGCAGGCAGGAGGTTCAAGACCTCATCGCCCTGACGCGGGTGCTGGCGGACGCACGCGACACGCTAGCCTTCGGTGCACTGCTGCGGGGGCCAATAGTTGGCCTGAGAGACGAGGATATTCTGGATATTGTTTGGTCAATGCGCGAGGAAGGTGAGCCAAAACTGCCTGCTCTCAGTGTCCGCATGGACGCAGAGCGCGCGACCCACCCTCTGTTCAAGGACGTTCTCAAGAGACTGCAAGCACTGCGCAAAGGCGCGCGAGGAACAACACCTCATAACCTCCTCTCACAGGCCGTGGACGAGCTGCGCGTTCGACCATGCATTGTCCAGCGCTGTGGCAGGCAGGCGGAACGCGCCCTTGCGAACGTGGACTTGTTCCTGAATTTCAGCCGGGCATATGAGGTCCGAGGACTCGAGGCATTCTCGCAAGCCATGACAGTCGCCTGGACTGACGAGAGCCGGGCAGTGGAAGGCCGGCCTGACGCACAAGAGGAATCCGCCGCCCTCTACTCAATGCATGCCGCAAAGGGACTTGAGTGGTCAGTCGTCATCCCAATCAACGGCATGACGACAGTTAAGTCAGCGAACAAGGACGTCGTCGTCCGTGCGACTAACACGCTTTACTGCTCCGTTTTCGGCGTCGTGCCCCCGGGGCATGACGCGGCGATGCAAGCAGAAAAGGATGAACTGGAGAGAGAGCGTGCGGCTTTGGTACGTGGCAGCGACCCGTGCGAGGGAGCTGCTGTTCGTTCCCCGCATCAACGTCGCCGCACGAGACAGCGCGTGGAGCGCCATCGTAGACCTGGGTCTGCCGGCTTTGCCGGCTTATCCGTTGCCAGCCGATGTGCCTGCTCTTGCGGCGACCGAGGACGAGCAAGCAAACTCTCAAACGCGCGAGGTGTTCGCCACTGAAGCAACCACCGTTGCGAGCACCAAGCGCGAAATCCTGTGGTCGGCTCCGAGTCGCGATGAGGACATTAACAAGCCGCTCATGCAAGAAGAGGACACTGCCGTCTTCGTCGCATCGGCAACTGGTGAGACCCACGACCCAGGATTGCCAGATGCCGCAATCCAAGGTGGACGAGACCGCGGTCTGGTGCTTCACAAGCTCCTTGAAGAGGTGCTGACAGGTGAGACCGCGGACGAGGCTGAAGCACTGACTGCCCGGGCAGC
>Ga0123338_10003168_pt1 | contig 14996 bp, 11 predicted proteins | sample grotaG_FD_89793 | JGI IMG/M metagenome (GOLD analysis project Ga0123338, IMG submission 89793) | Glacier valley bacterial and archeal communities from Borup Fiord, Nunavut, Canada, to study Microbial Dark Matter (Phase II) -... | ecosystem: Environmental > Aquatic > Freshwater > Ice > Glacier ...
AAGCTGGGTCAGGCGAACGTCACCAACTACAATCTGCCTGAGAAAAAGATGGGCAGCAGCGTTACCGTTCGCGTCGCATATGACGCGGATGCCGAACGCGTGGAGCAACTATTGCTAGCGGAGACCAGTGCTGCCGCGCACGATTTGGCCGGCCTCGTCGCGGAAGATCCCATCACGGTTACCTGGATTCCCGGCTTCACTGACGCCGCGCTGGTGCTCTCTGTGAATTACAACGTGGCCGAATTCGTAAGCCAATTTGGGGTGCAGAGCGAATTGCGCAAGCGGCTTTACAAGAGGCTGGCGGCGGAAGGAGTCTCGCTTTCCGCACCCACTCAGATTGTCACCACGCTTTAAGGCTATTTCGCCAGCACTCTGTATTGAGCCAATAGATCCCGATACCGGGCGATCGCATCTTCCCCCGGCCTTTGATCTGTCGCGTTCATAACCGAGTACAGATATTGCACCTGTGTCTGGTACGCGGGCATGCTGTACCGAATCGGCGGTGTGACCATTTTCTCCAGAAGAGCGGTATTGTGATCCGTCTTCGCTTTGGCCACCAGTCGGTTGGTGTCGCTCACCAGGTCTCGCACTTTCATGTTGTGTTCGAACTGCTGCTGTAAATCCGCCCTGGTTACTCCATCGGCGGTCACGCGCGGATCTTCGGTGATGGTGAGCGGCTCAGTCCTTGTCTTGTCGCCCGCTGTCAGGCGCACTGAATAGTAGCCAGGGACCGCGACCGGCCCATTCACCAGGGAAGGCCACGGCCCGGAGTAACGCAGGTCCCAAACGAAGCGATGGAGGCCAGCGGTATTGTCCAGGCGCGCAGGCGGGGTGCGCGGGCGAAAGCTTCCCTCGTCATCTTCGTCGGAGGCGGCAGGCGCGGCTTCGGCTCGGGGCGGGGCGGCGGTGGTGAAAGCGCGAACCAGGTTGCCGGCTTGGTCCAGGATCTCCAGCTTGAGATCGTCTGACGCTCCGGCAAGATAGTAATCGATCTGCGCGCCAGCCGTCCGAGCGCGCCCCGGAACGCGGGTACTCGTGCGCGGCGTGAAGAGCGTAACAGTGGCCAAAGGTTCCGCACGGTGTACCGGCGTTAGATTGTCCAGTATGTAAAACCCGCGGCCCTGTGTGGAAAGAATCAGATCTCGATGCGCCACGCGAATATCCGTCACCGGCGTGCGCGGCAGATTCAACTGAAACGGCTGCCAACCGGCGCCATTGTCGAATGAGATGTACATCCCGAATTCGGTGCCTGCATACAGAAGGCCGTCGCGATCGGGATCTTCCCGGACAACGCGCGTGGGCTCATCGCTGGCGATGCCCTTCACGATTTTGGTCCAGTTCTTTCCAAAGTCGTCGGTTCGATAGAGGTAAGGCGCGAAGTCTCCCAGCAAATACCGAGAGATCGCCACATAGGCAGTGCCCGCGCGCTTCGGAGAAGGCTCGATGTTCTGTACGCGCCCGCCCATAGGCAAGCCGTGCGGTGTGACATTGGCCCAATGTTTACCGTCATCGCGCGTCACATGAAGCAGGCCATCGTTCGAACCCGTCCAGATCACGCCGGCCTGCACGGGGCTCTCGCGAATCGAATAAAGAGTGCTGTAGACCTCTTCGCCCGTAGCATCGCGCGTAATAGGCTCGCCGCTGGCGCCCTGTGTTCCTTCGGGCATCGCCGTTAGATCTGGACTGATGCGCTCCCAGTGCACGCCGCCATCGCGCGTGCGGTGCACATACTGCGAACAGTAATAAGCGGTGTGCGGCGTGTGCGGCGAAACTTCCATGGGCGAGACGCGCTGAAAGCGATACTTGAGCGCGCTGCCCGGATTGCCGTACAGCGATTCAGCCCCGATCCAATACTGCTGCTCATTGTTCGTCAGCAGATTCTGGCGGCTGAACTGACCCTTGCATCCGCCATAGACAATATTTGGATTCTGGATATCCGGAATAATCGGCCCCGTCTCGCACCCCGGTCCCACACGAAACTCCTGGCCATCGCCGGTGGGCGTACTCGGAACGATCACCGTAGTGTTGTCTTGCTGAGCGCCGTAGAGCTTGTAAGGGAATTGATTGTCCACAGCCACCTGATAAATTTCAGCGGTGGGCTGATTGTTCTGCGAACTCCAGGTACCACCCCCATCGAGCGAGACGTTCGCGCCGCCATCGTTCGCCTGGATCATGTAATCGGAATTGCGTGGATTGATCCAAACGTCGTGATTATCGCCATGCGGCACGGGAGCGCGCGAGAACGTCTTGCCCGCATCAATCGATTTGAACCAGCCCTCATCGCCTACGTAGACAATATCGGCATTGTTCGGGTCCACGCCCAGCGTGTCGTAGTAGAAAGGCCGCGTGATCAGCGCCCCGGAGCCATTCACCAGCGCCCATGTTGCCCCTGCGTCTTCCGAGCGGTAGAGCCCCGAACCGGGCTTGGCTTCAACTAGCGCATAGACGCGATTCGGCTTCTCCGCCGACAGAGCCACATTGGCGCGTCCGAACAAATCATTTGGTAAGCCGCCGGCAAGCTTCGCCCAGGTATCGCCGCCGTCGCTCGATTTGTAGATGCCACCCTCGCGCGCGCCGCTGACGATGGTCCATGGCTTTCGTTGCGCGTGCCACAAACACGCAAAGATCACGTCGGGGTTGCCTGGCTGCAGTTCCAGATCCGCCGCCCCCGCAAGGTCGCTCAGGAAAAGCACGTTCTTCCAGGTCTTGCCGCCGTCCGTGGTGCGATAGACGCCGCGTTCCTTCGAAGGCGCGAAAGGGTTGCCCTGCGCGGCCACGAACACGATATCGGGCTGGTTAGGATGCGTCCGGATGCTGGCGATCTGACCGGCGTCGTGGAGGCCGATGAACGTCCAGGTCTGTCCCGCATCGGTGGATTTGTACATGCCGCGGCCAATGGAAACATTCGAACGAATCTTCGACGAACCCGTGCCCGCGTAGACGATATTCGGGTCTGAAAGCGAGACGTCTAGCGCGCCGATGGAACCGGTGGCAATCTGGCCATCCGATACATTGCGCCAAGTGATGCCCGCGTCAGTCGTCTTCCAGATACCGCCACCTGTTGAGCCCATATAAAACGTACGCGGCTGCGTGGGCACACCGGTAACTGCCGTGACACGGCCTCCTCGATTGGGGCCGATGGAACGGTATTTCAGACTCGAGTAAAAAGGGGCGGTCTGCCCGAGGGACGCCGAGGCAAATAGCGCGAGCGCAAAAAGACGCGTCATGAATAATCCAATCTACACTGCGAGACTTATTGATAAACTTGGCCGCGAGCATGCATCGACGAACTTTTTTGAAAAGCGCCACCGCTCTTGCTTTGCCCGCGCTGGCCTCCGCAGAACCGAACGAGTGGGGCAGTCCCGTGATGGATATCCATTACCATCCAGGCGGCGAACCCGGCCAGGAGATTCGGCATGCCGATGGTTCCGGCGTCACTCGCGCCGTGCTGCTGCCGGGTGGCGGCGCGGAGGATCGGGCCAAAGCGGATGTGCATGACCATCCCGATCGCTTCGTGCGCTTCGCGAATTTCGATGTGCGCGAGCCCGGTTGCGAAAAGCTCTTCCGCGCGAGTGTGCAAAGCGGAGCCATTGGCTTTGGTGAACTGAAATACCCGGTTGCTTGCGATGGGCCGGAGATGCGGCGAATCTATGCTTTGGCCGCCGAACTGCGCGTTCCGGTGCTGCTGCACTTCCAGGAAAACCAAGGCCACTGGAACACCGGCATCGCGCGCCTGCCGCAATTAGTAAAAACGAACCCAAACACCACTTTCATTGCGCATGCCAATTCCTGGTGGGCGCACACCAGCGCGGACGTGGACGATTCCGTCGATTACCCCACGGGCAAGATCGTCCCCGGCGGGATTTCCGATCATCTGCTGAGCGAGTACCCGAATATCTATGGCGATCTCTCCGCCAACTCCGGAAGAACCTTTCTCCAGCGCGACCCGGAGTTCTCCGCGAAATTCGTAGAGCGCCACCGGGCGAAGCTGATGTTCGGGAGCGATTGCGGCTGCAAAAACGGCCACGGTCTGGGACAGCCGCAAGCGCCTGTGGGCAAGGTATGCACGGGGCGCGATACTCTATCCACGTTGAAGAAACTGTGCACGCCGGAGCTATTTAAACAGGTCACCTGGGACAACGCGATGAAGCTTTACAAGCTGGGCTGAAGCGGCACGTCAAGCTTTGCGGAAATACGGAACGCCGTCTAGAACCGAAGCTTCCACCACGGTGTCTCCGATGTGTAGATGCTCGCCTTCCACGCGTCCGGTAACGCGCGTGTTGTCGTCCCGCGTCACAATCACCACCTGGTAGGGGGCCTCGTCGGCAAACGCCGGCGGCGCTAGATGGACCACGGTTTCGGTGTAAACGGTCATGGAGGGACGCCTTCAGGATAACGCCCGGTTAGCGAGGCGGCGTTCTCCCACTTGTAATCAAATTGAAACAGATGTATTCTGCATTCACAAGAGAGGACATTATGTTTGCAGCATTGGTGTTGTTGGTTCTCTGCCAGCAACCGCTGGATCCAACCCGATCGGCGGAAGCGTCGAAAATGATGCTGAATGCGAACCGGACCATGCTTGCCAGCAGTGAAAAGCTACAGACTTCGCGCGCCAAGCGTGAGTTTGCGGAAAGATTCAATCACCTGGTCAGCGCGCTGAAGGATTTCGAAGAGGCCTATTCCAGCAATCGCGGCGAAGTCTGGCCGGCCAAGCAGGCGGCCAAGTTGGATATGGCGATGCGCGAACTGTCTGACAACTTAATCAGGTAGTTTACGCAGAGCGTCAAGGCACAGCGCCGCCGCGTGTTTCGATGCTGACGATAAGCCGCCGACAGCTTGTTCGATGTCCATGGCCGTGATATCGGTTGCGGGCTTTTGCAACAGCAATTCCGTGAGCGCGCTTCCGGCAGCAATAGATGCAGTACAGCCTCGCACACGGTAGCGCACGGCAGTGACGCGGCCTTCTTCAAACAGCACCGATAAGCACAGATCGTCGCCGCACGCCGGGTTTGAAACAAACACTGTGACCGCAGGCGCGGGTAGCTCACCCACGTTGCGTGGATTTTGAAAGTGATCGATCAGCCGAGGGTGCAGCATGGTCCAATTGTCTATGCAAACGGTGGTGGCGGGCTTGATCTGGAGCGAAGGAAAACTTCTGATCGCTCAACGCCGCGCGTCCGGTCCTCATCCGCTCGCGTGGGAATTCCCCGGTGGGAAAGTGGAATCTGGCGAGACGGAGCAACAAGCTTTAATTCGTGAACTGGAAGAGGAACTGGGAATCGAAGCCGAGATCGGCACGGAAAACACGCGCTACGAATACACCTATCCGGGAAAGGCCCCCATCCTGCTGGTCTTCTTTCACGTGGAGCGCTACCAGGGCAAAGCGTGGAACAAATTTGGATTCGAATCGCTGGTGTGGGAAGCGCTGTCAAATTTCTCCCGCTATCGGTTTCTGGCGGGCGATCTACCGCTGATTCAGCTTCTTCGTGAAATCCATATCGATCAGGTCGAGTGAGGCCTGATTGTGGGTCTGTTGAGGAGTGACGTAGTGCATGGTCTTATCCTCAACCCAATACGCCAGGGCTGAATAGACGGAGTGGTCTTTGTAAGCAATTAAAAAATAACGCGGTGCCGGAACGGCGTTTGCATCGGCGCCAGCGGCCTCTAATTCACGCCGGGGGGCCGATTGGAAAACATGTGTAGTCTCTAGAGGAGCTTCGTCCGGCGGCGCAGGCGCAGCGAAATTTTGATTGATCACCACTGTCGGAGCCATCACAGGCGGGGGGTTATTGATGATGGTGATGTTCGGCTGTTGTTGCTGCTGCGAATAAGCCGATGGATCGTAATAGCCGCCTCCCACGAAAACAGGGTAGCCGTACGCTCCCACTGAGCCGCGCCGTCCGCCGCCGGTTCCGTTATGAAACGGAAGGGGCTGGCCTGCCACCGTCGCGCCCAGCGAACTTGCAAATGGAACGGGAGCCTGAGGCCGTCCGGTGCCAGGAAATGCTACATTGCCATAGCCGCTGGGGTTTGCGAACACCACACCACCCGCGGCGCGGCCACCCACTTGCGCCGATACTAAACAGCCCGCAAACAGCAACGCCAGCATGACCCTCATGCTTCCACAATACACCCGCGCTCTGCCCTCCGGCTAGGGTACGTTATTTCTTAACGGCAGGGGCGGGAGTGGTGGAACGCGGTGCCGACGTGCGTGGGGCAGGCCCAGCGGTGGGTCGCGGAGCCGGAGGATTTGCTGTCATGGTTGGCGCCATCTTGTCGTATAACGCGATGATGTCGCGCGTGATATCGATGGTGTTCGAGGCGAACAACACCGGCGTTTGCTGGCTGGAAATATCCATCACCATGGCATACCCGTTTTCCGTGGCGAACTTATTGAGCACGCTGATCATCTTGCCGCCCAGATCTCCCATGATGCGCTGTTGTTCCTGTTCCAAATCCGCATTGGCATCTTCTGAATCGCGCTTCAGCGAGGTGGTCTTCGCATCGATATCGCGCATAGTCTTCTGCTTTGCATCTTCACTCAGCGTGTTCGAACCCTTGCTCAAGGTCTGCTGCAATTGCGTGATGTCGCTCTGCTTTTTTTCCAGTTCACTTTGCTTAGGTCCGAACTTGGTCTTCAGATCGGCGGCGGCTTTCTGGCCATCCTTGGTCTGAATGATGGCAGCCTGAATATCGATCACGGCTATTTTGGTGGGAGCCGGAGTGGGGCTTGCCGCGGGCGTTTGAGCGAAGGCCAGAGATGCACACACGCCAGCGAGCGGAAGGATTACGGAAATCAGTTTCATTGGGTCTCTTCTTTTGTCTTCTTGTTTTGTGATGTTTACTTTCGATACTCAGCTTATGTTAAAACGTGCGCCCGATGGTGAACCGGAACGTGCCGCGCTTTTCAAAAAACGGGAAAGCCTGCCCGTGCTGACTGATGGCGTTCAAGAACGATGCATTGTTCGGGAAGTAACTCCGGTCGGCCACAATCGGGGTTTGCAGGAATTGATTCACGCGCGATGGGTTGAGTGAGTAATACACGCGGAACGGGGCTTGCACGATGGGCAGCAGCACCTGAACTTCAAGGCCCGTGGACATACGAACATTTTGCGTGCCGGGGGCAATCTGCACTTTATTATTGAACGCGGCTTGCGGAAAATTGCGATTCAGCTCAGCAATGCGGCTATCGTTCAGCCGAAGCTGATTCGGGTACAGGATACGATTCATACCGATATCGAAAAAGGGCGCCATGGTCACCGGCCCAAAGATGGGAATCCGGTATTCAAAATTCCCCACCACCTGCGTATCGCCGCCCGGCGTAATGATCTGATAAATCGGAATGGTCTGAGTGACCGCCTGTAGGGTGGATGTACCGTCCGCCGCCAGTGTCTTCTGGAATCGCTGATTCCCGTTCGCATCGAGCACTGCCACCGGGGCGCTGCTGGGAATAAAGGCAATCGGGCTGATACCGTAGAAATCGAAGCCGCGCACATCATTCTCACCACCGATGTAAGTGCGCGAATACGGCGGAATGACTTTACCGCCATAACCGAAGTAGGTGGAGCCTAACAGATGGAAGGCCAGAACATTCTTCCGAAACTTAGGTGACGCATGATAGTACTGCAAGTCTACTGACGGGCGGACGGTGTTGACCGTGCCGCCCAAAAAGCTTCCCGCGAAATCGATTGAAGCGAAGATACTCTTGCCCGCTGTCGGGGTGAGTGGATGATTTTTAGAATTGTAGCTGTAAGAAGGAACGATGCGACTGGTCTTCACGCCCGTTAACGCATTCGGCCCGGAGACTTGATTCACATAAAGGTACTGAAAGTAGTTCTGAGCCCCCTGGCTCTTGGTGGTCAGATCTGACACATCGTAGCCGTAAGTCAGACCGATTCGGGCAAAGCTGCGGCGCATGGGATAACTTGCGGAAAGGGAAACACCCTTGGAATTCTGCACATAGTTCAGCAGATTCTGATTGCCGAGCGCATCGTAATACTGGCGCAGATCGCGGCCGCTCAGAATGGAGCTTTCACGCGCCTGATCGTAGTTGTAGCGCCTTACGTAAGCATTGAACCCGAGCAAGACCTGCGTATCCAGCACATGGGGCTCAGTAAAGCCGAAGCTCACTTCGCGTGTGCGCGTACCGAGTTGACTTTCAACGGAAAGCGTTTCGCCCAGACCCAGGAAGTTATTGGTGGCGTAATTAAAGCCCACAAAACTGCCCGCGATCCCAGATACGCCGCCATTCAAGCCAATAGAGTTCTTGCCTTTCTCTTTCACCTTCAGCAGAATATCCACCGTGTTCGATCCCGGGTTACGCTTCAGCTCATAGCTTTCGTTTTCTTTTAATATTTCGAAGTAGCCGAGCTGGTTCAAACGCAGAATGCTGGCATCCCACAAGCGCGAACTATAGATATCGCCCTCATCCAGCAGCACTTCGCGGCGAATGACTTTGTCGCGCGTGGTGGTATTGCCGGTGAAATCGATACGGCGGACAAAAAACTGTTTGCCTTCATCCGCGGTCAAGGTCAAATCAAGCGTGTCTGTGTTTGGAACGATGTCGATGGCCGGCTCAGGCACGAAATCAATGTAGCCGAAATCGCCATAAAGCTTCGTTAGATTCTTGACACCATCGCGCAGTTTTGCCGTGGAGAACACATCGCCATTGTCCATTTTGAATAACTGCTTGGAAAGTACCTCGGGGGTGCGGAAGAGCTTGACCCCCACGTAATTGATTTTGCGAAGCCGGAATTGATGGCCTTCTTCCAAAGGCAGCGTCAAATCGGCGCGCTTGCCTGGTTTGCTCCGGATCATGAATGGCAGCGTGCGCTTGCCGCCGGGAACGTCGCGGACGTCAACCTTTTGATCGAGCACTTTGACGGTGAAATAACCTTTTTGCTGATAGGCGTCTCGAACGCGTTCTTTATCTTCTTCAAGCTTCGTCGAATCGTATGTCCGGGCGAACAGACTCTCCAGCAAAATGGAATGCGGAATCCCAATTGGCTTCGAATTCTTCATCGCGCGAATCACCTGTTTGGAACTGAAGACCTCATTCCCCAGGATAGTAATGGTGCCCACCTTCACTTTGGGTCCTTCGTTCACATTGAAGATTACTTCGAGCGAACTGGGAGGCACTCGCCGCACAACTGGATCCACAATGGCAAATTGCCGCCCGCGCTCGGCCAGGTACTCTTTCAACACTACGGCCGCGCGTTGCACCTTGTTCGGATCGTATTGCGATTCCACGGTAAGGCCGACCTTACGCTCCTTGAAGCGATCCAGAATTTCGCTGGTCGTCACCGATTTTATATTTTCATACTTGATGGTGCGGATCACGGGGCGCTCCGTCACCACGAAACGAATGATCACGCCCTTATCGCTGGGCTCGCTTTCCAGGCGAATGTCATCGAAGCGCCCGGTGTTCCACAATGCGGAGAAATCGCGGCGAAGCGTCTCATCGTTCAGAGTGTCGCCAACGCGCGTAAAGATCAGGGCGCGTAGAGTGTCCTGCGGAACGCGACGGCTCCCGCGAAACTCAATGGTGCCCACCACGTTGGGATCGACCGTTGCAGACGCTGCGGGCGCTGCAGGTGCCGGCGGTGTTGCAGCGGCCGGAGAGCCGGGCACATTGCGCACTGCGGGCGGCACCGGCGCGGCTTTCACCGGGGGATTCTGTTCCTTACTCTCGGGAACCGTCTCGAACGGGTTCTGCTTTTTAGGCTGCTGCTGAGAGGGATTCGCTGGTGGAGGAGTAGTCTGAGACCGCGCTGGGACCAATACTAATAGGCCCTGCAAACAAACTATGGCGGCGGTCAGGCGCTGTGGCCTGAAAAACTTCATGTAATCTTGTTCCCTTTCCAACTGAACGCTCCTCAACTTGACGCGTACCCGTGGCCCCGCGTTACCCAAACCAGACACGTTCAGCACCGGTATTGAATTCCCTAGTCTAGCCGATCAATTGGCCCCTAAACAATGTGCCCCGCGCGTCACAGGTGTGCCCGGTACTGGAGCACAGCCGGTGAGGGCCCCGGTTTCAAGGGCACCCGGTAGCCATTTCCTGTGTGCCAAAGCACCCGATTCGCACGGATCCGAAAAGCAGTTCGCGGAGGGCCGATTCAAAATCGGTCGAGGAAGTTCTTGCGACTGCTCTATTGCGTCTCCCCAACAACCGTCGTGCCACTGGTACCGCCGTGGAACGCGTGATCCAGTTTTCGAAAGAGTCTCTGAGATTGAACGATTGGTGGGGGAGAAGGGACTTGAACCCTCACGGCGAGTGAACGCCGGCAGATTTTGAGTCTGCTGTGTCTGCCATTTCACCACTCCCCCATGGGTTACGGCAAATATATCGGCGAGAAACTTCTCCTATTATACACCTTGACTTTTGGCACTCTTCAAAACCCGCAGCGCCGCTGTATACGGTATCGACGCCTTACCTGTCGATGTCGAAGTTGACCTCTACAAAGGCGGCATGGCCAAAGACTTCACCCTGGTCGGCATGCCCGATACCGCCGTCCGTGAAGCGCGGGAGCGCATCAAATCCGCGCTGATGAACGCTGGCTTTTTCTATCCGAACAAAGCCGTAACCATCAATCTGGCTCCTGCGAATGTCCGCAAAGAAGGTGCGGGCTTCGATCTTCCCATGGCCATGGGGATTCTAGGCACGCTCGGCTTCCTGGGCGCGGATAAGCACGATTCCGATCAATTTCTCATGGCGGGCGAACTCTCTCTCGATGGCGCCATTCGGCCCATTCGCGGAGCTCTGTCCATTGCTGTTTGTGCCCGCAAGCAGGGAATCGCCCACCTGATCCTCCCGTGTGAGAACGCCGCTGAAGCCTCAGTGGTGGAGGGGCTGAACGTCTACGGTGTTCGTAATTTGCCCGAAGCCGTCGCCCTGGTTAAACAGCCAGAAACATTCACTCCGGTCACTGCCATGGCCGCCACTCGCGAAGCCGACGACGAACACGCGCCCGATTTCGCCGATGTTCGCGGCCAAACTTCCGCCAAACGCGCTCTGTTGGTCGCCGCCGCCGGTGGCCATAACGTTTTGATGATCGGCCCTCCCGGTTCCGGCAAGACCATGCTTGCCAAGCGCTTGGCCGGTATTTTGCCGCCGCTGACATTCCCGGAAGCCATCGAGACCACCAAGGTCCACAGCATAGCCGGCATCCTTCCGAAGAACGCCGGCTTGTTGCGCACCCGGCCTTTCCGCTCGCCGCATCACACCATTTCCGACGCGGGCCTAATCGGAGGTGGATCCGGTTCGCCCCGGCCCGGCGAAGTGAGCCTGGCTCATAACGGGCTGCTGTTTCTGGACGAATTTCCGGAATTCCCGCGCAACGTTTTGGAATTACTTCGCCAGCCGCTTGAAGATTCCAGCGTCACCATCTCCCGGTCGCACATGAGCCTGAGTTTCCCCTCCAGCTTCATGCTGGTGGCCGCGATGAACCCCTGCCCATTCATGGAACAACTGTCAGCAGCTTGAAGCGCGAGTGCCGGGCTCCCGAATCAGAGCTCTTGAGTTGGATATGATTTAAGACCTTTTTTTGACTCTGGGATTACCGATACATACGACGGTAAACGCTACGCCGTCAGTTTAGGAGTAGGCGGTAATCTCGCACACGAAATTTGGGCATCGAAGATCACAACCTGTAGCAACCAGCCCAGAGCAGGCTACGGCTTACGGGCGTCCAGCCCGAAGTCCCGCTGCACCGCACCGTACCAAGCGTCGTCGCTTAAAGCATTCCAGTCCACCCACTGCTCGTCCGTCATCGATGCTCTCCAGCCGACGAACGGCTCTGCATTCGGACCGGGCATGTGACGCAATTGCCAGGTGCCGCTCTCAATGACGTGGCGGATGGCAGTCGCGGAGACATCGGGAGATATCGGATTCGCCAGCGACGCGCGGAAAAAGCCGGAAAATCGGTCCACCTGAGGATAGATCGATGATGGTCCTTCGCTGATATCGCGGGCCATGCGGGTATCCTGAATACCCGGCTCGATGAGAGCAACTCTGATGTTGAAGGGCTTCACTTCCCCGGCGAGCGCTTCACTGAACGCTTCCAGTGCGAACTTAGAAGCGCAGTAGGCGCTCAATGGAGAATTCGCAATTCTGCCTGAGATCGATGAGACGTTCACAATGCAGCCGGATCGGCGTTCACGCATCTGAGGAAGCACCGCTTTGATGCAGCGTACCGCGCCGAAGCAGTTTGTGTTCATGACGGCGATCATGGATGACAATGGCAATTCCTCGACCGATCCATGGATCTCAATGCCTGCATTGTTCACCAACACGTCGATGGGTTCCGCAATGGCCTTGAAACACACGCTCACGGATTCATCAGAATCGACATCTAGTGGTAATACCTTGATTCGCACTTTCTCGGTTGCGGCGGTGTCCTCAAGTTGAGGTGCCCGCTCGGGATGGCGCATTGTGGCAAGAACTTGGTGCCCTGCCCGAGCGAGCTCAAGTGCGGTTGCAAAACCGATTCCCGAACTACAGCCGGTCACAAGAACAGTAGACATGACACAAAGGTAGCAAAGGGGACGAAGGGCCCAGCGTTGGGTCTTACTGCCTTCCAAAAGCTTCGAAAACGAGAAATCGTGCTGGAGGGAACCCCTCTGCAGCGTAGGAAGCACCACTATATTAGCCGTAGTCGGTCCAAACGGATCGGGGACCGCGCGGTGCTATGGATCGTGGATGCCGTGGAAAGCCCGCAATCAACAAGGGTAGAACCGTCTATTAAATCTCCTATTTGCAGAAAGCGTTTAAATGGGTTTCGAAGCTTACGGCAGTATTGCCGGCACACTTTCGCGATGGTGAAGAAATCTGAACGGGTATACGGTTCTGCGGGTCGAGGACTCAGAACGATTCAGTTAGAATACACCGGCGCTTATAGAGCGCACTTCTGAATTGACGAGAAGGGATGATAAAGAAATTTTGGATCAAGACCGCACCGTCGCAAACTCATGCGTTTGATTGGTGAAAGTGCACACCCTTCACCGTCTGGCAAACACCTATCGCCTCAAGCCGCTACCCGGCAAAACAGATTCGGTGAGTTGGCCTGCTTTCACAACAAATGTTCCATTGACGAGAACGTAGGAAATTCCCTCCGAGTATTGTGCGGGCTTATCGAAAGTGGCCTTGTCCCCAACGTGCTCTGGATCAAAGACAGTTATGTCTGCATCAGCTCCCAAGGCAAGACGTCCTTTAGAACGGAACCCAAGCCGGTCCGCCGGCATAACCGTCATCCTGCGCAACGCGTCCATTAAGGTCAAGACGTGCTGCTCTCGCACGTAGCGCCCCAGAACCCGAGCATTAGTTCCCGCGGCTCGCGGGTGCCCCTTGCCTTCTTGGATGATGCCGTCGCTTGCAATCATCACTGACGGATTTGCCATTGCTGCCCGGACCACGTCTTCGGGAATGCTATGAATGGCCACCATGCCACCCGTCTTGCGGAACCGCGTGAAGCTCTCTGCCGTGAGACGTTCACCCGTCAGGGCCCATTGCAAGTCTCCGAACGTGATGCCGCCCGTTCGCTGTTGCCATCCGTCGGCGAAAATTGGTGACGAGATGTCCGTCATACCCGCCGTATACGGATACGCTTCAGTTGTCACGTCGAGTCCGCGTTCTTTCGCGCCCGCGATCATCTCCAGGCAGAGCGATGTCTGGTTGAGGCAAGTGCTGGTGATATGAACAACATGAAGCGACGCTCCGTTGCTAACCGTATCTGCCAAAACCTCTTGTAAAGAATCGATAGCACTGGGTTCTATAGGTCCGCTGTTGCGCAGATGCACGTAGACCGTCTGCTTTTGGCGCGAAGCGAACTGGAACACTTCGAATATCTCGCCGCGCGTGGCCTCTGTCACGTACGCGATGCCCATTCCAATTCCAAGAGCACCCTCTTGAAGTCCACGCTCCAACAAGCCCAAAACTTGTTGACGCTGGCCTGCGTTGGTACGCCCCGCACCCTTGTCGCGCGGCAGAAACGAGCCGGTGTCGCCAAGCACAGCCATTCGGGCGGGTATGTGGCCAACGGTTGCGCCGAAGTTGATCAGCGATCGTCCTTCCCGCTCCGAGTACCAGGCCTTCACCGAAGAAACTCCGACCTCCATTTCGAGCGCAGTGGTAACGCCGTCCCTGGCTTTGAATCGATAGCTCTCTGGAGTCTGTCCATGTGAATGGAGGTCAATGAATCCAGGAGCTACTACCAGTCCGCTGACATCAACCGTGCTCTTGCCGCGAAGCGGACGAGCCGAGATCGCAGCAATTTTACCCCTGCTAATACCGATGTTGCGGGTACCATCAAGGCCCGAAGCTGGATCCATCACATGTCCTTTAGCCAGTACTAAGTCATACTGCTGAGCCGAAAGAGCTGAGGCAATCAAGAGCGTAAAAAGGGGCCGCATGAAGTTGATCATAGACCGAACGCCGGCGCTGACAACCAAGAGATTGCAGGCGGGTTGACTGCTGAGCTTGAAGCCCTAGTAAGCCCCCGGCCAAGTAACTTAGGCAGTTTTCGCTAGCAATCCTAAGTCTGCGGGTTCAACTAAGCTCACGAATCTCGTTGCCACAGTGAAGAAAGAACCCGCCGGTTTCCGCTCGCCCCGCTCCCAGCGCGCTAACGTGCTGGCGTCAACGCCCATCCGTTTCGCTGCCTGCTTCTGCGAGAGCCCAAGCGCAGTCCTCGAACTGACAAGACGTCCGGCCCACGTCTTCGCCGGTGGAAGTGGATTGTAGCCAAGAAAGCGAATGATAGCTGGCATGTAGTTGTGCCCCGGTTCGCTTCGACCTGATTCCCAGTTCACAATGCTCGCGGTGCTTACTCCGAGACGCTCGGCAACTTCACGCTGCAACAGCTTGAGCACGAGCCTTCGACGTAACAGATGGTCGGCTAATGTGTTCAATTGCTCTGGTGGGCGTTTCCGCATTTGCAAACTATGAGATCGGGGCAGAACCAGTACGGCGGCTTCGGTTGTCTGACCGAAGCGATAGG
>Ga0123338_10003169_pt1 | contig 14990 bp, 13 predicted proteins | sample grotaG_FD_89793 | JGI IMG/M metagenome (GOLD analysis project Ga0123338, IMG submission 89793) | Glacier valley bacterial and archeal communities from Borup Fiord, Nunavut, Canada, to study Microbial Dark Matter (Phase II) -... | ecosystem: Environmental > Aquatic > Freshwater > Ice > Glacier ...
TCGACGAGCGCATGGGCCTGCTCTCGACGACGCTGAAATACGACGACCTGAAGGACGCCGACCTCGTGATCGAGGCGGTGTTCGAGGACATGAAGGTCAAGGAGCAGGTGTTCAACACGCTCGACGAAGTGATGAAGCCGGGCGCGATCCTGGCGTCGAACACGTCGACGCTCGACCTGAACAAGATCGCCGCGTTCACGAAGCGGCCGGAAGACGTCATCGGGATGCACTTCTTCAGTCCGGCCAACGTCATGAAGCTGCTCGAGGTCGTGCGCGGCGCGAAGACCGCGAAGGACGTGCTCGCGACGGTGATGCAGCTCGGCAAGAAGATCAAGAAGACGACGGTCGTTTCCGGCGTCACCGACGGCTTCATCGGAAATCGCATGATCGAGCAGTATTCGCGCCAGGCCGGCTTCCTGCTGGAGGAGGGCGCGACGCCGCAGCAGGTCGACAAGGCGATGGAGAAGTTCGGCATGGCGATGGGGCCGTTCCGGATGGGCGATCTCGCCGGCAACGACGTCGGCTGGTACATCAGGAAGCGCCGCTACGTCGAAAAGCCCGACATCCGCTACTCGAAGACCGCCGACCTGTTGTGCGAGCTCGGCCGCTTCGGCCAGAAGACCGGCGCCGGCTGGTACGACTACGTGCCCGGCAAGCGCGACGCGATCCCGAGCAAGGTCGTCACCGACATGATCGAGAAGCACCGCGCCGACCTCGGCATCACGGCACGCAAGATCAGCGATGAGGAGATCGTGCATCGCCTCGTCTATGCGCTCGTCAACGAAGGCGCGAAGATCGTCGACGAGGGCATCGCGATGCGCGCGAGCGACGTCGACATGGTCTACCTCACCGGCTATGGCTTCCCGCTCTTTCGCGGCGGGCCGATGAACTACGCCGACCAGCAGGGGCTCTTCAACGTCGTCGAGTCGATGAAGCGCTTCGCTGCCAACCCGAAGGACGACCAGTCGTTCTGGCAGCCCGCGCCGCTGCTCGCGAAGCTCGCGGCCGAAGGCAAGTCCTTCAGCTGAGCTGACCCTCACCCCAACCGTCTCCCGCAAGGCCGGAGACGGAGCACACACCGGAGATCACATCATGTCCAGCGCCGTCATCGTCTCGACCGCCCGCACTCCGCTCGCGAAGAGCTGGAAAGGCGCATTCAACATGACCCACGGCGCGACCCTCGGCGGCCTCGCTGTCAAGGCCGCAGTCGAGCGTGCCGGCATCGACCCGGCCGAGGTCGACGACGTCATCATGGGCTGCGCCACGCCGGAAGGCGCGACCGGCAGCAACATCGCGCGGCAGATCGCGCTGCGTGCCGGCCTTCCGATCACCACCAGCGGCATGACCGTGAACCGCTTCTGCTCGAGCGGCCTGCAGACGATCGCGATGGCGGCGCAGCGCGTGATCGCTGGCGAGAACGACGTCGTCGTCGCCGGCGGCGTCGAGTCGATCTCGTGCGTGCAGAACGAGGCCAACAAGCACATGCTCGCCGACCCGTGGCTGGTCGAGCACAAGCCGACGATCTACTGGAGCATGCTGCAGACGGCTGAGCAGGTCGCCAAGCGCTACAAGATCGAGCGCGAGCGCATGGACCGCTACGGCGCCGAGAGCCAGCAGAGAGCGACGGCCGCGCGCGATGCGGGCCGCTTCGATGCCGAGCTCATTTCGGTCACCACGCTGGCCGGCGTCGCCGACGCGCAGCTCGGCCTGCGCACCAAGGAAGTGACGATCAGCGCCGATGAAGGCATCCGTCCCGGCACGACCTACGAAGGCATCAAGGACATCAAGCCCGCGCTTGCCGGCGGCGTGATCTCGGCCGGCAACGCGAGCCAGTTCAGCGATGGCGCGGGCGCGGTCGTGGTGATGAACGAGAAACTCGCCGAGCAGCGCGGCCTGAAGCCGCTCGGCCGCTTTCTCGGCTTTGCCGTCGCCGGCTGCGAGCCCGACGAGATGGGCATCGGCCCGGTCTTCGCGGTGCCGAAGGTCCTCAAGCGCCTGGGCCTCACCGTCGCCGACATCGACCTCTGGGAGCTCAACGAAGCCTTCGCGGTGCAGGTGCTCTACTGCGCCGACACGCTCGGCATCCCGATGGACAGGCTCAACGTCGACGGCGGCGCGATCGCCGTCGGTCACCCGTACGGCGTCAGCGGCCAGCGCCTCACCGGCCACGCGCTGATCGAAGGCAAGCGGCGCGGTGCCAAGCGCGTTGTCGTCACGATGTGCATCGGCGGCGGCATGGGCGCGGCGGGGGTGTTCGAGGTTCTCTGAGCCCGGCGCCCGACAGCATGAGCTATCGCCGCACCGTCGACTTCCTGCTCCACGACTGGCTCGGCGTCGCCGCGCTGCAATCGCGGCCGCGCTTCGTCGAGCACTCGCGCGAGACCTTCGAGTCGGTGCTCGACACCTGCGAGAAGATCGCGCGCGAGAAGTACGCGCCGTTCAACCGCCTCGCCGACACCGAGGAGCCCTGGTTCGACGGCGAGAAGGTGCACCTGCCGCAGGCGAGCCACGACGCGGCGCGCGCCTATGCCGAGTCGGGCATGCTCGCCGCGGCGCAGGACTACGAGGTCGGCGGCATGCAGCTGCCGTGCGTCGTCGAGATGGCCGCCAACAGCTTCTTCTCGAAGGCCGGCATCGGCATCGGCGGCGGCGGGATGCTGACGAGCGGCAACGCTAACCTGCTGATGGCGCACGGCACGCCGATGCAGCGGGAGGTGTTCGCGAAGAACGAGTTCGCCGGGCGCTTCTCCGGGACGATGTGCCTGTCGGAGCCGCAGGCCGGCTCGAGCCTGTCCGACATTCTCACCCGCGCCACGCCCGACGGCACCGACTTCGAGAGCGACGCACTCGGCCCGCGCTATCGCCTGCGCGGCAACAAGATGTGGATCTCGAACGGCGAGCACGAGCTCACCGAGAACATCGTCCACCTCGTGATTGCGAAGATCCCGGGCGCCGACGGCAAGCTCGTGCCGGGCACGCGCGGCATCTCGCTCTTCATCGTGCCGAAGAAGCTGGTCGACCTCGAAGGCGCGCTCACCGGCGAGCGCAACGACGTCTCGCTGGCCGGCCTCAACCACAAGCTCGGCTACCGTGGCATCCCGAACACGCTGCTCAACTTCGGTGAGGGCAAGCACGGCGTTCGGCCGAACGCCGGCAGCGGCGGCCTTGACGGCAAGGGCTCGGGCGCGATCGGCTACCTCGTGGGCCGTCCCGGCGAAGGCCTGCGCTGCATGTTCCACATGATGAACGAGGCGCGCATCGCCGTCGGCCTCGGCGCGACGATGCTCGGCTACGCCGGCTACGAGGCCTCGCTCGAATACGCGAAGACGCGGCCGCAGGGCCGGCCGGTCGGCATCGGCGGCAAGGATTCGTCGCAGCCGCCGGTGCGGATCATCGAGCACGCCGATGTCAAGCGGATGCTGCTCGCGCAGAAGAGCTATTGCGAAGGCGCGCTCGCGCTCGAGCTCTACTGCGCTCGGCTGGTCGACGAGCTCCACACGGGCGACGACGACGCGAAGACGAGATCGCATCTGCTGCTCGAGGTCCTGACGCCGATCGCCAAGAGCTGGCCGAGCGAGTGGTGCCTCGAGGCCAACAGCCTGGCGATCCAGGTGCTCGGCGGCTACGGCTACACACGCGACTTTCCGGTCGAGCAGTACTGGCGCGACAACCGCCTCAACATGATCCACGAGGGCACGCACGGCATCCAGGCGCTCGACCTGCTCGGGCGCAAGGTCGTGATGGACGGCGGCGCAGGGCTGGCGCTGCTGCGCGAGACGATCGCCACGACGGTCGATCGCGCAACGTCGATCGGCGCCGTCGCCGAGCACGCGCACGAGCTCGCAATTGCTTCGGAACGTCTTGCCGTGGCGACGCGCTCCGCGTGGTCGACCGGCGTGCCGGAAGAGGCGCTGGCCAACGCGACGCCCTATCTGCAGGCCTTCGGCCACGTCGTCGTCGCCTGGATCTGGCTCGACGTCGCCTCCTTCGCGGCGCGCGCCGACGACAACGCCGCGATGCGTGGCCGGCTCGCGGCCTGCCGCTACTTCTTCCACTACGAGCTGCCGAAGATCGACGCCTGGCTGGGCGTCGTCGCGAGCCGCGACGCGACATGCCGGACCCTGGACGAGGAGTCGTTTTGAAGCGATCGAAACTGCGTTACGACAAGACCGTCTGGAGCCTGATCTTCGGCGGGCTGCTCGTCCTCGGCCCGGGCTTCGCGCTGCTGCGCGCCGATGAGCGGTGGGGCTGGCTGGTAGTCGCCGCGGGTGGCGCGGCCACCTTGGTCGGCGTCGTCCTTGTCTACGTCCGCTCGCGCATGCCCGATCCGTCCGAGTCCTGATGCGGGCTCGCATTTCCCTGTCATCGGAGATTTCCCCATGAGTACCAACGTCCGCGAACTGTTCGACCTCGAAGGCAAGACCGCGCTCGTCACCGGCGGCTCGCGCGGCCTCGGCCTGCAGATCGCCGAGGCGCTCGGCGAGGCGGGCGCGCGCGTGATGCTCACGTCGCGCAAGGCCGAAGACCTGGAGGAGTCGGCGGCGGCGTTGAAGAAGAAGGGCATCGACGCGATCTGGATCGCCGCCGATGCGAGCCAGCCGAGCGAGATCGTGCGCGTGACGCAGGACGCGATCGCGCGCCTCGGCCAGGTCGACATCCTCGTCAACAACGCCGGCGCGACCTGGGGCGCCGCCGCGGAGGATCACCCGCTCGAGGCCTGGGACAAGGTGATGAACCTGAACGTGCGCTCGATCTTCCTGATGAGCCAGGCGGTCGGCAAGCACAGCATGATTCCGCGCAGACAGGGCAAGATCATCAACGTCGCCTCGATCGCCGGACTCGCGGGCAACAGTGCCGACATGACGATGGTCGCCTACAACACGAGCAAGGCCGCGGTCGTGAACTTCACGCGCACGCTTGCCGGTGAATGGGGCAAGTACAACATCAACGTCAACGCGCTCGCGCCCGGCATGTTCCCGAGCAAGATGACCAAGGGCACGTTCGATCGCATCGGCGCCGACGTGCTCGCCGGCCACGCACCGCTGCTCCGGGTCGGCGACGACGACGACCTGAAGGGCGCGACGCTGCTCTTCGCCTCGCGCGCCGGCAAGCACATCACGGGTCAAGTGCTGCCGATCGACGGCGGCGTGTCCGCGATCATCGCGGCCTGAACATGAAGCCCCCACGCTCCCGTTGGTCGCTGCTTCCCGAGAGGGCGCGGCCGGCCTTGGGGCGGCCCGGCGTCCGGCCGTGAAGTTCCTCGTCCGCATCCCCTTCGTCGAGCTGCTCGGCTTCGAGCTGCTGCGCTTCGAGCACGGCGAGGCGGAAATCGCGATGCAGCTGCGCGAGGAGTTCACCAATTCGTGGGGCGTCGCCCACGGTGGCGTGAGCATGACGATCCTCGACGTCGTCATGGCGCACGCGGCGCGCAGTCCGGGCGAGGACGGCGTCGCCGAGTCGTCGGGCGTGGTCACGGTCGAGATGAAGACGAGCTTTCTGCGGCCCGGCCTCGGCCGCCTCGTCGGTACCGGCAAGCGCCTGCACCGCACCGCCTCGCTGGCGTTCTGCGAAGCCTCGCTCGTCGACGGCGACGGCCAGCTCGTCGCCCACGCCACGGGCACCTTCAAGTACCTCAGGGGCCTGCCCGCGGGCGGCAAGCGCATCCAGCGTCTCAACGCGTCCGACTAAGGGAGGCCTCGACATGGCCCACGTCAACCGACAGATCCATCTCGTCTCGCGACCGACCGGCGAGGCGAGCCTCGACAACTTCCGCCTCGTCGAGCAACCCCTCGGCGAGCCGCGCGACGGCCAGGTGCTGGTGCGCCACCACTATCTGAGTCTCGACCCGTACATGCGCGGCCGCATGAACGACGCCAAGAGCTACGCCCAGCCGCAGCCGCTCGACCAGGTGATGCAGGGCGGCACGGTCGGCGTCGTCGCGACCTCGAGGCATCCGGGTTACGCGGAGGGCGACAGCGTCGTCTGCTTCGGCGGCTGGCAGGAGTGCTCGATCCTCGACCCGTCCGTGCCGGGCACGCTGCGCAAGGTCGACACGACGCACGTGCCGCTCTCGGCCTACCTCGGCCCGGTCGGCATGCCCGGCGTGACGGCGTGGTACGGCCTGCTGAAGATCTGCCAGCCCAGGGCGGGCCAGACGATCGTCGTCAGCGCGGCGAGCGGCGCGGTCGGCAGCGTCGTCGGTCAGCTCGCGAAGGCGCGCGGCTGTCGCGCGGTCGGCGTTGCCGGCGGTGCCGACAAGTGCGGCTACGTGACGCGCGAACTCGGCTTCGACGCCTGCGTCGACTACAAGGCGCATCCGGATCCGAAGGCGTTCCACGCGGCGCTCAAGGACGCGACGCCCGATGGCGTCGATGGCTGCTTCGAGAACGTCGGCGGCATGGTCCTCGACGCGACGCTCGCGCGCATGAACGCGTTCGGCCGGATCGCCCTGTGCGGGATGATCAGCGGCTACGACGGCGAGCCGATCCCGATGCTGCAGCCCGCGCTGCTCCTGCAGTCGCGGCTGACGATCGAGGGCTTCATCGTCAGCGAGCACATGGAGGTGTGGCCCGAGGCGCTGAAGGAACTCGGCACGCTCGTCGCGACCGGCAAGCTCAAGTACCGCGAGAGCATCGCCGACGGGCTCGCGGCCGCGCCGCAAGCGTTCCTCGGCCTGCTGAAGGGCAGAAATTTCGGCAAGCAGCTGGTCAAGCTCGTGTGACCGCCCGCATGACCGACCTGATCCTCCATCACTACCCGACCTCGCCGTTCTCCGAAAAGGTGCGGCTCGTGCTCGGCATGAAGCGGGTCGCGTGGCACTCGGTCGTCGTGCCGGCGATCATGCCCAAGCCCGACGTCGTCGCGCTCACCGGAGGCTACCGGCGCACGCCCTTCATGCAGATCGGCGCAGACGTCTATTGCGACTCGGCGCTGATGTGCCGCGTCATCGATCGCCTCTGGCCGGCGCCGCCGCTCTATCCCGCGGCAAGTGCCGGCCTCGCGGAGATCGTCGCGCAGTGGGCCGACACGACGCTCTTCTGGAGCGCCGTGCCGTACACGATGCAGCCCGCCGGCATCGCCCACATCTTCGCGACGCTGCCGGCCGAGGCGGTGAAGGCCTTCGGAGCCGATCGCGCCGCGATGAGCCCGTCGATGCGGCGCGCGCCGACGGCCGATGCGGGCGCGGCGCTCGTCGCCTATCTTGCCCGGCTCGAGGCGATGCTCGCCGACGGCCGGCCTTACCTGCTCGGCAACGCGGCGAGCATCGCCGACTTCTCGGCCACGCAGTCGATCTGGTTCGTGCGTCGAGCGCCGCCGGTCGCGGCGATTCTCGAAGAGCACCCGCGCGTCGTCGCCTGGCACGAGCGCATCGCCGCGTTCGGGCAGGGCACGTCGACGCGCCTGAGCAGCGACAAGGCGATCGCCATCGCAGCGGAGGCGACCGGCCATGCGCCGACCACCGTCGCTCCCGGCCAGCCCTTCGCCGCTGGCGCCGCCGTGCGCGTCGCCGCAGCCGACTACGCGCATGACGAGATCCTCGGCACCGTCGTCGGTCTCGACGACGACGAGGTCGTCGTCGAGCGCACCGACGCGCGCGCGGGCACGGTCCACGTGCACTTCCCGCGCATCGGCTTCCACATCAAGCCCGTGACCAAGGACACCCCATGAAGCACTTCGCGAAGACAACGGCGGTCATCACCGGCGCCGCCTCGGGGTTCGGCCTCGAGACCTCGCGCATCGCCGCCCGGCGCGGCATGAACGTCGTCATGGCCGACGTGCAGCAGGACGCGCTCGACCGCGCCGCCGCGGAGATCGCGGCGATGGGCGCGAGCGTCCTGCCCTATCGCCTCGACGTTTCGAAGGCGGCCGAGGTCGAGGCGCTCGGCGCGGCGACGATGGCGCGTTTCGGCGCGCCGAGCATCGTCTTCAACAACGCCGGCGTCGGCGCCGGCGGGCTGATCTGGGAGAACACGGTCGCCGACTGGGACTGGGTGATCGGCGTCAACGTGATGGGCGTCGCGCACGGCATCCGCGTCTTCACGCCGATGATGCTGGCGGCCGCCACAAAGGATCCGGCGTACGAAGGCCACATCGTCAACACCGCGTCGATGGCCGGGCTCATCAACGCGCCCAACATGGGCGTCTACAACGTCAGCAAGCACGCCGTCGTCGCGATGACCGAGACGCTCTACCAGGATCTGCATCTCGTCACCGAGCAGATCGGCGCGTCGGTGCTGTGTCCGTTCTTCGTGCCGACCGGCATCACCGAGAGCCAGCGCAACCGGCCGCAGGCGCTCGCCGCCGACGCGCCGACGAAGAGCCAGCTGATCGGCAAGGCGATGAACGATCGCGCCGTCGGCCGCGGCAAGGTGAGCGCAGCGGACGTCGCCGGCTTCGTCTTCGACGCGATCGAGGCCGGCCGCTTCTACATCTACAGCCACCCGAAGTCGCTCTCGAGCGTGCAGACCCGGCTCGAGGACATCATGCAGATCAGGAACCCGACGGATCCGTTCGCGGGCAAGCCCGAGATCGGCGTCGAGCTGAAGGCGGCGCTGCGCGGCGCGCAATAGGGTCCGGCGCCGCGCGCGTCAACAGCCGATCTTCACGGCCTGCACCAGCCGTCCGCTCGCGGCATCGACGACGACCAGGTTGACGCTGCGCGGGTGCGCCGCGTCAGCCGGTGTCTTCGGCTTGAAGCGCAGGGTCTCCGGCGTGCCGCTCGTGGCCGACCACGCGGCTACCTGTTCGTAGTCGCGGACCACGTAGTCGTGGTGCAGCGTCGCACCTTCGTTCTCGCCGGCCTTCACGGCGCTGACGTGTCCTTGCTCGGTGACGGCCCAGTACGCGGCGAGCAGCTTCGGAGCGTTCGACTGTGGCACGACGGTTGCCACGAAGCGGTCCGCGTCGTGCGTCAGCGTGACCTCGACCAGCGCGGTTGAGCGCGGCATCGATGCCGGGGCGAGCGACGACCAGTCGGTGCGGTCGCGACCGTCGACGACGACCTGCGGCGTGTAGCTGAAGCGGGCGCCGTTGCTCGTCTGCTGTTGCGCCTGCCGGTCGGTGAACGCCGGGTTGGCGAAGCGGTCCTTCCAGCCGAGCCGGTCCCAGTAGTCGACGTGGAAGGCGAGGGCGACGACGGCCGGATCGGTTTTCAGCTTCGAGAGCCAGCGATCGGCGGGCGGGCAGGAATTGCAGCCTTCGGAGGTGTAGAGCTCGACCACGGGCGCGACGACGCGCGCACTCGACGCGGAGCAGACGACCTCGCCGCGTGCCGTGCCGACGGCGGCGATGGAGGCGAATGCCAGCAAGGTCATGGCGGGGCTGCGGATCTTGCGCGAGTCGAGGGGCACGGCGTTCTCCCGGAGGTCATGCGGCTTGGTCGCGCCGGCGAGAAGCAGCTTACGCGGGCCGTGACGCCCTGTCGCCGATCACCCGGATCGGAGCGCGCACGCCGATTGCCGAGAGCCTTCGCCGCCGCCTTCGCATCCGACCGCTCGGACCGTGCGTAGGGGTGGTGAGGCGAAAAGCATGTCGCATCGCCTCGGAGAACCGAACGTCGGTTCATGTCAACGACACACTCTGGAACTGAGGCACACATGAAAGCAACTCCCCCCCTTCGCACACGACTGCTGCCCGTCCTGGCAGCGGTCGGAACCTTGTACGGTCTGACGCTCGCGCTGCCCGCCAGCGCTTCGAGCCACCGGGAAGCGCCGTCGATCACCGCGACGCCGAAGGTCGACGGTACGGACTTCTACATGTTCAACAGCTACGAAGGCGTGGCGGCCAACGGCACCGGCGGTCGTGCCGGCTACGTGACGATGATCGCGAACTACCTGCCCTTGCAGGATGCGTACGGCGCTCCGAACTACTTCAAGCTCGAGCAGAACGCGCTGTACGAGATCCACATCGACAACGTCGGTGACGGCAAGGAACACATCACGTTCCAGTTCAAGTTCAACAACGTGCTGAAGGCGAAGACCCTGGCGATTGGAGCGAGTGGCGCGACATCGAACGTCGCGATCCCGCTGACCCAGTTCGGCCAGGTGTCGGCGCCGAACGACGCCAATCTCAACGTGAACGAGTCGTTCACGGTCGACATCGTCCGCGGCGACCGTCGCACGGGCACGCACGGCCAGATCACCAACCAGGCGACCGGCAACAACGTCTTCGCCAAGCCGTCCGACAACATCGGCACCAAGACGATTCCCGACTACGTCGGCTACGCTGCGCAGCACGTCTACATGGTCAACATTCCCGGCTGCACCGGCACAGGCAAGCTCTTCGTCGGCCAGCGCAAGGATCCGTTTGCGGTGAACCTCGGCGTGATCTTCGACCTGATCAACGTCCCGGGCGCCGCCGACTTCACGCCGGCCGAGGCCGCGTTCCTGCTCGACCCGACCAAGAAGGATGCGGGTGCGGACGATCTCGCGTACAAGAACGTCACTGCTCTGGCGATCGAGGTGCCGGCAAGCTGCCTGCTCGCCGCCGGCTCGACCGACACCGTCATCGGCGGCTGGACGACTGCGAGCCTGCGTCAGGGCCAGCTTCTGTCGAGCGCGCCGAAGAGCGGCTACGGCACCTCGACGATCGCCGGCGGCGCATGGACCCAGGTCTCGCGCCTGGGCATGCCGCTCGTCAACGAACTCGTGATCGGCCTGCCCGACAAGGACAAGTTCAACAACTCCAAGCCGCAGAACGACGGCCAGTTCGCGAGCTACGTGACCAATCCGACGCTGCCAGCGCTGGTCGAGATCGCGTTGGCGACGCCGGGAATCGCGCCGAAGAACTTCCCGCGCACGGACCTGGTGACAACGTTCCTCACCGGCATCGCCGGTGTCAACCAGCCCAAGCCGTTCTCGACCTCACCGTCGACCGGAGTGCTTTCCGAAATGTTGCGTCTGAACACCGCGATTGCGGCAACGCCGTACGCGTCGCAGAACCGTCTGGGCCTCCTCGGCGGATTGCTGTCCGGACCTGGCGGTGACCTTGCCGGCTACCCGAACGGCAGGCGCCCGAACGACGACGTCGTCGACATCTCGCTCGTCGCCGTGATGGGCGGCCTGTGCGTGGCCAACGGCGCGGCGGACACCTACAAGCTCGGTGTGACCTGCAACCCGACCAACGTCCCGCTCGGAGTCATGGCCTACAGCCTTCACGACGGCGTCGACCAGGCCGGTCCGAAGGTGAAGGCCCAGGGCCCGTTGCTGGCTGGCTTCCCGTATCTCGGCACGCCGCTGCCGGGTGCGAAGTAAGGAGACCGGAATGAAAAACTCCTATCTTGCAGCACTGTCCGCCGCGGTCGTTCTCGCCGCGTGCGGCGGAGGAGGCGGTGACGCCACGCCGGTTCCGCCGGCGACGTCGGAGGTGCCTCCGAGCGCGAGTGCATCGGCCGACGGATTCATCTCGTACCTGAAGGCCCTCGTCGCGTCGGCGGCCGACTCTCTCGAGCCCGTCGACACCAGCGCCGTCCTTCCGCAGACCGACAACGTCAACGAGCCGACGAAGGTCGACTGATCCGGGCGCGGCGGGTGACATCCCGTCGCGCTTAGGATCGTGAAGATGCGATCCCTGAACCGAATGACCGGCGCCTTGGCAGCCGGTCTTTTTTTGCTCGTCGCGGCCGGGATGGCGGGCGCCCTGCCGATCACGCCGACGCGAGACGACGAGGTCATCGAAGTGCTGCCGGCGACGTCGGCGAGCCGGAGCGAAGAACGCGAGTCGCGCAAGCGCCTGGCCGCGCGTCCGCAGGATGCCGGCCTCGCCGTGTCGATTGCCAAACGCTACCTCGAGCAGGCGCACGTGACCGGCGATCCGCGCTATGTCGGCATGGCGTTGGCGGGTCTGGCGACATGGCCCGATCCGGCGACCGCGCCGCCCGAGGTGCTCCTGATGCGCGCGACCTTGCAGCAGTACCTGCACGAGTTCGACGCGTCGGTCGCGAGCCTGCGCGCGCTCGTGGCGCGGCCGGGTGGCGACCGCAACGCGCAGGCGTGGCTGACGCTGGCGACGGTGCTGCGCGTGCAAGGCAAGTACTCGGAATCCGACGCGGCCTGCCGACGCGTCGCCGGCACCGGCGCGCGGGTCTACGCCGGCGCCTGCCTGGCCGAGAACCAGGCGCTGCGCGGCGAGGTCGTCGCCGCACGCAAGAGCTTCGAGTCGATGCTCGCGGATCCGGGGCTGCCGGAGACCACGCGCGGCTGGCTCTGGACGTCGCTGGCCGAGCTCGAGGAGCGCGACGGCCGCAACGCCGTCGCCGACGCTGCGTACCGGGGCGTGCTGCGCCTGGGCCCGGACAGCTACGCCGCGCTCGCGTATGCCGATTTCCTGATCCGCCAGAAGCGTCCAGGCGAGGCGCTGCGCGTGCTCAAGGACGAGGTGCGGACCGACACCGTGCTGCTGCGCCTCGCGATCGCCGGAGCGATGGCCAGGTCGCCCGGCAGCGAGCGCGACGCCGCTGAAATGCGCGAGCGGATCGCGCTCGCCAACGAGCGGCCGGAGGCGCGCATCTTGCACGGCCGCGAGCAGGCGATGTTCGCCCTCGCGATCGAGCGCGATCCGGCACGCGCGCTCGAGCTCGCGCGCGGCGACGTCGCGCAGCAGCGCGAGCCGCTCGACCTGCTGGTTTTCGCCGAAGCCGCGCGAGCGAGCGGGCAGGCTGCGGCGATCGAGCAGGTGCGTCGGCTGAAGGCGACGGTCGGCCTGCACGATCGGCGCATCGATGCGCTGCTCTGACGCGGCGGCGCGGGTGATCGCGACGCTGCGCTCGGCGCTGGTCGCCGTCGCCTGCCTCGTCTGCGCGGGTCTCGTCCATGCCCACAAGGCGAGCGACTCGTACCTGCAGATCGACGTCGTTCCCGCCGGCATCGAGGTGCGCTGGGACATCGCCTTGCGCGACCTCGATGTCGCGATCGACCTCGACGGCGATGCCGACGGCAAGCTCACGTGGGGCGAGATCAGGGCCGCGTGGCCACGCATCGAGGCCTACGCGACGCAGCGGCTGGCGATCGAGGGCTGCGCCTTGACGGCGACCGGGCGCGGCCTCGAGCGCCGCAACGACGGCGCCTATGCGGTGCTCTACCTGACGTCGCCGTGCGTGCTGCCGGCGCAGCCGCGGATCGCGTATGCGCTCTTCGCCGAGGTCGATCCGACGCATCGCGGCATCGCCAAGGTGCAGCGTCCGGGCGCGGACGTCGTGCTGTCGGTGCTGGAGCCGACGGTGGCGAGCGCGTCGCGCAGCGAAGGCGCGTCGGCGTCGGGCAGCGCGACGCAAGCCTCGGGCGCCGATGCCACGAAGACACCGCCGTCGCCGTCGCGCTGGGAGTTCCTCGGCGAGGGCATACGCCACATCCTCACCGGCTACGACCACGTCCTCTTCCTGCTCTGCCTGCTCCTGCCCTCGGTGATGCGGCGAACGCCGACGGGGTGGCGGCCGGTCGAGAAGCTCTCGCAGGCCGTGTGGCCCGTGGTCGGCATCGTCTCGGCGTTCACCGTCGCGCACTCGATCACGCTCGGGCTCGCGGCGCTGAAGATCGTCTCGCTCACGCCCTCGTTCATCGAGCCGGCGATCGCGGTGACGATCATCCTGGCCGCGCTCGACAACGTGCTGCCGATCTTCCCCGTTCGCCGCGTCGTCGTGACCTTCTTCTTCGGCCTGATCCACGGCTTCGGCTTTGCGGCCGTGCTGTCGGAGCTGAACCTGCCGCGCGCCGCTTTCGCGTGGGCCTTGCTGCAGTTCAACGTCGGCCTCGAGGTGGGCCAGCTGCTGATCGTGGCCGTCGCGACGACCGCGCTCTTCACGCTCAGGCTCTGGCGCGGATACGCGCGGATCGTGATCGGCGGCGGCTCGATCGTCGCGATCGTCATCGGCGCGCTATGGCTGATCGAGCGCACGGCCAATGTCTCCATCCTGTCGTTCTGAGTGTGCTCGCCTACAATCTTTGTCAAATGCAAGCAAACAAGAGCAGAAAAGGCATGCCGGTGATGACACCGCGAACTACGACTCCCGCCCGGAGGGTGTAGGTCGCCGCGCGTCCCCGCATCTCTTTTCCTGTGTCTTGTAAAAGAAGCGCGGCTGGTCCGCGCTTTTTCATTGCTGGAGATTGCCCATGATTTCGATTCAACTTCCCGACGGATCCAGTCGCGAATACCCGGGACCGGTGACGGTCGAGCAGGTCGCCGCGTCGATCGGCCCCGGCTTGGCCAAGGCCGCGCTCGGCGGACGCGTCGGCGCCGGCAAGGACAGCCGCCTCGTCGACACGAGCTTCACGATCGACCACGACGAGCGTGTCGCGATCGTCACAGAGAGGGACGCCGATGGCCTCGATCTGATCCGCCATTCGGCGGCGCACCTGCTCGCCTATGCGGTCAAGGAGCTGTTTCCCGAAGCGCAGGTCACGATCGGTCCGGTGATCGAGAACGGATTCTTCTACGACTTCGCCTACAAGCGGCCGTTCACGCCCGAGGACCTGGTAACGATCGAAGCGAAGATGACGGAGCTCGCCAGGCGCGACGAGAAGGTCACGCGGCGCGTGCTGCCGCGCGACGAGGCAGTCGCGCATTTCAACGCGATGGGCGAGGCCTACAAGGCGGAAATCATCGGCGCGATCCCGGCCGGCGAAGACGTGTCGCTCTACCGCGAAGGTGCGTTCGAGGACCTGTGCCGCGGCCCGCACGTGCCGAGCACCGGGAAGCTCAAGCACTTCAAGCTGATGAAGGTCGCCGGTGCGTACTGGCGCGGCGACCACCGCAACGAGATGCTGCAGCGGATCTACGGCACGGCCTGGGCAACCAAGGACGATTTGCAGAAGTACCTGCACATGCTCGAGCAAGCCGAGAAGCGCGATCACAGGAAGCTCGGCCGCGAGCTGGACCTCTTCCACATCGACGAGGTCGCTCCCGGCGTGGTGTTCTGGCACCCGAAAGGATGGGCGCTCTGGCAGGCGATCGAGCGCTACATGCGTCAGGTCTACGTCGACACGGGCTACCAGGAA
>Ga0123338_10003170_pt1 | contig 14986 bp, 10 predicted proteins | sample grotaG_FD_89793 | JGI IMG/M metagenome (GOLD analysis project Ga0123338, IMG submission 89793) | Glacier valley bacterial and archeal communities from Borup Fiord, Nunavut, Canada, to study Microbial Dark Matter (Phase II) -... | ecosystem: Environmental > Aquatic > Freshwater > Ice > Glacier ...
TGAGATACCTGTCGTGCATCCCCACAGTTTTTGAACCCCGTCTTCCCTATGAGGACGTGGTTGTGCAACGCTGGTGGTCGCTTCCAAGCGGTGTAACTCTGCCACTAACGGATGGTGGGGCATGTCGGCTCATCTTTAGCGGACGCGCGGGTGGGTCGGCGGGACCAGACATACGGGATGCTGTGCTACGCTTTCCCGCGCAGGACGAAGACCGCGTTGGTGATGTTGAGTTTCATGTTCGTACCAGTGATTGGGTCGCGCACAAGCACCACAGCGACCCGCGTTACAACAACGTTATGCTACACGTTGTGCTTGTATGTGACGACCCCGCGCCAACGTTGCGACAAGATCGCTACCGCGTTCCCACCTGCTCTCTGTATGACATTCCTATAGCCGCAAGTGAAAGCGCGAGTGTGGAGCGGCGCGACGCGTGGCCCTGTCATGCTGTGATGCGTGATTTGAGCGAGCCAGAACGTGGGGGATTGTTGTACCGCGCTGGCCTATTGCGTTTCGAGCAGAAAACACACACCTTTGTAGAACAGTTGCATACGCTGGCAAATGATGGGCGTGATGCAGCGGAGGTGTATAATCAGTGCCTTTTGCCTGCATTGGCGGAGGCGTTGGCATATGGACGTGATAGAGCGTTTTTTCGTGCCGCCGGTACACGTCTGCTTGGTCAAGAACAGAGCGTACCCGAACCGCTTGGCCGCGCTCCTGCACCGTCGCCGCTTGATGCTCAACGTCTAAAGGTGCTACGGAAATTGTTGCTCACAGAGGGGAATGTGTGGGGTAGTTTACGGCGGTTCCTCTCCTGTTCAGAGGACGAACACCTAAAATTACACGCGTTTTTTCGTGCGTTAGGGCTAAGTCTTGCCCGTACTGATATACTACTGTGTAACGTAGTTTTTCCCTTTGCCGCCGCCGTCGCGCTCCTCGAAAAGGATAAGGTGCTGGGAGAACGCGTCCAGAGGTTATACGAAACGCATCCGAGTTTGCCCTCGAACACGATTACACGCATGATGTCCTCACAATTACAGCTTTCAGCGGAGCCGCGCGGAAGTTGTCAGCAACAGGGGCTACACTACATCTATCAACAAACATGTCAGGCGAAACACTGTGCGGCATGTATCATGGGAAGAAAAATTTTATGAATGAACAATTTCACGAAGGTGATAGCACCATTACAATCAACGAGGAAGCGCACACGGAAACGCCCGCAGGTGAAGAGCGACTGGCGCGTTTTCTCGCCCATGCTGGTGTTGCCTCGCGTCGGCACGCGGAAACACTGATTGCCAACGGACGTGTGCAGGTCAATGGTACAACCATCACGACGCAGGGGACGCGCATCGACCCCGCGCACGACCATGTAAGCGTCGATGGCAACGCCGTACAGGGGGCCGTCGCACATGTCTACATTCTGTTACACAAACCCGTCGGTTACGTATGTACCGTTCGCGATGAGCATGGACGGCCAACCGTGCTGGACCTGTTGCCACCAGAGCTACGTAAACTGCGCGTCTATCCCGTTGGACGGCTCGACGCTGATACCAGTGGCTTGCTGTTGCTGACTAACGATGGCGATTTCGCGCAACATGTGTCGCACCCGCGCCATTCGACAACCAAACGGTATGAGGCACTGGTCAAGGGCTATCTCACGCCTGCCGCGCAGAACGCGCTCCGCAAAGGGGTTGTCATTCCAGAAGATGAGGGCGGGCAGCACACAACCGCCCCCGCTCAGGTGAACATTATTCGCCGTATAGGAAACGATTCGCTCATTTCGCTCACGCTACACGAGGGGCGAAAACGTCAGATACGGCGTATGCTTACCGTCGTTGGGTATCCCGTCACGCAATTGGTGCGTGTTGGTGTTGGAACGCTCACCTTGCGGGGGGTCGTCAACGGGAAATGGCGCTACCTTACCAAAGACGAAATAGCAGAATTACGCGCCGAATAAGAAGCGTAAAAAGTACGAATGCTATGATATAATCCTCAAAGCGGAACTATCTATACGTACACAAAATGGAGGAGCCATGCACGGCACGTCGAGGCCTGAAAGAATTGCGATTGATGGGCCAGCAGGGTCTGGCAAAAGTACCATTGGTGAACACTTAGCCCATGCATTGGGCTATCTCTATATAGATACAGGGGCAACCTATCGCTCCGTTGCGTGGCTTGCCCTGCAACACGACACGAATCTACATGACGGTCCCGCGTTGGCCGAGCTTGCCCGAAACGCAGCGATTGAAATTGAGCGTCCCACTGTTATGGATGGGCGACACTATACCGTCACCATTCATGGGCGTGATATTACCTGGGACATTCGCGATACCTCGGTGACGCGTTACGTCTCAACCGTTGCGACCCATCCAGAGGTACGGGCCGTTTTGCGGGAATGGCAACGCACAATGGCGCAAAACGGCCAGGTGGTAATGGTGGGTCGCGATATCGGGGCGATTGTTCTGCCCGATGCCGAGCTGAAAATCTATCTCACGGCCAGCCTTGAGGAACGGGCGCGTCGTCGTTACGCCGAACTTGCCTCACGCATGGGCGCGTCGCATCCCGCGCTTCCCAGCGTGCAGGAGCTGATGAGCGACATACATCGCCGCGACGACGAGGATCGTGAGAACATGCATCCCGCGCGCGACGCCATTATTGTCGAGACCGACGGGCTAAGTATCCCACAGGTACTCGACGTTATTTTAAAGTATGTGGAGAAATAAGTATATGCAATTAGAACCTGATGCGAGTAACGCCGCCTCACCGGAGAACGCAGAAGTGGCGAAACCAGCCGCCGCCGTAGTACCAGTTAAGAAGACGAATAAAAATCTGTACGAACCTTATGTAACGCCCCCTATCCTATATAACTTTATTCGCTGGTGCATTGCCGTCCCCATTCTCGCGCTCGTCTCGCGTATTCGTTTGCGTGGGCGGTACAACGTCCCCAAACAAGGCGCGTTTCTTATAGCCTCTAATCATCTCGCGTGGACCGACATCCCGTATGTGCCGCTGTTCCTGCCGCGAAAAGTTGTCTTTATGGCGAAGGAAGAGTATTTCACGAGCAAGATCGCGTGGCTTGTGCGCTTCCTCGGCGCGTTCCCCGTCAAGCGTGGCGAGGGAGACCGTCAGGCACTGCGGGCCGCAGAAGAGCAGCTCAAAAGGGGCAACGTCGTCGTACTGTTTCCAGAGGGAACGCGCAGCAAGACGGGTACTATGGCAAAAGCTCATGCTGGCCTGGGTATGATTGCCTTGCGTTCGGGGGTCCCCGTTGTCCCCGTTGCTATCTGGGGAAGTGAAAAGGTGTTAAAGGAATTTGGGCCACGCGTCACCGTCTGCTATGGTGAACCGCTTGTATTCAAGCCGAAGGGGGCCAAAATGACACGTGAGGATATCGACAACGCAACCGAAGAGGTCATGCGTGCAATCGCGGCGATGCTCCCGCCACAATATCGGGGCGTTTATGATACAACAATAGAATAAATGCAGTAGAGACACTATATGATAAATTATGCTGTGTCTCTACCGCATCGTACCGCTACTCTATGACGGGTTTTTCGGGGGCCATCCGCATTTCGGGATGTCCGGTTACGCGTTTGCGTAGCTCGAAAACGTCCTCGCATATTCTCACAAGCGAAGATAGGTCTCTTTGCCCATAGTTGTTTGGATTAAAGCGTGGCTCAATCTGGCGTAACGTCAGGCCAAGCCGTGAAATCAGCACCCATTCGCTCTCTTTCCCCTCAGATGAGCGTTTATACGCCCGTGTCAGCAGTTCGATAAGTTCTGCGCTCGGCTTAGCGGGTAGTGCGGACAACGTATTTGAGGGCAACGAGGGTGAAGCGTTATACATCGTCGCAACTGGTGGGACAAACGATGCGTTCTCAGCGTGACTGTACGTATGGGCAAAAGGCGCATGTTTGGGTATATGTACTGGAGGCAGAATGTCTTCCGTTGTTACGAACGCGGTACACGCTTTTGTCAGGGCCGGCGACGTTGCGGGGCGCCCGATGCCAAGCACAATACAGCCAGCCGAACATAGGCGTTGCACAAGGGGGGCATAATCGCTATCACTGGTGACAATGCAAAAGTGGTCGATGTGATCGCGATAAAACATATCCATCGCATCGACGACCAGCGCGATATCCGCCGCGTTCTTATAAGAAGAGGTAATTTCGCTGTGGTGTATCTGTTTTAGCCCGTAGTGGGGGCTAACATCTTTCCAGCGCTGCATCGCCGGTTGTGACCAATTGCCATAGACGCGTTTGGTTGTCACGCAACCAAACTTGCCGGCCTCGACGAGAATGGGGCCAATTAGATCAGCCGAGATATTTTCGCCATCAATAAGTAGTGCCAGCGGTGCAACCTGTGTTGCCCGTGAGAGCGAACGTATCAACCGCACACCATGCGTTATTACCCATTGGGTAAACGAACGCCTATGATGTGTATGGAAGTGTCCGGTCTCTGAAGTATTGTCACTCATCAGTTGTCCCTACTTCCCTGCACATGGAATTTTTGTTTTGGATGTCTCTTCTTAGACGCGAGATAGATCCGAAAAGCAAAATGTGTAACCTCTTTACACATACGTGCGGGGCGACAGAAAAGTTGCTTTCACCGAATCTCACGCGGGGCAAATCAAAAAGAAGGGACAGGTTGAACAACGGGCCTGCTCGTCAGGGTGCGCGGGAAACTCGTTGCGCTCCATCCCTTGTAGTGCTTGTTCCACTTTTTCATAAAGGTTTTGTTCTTTTTTTGCCAGTAACTTGATTGGCATCGCCTCGCCCGTACTCATGTTATGACTATAGAGTTTAGGGGCCTGGTCGGGAAAATGTTGGCGATAGGCAAGCGTGTAGAAGAGTTCCCGCGTGTCTATCGTTGGTTTCTCTTTCTGCTTCCCAAAGCTTGTCCGTTTGAAGATCGGCCCATTGTTTGGGTCAGAAGCGGCAGGGGCTTTCTTTCCCGCCGATGTCGATGGTTGTGGGGATGTGTGGGTCGTCTCCACATGTGGCATCGTGGCAACTTTTACCGCTTCTTTGTGCTGTTCAAGCTCGACACGATCAATTGTCACCTGCACCATGTGCCCATTTATCTCAACGGGATAGCGCGGTTGCATCTCCCAGCGCACGTCACCGTGTGTCATCAACTCGTGCTGTATCGCCGCGAGCACCTCGTGTCCATGCCGCTCATAGAGGGACGCAAAGGCGGCATCCGGCCCTCCTATCTCCTGCCAGTGTTTTGTGTACAGCGCGCGTACCTCTTCCGGCGAAATGCTTTGTGGCATCTTCTGGTGTAAGCCCTGTAGCTGATTGCGTAGTGTCTCAACCGTCTTCTGGGTCGCTTGCCTGAAAAGCAGATAGCCGTTTTCCTGATTGTTGAAGTTGTACAGCGTGTTGTACGCATATTGGCGCGGACAACGTAAATATGCTTCAACCGCGGAAACGTGAAGCGTCGTCGGCTTCGTCGCGTTGATAAACGCCTCACTAAGCAGCGTCATATCCTTTTCTTGCTCGTCCTCTACTACCCTTTCCTCCGTTGCAGTCGCCCATGTGCTATTTGTGATACGTTCGCCGTTCAAGCCAGCTTCTAACGCGTCAAGATACAGCGAACGCTTATAGTTTCGCTTGCCATAACGGGTGCTATAGCTCAAAATTACGGCATCGCGTGCGCGCGTCACTCCTACATAAAACAGGCACGACTCGCCGCTCTCGTGTGTCTCGCTCACCTCTTCATTGCCCTCAACCATGCCCGTTGGTGCTGTAATCGTACTTCCCCGCGCCGACATGGGGAAGCGTTGTTGTACTAATCCTGGCATGTAGACAAGTGGAAACTCTAGCCCCTTGCTTGCGTGAACCGTCATCACACGCAATCTATCAGTCGTCGTATCGTCGCTTTCGTCGCCCTGTTGCCGCTGCGTACCGTCCTGTCGTAACAGGATCAACAGATTGAGGTATTCAAGGAAGCCACGTGCCTGCTCCTCTATAGGCAGAGATGACGAATTTTGCGCCGCTGGTGTCGCTACTAGCGCGTTTCTGTTACGCTGCTGCTGATCGTAGTGACGCGCAAGCTGTAACAGCGCGTTATAATCGTCACCTTGTATATTTTTTGCGGAAGAGGAGAGCAGATCACGCATCAGCGTCGTCTCAAGGAAAAGATACTGTGCCAAGAGCGACCAGAGCGTCGTATTGGATTGCAGGTCATGCCAGATGTCGCCGATACGGAAAAGTGATTGTCGCCCTTCTGTGCTTAATGTGAGCGGCAGGTCGCCATTGTAGAGCAATACCGCTGGTGCTAGCTTTTGCTCACGGGCAGCCAGAAAAAATGTCTCGATATCTTCTTGGTGCAGTGGATGCTCATTCTGTCGTGCTAACCGCAGTAGGCCGGAGCCACTCATATCGGTCATAAGCAGTAAGAGGGCGACCACATTTTTGATATGCTCCTGTTCGAGGAGTCCACCACGCTCGATAACGGGGAAGCCCGTACTGGTCAATGCGCGTGAGATTTTTTGGACGTGGGCGCGTGTCCTGCACAGCACAACCATATCGTTGTAGCTGTAACCGTCTGCGCGTCTGCGCTGTATGTCACGTATCATGCCGTCTATTTCTGTCACCTCGTCCGCCGCCTTTGCAATCGTCACATAGGTGTCATGCTGCGTCAGGCGCACCGGCTCATTTTTCCCAATCTCCTGTCCCAGCTCTAACTGAATGCAGCGAAACGACTCTGCGATACGCACAAGGTCGGGACGTGAGCGATAGTTACGGCTTAGAGGAAGGACAGCGGCCCCTGGAAAATCTTGCTCGAAGCGGGTAATATTCGCAGGCGAGGCCCCCCGAAAGCCATAAATCGCTTGATTCGCGTCGCCCACCACCCAGACACGCCGCGCCGCGCCCGCCAACACGCGCAAGAGCACCCCACTTGCGCGGTTCACATCTTGAAATTCGTCAACCAGGATGTGACGGTAACGCTGTTGTTGTTCCCGTAAGACCTCTGGATGCTCGGTCAGCAACTGAATTGCGAGCATCAACAAGCCACCGAAATCGGTATCGCCGCGTTGCTGCAACCCTTCGTGGTAGAGCGCATAGATACGCGCGACCTCCACCGCCTTTTCCGCTTTTTTCGTTGCCTCTTCGTCGTGTGCCGTCTGTAACATTGCTTGGGCTACCTGTGCGTAGTGTGCGGGCGAAACGAGTTCATCTTTCGCTCGTGAAATCGCCCTGAGCATGTCGGGGAAATAGTAGGTCGGTGCATGAAGAAACTGGTAGTGGCGCAGGTCTATAGTGTTCGCCTGTTGACGTAAGAGAAAATAGCCCTCGGCCTCGTCGATTAACGCGAAATCTGGACGTAGCCCGACAAGTGAACCGTGTTGACGGAGCAGTTCGGCGCAATATGCATGAAACGTGCTGACCATAGGCAGTGGCCCCACAAGCACCTTTTGGAGCCGCTCGGCCATCTCCTGGGCCGCCTTGCGCGAGAAGGTCAAAGCCAGTATCTGCTGTGGTGGTACACCAAGTGTCCCGATGGTATACTCGACACGTCCAATGAGGGTGCTGGTCTTGCCGCTGCCTGGCCCCGCGACAATGAGCGCGGGTGTTGGGGCTTCTATCGCGGCCTGTTGAAAGATGTCATACGTTTTCTTCGCGCTTTGCGGGATAACTTCTTGTTTTTGCTGTGGTATAGCTGTTCCCTCTGGTTGATTGAGAAGTTCCACCAGCCGATTGAGCAGGGCGGGCGTCGAGACGTGGAAGCGTTCGGCGAGGCTACGCGGTGCAACTTGTTCCACAAGATAGAGGGTTCGCACCCGTGCGAGCGGCATCAACAGTTCAGCCGCGAAGATATTGGCTACGAGTTCGCGCTGACTACGTGGGTCATAGGTCAAACCGATACCGAGTCGCTCTTGAAATTGCTCTTGATCCGCCTTGCTCGCCAGCCCGTTCTGTACATCCGCCTCGCTACACGGGTCCGCGGTGGAAGGGATGAAGGCATATTCCGCAGTCGTGATGACGCTCGGCATATCACCAAGCAGAGCCGTTATGTGTGCCGTCGCATGACAATGCAGCAGCATGTGGCCCAGTTCGTGCGCCAACGTAAAACGGCGTATCTGGTCGGGGAGGCCGCGACACAGCCAGATGAGTTGTCCCTCGTCTGGGTCCACATAGCCATAGGTTCCAGTTGGGCGATCCTCTGGATGAAATAGCGCAACATGCAGACCCAGCCATGCCACGACCTCATCAATTGGCAACCGATCATCGCGCCATTGGGAAAATACGGTGCGAAAACGCTGTACAATGCGTTGCGCCATCTCGACTGCTTCATAGTGCGATTGCTCTTCCATCTATCCCCCCGCGAAAAAATATGCAACATTCTGTGTATATAGTATACCGCATCGCGCGGTGTCCGTCTGCAAAGAAGATTGGTGCTACAAACCTTTGTGTGGTCTGCTATAATATTGTGCATACATCTAAATTCATTTTGCTCCGTCCCTGATTCCGAAAGGTTGTAAGCACGTGAACGCAGAAGAGATACTTGAGAAGGCGAGAACAAGCGCGACGCCCCCGCACGGTTGGATTGTACTTCCCCTCTCACGGGTTAAAGTTGGTTTTGGTATCGCTGGTTGGTGTTTGGGAGGGCTGCTCGGCTTTGGCCTGTTCTACATCGCAGCCCGCGCGGTTATCCCTTTTAATTTTCAACATGGGACAGTTATTGCGGTATGCACAACACTTCTGCTCGCAATCCTCCTTTTTATTGGGATCGGGAGCGTCTGGATGATTATCCAGGACACTCACCGTTTGCTTAAAGCAGAAAAGCATATCATTGTGATTACGCCGGAACACTTTGTGAAGCAAGAGGGCGAGAAAATCGTCACGGTTCCCCTAACGCATGTGCGCTACGTGACGGCAAAGGGAACGCCGCCGCCAGACCGTACTGTTCCAAAGGGGCCAGTTATTGCTCAAATGCCGACGGCGGGTGAGCGGTTCAGCAGCCTCTTCATGGGTCAAGCCGTCACCCGTGAAGGCTCAAGTAACCTTCGCAGACGGAGACGCACCCCTATGTCGCTTGCTTTTGTGGACGCGCGTACTGAGGATGAGGTTATTGTCGTCACAGACGGCGCGTACGGCGACCCCTTCATGATCGCGGCTCTACTAAAACAATATGCCGCCTCGGTAGCATAAATATATAACCGTTAGCGAAGATACGCAACCTGTCGTTATGAAACACGACGCTTTTTGTCTGTTCAAAGCAGAAATGCATCCAACGGGGGATACCATGCTACTGGCGATTGATATCAGCAATACCAACATTAAGTTTGGCCTGTATGAGAACACGGAGATGAAACGGCACTGGGTTGTTTCAACGGCGCGGCAACGTACTGCCGACGAATACGCGATAGTGCTTATAGGTTTGATGTATCACGGTAACTACACGTTCAGCGACATCGACGATATCATCATCTCTAGCGTTGTGCCCCCGCTCACACCCGTCTTCCGCGACCTCGCGCTACGATATTGCTACAAAGAGGCGTTCTTCATCACACATGAGCTGGACCTGGGGGTACAACTGCTGGTTGACAACCCCTGGGAAGTTGGGTCGGACCGTATCGTTACCACGCTCGCGGCACACCATCTCTATGGTGGTCCCGCCATCGTGATTGCCTTTAGTACCGCAACCACGTTTGATGTTGTGTCGGCGGACGGCGACTTTCTCGGTGGAGCAATCGCCCCTGGCCTGGTGATTTCAGCCGAAGCTTTGAGCAGTGCCGCGTCACGCCTGTACAGGGTGGACCTGACGCCGCCACGCTCTGCGTTGGGCACGAACACGATTGAAACGATGCAGTCAGGCATCATCTACGGACATGTTGGTCTGGTGCAGGGTCTCATCGCGCGGCTCCGCGCCGAGATGCCGCGCGATGTAGAGGGCAAAGTGGTGCGCGTGATCGCACATGGCGGTCTTGCCCAACTAATGGCGCCAATTATCCCCGAAATACAATACGTCAACCAGTTTCTGCCCCTCGAAGGGTTGCGTTTAGCCTATGAGCAACTGCGTCTAACAAGCAACCACTAGCAAAACGTCTCTGTTTTGGCAACCAGAGGCGAGGAAAATTAACCGTTTCGACGCGCCAAGATAGCTGTATGCCTCTCAATTCCCTCCCAACCGCCAGCAAATATCTAAAAGTACTATCCTTTTCCACCTCATGTTATGAGCATGTACACCGTACCATAGTCAAAAATATCTAAAGGGAAGTAAAAAAAATTGGTAAAAGCAATGTTTTACGGTAAAGCTTTAAGCAAGGTCGTGCTAAAAAATGTGGTTAAGAAATCTCAACCATATTTGCTTGATTTTGTATAGAGAGACATGTATATTAGGAACAAGTTGAGACACACAGCAGAATTGGTAGAGAGAAATACTTTTGGTGGAAGTATATAGCAAAATAGGGTGGATAGGTATCTTTCTTCTTGTATTAGTATCTATATATATAAATTTTATTATTGACCACATTCCTATAGAAATTTACATTATTTTTAGTAAAAAATTGTAAGAGACGCACTACGACATATTTTGTGGGCGTTGGTAAGGTAGATCGTTCATGGAAGAGAAACAGCAAGAGATATGCGCTTCTGTACGTGTTCTGGAACCCCAAATACATCCAACCATTAGTATTGTGATTCCCGCGCGGAACGAGGCCCAAAACCTGCGTCATGTTTTGCCAATCCTTCCGTCTGTGCATGAAGTTATCCTGGTCGATGGTCATTCAAGCGATGATACCATCGCTGTCGCAATAGAACTCGTACCAGACATTCGTATACTTAGACAAGCGGGTAGAGGCAAAGGCGATGCGCTGAGAATCGGGTTCGCGGCTTGTACCGGCGATATTATCGTGATGCTCGACGCCGATGGCTCCGCCGACCCCAAAGAGATTTCCTTATTCGTCGCTGCCCTATTGCTCGGTAACGATTTTGCAAAGGGGTCACGTTTCGCGAAGGGCGGTGGCAGCCACGATATTACCTTCGTCCGTCGCCTGGGAAACTATGGCTTGAGTATGTTGGTCAATCTGCTCTTCACCACCGAATTTAGCGATCTATGTTACGGTTACAACGCCTTCTGGCGCCGTTGTTTGGATCATGTTGAGGTGGATTGTGATGGCTTCGAGGTCGAGACATTGCTGAACCTGCGTATGCATCGCGCCAACCTGAAAATCGCTGAGGTTCCCAGCTTTGAACATCCGCGTATCTACGGTGAGAGCAACCTCCGCACCTTCCGTGATGGGTGGCGCGTCCTAAAAACGATTATCCGAGAGCGTAGGAAGAGACCCCATGCCTGTGCGCGACCACAATTTTTTCACTACACAGAGCCAGAGGAAGGGTTACTGCGCTAATGAAGACCACCTATACCGTTTCTGTCATTATCTGCGCGTACACGCAAGAGCGCTGGGACGTGTTGATTGCCGCCATTGACTCGGTAAAGCGGCAGGTGGTACAACCACAAGAAATCATTGTGGTCATTGACCATAACCCACCATTGCTCAAGCAGGCCCGAACACAGTATAGTGATTGTACCGTTGTTGGTAACGCTGGGCCACGTGGCCTCTCTGGAGCGCGAAATACGGGTATCGCTGTGGCAAGGGGGGAGTTGATCGCGTTTCTTGATGACGACGCGCTTGCCGCGCCAACCTGGTTGCAAAAGCTGTGTGAACCCTTCGCTGATACGGCTGTACTCGGCGTTGGCGGGGTTGTGCATCCACGCTGGCAGCAAGACGAACCGACATGGTTTCCTGAAGAGTTTTACTGGGTTGTGGGCTGCACCTATCGCGGAATGCCACAAAAAAGCGCGGTTATACGCAATCCTATTGGCGCGAATATGTGTCTGCGCCGCGAGGTATTCGAGGTTGTGGGTGGTTTTCGTAGCGAGATAGGGCGGGTCGGCACGCGTCCAATTGGCTGTGAAGAGACGGAACTATGTATCCGAGCCAATAACCACTGGCCTGAACGTGTATTCTTGTACCAGCCACTGGCGAGCGTCGAGCATTGTGTGCCGAGTACCCGTGCCAACTGGCACTATTTCTGGTCGCGCTGCTACGCGGAAGGTCTCTCTAAGGCGGTTGTGACGCACTATGTCGGAGCGAAAGACAGTCTTGCCTCCGAAAGCACCTACACCCGCGAAACGCTACCACGCGGAGTCGTTCGCAATCTTGCTCAGGCCGTGTCGCGTGGTACGTTCGCCGGCATAACACGCGCGGGCGCGATCACCGCTGGCCTCGTGGTGACAGCAACCGGCTACTGCATAGGACGCATCTTTTCCGATACGTCCGTCTCTACCGCGAACCCCGCTGTCGCCCAAAGGTCACAGGTTGAGGTGCAAAGCGTCTAAAACGAGTAGCGGCATGGTTCTCTCTGTAGGGCGTATGTGAAGTTTATTGGAAAGACATTTTTATTTCTAATGGATAAAGGGAGCTTGTTATTGTGAAAGCATTGCTTATACTGTCACAGTGGATTAAAGCCAATAAAGTGATGCTTACCAATGCCGCCTCTTTAATTGGAACAACAGGTATTACCTCGGCCATTGGCTTTGGGTACTGGTGGGTCGCGGCGCGCGGCTTTCCGCCGCAAGCACTGGGCATCGCCTCCGCCGCGCTCTCCGTGATGTCGCTGCTGGGTATGTTCTGTGCGCTGGGTCTCGGTACGCTACTCATTACCGAGCTACCGCGACAGCCGGGCCGTGAAGGTTCGCTCATCAGTACCGCGCTCCTCCTGGTCGGAGGCGTAGGAGTGGTTGTGGGCGTCGCGTTCGCTTTGGCCGCACCCTACGTTTCGGCGCAATTTCTCCCACTACGCGCAAGTATATTTGACATCCTTATCTTTGGGTTGGGTGTGAGCCAGACCGCGATCACCCTGGTGCTAGATCAGGCACTGATTGGCCTGCTGCGTGGACACATCCAGATGTGGCGCAACACGCTGTTCGCCGTGAGCAAACTTGGCCTCCTTTTCGCGGTTAGCCTGTGGGTAGCACGTGCAACAGGCATGAGCATTTATGCTACGTGGACCATTGGCGGCATACTTTCGCTCCTGGCACTTGTTCTCTTTGTGCTGTGCAAAAAAAATCTGCGGCGCAAAAGCTATGTGCCACAATGGGGTTTGCTCAGGAAGCTTGGCCTACCCGCGTTGCAGCATCACCTCTTAAACCTTGCCCTGCAAGCACCCTCGATGCTGCTGCCTGTGCTGGTGACGGCTCTGCTTTCAGCCGAGATGAACGCCTGGTTTTATGTATCGTGGATGATTGTAAACGTGGTCTTTCTTGTGCCGAGTGCCTTGACAACCGTTCTTCACGCCATGAACGCCGCGCAGCCCTCCACACTCGCAAAAAAAGCACGTTCAACACTGAGCCTCGCGTTCCTGGCTTCCGCGTTTGCCAACATCGTGCTGCTCGTGGGCACAAAGCAAATACTCGCCTTGTTTGGCGCAAGCTATGCGGCACAGGCGGCGTGGAGTATGCGCTTTCTCGTATTCGCGGCCTTTCCTTTGGTAATCAAGGTACACTACATCTCTATCTGTCGTATTCAAGATCGTGTCACGCAAGCTATGTTGAGCATGATACCTGGTGGGGTGCTTGAACTCGCGGCGGCGGCTGTCGGCGCACGTTTGGGCGGCCTGTCGGGGTTGAGCCTGGGCTGGACGCTCGCGATCTGTTGCGAGTCGTTGTTTATGCTGCCAACGGTCTATAAAGTGCTGACCTCGAAAGCGGCGGATCAGTATCTACCAGAGCAAACCTATCTCGAAGCCGCGGCTATGTGGCGACTTGAGACACTCACTATGCCTTCTATGCCAGCCATTGTGCAGACGAAGACGGGCATCCAGATAGCGCGTTTGGCGGATGTCACAACGCAAATGCGTATCAGGAAAATATCGAAAGCAGAGATTGCCCAACACAAACTTGTACCGGCAAGCCAGCCACTACGACGAATAGACAGGCCAGTGCGGAACACCAACGGTCTCGGTCTCAAGCCACCACAGTTGCGACGCTATGTGCCTGATCACACGGAGCAGATGCCAGCGTATGTACCAGAGACGCCTGTGCCACAAGCGGTATTTGAGCAGGACACGCGCCCAATTGTGGAGATTGAAAAATGATGATGGAAACGAAAGTACAGCGCGAACTACGTGTTCTAATGGTCACACCCCGCTATTTCCCCTACATGGGCGGCATCGAGACGCACGTTCATGAGGTAGGGCGTCGCCTCGCAACACGTGGGGTACGCGTAACGTTGCTGACAACGATGCCCCACGCGCCACAATTGTCTCACGCGTCGTTGCCCAGAGAGGAAGAGCGCGATGGGATGCATGTTATCCGCGTTCCGGCATGGCCCCCAGAACGCGACTATTATATCGCCCCTGAGATTTTTTCTGTGGTAAAGCGGGGCGAGTGGGATATCGTGCATTGTCAGGGTTGCCATACCCTCGTACCGCCACTGACGATGCTGGCCGCCAAAAGCGCAGCGTTGCCCTATGTTGTCACCTTTCACACGGGTGGACACTCCTCCAGTTGGCGTACCCGCATCCGTGACACACAATGGCATGTGCTGCGCTCACTATTCGCGGGAGCCGCCGAGCTGATTGGTGTCTCACACTTCGAGGCCGACTATTTCCAGCGTACATTGCACCTTCCCGCCTCGCGTTTCACCGTGATTGCGAACGGTGTCACGCCGCCATCTACCCGTTTTTTGACCGCGCCGATACATCCATTGATTATCTCAATTGGCCGTTTAGAGCAATACAAAGGGCATCACCATCTCATTACCGCCCTGCCGCTTATCCGTGAGCAACGTCCAGACATGAAACTACTTATTCTGGGGAGCGGCCCATATGAAGCGGCCCTGCGCGCACTCGCGCACCGCGTCGGCGTGGCGGAACATGTAACGATTCGTTCGATTCCCGCAGGCGAACGTGACACAATGGCGGCGACGCTTGCACAGGCCGCGCTCGTCACCCTCTTTAGCGCATACGAAGCA
>Ga0123338_10003174_pt1 | contig 14971 bp, 16 predicted proteins | sample grotaG_FD_89793 | JGI IMG/M metagenome (GOLD analysis project Ga0123338, IMG submission 89793) | Glacier valley bacterial and archeal communities from Borup Fiord, Nunavut, Canada, to study Microbial Dark Matter (Phase II) -... | ecosystem: Environmental > Aquatic > Freshwater > Ice > Glacier ...
CGCCGGCGCCGAGGCCCTCGCGGTCGCAATCGGCGCCGAGACAGCCGCCCGGCCCGCCGCCGTCGCGAAGGCGCGCGCCTTCCGTTGCGATGTCTCTCGCCGTGCCGACGTCGAGGCGGCGCTGCAAGCCACGCTCGACGCCTTCGGTCGCGTCGACGTCCTGATCAACAACGCCGGCATCTTTCGGGCCGCCGCCTTTCTCGATATCGCCGAAGACGACTGGGACGCGGTGCTCGGCGTCAACCTCAAGGGCGCCTTCCTCGTCGGCCAGGCGGTGGCGCGGGCGATGGCGGCGACCGGCGGCGGCGCCATCGTCAACATGAGCTCCGTCAACGGCACCACCGCCATCCCGAACATCGCCAGCTACAACGCCAGCAAGGGCGGCATCAACCAGCTCACGCGGGCGATGGCGCTCGCGCTCGCCGACCTCGGCGTGCGCGTCAACGCCGTCGCGCCGGGAACGATCGCCACCGAGCTGGCGCGGCGGGCGGTGCTCGGCAGCGCCGAGGCGGAAGCCCGGATCATGAGCCGAACGCCGCTGCGCCGCCTCGGCGAACCGGCCGAAATCGCAGCGGTGTGCGCCTTCCTCGCGAGCAGCGCGGCGAGCTACATGACCGGCGAGATCGTCGTTGTCGACGGCGGCCGGCTGGCCCTCAACTACACGATGCCGCCGCGGCCCTGATCACGCCGGCGCCGCGACCGCACGGGCCGGCAGCATGGCAGGCCCGCGAAACCGAGCTGCGACAAAAGGTGCGCCACGACGGCGTCGCCAGCCGCGAGCAGGTCGCCGGCAAGACCGGCCTTCAGCTCTTCCAGGCCATGCTCGCCGGCGAATGGCCTGGCGCGCCGATCGGCAAGCTGCTCGACTTCATCCTCGTCGAGGCCGAATTCGGCCGCGTCGTCTTCCAGGGCCGGCCCGGCTCGATCACTACAGCCCGATGGGCTCGGTGCACGGCGGCTGGTTCGCCACGCTGCTCGACTCCGCCCTCGGCTGCGCGGTCGCATCGGCTCTGCCGGCCGGAAAGAGCTACACCACGGCCGAGCTGAAGATCAACATCGTGCGCCCGCTCACCGACAAGGTGTCCGCTGGTCCGCGCCGACGCTCACGTGGTCCACGTCGGCGGCCGATGGCGACCTCGGAAGGCCGCCTGACCGGCGCCGACGGCAAGCTGTACGCTCACGGCTCGACCACTTGCTTCATCTTTGAACCATGACCCCCATGCTCACTTCGTTCTCTGCCCCCCGAGGGGGCGCCACTGCACTTGGGGCGGCCCGCCGCGCAGCGCCATGAGATTTCTTCACACCATGCTCCGCGTCGGCGACCTGCAACGCTCGATCGATTTCTACACCGGCGTGATGGGCATGACCTTGCTGCGCCGAAGCGAGAACACGGCCAACAACTACTCGCTCGCCTTTCTCGGCTACGCCGCGAACCCCGAGCAGGCCGAGCTCGAGCTGACCTACAACCACGGCGTCGGGGGCTACGACATGGGCACCGCTTACGGCCACATCGCCCTCGCCGTGCCCGACGCCAGGGCCGCCTGCGACAAGATCCGCGCCGCCGGCGGCAACGTCACGCGCGACGCTGGCCCCGTGAAGGGCGGCACGACGGTGATCGCCTTCGTGACAGATCCCGACGGCTACAAGATCGAGCTGATCGAACGCGCTGGTTGACGACCGGCGCGGCGCTCGTCTACAGCAGCGTGGCCGCTCGCGCCAACGCCGTGATCCGCGGCCAGTCCTGCGCGCTCAGCGCGTCGGCCGGCGTCAGCCACGACCCGCCGACCACGGCCACGTTGGGCAACGCGAGGTAGTCCGGCGCCGACGCAGCCGTGATGCCACCGGTCGGGCAAAACGTCATGTCGGCGAACGGACTGGCCCAGGCCTTGAGCAGCGCCAGGCCACCCGCCGCGGTGGCGGGGAAGAACTTGAGGAAGTCGAAGCCGAGCTCGGCGGCGCGCATCACTTCGCTCGCCGTCGCTGCGCCGGGCAGAAGCGGCAGGCCGGCGTCGCGGCAAGCCACGGCGATTCGCTCGGTGCAGCCGGGGCTGACGGCGAATCGAGCGCCGGCGTCGAGTGCAGCGCGAGCGTCGCCGGCCGTACGCACGGTGCCGGCGCCGACCACGGCGTCGGGCACGTCCCGCGCGATCGCTCGGATCGCGGCCAGCGCCACCGGCGTGCGCAAGGTCACCTCGAGCACGCGAACGCCGCCTTCGACGAGCGCGCGCGCCATCGGCACCGCGTGCTCGATGCGTTCGATCACGATCACCGGGATGACCCGCCCGAACGCGAGCAGAAATTTCGTGCCGGCAGCGCCGCTCTCGTTCACAGCCATGTGCAGGCTCCCTGTTCCGCCGAGCCGACGTTCCTGCGCATGCCGGCGAACAGCTCGCGGCCGAGGTCGTGGCCGTTGGCGGCGGCGTGCTCGGCCGACAGCACCGCCGGTTCGCGACGCTGCCATTCGTCGGCGGCGACCAACGCGTTCAGCGTGCCGGCGACGGCGTCGAGGCGAACGACATCGCCGCTGCGAACCTTGCCGAGCGGTCCACCGGCGAGCGCCTCGGGGCTCACGTGGATGGCGGCCGGCACCTGACCCGATGCGCCGCTCATGCGACCGTCGGTGACGAGGGCGACGCGAAAGCCCTTCTTCTGCAACGCACCGAGCGGCGGCGTCAGCTTGTGGAGCTCGGGCATGCCGTTGGCATGCGGGCCCTGGAAGCGGATCACGGCGACGAAATCGCGCTCGAGTTTCCTGGCCGCGAAGGCGGCCAGCAACGCTTCCTGCGAGTCGAAGACGACGGCCGGCGCCTCGATCACCCAGCGGTCCGCCGGCACGGACGAGACCTTGACGACGGCGCGACCGAGGTTGCCTTCGAGCAGCTTCAGTCCGCCCTCTTCGCTGAACGGCGCGCCCGCCGGACGCAGCACGCTGTCGTCGCCGCTGGCCGGCGGCAGCGACCGCCACGCCACCGTGGCGCCGTCGCCGCGCTCCGGCACGCGTGTGTAGTCGGCCATGCCGCCCGGGGACATGGCGGCTGCGTCGGCGTGCATGCCGCCGCTTTCGAGCAGCTCGCGGATGACATAGCCCGGGCCGCCGGCGGCCTGGAACTGGTTGACGTCGGCAGCACCGTTCGGATAGACGCGAGCGAGCAGCGGCGTGACCCGCGACAGCTCGGAGAAGTCGCTCCAGTCGATCGTGATGCCGGCCGAGCGCGCCACCGCGACCCAGTGGATCAGGTGGTTGGTCGAGCCGCCGGTGGCGAGCAGCGCCACCATCGCGTTGACGATGGCGCGCTCGTCGACGATGCGGCCGATCGGCGCCACCCGCGCTGCGCCGGCGCCTGCCGCCGCCTGCCAGCCGGCGTTGGCGAGGACCAGCCGCACGGCTTCGCGCGTCAATGCCTCGCGCAGCTCGGCGTGCGGATGCACGAACGCCGCGCCGGGCACATGCAGCCCCATCGCCTCGAGCAGCATCTGGTTGCTGTTGGCGGTGCCGTAGAAGGTGCAGGTGCCGGGGCTGTGGTACGACGCCGACTCCGCCGCCATCAGTTCGGCACGGCCGACCTTGCCGAGCGCGAACTGCTCGCGCACCCGGGTCTTTTCGTTGTTCGGCAGGCCGCTCGCCATTGGCCCGCCGGGCACGAACACGCACGGCAGGTGGCCGAAATGGAGCGCGCCGATCAGCAGGCCCGGCACGATCTTGTCGCAGATGCCCAGCAGCAGGGCAGCGTCGAACATGTCGTGCGAAAGCGCGATCGCCGTGCCCATGGCGATGGTGTCGCGCGAGAACAGGCTCATCTCCATGCCGGGTCGGCCCTGGGTGACGCCGTCGCACATCGCCGGCACGCCGCCCGCCACCTGGGCGGTGGCGCCGAGGGCATGAGCGGCGCTGCGGATCACGGCCGGGAAGCCTTCGTAAGGCTGGTGCGCCGACAGCATGTCGTTATAGGCAGTGACGACGCCGATGTTCGGCGCCCGCTCGGCAACGATGCGCAACTTGTCGGCGGCCGGCATCGCGGCGACGGCATGGGCGACGTTGGCGCAACCGAGCCGGTCGGGGCCGCGCGGCCGGGCCAGCATGGCGTCGATGCGGGCCAGGTAGGCGCGCCGACCGGCGGCGCTGCGCTCGCGGATTCTTTCGGTGACGTCGACGACCGCCTGCTTCATCCCGAGCGCTCGTGCCAGGGGTTGCCAGCTGTTCTCAGTGCAGGGACATCACGACGATTTCGCCATCCGAATGATGCAGCGTGCCCGGGGGCATCTCGATGATCTCGACCTGCATCGCCTCGGGCTTGATGCCGTTCGATTCGAGGGCATGGCGAACGGCGGCGGTGCGGCTCTTGCAGAGCGCGAGATCGCCCACCTTGTTCGGTCCGTTGGCGTACTTGGCCGACGACCGCACCATCCCGCCGGCCGCGCGGGCGCGGTCCGCAAATTTGGCGATCTGGTCGCTCGCCTCGGCCGGCAGGCGGTCGGAACCGACGGCGAACAGAACTTCGTTCGGCTTGAGAGTCGGCGCGGCTTCGACCTGCGGCGTTGACAGCGGAGGATTCGCGAGGGCCGGCTTCGGTAAAGCCGCGGCGGTGCCGGGCACGGGCGAAACGGTGCGGCGACCGGCAAGCACGATTCCTGCAATGGCGATGACGATGAGAACCACCACCAGGGCGATGATTGCGGTTCGTGATGGGGTGCGCTGCACCGGACTCGCGACCACGGCCTTGTCGATTTGTTCCATGATGGAATTCTAGTTGGCGATGACAGGCACTCACCCCGCCCTCAGCGGCACGCGCGATCCGAAGCGTCTGCTCGATCACACCCTGGCGAGTTGGGCGGGTGGCGGAGATCTCTGGGTGTTCGGCTACGCCTCGCTGATCTGGAGGCCCGAGTTCGAATCGGTCGAGGACCGGCCGGCCACCGTCTACGGCTGGCACCGCGCCCTGGCCATGCGCTCGCGCATCAACCGCGGCACGCCCGAGCGCCCGGGCCTGGTCTTCGCGCTCGTGCCGGGCGGCTCGTGCCGCGGCCGCGCCTACCGGATCGAAGCCTCACGCGTCGCGGCGGAGCTGCCGCGGCTCTGGAACCGGGAGATGCCGACCGGCGTCTACGACCCGAAATGGCTCGCCTGCCGCACGCCGCTCGGCGGCGTGCGCGGCCTTGCCTTCACGCTCAGCCGAAAAAGCCCGGCGCATACGGGCGCCTTGCCCGACGCGCAGATCGTCGAGATCCTGCGCGACGCTCAAGGTCGCTACGGCAGCACCCTCGCCTACCTCGTCGAGACGGCGCAGTGCCTGCGCAGCTGCGGCATCCGCGACCGCGACGTCGAGCGCCTGGTGGCACTCGCCCGCTGCCACGCCCTCACCGCCTGAGGGCACCGGCCTCGTCCGACGGCGCTGTTGCGACAGCGCGCCGGACCTGGTCGAGGTCGGCGGCGGTATCGATGTCGACCAGGATGCCCGGATCGTCGCGCTCGACGCCGTGGGCCGGGTAGCGGGCGATGACGCGGCGGGCACCTTCGTCGCCGCCCAGCGCTGCCAGCTCGGAGTAGAGCTCGGCAGCGAATCCGACCGGATGGCCGCGGCGGCCGTGGTGCTGGGCGAACACGACCGGGTGCTCGTCGAGCGCGCGCGCCACCGCTTGCAGCGTGGCCGGCCTCACGAGCGGCATGTCGCCGGGAAGCACGAGCCAGCCCGCCGCTTCAGGCCGGGCCTGGATGCCGGCGGCGATCGACACGCCCATGCCGAGCGGCCCGGCGCCGGCCGAGCCGACGTCGGCGAGGACGACGACGTCGCGGGCAGCGACGCTGCTTCGGGCGACAGCGGCAAAACGCTCGGTCGTGACGACGATCACGTGCAGGTGGCTGGCGATCGCGTTCGCGAGGGTCGCCGCGAGCACGCTGGCGTCGCCGAGCGGCTGTGCCAGCTTGTGGCCGGCCGACAGGAAGCGCGAGCCCTTGCCGGCTGCGAGAACGACGATGGTGTACTGCAATGCCATGCGCCGAGGATGAGAGACGATGCCGCGAACAGTAAGTGGGAGGTCTACGTAAGGCCTTCCCCTATCGGCCCTCGGGATGGCCAGTGCTTTCTATACTCACCACGATGGAAGACCTGGCCGCCCTGCGCAAGAGCTACGAGCTCGCCGAGCTCGATGAAAGTGCGTCGGCCGCCGAGCCGCTGCGCCAGTTCGAGACATGGCTCGGCCAGGCGCTCGAGGCCCGGCTGCCCGAACCCAACGCGATGACGCTGGCGACGGTCGACGCCGATGGCCGGCCATCGACGCGGATCGTCCTCGTCAAGGGTTTCGACGAGCGCGGCATCGTCTGGTACACGAACTACGAGAGCAGGAAGGGCCGGGAGTTGGCCGTGCAGCCGTTCGCGGCATTGCAGTTCCACTGGGTCGAGCTCGAGCGCGTCGTTCGCATCGAAGGGCGCGTGGAGAAGGTATCCGAGAGCGAGTCCGATGCCTACTTCGCGACCCGGCCGCTCGACTCTCGGATCGGCGCCTGGGCCTCGCCGCAGAGCCGCGTGATCGCGTCGCGGGCGACGCTGGTCGCCAACGCCGCCCGCTACGGCGCCCAGTTCATGCTCAAGCCGCCGCGGCCACCCCACTGGGGCGGCTATCGCCTGCAGCCCGACGCCTGGGAGTTTTGGCAGGGCCGGAAGTCGCGCCTCCACGACCGCCTGCGCTATCGCCGCGACGGCGCCGGCTGGGTCCGCGAGCGGCTCGCGCCGTAGCCGTCTCGGGCCGCGTCAAAAGCTCTTGGTGAAGCCGGCGTAGATCGTCCGGCGCGGCCCGAACTGCGGCGCGCCGACGCCGATGCCGGAGCCGTCGCGCAGCTCGAAACTGCGGTCGAAGACATTGAGCACGGCGACCCGCGTACCGAGCTTGCCGAACCCCGGGCCGAGGTCGAAGGTGTGCGCTGCCGACAGGTTGACCTGCGTGTAGCCTAGCAGGTGCTCGCTGTTGGCGAAGCCGCTGCGCAGGCCGCTGCCGTAAAGCGCGTCGACGCCGGCGGTCGTGCTGTCAGTGAAGCGGTACGACACGCCTCCCGACACGCTCAGGCGCTGCTCGTGATCGAGGTGAACGTAGCCGGCGTTGATGACGTCAAGCACGGCCGGGTCGAAGTTGAACTGGCCGGTCTCGACAGTCTTGCCGCGTGCCCTCGAGAGGCCGACGTTGAGGTAGCTCGACAGGCGCTTGCCGCGGTAGCTGGCCGACAGGTCGAGGCCGGAGATGCGGCCCTGCGCGTAGTTGAACGCGGAGAAGATCAGCGCGTTGCCAAACTGGCCGTCGTCCTGCAGGTGGCGCACCCGCCGCACATAGCCGTCGATGCCGAGCGTGATCTCGCGCGTGGCCTGCCAGGCGAGGCCCGCGTCGTAGTAGTTCGAGCGCTCCGAGCGCACCGACGTGTTGGCGTCCGAAGGCAATGCGTTGGTCGTGCCGAGGAACCTGGCGATCGACGTGGTGTCGATCTTTTCCGTCGGCGGCGGCGTGAAATAGCGGGCGAAGCCGATGTGGGCGCGCAAGTCGGGGGTGACGTCGTAGACAGCGCCGATGCGCGGGCTCCACTGGCTCTCGTCGACGACGGTGTTCACCTTGTCGTAGCGCAGGCCGTAGTTGATGGTGAGCGCCTTCGTCGGCCGCCACTCGTCCTGCACGTAGACGCCCCAGAGGCGCCCCTTGATGCGCGAATCGTCGTCGATGCGGATCGGCACGTCGCTGGTCTGCATGCCGTCGGCGTCGGCCGGAAAAACGCTCGCGCTGTCGGTGACGGTGAAGCGCTCGCGCTGCGCGAAGAGGCCGGCGCGCACCGTGTGGTCTGCCGCCAGGCGCCAGCTCAGGTCGCCCTGCAAGCTCGTCGCGAAGTTGCGGCGGAAGATGTCGGCAGCGATGCCGTTGTAGACGAGATCGCCGACCGGATCGGGCCGGTAGCGCACGTCGGTGATGCGGCTCGACAGCGACAGCTGATAGTCGACGCTGGCGCCGGCCGCGCCCTGGTAGGTGAGAACGCCGAAGCGGTTCCTCTCCTGCTGATTCGCATCGAGGCTGCGCGAGTCGACGGCCGGCGCGGATGCGAGCATGAAGACGGGTGTTTGCCCCGGTACGTTCGGAATCTGGAAGCGGTTGTCGCTGCTGCCGAACAGCACGCTGACGCGGCTGTCGGTGTTCAGCAGGTACGAGAGATAGCCGAAGCCCTTTGCCTGGCTCGTGAGATCGTGGATGGCGTTGCTGGCGGCGGTCGGGTTCTCGATGCCGATGTCGTTCTTCAGGTACGAGCCGGTCAGGAAATAGCTGAGCGCGCCCCGGCTACCGCCGAGCTCGATGCTCGGCTCGACGTGACCGCGGCTGCCGAACAGCACGTCGACGACGACGCCGTCGTCGAGCGTGCCGTCCTTGGTGGAGATGTCGACGATCGCCGCCGTGCGGTAGCCGTACTGTGCTGGCAAGGCGCCGGTGAGGACGTTGACGCGGTCGGCAAAGCGCGTCGAGATCTGCTGGCCGAAGCCGCTGATCGCCTCGGGAAGGATGACGCCGTTGATGCGGTACTGCACGTTCGCGTGGTCGCCGCGGACGTGGAACTGACCGTACGAATCCTGGACGATCCCGGGCACGCGCAGCATCACCTGGTTGAGCGGCGTGCTGTCGCCGAGCGGCAGCCGCTCGATGTCCTGCCGGTCGAAACGATAGACCGTGCTGCCGGTCTCCGGCAGCAGGCTGTTGCGTGCGGCATCGAGCCGCTGCCGCACGCCGATCACGTCGACCGGGGCGAGTTGCTGCGCGCTGGCCGGCTGCGACGCGGCACCGGCCGGCGCGGTCGCGGCCTGGGCCACGGTCGCGATGGGTTCGGCGGCCACGGCGGCGAGCGGAGTCAAGAAGGCGATGGCCGAAGCCACCCGTGAACGTCGAAAACGAGCCATGTCACGAATCCTCTGAAAGCGGGAAAGAGTCGCACCCGGCGATGCGCCGGGCGGGTGGTTTCTCTCGGGTCTTCAGACGATCGGCGGGCCGCGGTTGCGAGCGGCCGGCGAGGCCGGATGGGCATCGACGTGAGCCGGTTCGACGGCGGTATGGAAACGCAGGCCTCCGAGCAGCATCGCCGCTGGCGCCTCGGGCCGGACGGCTCCCGACAACTGCGCGAACGCTGCGCACAGGGCGCACGGCTCGCTCTCCGGAGCCGCCTGCTTCTTCGATGTCTGCGTCGCTCTCTGGTCGTGGCCGAGCTCGTGCCGGTACTGTCCCTGTTGCGCCAGCAACAGGAAGACCGGCAGCAGCCAGATCCAGAAGGAGCGCCGAACTCTCACGCGAAAAATCCTCGGGCGATGCGACTCACGGCTCGCCTTGCCAGTAGTCGAGGTCCGCGCCGAGCGCCGAGATCTTGTCGAACACCGGAGGCCCGAGCGGGCCGGCCGTGGCCAGGTATTTGTCGGAGTCGGGGTACTCGACGATCTCCGGCCGCGTCATCGTGCCGATCGACAGGTACTTCAGCGGCGCATCGGAGGTGTTGATGATCTGATGCGGGAAGTCGGGGCCGGCCGGCAGGAAGGCGACGTCGCCCGCCTTCAGCGCCAGCATCTCGCCCGCGACACGCAGCGTGCCGCTGCCTTCGAGGATCACGAAGGCTTCCTCCTGCGCGTGGTGGAGGTGATAGGGACAGCCGCGCATGCCGGGCGCGACGATGTCGATGCTCATGCCGAGGGCGTGCGCTGCGGTGCCGCGGCCGAGCCGTGCGCACAGGGTGTCGTAGAGCGGCGGTCGCAGCTCGCGTTCCTTGGGCTGATCCTCGAAGTTGCGGATGAGCAGCTCGCGCAGCTCCGTGGCGCGGTCGCTCATCAGTCGTCCTGTTCCTGAGGGAGGCAGCAAAAGAGATGCACTGGCGGATGATGCCGCGGCCGACGAGCCTGCGCCACAGCCAGCCGTTTCGCGGCTCCGGCACAATCGCGCCGCCGCGCATGGGCAGGGGACCTCGTGAACAGTTTCTTCGGGATGCTCGGAATCGAATCGTGGAAGCCGTTCATCACGGCCCTGCTGCTGCCGCCGGTTCCGTTCCTGCTGCTCACCCTCGTCGGGGCGCGGCTGCTGCTGCCGCGGCGCGGCCTCGGCTGGCTGCTGATCCTGACCAGCGTCGTCCTGCTCTGGCTCTCGGCCTGCAGCGGCGCGGCGCGCGGCGTCTCCATGCTCATGCTGAAGCCACCAGCGGCGATGAGCTTCGACCGCTTCCGCGAGCTTCGCGTCGAGGCGCAGGCCACCAAGGCGCTGGCGATCGTGATTCTCGGTGGTGGTGCCGAGCCGTTCGCGCCCGAATACGGCGTCAGCAGCCTGCAGGACGCGTCGCTCGAACGGCTGCGCTACGGCGTCTGGCTCGCCGGCCAGATCGGCGCGCCGATGGCGTTCAGCGGCGGCGTCGGCTGGGCGGCGAAAAGCGACGCCACACCCGAGGCCCGCGTCGCCGGCCGCATCGCTGCCGAGGAATTCAACCGGCCGATCCGCTGGCTCGAGGACGAGTCGCGCGACACCCGCGAGAACGCAGGCCGCACGATCGCGCTGCTGCGGCCGGCCGGCATCCGCCACATCGTCGTCGTGACCCACGGCTACCACATGGACCGGGCCCTGCGTGCCTTCGCCGAAGCCGCGGGCGGCGACATCCGGATCGAAGCCGCGCCGATGGGCCTGGCCTGGCGCACGTCGCAGCCGGGGCTCGACTGGATGCCGAGCGCGAGCGGCTTCCAGTCGATGCGCGAGGTGCTGCGCGAGCTGGCGGGCAAGCTGGCCGGCGCCTGATCGCGGCCGCCTTCGCAGCCGGATGGCCTGGTACGGCGCCCTCTCGCTCAGCTACCGACGGCAGGACGACCGCACGGTCGTTCACGACCGCCACGACGGGCCGCTGCGCATCCTGCGCAGCCTCTATCCGGAGGGCGGCATCTGCCACAGCGTGCTCGTGCATCCGCCCGGCGGCCTGGTCGGCGGCGACACGCTCGCCATCGACGCCGACCTCGGCGAGGGCTGCCACGCGCTGCTCACGACCCCCGGCGCGACGCGCTTCTACCGCAGCCTCGGCGACACCGCCGTGCAGACGCTCGACGTGCGCCTCGCCGCCGGCAGCCGCTGCGAGTGGCTGCCGCTCGAGTCGCTGGCGTACAGCGGCTGCATCGCCGAGAACCGAATGCGCTTCACGCTCGCTGGCGACGCCGAGATGATCGGCTGGGACATCACCGCACTCGGCCTGCCGGCGTCGGCGCAGCCGTTCGTGTCCGGCTCCTTCGCGCAGCGCATCGAGCTGCCGGGGCGATGGCTCGAGCGCGGCGTCGTTCGCGCCGACGACGGCCGCCTTCTCGATTCGCCGCTCGGCTGGGCAGGCCACCGCGTGCTGGCGACGCTCTGGTTCGGCGCCGGCAGCGCCATCGCCGATCCGCGCCGCGACGCCCTTCTCGACGCCGCGCGCGCCGCCATGGACAGCCACGTGCTCGCGGCAACGGCGGGCGCCACCTCGCCGCAGCCTGCGGTCATCGTCGTGCGGGCGCTGGCCGATCGCGTCGAGCCGGCGATGAAGCTGCTGACGCGAATCCGCGCCCAGTGGCGGCGCATCGCCTGGGATCTCGACGCCTGTCCGCCGCGCGTCTGGCGCACATGAGCCGATGCGGCCGCGCAAACCCGGCCCGTATGATCGCCGCCTCGCCGCTCATGGCACCGCTCTTGCAGCCCTTCCTGCCCGATGGACCTGACGCCGCGCGAAAAAGACAAGCTGCTGATCTTCACCGCTGGCCTGCTGGCCGAGCGCCGACGCGCCCGCGGCGTCAAGCTCAATCACCCGGAAGCGGTGGCCTTCATCAGCGCCGCGATCATGGAAGGCGCTCGCGACGGGCGTACCGTCGCGGCCCTGATGAGCGAGGGCAAGACGCTGCTGTCGCGCGCCGACGTGATGGAAGGCGTGGCCGAGATGATTCCCGACATCCAGGTCGAAGCGACCTTTCCCGACGGCACCAAGCTGGTCACCGTGCACCAGCCGATCTCGTGAACCCCGGCGAAATCCTCGTCGACGACGGCGCCGAGCGCGTGCTCAACGCCGGCCGACCGACGCTGACGGTCGTGGTCGAGAACAGCGGCGACCGGCCGATCCAGGTCGGCTCGCACTATCACTTCGCCGAGACCAACGAAGCGCTTCGATTCGACCGCGGCGCGGCCCGCGGGATGCGCCTCAACATCGCTTCGGGAACCGCCGTGCGCTTCGAGCCCGGCCAGCAGCGCACGGTCGAGCTCGTGGCGCTCGGCGGCGAGCGAGTCGTGTACGGCTTTCGCGGCCTGGTGCAAGGCAGGCTCTGACATGGCCTCGATCACCCGCCGCGCCTATGCCGAGATGTACGGCCCGACTGTCGGCGATCGCGTGCGCCTCGCCGACACCGGCCTCGTCGTCGAGGTCGAGAAGGACTTCACCCTGCAGGCCGGCGGCTACGGCGAGGAGGTGAAGTTCGGCGGCGGCAAGACCATCCGCGACGGCATGGGCCAGAGCCAGCGGCTCGCTGCGGAAGTCGCCGACACCGTCATCACCAACGCGCTCGTGATCGACCACTGGGGCATCGTCAAGGCCGACATCGGCCTCAAGGGCGGCCTCATCGCGAAGATCGGCAAGGCCGGCAATCCCGACGTGCAGCCGGGGGTCGACATCGTGATCGGCCCGGGCACCGAGATCATCGCCGGCGAGGGGATGATCGTCACCGCCGGCGGCATCGATTCGCACATCCACTTCATCTGCCCGCAGCAGATCGAGGAAGCGTTGATGAGCGGCGTCACGACGATGCTCGGCGGCGGCACCGGCCCGGCGACCGGCACCTTCGCGACCACCTGCACGCCCGGCCCTTGGCACATCCACGCGATGCTGAAGGCGGCCGAGAGCTTTCCGATGAACCTCGGCTTCCAGGGCAAGGGCAACGCGTCGCTGCCGGGCGCGCTCGAGGAACAGGTCGAAGCCGGCGCCTACGGCCTCAAGCTGCACGAGGACTGGGGCACGACGCCGGCGGCGATCGACAACTGCCTGTCGGTGGCCGACAGGCACGACGTGCAGGTCACGATCCACACCGACACGCTCAACGAATCGGGCTTCGTCGAAGACACGATCGCCGCCTTCAAGGGCCGCGCCATCGCCACCTTCCACACCGAAGGCGCCGGTGGCGGCCACGCGCCCGACATCATCAAGTGCGCCGGCCTGCCCAACGTGCTGCCTTCGTCGACGAACCCGACGATGCCGTACACCGTCAACACCGTCGACGAGCACCTCGACATGCTGATGGTGTGCCACCACCTCGACCCGGCCATCGCCGAGGACCTCGCCTTTGCCGAGAGCCGAATTCGCCGCGAGACCATCGCCGCCGAAGACGTGCTCCACGACCTCGGCGTGTTCTCGATGATGTCGAGCGACAGCCAGGCGATGGGCCGCGTCGGCGAGGTCGTGATCCGGACCTGGCAGACGGCTCACAAGATGAAAGCGCAGCGCGGCACGCTGCCCGAAGACAGCGAGCGCAACGACAACTTCCGCGTCCGGCGCTACATCGCCAAGTACACGATCAATCCGGCGATCACGCAGGGCATTTCGCACATCGTCGGCTCCGTCGAGGCGGGCAAGCTTGCCGACCTCGTCGTCTGGAAGCCGGCGTTCTTTGGCGTCAAGCCGTTCCTGATCCTCAAGGGCGGCATGATCGCGGCGGCGGCGATGGGCGACCCGAACGCGAGCATCCCGACGCCGCAGCCGGTTCACTTCCGGCCGATGTTCGGTGCCTACGGCGCCGCCATGCACGACACCTGCGTGACCTTCGTCTCGAAGGCGGCGGTCGACGGCGGCGTGCCGGCGCGGCTTGGCCTGCAACGCCGCGTCGAGGCCGTGAAGAACACGCGATCGATCGGCAAGAAGGACATGGTCCACAACGCCGGCACACCGCACATCGAGGTCGACGCCCAGACCTACGAGGTGCGCGCCGACGGCGTGCTGCTCACCTGCGAGCCGGCCACGATCCTGCCGATGGCGCAGCGCTATTTCCTGTTCTGAGCAACGCCGCCCGATCGGCAGGAGAACGCACGTGAAGCCCGGTCTGCCCTCCTGGTTCTCTGCCTTGCTCACGGCCTGCTCGCTGTTGCTGGCTCTCTCCGCGCCTGCCCTGGCACAGAGCACTGTCGCCGCGCCGCGGGCCGGCACGCTCAATTTCGTTCCCTACGAAGTCACCGATTCCAACTACGGCGGCATGCGCGTCTCGACGCTGCTGATCCCCGCCGGCTGGCGCGCGAGTTCGCAGGTGCGCTGGGACTACACCAGTGCCAACTATCCGGTGCACGTCTACGTGCACATCCAGTCGCCCGACGGCAAGATGTGGATCGACATCCTGCCGATGGACGTCGTCTACTGGATGGACCGCGTGTTCCAGCCGATACCCGTCGGTCAGCGATCTTTCGGCGCGGTCTACGCGCCCAACCTGGGCATCGATCAGGCGATGCAGCGGCTGGTCGTGCAGCCCGCCCGCGGCAACCTGCCGGGATTCCAGATCACCTCGAAACGGCCGATCGACCCGGCCCGGCTGGCCGCGGCCTTCAACGTGCCCGATCTGCGCGGCGAGGCGATGACCATGCATGCGCGCTACACGCGCAACGGCAGCCCGGCCGAGGAAGACTTCTTCACCTTCTACCGGGCGCCCGAGACCCTCAGCTACACCGGCCCGCAAGGCACCAGCCACGAATACCACCGTCGCCTCATGCTCTCGCATTCCGCCGGTGCGACCGATGGGCTGCTGCCGTCGGTGTATCCGCTGCTGGGAACCATCATGGGCTCGATCAGGCCAGACGACGCCTATCAACGCCACATCCAGGCCGTGAAGGCGCACATCACGACGCAGTACAACGCGGCGTTGAAGCGCGGCTACGACTCGATCGCCGCCGCCGGCCAGCTGTCGCGCAGCATCAGCGCCAACAACGATGCGCTGCTAGCGTCGATGCA
>Ga0123338_10003175_pt1 | contig 14967 bp, 14 predicted proteins | sample grotaG_FD_89793 | JGI IMG/M metagenome (GOLD analysis project Ga0123338, IMG submission 89793) | Glacier valley bacterial and archeal communities from Borup Fiord, Nunavut, Canada, to study Microbial Dark Matter (Phase II) -... | ecosystem: Environmental > Aquatic > Freshwater > Ice > Glacier ...
TCGATGTGGCGCAGGTGGTAGCGGCTGATGTAGCTGTTGTAGCGGTACTCGCGATCGTCGTCGCCCATGTCCCAGTACTTGCCGGCGACGACGCCGTGGCGCAGGCCGCGCTGCTGCAGCACCGGCAGGTCGAAGCCGCCGCCGTTCCAGCTGACGAGCTGCGGCTTGTGCTGCTCGATGCGGTCAAAGAAGGCCTGGATGATCTCGCCCTCCTGGCTGCGGCCGTCAACTTCACCGTCGACGAACGAGCGCACCTGCAGGCCACGGGCGCTGCGGAATACGCATGAGATGACGAGCACGCGCTGCAGGTGCAGCGGCATGAAGTCGCTCTTGTTGCGCGAGGCGCGGTCGGCGATCTCGGCGGCGTAGACCTCGGCATCGGTCATCGACGCGTCGGCTCCGCGCAGGAGGCGCAGGCCGGCGACGTCGGGGATCGACTCGATGTCGAAGGCGAGGACCGAGGTCATGCGCGGTCCTGGATAGAGGTTCAGCGGTTCGGCAGCAGCCGGGCCGGATCGATCGGCTTGCCCTGGCGGCGGATCTCGAAATGCAGTTGCACGCTGTCGGCATCGGTCGAGCCCATCTCCGCGATCTTTTGGCCTTTGCGCACGGTCTGGTCGTCCTTCACCAACAGGGTCTGGTTGTGAGCGTAGGCGGTGAGGTAGGTCGCGTTGTGCTTGAGGATGACGAGGTTGCCGTAGCCGCGCAGGCCCGAGCCGGCATAGACGACGCGACCGTCGGCTGCGGCGAGCACCGGGTCGCCGGCCTTGCCGCGAAAGACCAGGCCCTTGTTGCGGGCCTCGTCGAACGGCGCCGCGACGGTGCCTCCGGCAGGCCAGCCCCAGGCGATGTCGTCGTCGCCTTCCCTGGGCAGCGGGGCCGGCGCGGGTGCAGGATTCGGCACGACCGGCGCGGCAGCAGCGACGGCCGGGGTCGACGCCGCCGATGTCGATGCTGCCGGTGCAGGCCGCGAATCGAGCGGCCGCGTCTCGACCTTCGAGCTCGCGACCGGCCGCGCCGTCGCGCTCGCCGGATCGACGCCGGGCGGCACGACGCGAAGGACCTGCCCGACCTCGATCAGGTTCGGGTTGTCGAGGTTGTTCCAGCGAACCAGATCCTTCCAGTTCTGGCCGTTGTCGAGGCCGATCCTGATGAGCGTGTCGCCCGGCTTGATCGTGTAGTAGCCGGCCCGCGGTGCGCCCTCCGGCGAAGCCGCCCGCGATGCTTCGCCGGCCGCGCCGCCGACCGCCGGACTGGCGGCTGCGAGCGTGGCCCGGGGTGTGGCGGATCGATCTTCGACGGGCGCCCGGTTGGGCGTCGTGCTGCAGCCAGCGAACAGCGCGGCAGCGAGGAGGACAGCAGCACCCAGCGGGGTGCGCGCGGCCGTGACGGCAGTCAGGGGCATTGAATCGGTCGTTCTTCGAGGTCAGCGGACAAGGCCGGATTTTAGAGGAACGAACTTCACCGCTTCGTGAACGCTGTGGGCAAAACCATGCCCGTTGCGATCGACGACGACGAGGGCCTGGCCGCCACCGGCCTGCTGCACCGGCGACACCAATCGGCCGCCGACGGCGAGCTGATCGAGCCAGGCCTGCGGCAGCTCAGCGCCACCCGCCGCGGCGATGATGCTGTCGTAGGGCGCACCGGGCGGATGGCCGAGCATGCCGTCGCCATGCACAAGGCGAAGCCGGTGCGAGCGCATCGGCGCCAGCAATGCCCGCGCCTTCTCGTGCAGCGGCCCGAGCCGCTCGACCGAGACCACGCGGACCGCCAGCTCGCACAGAAGCGCCGCTTGATAGCCGCAGCCGGTGCCGACCTCGAGGACGGCACCGAGACGCTGGCTGCTGCGCGCATTGCTGCCGTCGAACAGCAGCTCGATCATGCGGGCCACGACCGAGGGCTTCGAGATCGTCTGGCCGTGGCCGATCGGCAGGCTGGTGTCTTCGTAGGCCTGCGTCGCCAGTGCCGCATCGACGAAGTGGTGGCGCGGCACCGTGTTGAAGGCGGCGAGCACGGCCGCGTGGCCGATGCCCCCGGCGCGAAGGCGATCCGTCATGCGGCGGCGCACATCGGCGGAGTCGAGGCCGAGGCCGGCGGGCGGCAGCCGTCGTCCCGAGTCGGCGTGGGCGGCGGCAGCGTGGCGTTGTGGGCGCAGCAGCGAGCGTGGCGACGGCACTGCGCTGCCCATCGTCGCCGGCTTGGCGACACCGGGAAGGCGGTCCAGGATCAGGGGAAACTTGCGCGGCGGTCGTTCGCCGGAGGTCATCGGCGTGCCGTTTCCGTCCAGCGTCGCCACTGCGGCAAGGTGGCGTGGTCGGTGAGGTCGACGTGCAGCGGTGTGATCGAGACCTCGCCGTTCGAGGTGGCGTGGAAGTCGGTGCCGGGACCCGCCTCGCGGGCATCGCCGGCTGGTCCGATCCAGTAAAGCGTGTCGCCGCGCGGACTCTCCTGCCGGATCACCGGCTCGCTGGCGTGGCGGCGGCCGAGACGGGTGGTGCGGCGCGGCAGCGTGTCGGCGTCAGCCCGGTTCGGGATGTTGACGTTGAGCAGGAAATGCGCGGTTTCAGGCGGTTCGCGCAGGACGTGCTCGATGACGCTGCGGGCGACGCGGCCGGCCGCCTCGAGTTCCTTCCAGCCCTTTTCCACCTGCGAGAACGCGATCGCCGGAACGCCGAACAGGAAGCCCTCCATCGCGGCCGCGACGGTGCCGGAGTAGAGCGTGTCGTCGCCCATGTTGGCACCCTGGTTGATGCCCGACACGACCAGATCCGGTCGATGCTCAAGCAGCCCCGACAGTGCCAGATGCACGCAGTCCGACGGCGTGCCGTTGATGTAGCGATAGCCGTTGGTCGCGGTGTAGACGGAGAGGCCGCGATTGAGCGTCAGCGAGTTCGAGGTGCCGCTGGCGTTCTGCTCGGGCGCCACGATGTCGAGGTCGCCGAGACCGCGACAGGCCTCGACGAGCATCGCCAGGCCGGGTGCGAGGTAGCCGTCGTCGTTGGCGATGAGGATGCGCATCGGCGGATTGTAGGAGTCGTCTCCGCGGCGCTGCGGCCTGCGGCGGCCCCTGCGTATCATCGTTCGCACCGGGGGCCGACGGCGCCCGCCACCCACTGACGAGACTCGAACCATGCACGCCTGGCTCTGCGAAAACCCGATCGGTGTCGAAGCGCTCGAATGGAAGGAACTGCCGACGCCGATGCCGAAGGCGGGCGAGGTCCGCATCGCGATCCGCGCCGCCAGCCTCAATTTTCCGGATCTGCTGATCGTGCAGAACAAGTACCAGATGAAGCCGCCGCTGCCGTTCGTGCCCGGCTCGGAATACGCCGGCATCGTCGAAGCCGTGGGCGACGGCGTCACGCACCTGAAGGTCGGCGATGCCGTCGCGGCATTCGGCGGCACCGGCGGCTTCGGCACCCACGCGGTCGTCAACGCCGGCGTCGTGATGCCGCTGCCGGCCGGCTTCGCCTTCGACGACGCAGCCGCGTTCGTGCTCACCTACGGCACCACGCACCATGCGCTCGTCGACCGCGCCGCGATGAAGGCGGGCGAGACGCTGCTGGTGCTCGGTGCAGCCGGAGGCGTCGGCACCGCGGCGATCCAGATCGGCAAGGTGATGGGCGCACGAGTGATTGCGGCGGCGTCGAGCGACGAGAAGTGCGAGCTCTGCCGCTCGATCGGCGCCGACGCCACGATCAACTACACCAGCGCGAACATCCGCGACGAGCTGAAGAAGCTCACCGACGGCAAGGGCCCCGACGTGGTCTACGACCCGGTCGGCGGCGATCTCGCCGAGCCGGTGTTCCGCTCGATCGCCTGGCGCGGCCGCTACCTCGTGGTCGGCTTCGCTCAGGGCGGCATCCCGGCCCTGCCCTTCAACCTCGCGTTGCTCAAAGGCGCCTCGATCGTCGGCGTGTTCTGGGGCGACTTCGCGCGCCGCGAACCGAAGGCGCACGCGAAGGCGCTGGCCGAACTGGCCGGCTGGTACGCGGCCGGTCGCATCAAGCCGGTGATCGATCGACGGATGCCGATGCGCGAGTTGCCAGCGGCCTACGCCCTCATGGGCAGCCGTAAAGTACGCGGCAAGTTGGTGATGACGAACGAGTGATCGGGAGCCAGCGTGCTCAGCGACCCGGCGCCCAAAGTCGCGTCTTGGCGCTCTTTTCGTAGGCCATGCCCTTGGGGTAGCTGATCAGCTCGATATGCATGCCCCAAGGCGTGAGCACGTAAGTAATCGTCTGGCCCGAGGCCGGACCTTCCTTGATGGGAAACGGACCCATGAAGGTCGTCAGACCGTCGGCTCTGGCCTTGCCGACAGCGGCCTCGATGTCCTTGACATAGAAGGCGATGTGATGTCCGCCGTAGTCGCTGTTCTTCGGCTCCTCAGTCCTTTGCTCCGGAGCGCTGTACTGGAACAACTCGATGTTCGAGCCCTGACCACAGCGCATCATCACGATCTGTTTGATGACGGCGCGCGGATCGACGTTGACGAGATCCCGCATGAACGTTCCCTTGTCGTCCATGAACGGGCCGAAGCGGAACGCCTCCTTGCAGCCGACCACGTCCTGGAAGAACGCCACCGCCTGCTCAACGTCGGGCACGGTCACGCCGATGTGATCGATCCCGCGGACGCCGGGGATCGTCCTGTCGCCGCCCCAGGCAGCTGCGCCGTGCAAGGCGAGAACGACGCAGACCGCTGACGAGAGGAATTTTTTCATGATGCTGGTGGGGTGGCTGATGGGGCTCGAACCCACGACAACAGGAATCACAATCCTGGACTCTACCAACTGAGCTACAGCCACCACCGAAGCGCGAATTATAGCGAGCGGTCAGCCGCCAGAGCAGATCGCGGCACGACGCTACCGAGGCGTCGCGACGCCGCTCAGCGTGGCTCGCTGGCGGCGGCCGCTTCGCGCGACGCGGCCAGGGCGGCGCTGTCGATCGTGACCTTGTAGCGCGACTTCAATGCGGCGTAGAAGGCCTGCGCTTCGGCATCGCCCCAGACCTGCGCATACTGGCTGTTCGCCTTGGCCGCATCGGCGACGGCCGGGTCGCGGCCTGCGACCTTCGTGATGCGGGCGACGGCGTAGCCCTGATCGCCGAGGTCGGCGCCGACGAGGGCGGGCAGCGTGGCGACCGGCGCCTTGAGGATGGCGTCGAGCAGTGCGGGCGGCATGTCCCTGGCCTGCGCGCGAGACACGACTTGGGTCGCTTCGGTCAGGGCCGTCGCCGGCGCTGCCCGCATCGACGTCAGCCGCTCGGTGCCGAGCTTCTTCGTCATCGCGACCGCCTGGATGCCGGCGAGGCGGCTGCGCACCTTGTCCGTCACTTCGGCCAACGGCAACTGGTGAGCGGCCGCGAACTGCACGACGCGACCGGCCGCCAGCTGGTTGGAGCCGACGTCGATCGCCTTCGTGTTGCGCTTGTCGCGGGTGATCTCGTTCGCGAACAGCGCCTCGAGGAACCTGGCGTTGGCGAGCGGGCCGGCGGCGCCGGGGGCGGCCGTGCGGGTGACGTGCTGCGCCGTCTTGACATCGAGCTTCCACTTGGCGGCGACTGGCTTCAGGCTGTCGGCCTGCTCGTAGACGGTGTCGCCAAATTCGACCGCCGCATCGGCGAACTTCTTCTGGGCGAGCTGGCCGCGGATCTCGTTGTCGAGCTCGGCGCGCACCGACTCGAAGTTCTTCTTCACACCGCCTCGCGCGCCCGTGACCTGGATGATGTGATACCCGAAATTGCTCTCGACGACACCGCTGATGTCGCCCTGCTTCAGGTCGAACGCCGCGTCGAGTCCTTCGATGGCGCCGCGCGCGAACCAATCGAGGTCGCCGCCCTTTTCCGCCGAGCCTTCGTCCTGCGAGTTCTTGCGGGCGAGGTCGGCGAAGGCGGCCGGGTTTTTCTTCACCTCCGCGAGCAGCGCCTCGGCCCGGGCGCGCGCCTTGTCGCGATCGGCTTTCGGCGCCGACTTGTCGGCCTGGATCAGGATGTGGCTCGCACGCCTCTCTTCGGTCGACGTGTAGCGCTTGTCGTTCTCGGCGTAGTACTTGCGCAGATCGTCGTCGGTCACCACGAGGCCCTTCTTCAGGCCCTCGAGATCGAGCACCACGTATTCGATGCTGGCCTCGTCGGGCGCCTGGAACTGCACCGCATGGGTCGGATCCTTGTAGAACGCATCGATCTCGGCATCGGTCGGCTGCGCCTTGGCGAGGTAGTCCTTGGTGTCGAAGCGTTGAACCTGCACTTCACGCTGCTGGTACATCGCGTCGAGAGCCGCCGATGCAGCGGCGGCAGGCGCCACCACCGAGCCGACCAGACCCTGCAGGACCTGGCGGCTGCCGATGTCCTGGCGCAACCGCTCCGCGAAGCCCGCCGACGACAGGCCGAGCGTGGCCAGGGTGTCACGGTTGACGCTGCCATCGGCATTGCGAAGCTGCGCGAACTCGGGGTCGTTCTTGAACAGGCGCTCGAGGCGGTCGTCGGTCGGCGTGAGATGGAGCTTGTCGGCTGCCACGAGAAGCACGCGCTCGCGAACGAGGGCGTCGAGTGCGAGGCGGCGCATCTCCGGCGTGTCGAAGAGCTTCGGATCGAGCGTCGGCGCCTGCCTGCGGAGGCGGTCGAGGCGATCGCGGATGGCGTTGTCGAGTTCGACCTGCGTGATCGGCTGGCCCGCGACCTTCGCCAGGGCCTGCTGGTCGGAGCCGGTGAAGCGGCTGTAGCCCTGGATGCCGACGAAAGCGAACGCGGGGAACACGAGCAACACGAGCACGAACTGCAGCACGCGGGTGTGGCGGCGAAAGAAATCGAACATGGAAGGTGCAGATGCAGAAAAGGCGAACCCGGGTTCGCCTTTTTGTCGAAGAGGGCCGAATTCTATCCGAGGCGTGCCGCTGCCATGCCTGCAGGTTGGTGGGTGCTGAGGGGTTCGAACCCCCGACCTACGCCTTGTAAGGGCGCCGCTCTACCGACTGAGCTAAGCACCCGTGCCGCAGCAGCGGCGCGGTATCAGTTGAGCGCGTCTTTCAGCGCCTTGCCGGGCCGGAACTTCGGCACCTTGGCGGCCTTGATCTTGATCGCCGCGCCAGTCCGCGGATTGCGGCCGCTGCGTGCGGCGCGCTTGCCGACGCTGAAGGTTCCGAAGCCGACGAGCGAGACCGTGTTGTTCTTCTTCAGGCTTGTCTTGACGCCGCCGATCACGGCCTCCAGCGCGCGCGATGCCGCCGCCTTGGAGATGTCGGCCTGCCTGGCGATGTGCTCGATCAGTTCGCTCTTGTTCACGAATGGTTCCCCCTCAGGAAATCGGTGTCTCGATGGAATTCGGCGTTGCATCGCGCGGTCTGGTCAGGTGCAGGCCGGGGCCAAACCATTACAGCGTTGCGATTCTTCAGTGTCAAGCAGGGTTGGCGATTCTATGGGCCCCGCGCATCAAGAAATTCAGCGGCGAAACCCCGCGTTTGATGCTTGACATCACGACCCCGCGCGCCTATTTGGCTTCGCAGCTCACGCGCGACGCAACGCTTCGACGACGGCGCGGCCAAGATCGGCCGTACTCGCCTTGCCGCCGAGGTCCGGCGTCTTCGCGGCGCCGGAGGCCGGCTCGAGCACCGCCTCGATCGCCGCGATGAGCGCATCGTGAGCATCACGATGGCCGAGAAAGTCGAGCATCATCGCGCCCGACCAGATCTGGCCGATCGGATTGGCGATCCCCTTGCCCGCGATGTCGGGCGCGGAGCCGTGCACGGGCTCGAACAGCGACGGATGTTCGCGTGTCGGATTGATGTTGGCCGAGGGCGCGATGCCGATGGTTCCCGTGCACGCGGGCCCGAGGTCGCTGAGGATGTCGCCGAACAGGTTGCTGGCGACGACGGTGTCGAAGATCTGCGGTCGCTGCACGAAGTGCGCGCACAAGATGTCGATGTGATATCGGTCGACGCGGACGTCGCCGAAGTGTGCCGCCATCGCCTCGACGCGCTCGTCCCAGTACGGCATCGTGATGGCGATGCCGTTCGACTTCGTCGCCGAGGTGAGGTGCTTCTTCGGCCGCGACTGCGCCAGCTCGAAGGCGTACTTCAGGACCCGGTCGATGCCGATGCGCGACATCACCGTCTCCTGCACCACGACCTCGCGCTCGCTGCCTTCGAACATGCGGCCGCCGATGCTCGAGTACTCGCCCTCGGTGTTCTCGCGCACGATCATCATGTCGATGTCGCCGGGCGCCAGGCCGGCCAGCGGCGAGCGAACGCCGGGCATCAGTCGCGCCGGCCGCAGGTTCACGTAGAGATCGAATTCGCGCCGTAACTTGAGCAGCGAGCCCCACAGCGAGACGTGGTCCGGGATCTTGTCGGGCCAGCCGACGGCGCCGAAGAAGATCGCGTCGTGGCCGCCGATCTGCGCCTTCCAGTCGGCCGGCATCATCGTGCCGTGCTTCTCGCAGTAGTTCCACGAAGCGAAGTCGAAATGGTCGAAGGCGAGGCCGATGCCGAAGCGGTCGGCCACGGCCTCGAGGGCGCGCACGCCCTCGGGCATGACCTCGGTGCCGATGCCGTCGCCGGCGATGACGGCGATGCGATGGTTGACTGTCATGAGGGGATCTCGGTGGAAGGACCGGGCCGTGCGGCGGGCCGCACGACGATGGCGACGCCGATGGCGGTGAGGGCCATGCCTGCGAGCATGAGCGGCGTCAGCGATTCGTCGAACATCGCCCACGCCATCAACGCCGTGCACGGCGGCACGAGGTAGAGCAGGCTCGCGACTGTGGTCGCCTCGCCGCGCTGGATGAGAAGGTAGAGCAGCGAGCTGCCGCCGAGCGTGAGCACGCCGACCGACCAGGCCATGGCGGCGACGAGGTTGCCTTGCCAGTCCATCGCCTCCCGCTCGAGCAGCGCCAGCGGCAGGCAGACGACGAACGCGGCGACCATCTGCACGGCGCTCGCGGAGCGCACGTCGCAGCGACCGACGAAGCGCTTCTGGTAGAGCGTGCCGGCGGTGATGCCGAGCAGAGCGACGACGGCCATCGCCAGGCTCGCCGCCGTGATCTCGCCGACGCCGGCCTTCTTCCAGACCACGAGCGTCAGGCCGGCGAGGCCGAGCAGGAGGCCGACCCACTGCCGCGACGTCGCCCGGCTGTTCCCGCTCGCGGCAGAAGTGCGGGCGACCCACACCGCCGTCAGCACCGGCTGCAGGCCGACGAGCAGCGCCACCGTGCCGGCACCGACCCCGGCCTTGATCGCGGACCAGACGCCGCCGAGGTAGCCGGCCTGCATCAGCACGCCGGTGACGGCGAGGTGCAGCCACTGCGCGCGCCCCGATGGCCATGCCGCGCCGGCGAGCGCGATCCATGCCACGAAGCACAACGCCGACAGCGCGAAGCGAACGACGAGAAAGCTGAACGGCGGCGAATGCGGCATCGCCAGTCTTGCGACGACGAAGCCGGTCGACCAGATCAGCACGAAGACCCAGGGCATCGCCACGATGAGCGCCGAGCGCCGACCCGCCGTGAGCACGCCTTCAGCGGACACGCGCGCGAATTTCCGGCAGGGCCTTCTGCAGGTAGTACACCATCGACCAAATCGTCAGCACCGCCGAGATCCAGATCAGCACGGTGCCCCACCACTGCGTATCGATCAGGCCGAACAGCACGCCGTGGTACAGCAGGAAGGGGATCGCAACCATCTGCACCACGGTCTTCAGCTTGCCCAGCATGTGAACGGCGACGCTGCGGGCAGCACCGATCTGCGCCATCCACTCGCGCAGAGCCGAGATCGCGATCTCGCGGCCGATGATCACAAGCGCCACCATCGAGTGCAGGCGACCCAGATGCACAAGCACGAGCAGCGCCGCGGTGACGAGGAACTTGTCGGCGACGGGATCGAGGAAGGCACCGAACGACGACGTCATGTTGAGCCGGCGGGCGAGCCAGCCGTCGGCCCAGTCGGTGAGCGCGAAGACGATGAAGAGCGTAGTGCCGACGACGTTCTGGGTCTCGGCCGGCAGGCTCGTGTAGTAAACGCCGACGACGAGCGGAATGGCGAGGATGCGCGCCCAAGTGAGCAGCGTCGGCAGGTTGAAGAACATCCTGCCATTGTGAAGCGTGAAGCCCGACGGATCAGTCGAGCGTGCGGGGCTTGAACTTGCGGGCATCGTCGAAGAGAAAGGTCTCGACGAACTTCCACGGCCGCGGCAAGTGCGAGACATCACCGAACGGCGCCGCCCGCTCGACGGCAGCGACGGCGATCTTCAGCGTGTCCTTGGCCTCGCGCGGCTCGCGCAGGATCTCGATCCTGCGGATGCTGCCGTCGCGGTTGAGCTCGACCTCGAGCACTGGAATCGCGAGCAGCTGGTCGGGCACCCGGCCCATGTAGGTGATGTCCGGGTTGGCCGCGACGAGGCGCTCGGCGGCCTGCTTTCTCACCTCGGTCCAGCTGCGCTTGGTGGTCGGCGGTGGCAGCGCGACGCGCTTGGTCGCCGCCGGCCCTGGCACTGTTGCCGGTTTCGGAGCGACCGCAGCCGGCGGTGGCGCCGCCGGCGTGGACCGGCCGGCGGCGTCGCCGGGTGCCGACTTGTCACCGGTCGAACAGGCCCCGAGGGCGACGCAGGCCAGCGCCGCGATGGCGGCGAGTCGGCGAGTCGGGATGTCAATGCAATGCACGATAGATTTCCTCCGCGAGCTCGCGCGACACGCCTTCGACGGTGGCGAGATCCTCGATGCTCGCCTGACCGACGCCGCGGGCGCCGCCGAACCGCTGCAGCAGTTTCGCGCGTTTGCGGGGGCCGACGCCGGCAATCTCCTCGAGCTTGCTGGCGCCCGTGCGCACACTGGCACGGCGGGCCCGCATTCCGGTGATCGCGAAGCGATGCGCTTCGTCGCGGATCTGCGCCACCAGCATGAGCGCGGCCGACTCGCGGCCGAGGCCGACCTTGGGCCGACCATCGGCGAACACGAGCTCCTCGAGCCCGACCTTGCGGGCCTCGCCTTTCTCGACGCCGACGATCCGCGACAGCTCGATGCCGAGTTCCTCGAAGACCTCGCGCGCGACGCCCACCTGCCCGCGGCCACCATCGACGAGCACGAGATCGGGAAGCCGCGCGGTGCCCTGTGCCGCCGCCTCGACGAGCTTGGCGTAGCGGCGCACGAGCACCTGGCGCATGGCGGCGTAGTCGTCGCCCGGGGTGATGCCGGCGATGTTGTAGCGGCGGTATTGCGAACTCTGCATCTTGTGCGCTTCGAAGACCACGCAGGATGCCTGCGTCGCCTCGCCGGCGGTGTGGCTGACATCGAAACACTCGATGCGAAAGGTGTTCAGGTCCTCCACCGCGATGTCGAGCGCGTCGACGAGCGCACGCGTGCGCGCCTGCTGCGAGCCTTCCTCCGCGAGCAGTTGGGCCAGCCGGATGCCGGCGCCCTGGATGCACATGTCGAGCCAGGCACGACGCGGCTCGCGCGGCTGATGCTGCACCGCCGCCCGCACCTCGCTGCGCACCGCCAGCGCCTCGACCAGCGCCTTGTCGACGGCGTGGCTGACGACGAGCAGCGGCGGCATGCCGCCCTCGAGGTAGTGCTGGGCAATGAAGGCCTCGAGCACGCGGACCTCGGGGCTGCGGGCGTCGGTTTCGGCATCGGTCTCGGCGTTGCTCTCGGCATCGTCATCCGCCTCGACCTCGATCGCATTCATCGCGTGCTTCGGGAAATACGGCCGGTCGCCGAGATGGCGGCCGCCGCGCACCATGGCGAGGTTCACGCAGGCGCGGCCGCCGTCGACCTTGACCGCGAGGATGTCGGTGTCGACCACACGCATGCCGGTGTTGTCTTCCACCGCTTGCTGATGCAGCACCCGCGACAGTGCGCCGATCTGGTTGCGAATCTCCGCCGCCTGCTCGAACTGCAGGGCTTCGGCACGCGCCATCATCTGCGCCTGCAGCGCGTCCATCAGCTCCTGCTGGTCGCCACGCAAAAAGCGCTCGGCATTCGCCACGTCGCGTTCGTAGTCGGCGGGCGAGACGTAGTCGACGCACGGTCCCGAGCAGCGCTTGATCTGGTAGAGCAGGCACGGTCGCGTCCGGTTGGAGAACACGGTGTCCTCGCAGGTCCGCAGATGGAAGACCTTCTGCAGCAGCTGGATCGATTCCTTCACAGCCCAGGCGCTCGGGAACGGGCCGAAGTAGCGGTGCTTCTGGTCGACGGCACCGCGGTAATAGGCCACGCGCGGGAAGCGGTGCGACTGGATCTTCAGGTACGGGTAGCTCTTGTCGTCGACGAAGCGGATGTTGAAGCGCGGCGCCAGCGCCTTGATGAGGTTGTTCTCGAGCAGCAGTGCTTCGGCTTCCGAGCGCACCACCGTCGTCTCCATGCGGGCGATGCGCGAGACCATGTAGCCGGTCCAGATGCTGTGCTCGCTGCCGGCGTGGCGCTTGGTGAAATAGTTCGAGACCCGCTTCTTCAGGTCGCGCGCCTTGCCGACGTAGAGCACCATGCCGGCGGCATCGAAATAGCGGTAGACGCCGGGCAGGTTCGGTAGCGCGGCGACCTCGGCGAGGAGCCGCTTTCGCAGCTCGGCCACATCGACGGGCCGCGCCGGTTCGGCGGCTGCGCTGTCGCTCGGTGGGTTTGCCTCGTCGCTCATCGCGAACGATTGTGCCGCGCACTTTCGCGGGCCATGGCCGCTTCGATAATCGCCGCATGTTGTGGCATCTCTACTGCCGCGTCGTCGACAACTTCGGCGACGTCGGCGTCGCCTGGCGATTGGCCTCGGACCTCGCGGGTCGGGGCGAACGCGTCCGCCTGTTCATCGACGACGCGTCGGCGCTGGCGTGGATGGCACCGCGCGGTGCGGCCGGCGTCGAGGTGCGGCCATGGCGCGAGGTCGTCGACGGTGCCGACGTCGTCGTCGAACTGTTCGGTGCCGGGCTGCCCGCTGGCGCCGAGGGCAGCGTCCACATCAACCTCGAGCACCTCAGCGCCGAGGCGTACGTCGAGCGTTCGCACGGCTTGCCGTCGCCGCGGCGCACGGCCTCGGGCGGATCGAGTACGACCTGGTTCTTCTATCCCGGCTTCAGCGAACGCACCGGGGGTCTCGTCCGCGAGCCGGGCGTGCTCGACCTCACCGCTGAGCGTGGCCCCGGCGACGCGCGACGCGTCAGCCTCTTCAGCTATCGCAACGACGCCGTCGACGGCCTGCTCGACGCGCTCGCCGCGGCACCGACGCTCCTGCTCGTCAGCCCCGGCCCGGCAGCGACGCAGATCGCCTCACTGCTCGGCCCGACGCTGGCGCGCGGCCTGCTGCAGGCCGAGCTGCTGCCCTACCTCGCCCAGCCCGACTTCGACGCTCTGCTCCGCGCCTGCGACCTCGCCTTCGTGCGCGGCGAGGACTCGCCGATTCGCGCCATCTGGGCCGGCGTGCCCTTCGTCTGGCAGCTCTATCCCCAGGACGACGGTGTCCATGTTGTGAAGCTGGCCGCGTTCCTCGATCGTCTGCTGAGCGGTGCCGGCGCCGGCGTCGGCGCATCGACGGTCGATGGCGCGGTGCGCGACATGTTCCTGCACTGGAACGGCGTTGCGTCCATCGCGGCGCCGTGGCAGGCGTTCGACCCGGCGCTGCTGGCAGCCTGGCGATCGCGCTGCATCGCGTGGCGCCAGGCCCTGGCGCGCCAACCCGACCTGACGACGCAACTGATCGCTTTCGCGAATTCGAAACGCTAGAATTCGGGGCTTTGCCGGGACCCCACGCCATGAAGATCGCCCAGGAATTTCGCGCCGGCAACGTCATCATGCATGGCAAGGACCCGATGGTCGTGCTGAAGACGGAATACAGCCGCGGCGGCCGCAACTCGGCCACTGTGCGCATGAAGCTGAAGAGCCTGCTCAGCAACTCCGGCACCGAGGTCGTGTTCAAGGCCGATGACAAGATCGATCAGGTCATGCTCGACAAGAAGGAGTGCACCTACTCTTACTTCGCCGACCCGATGTATGCCTTCATGGACGCCGAATACAACCAGTTTGAGGTCGAAACGGAGAACATGGGCGACGCGATCCAGTACCTCGAAGACGCGATGCCGGTCGAGGTCGTGTTCTACGACGGCAAGGCGATCTCCGTCGAGCTGCCCACGTCGGTCGTACGCGAGATCGTCGACACTGAGCCGGCCGTCAAGGGCGACACCTCGGGCAAGGTGCTGAAGAACGCCAAGCTCGCGACCGGCATGGAGATCTCGGTGCCGCTCTTCGTGCAGACCGGAGACCGCGTCGAGATCGACACCCGCACCCACGAGTACAGGAAGCGCGTCTAGGTCGAGCGAGCCAGACGAGCGAGCGCATCGGCGGCACATGCGGCCGTTCGACTTTTCGCTCGTCACCGCGCCTTTCCGGATGCAGCCGGGGCTGCGGCGAATTGCCGCCGGCACACCGCAGCTGACACCGTCGCGGCCGGGCAGCCGCCATCTGCGCGAGAAGACCGCCGTGCTGGCGAGCTTCGTCGACGAGGCGCTCGTCGCTGTCGCGGGGTTCGACGCGGCGCCGATCCTGACGGCGATCGCCGAAGAAGCGGCCCGCACCGACGCAGTCGCTTTCCTGCACGACCCAACCTTGGGCGAGTCGGCGTGGCGAGCGCCTTTGATCGGCTGGTCGGTGGGCCCCCACGGCCCGCAAGGAGACGGCGATGCGTCGCTCGGCGCCCTGCTCTCGTCACTGCCGGAGCGACTGCGCCCGACCGCCCTGCTCTGTCTCGCCTTCGAGGACGACTTCGCCGTCATCGAGGGCGCGAACGCGACGATCCCGTGGCTGGCCGTCTGCCTGCCGTCGCGCTGGGCGCCGGAGACGAAGGTCGGTGGCCATTTCGCCACCGTACACGCGCCGGTCGCCGACAACGCCGTGCTGCTGGCGGCCGCGGCGTCGCTGGCGCGGCTCGTCACCGGCGGCGAGCGCTGGGAGCGCTTCGTGTGGACGGTTTCGCCGGAAGTTCGTCTGCATCAGCATCCGAA
>Ga0123338_10003176_pt1 | contig 14965 bp, 13 predicted proteins | sample grotaG_FD_89793 | JGI IMG/M metagenome (GOLD analysis project Ga0123338, IMG submission 89793) | Glacier valley bacterial and archeal communities from Borup Fiord, Nunavut, Canada, to study Microbial Dark Matter (Phase II) -... | ecosystem: Environmental > Aquatic > Freshwater > Ice > Glacier ...
CAGCCCCGCAACGGGCTTTTGGCACGTCGGAGAGCCAGTGTAGCAGCGCACGGCGTGCGCGGGGGGAGAGCGGCAATAGCGGATTGTAGGAGGCGGTTCCACCCGGCGACCGTCGGGCTGCCGGCCAACGGTGCGCGCCACCGGCGGGTCGGTGAGTGCCCGCGACCGCGCGCACGCCGGGCGCTGCTACACTGGCTCTCCGACGTGCCAAAAGCCCGTTGCGGGGCTGCTCAGAATGCCAGGATCTTCTTGACTTGGATCAGACTGAACCGTTGCGGCAGCAGCGTGGTCGCCGCTAAAGGGGGAGCGTTGGCGCGGACCACTGCGACCAATGCGGCAGTTGCCAAGAAAGGTAGCCTGGCGTATGATACCAGCAAAGCGGCGACCCACCACGGGGTGGGTGAGTTGGCGATGGAGCCGGCCGCGCGAGTACGGGTGAACGGCGGAGCCCCCGGCCACCGTGGTCCAGGGCAGCGCGCGCTACCGACCATTAGCCCCCCTTCAGCGAAGGACAACCAGATGCGCGTGGCGCTGTTTATCACCTGCTTCAACGATACACTGTTCCCCAACGTCGGCATCGCCACCACCCGGCTGCTGGAACGGCTGGGCCAGCGCGTGGTCTTCCCCCAGGCGCAAACTTGCTGCGGACAGATGCACTACAACAGCGGCTATCAGCGCGAAGCCCTGCCGCTCGTGCGCCACTTTGTCGAGGTGTTTGGGCGCGCCGAAGCCATCGTCGCGCCGTCGGCCTCGTGCGTCGGCATGGTGCGCGAACTCTACCCGCAAGCGGCCGCCCACAGCGGCGACCCAGCGCTGATCGCCGCCGTGGCCGCCCTCACGCCGCGCGTCTATGAGCTGTCGGAGTTCCTGGTCCAGCGCCTGGGCCGAACCGATGTGGGGGCTTATTACCCGCATCGTGTCACCTATCACCCCACCTGCCACAGCCTGCGCGTGTTGCACGTCGGCGAGGCGCCGTTGCAACTGTTGCGTGCGGTCAAAGGCATTGACTTGGTGGAACTGCCCAACGCCCGCGAATGTTGCGGCTTCGGCGGCACCTTCGCGGTTAAAAACGCCGACACGTCGCTCGCCATGCTCAGTGACAAAATGCGCGCCGTGCTGGACACCGGGGCCGAGATGGTGTGCGCCGCCGATACGTCGTGCCTGATGCAGATCGGCGGGGGGTTGCACCGCCAGCGCGCGGGGGTCGCGCCGGTCCATCTAGCCGAGATCCTGGCCGCCACCGAAAGGAGCGGTGCCTGATGGAAGGCAAACCACTCCCCCTGTTCCCGCAAGCCGCGCGAGTCGCCCTTGCCAACACCCAACTGCGCCGCAATATGGGCAAAGCCACGGGCACAATCCGCGACAAACGGGCGGCGGTGGTGGGCGAAATGCCTGATTGGGCGGATCTACGTGCGGCGGGGTCGGCGATCAAAGCGGAGGTCATGGCGCGGCTTGATGAATATTTGCTGCAATTGGAGGCAGCAGTGCAGCAGGCCGGCGGACAGGTCCATTGGGCCGGCGACGCAACGGAGGCCAACCGCATCATCACTGACCTCGTGCGCGCTGCCGGAGCCGACCGCGTGGTGAAGGTCAAATCACTGACCACCGATGAGATCGGCCTCAACGCCGCGCTGGCGACGGCAGGCATCACGGCCATCGAAACCGACTTGGCCGAACTGATCATCCAACTGGCCGGCGAAAAGTCGTCCCACATCCTGGTGCCGGCCATCCACAAAAACCGCAGCGAGATCCGCGACCTGTTTCGCCGCACCATCGCCGGCGGGGAGGATCTGAGCGACGAGCCGCGCGCACTGGCCGCCGTCGCCCGCCGCTACTTGCGCGCCCAGTTCCTCAGCGCGCCCGTCGCGATCAGCGGGGCCAATTTCGCCATCGCCGGAACGGGCACGATTTGCGTGGTCGAAAGCGAAGGCAACGGGCGAATGTGCCTGACCCTGCCGCCGACGCTGATCACGGTGATGGGCATCGAGAAAATCCTGCCGACATTTGCCGATCTGGCCGTGTTTTTGCAACTGCTGCCACGCAGTTCCACCGGTGAACGCATGAACCCCTACACCAGCCTGTGGACCGGGGTCACGCCCGGCGACGGCCCGCAAACCTTCCACCTCGTCTTGCTCGACAATGGGCGCACCAACGTGCTGGCCGACACGGTGGGCCGCCAAACGCTGCATTGCATCCGTTGCAGCGCCTGCCTCAACATTTGCCCGGTCTATGCGCGCACTGGTGGTCACGCCTACGGCTCGGTCTATCCGGGGCCGATTGGCGCGATCCTCACGCCACAACTGCTGGGGGTGGACCAAGCTAAGAGCCTGCCCTATGCCTCGACCCTGTGTGGAGCCTGCTACGAGGTCTGCCCCGTGGCGATCAATATCCCGCAGGTGCTGCTGCATCTGCGCGGCCAAATTGCCGCGCACGCCGGGCCACGCGACCCCGAAGCCGTGGCGATGCGCGGCTTGGCGGCGATCTTTGCCAGCCCGCGCCGCTACCGGCAGGCCCAACGCTGGGCGCGCCGAGGGCAGCGGCTGTTTGTGCGCGGCGGCTGGATCGAGCGCCTGCCGGGTCTGCTGGCCGGTTGGACGATAGCGCGCGACCTAGCCCCCATCCCCCAGCAGAGTTTCCGCGACTGGTGGCGTACCCGCCAGGAGGAGGAAGCGCCATGAGCGCCGCCGGCAAAGGGGCCATGCTGGCCCGCATTCGCGGCGCGCTGGCCGGTGCCGCCCCGCCGCCGCCCGTGCCGCACGCCTACCGCGTGCTAGACACGCGACTCCGCGCCGCCATCCTCGACGAATTGGTGGACCGCCTGCTGGATTACCACGCTCGCGTCACCCGCACCACGGTGGATGCGTTGCCGGCGGACCTCGCGGCGGCCTGCGCCCAGCTAGGCATCCGGCGGCTAGTGGTGCCCAGCGATGTGCCCGCCGCTTGGCTACCCGCCGGGGTCACGCCCCTGCGCGACGATCCGCCCCTGACCGTGGCCGACCTGGACGGCAGCGACGGCGTACTCACCGGCTGTGCCTGGGCCATCGCTCAAACCGGCACGATCATCCTTGACGGCGGCGTGGCACAAGGGCGGCGCGCCCTCTCGCTAGTGCCGGATCGCCATCTGTGCGTCGTCGCTGCCGCGCAGGTCGTCGGCCTAGTGCCGGAAGCCATCGCCGCGCTGGCCGGGCGCACCACGCGCCCGCTCACCCTGATCTCCGGCCCCTCCGCCACCAGCGACATCGAACTCAGCCGCGTCGAAGGCGTGCATGGCCCGCGCCTGCTGCACGTCTTTCTCGTCGGCCCGGCTTGATCCGCCCAGGTCGAACAAACTTGCGATTTAATGGACTTTCTACAAACCCGATCCGGTAGGCACAATTACGCATCCTTATTTGCCAATGGACTTCAGGTAGGGTGGCGTTCCTTGATCACGGTAGCGATTGGTGATACAAAGAAGCAGAGAAAGACTGCAACGCTGTCCACAAGGTCGGTAGGGTGTTTTTCCTGCTCACATGATCGCTGCCGGCCTAGAGCAAGCAGCGGTGTCGGCGGCTGAAAGGAAAGCATGAGAATCTCGAAAACTGCGCTGTGGTTGTCCGTGATCGATGCCTTCCTAGTGCTTACCGCGAGTGCATCCGGCATCTTGCTCAAGACGACCTACGCCCGAGAAACGTCCGCTTGGGCAATCCAGGGCATTGGTCAGGACATCGTCAATCTTGGCGCAGTTGTTGTGCTGGCTATTGCGACCTATTTTGCCAACAAAGGATCCGTCAAGGCGTTCTTAGTATGGAGCGGGGCGCTGCTGTATCTGCTGTATGCGTACATCATCTACGCCTTTGATGTCCACTTTAACAGCCTATTTCTGGTGTATGTGGCGGTTGTGGGCTTGTCTTTTTATGCGCTGGTGGGCAGTGTCATACACCTACAGTCGGATAGGCTCCAGGTCTATTTTTCGACCACTACCTCAGCAAGATTAGTGAGTGTGTTCTTGCTGGTCCTCGGTAGCCTGTTTTACTTGCTATGGCTACGCGAGGACATCCCGGCCCTGGTGACCGGAGAGATTCCGCCAAGTGTCACCGAAGCCAATTTGCCGACCAATCCGGTGCATATCTTAGATTTAGGTCTCTACCTCCCCGCCATGCTCCTCACAGCGGTGTTGCTATGGCGACGAAAGCTCGTAGGCTATCTTCTTGCGGGTCCATTGCTGGTGTTTAGCATCCTCATGGGCAGCGCGATCCTCGCCATCTTTCTGGTCACTGGCAGTCAAGGAGTGCCAACGAGTGTGGGCATTGAGGCATTTTTCGTGATCATTATCGTGGTGAGCCTTGTTCTGAGCGTGCGCTATATTCGAGAGGTGCAATAACGATGGCGGGAGAGAAACGCAGCCACCAGAGCCGTGCCACGTTGGCGATTACGGCGATCAAGGCTTGCCACACCCTGATCTTCCTAGGTTTAGCGTCATGCGTGCTGTACATTTTCTACTCAGGCATCACGGGCCGCATTTCGCGGCTGACCAAGGTATCGTTTGTGGTCGTCTTCTGCGGGATCGTGATCTTCGTTGGCAATGGTGCCCGCTGCCCACTGACCGTGCTGGCCGAAAATCTCGGCTCCGCGCACGGGGCGGTGGGCGATATTTTCCTGCCCGCTTGGTTTGCCAAGCGCATCCCGCTTATCAGCACCACCATGCTCGCGATCAGCGGTGCCATGCTGATTGTCCATCGCCTAGTTGACGCGCGACGAGCGCAGCATGAGGCGCAGCCGGCCACAGAGTAGGGCGGTCGAACAACCGCGCCCTATCACCCGACACACCCAGTTACTCCCCTGCGTCACAAAAACGTCTCAGCCCCAATCGCCTATTGACAAGCGATCCGAGCCGTGCTAAGATATGACAACGGTAACATGATAACGATAACATAGCAGGAGCGCGCGATGGCAACCACACTGCGCGAAGTCGGGGCACGGGCCGGCGTATCGGCCATCACCGTTTCGCGGGCGCTCAACAACACCGGCTATGTCAGCCTGGAAACGCGCGAACGGATCACGGCGGCCATCAGCGAACTCAATTATGTCCCGAACGCGCTTGCTAGTTCCCTGCGCTCCAACAAAACGCAACTCCTGGCCTTACTGCTGACCGATATCACCAACCAGTTCTGGACCACCGTTGCGCGCGGGGTGGAAGACGCGGCCATGGCTGCCGGCTATGGGGTGATCCTCTGTAACACCGATGAGAAGCAAGCCAAAGAAGCGCAGTATCTCGACTTATTACTCCGTCGCCGCATTGACGGGCTGCTTGTGGCTCCGACGGTGGACAGTACGGGGGTGCTGCAAAATCTACAGCGGCGGGCCGTGCCGTTTGTCCTCATTGACCGGGCGGTGCGCGATGTCGCAGCGGATACGGTGCGCGGCGACACCGAACAGGGCGCGTATGAGATGACCACCCATCTGCTCACGACCGGCTTTCGCCGCATCGCCATGATCAGCGGGCCGCGTACCGTGTCCACCGCCGAAGAACGGGTTGCCGGCTATCTGCGCGCGTTGGCTGATGCCGCGGTCACGCCCGACCCGCAGTGGATTTACTATGGCCGCTACACCGAAAGTTGGGGCTACGAAGCCGCCCAACGGCTGATGGCGCAACAACCGCGCCCCGATGCGCTGGTGGCGGCCAATAACTTTATCGCCATGGGCGTGCTGGAAGGCTTGCAGAACCTGGGCTTACACGTACCCGACGATGTGGCCCTGGTCTGCTTTGACGAAACGACGCAATTCAAAACCGCCCGCTTCCTGACAACGGTCGTCCAACCCGCCCGTGAAATGGGCCGCCTCGCGCTGAATCTGTTGCTGGCCCGCCTCGCCGAGCCGCAGCGCCCGGTCCAGGAAATCCTCTTACCGACCGAACTGATCATCCGCACGTCATGCGGCTGTCAACCCCAGGGCGGTGGGCCAGCCTAGCGGTCGGCCTGCAAGGATCGCTCCGCCCTCCTACGGCGCGGGGGAATCGCATACGTTAAACCCCGGCAGTGTTGCTGGGTGGGAGGTCACTGTGGACAAGCGCAAGGTCGGAGTCTTGACGTTTTCGGATGGGCGGGATTTCGCCCACAAACTCCAGCACGACATGAATCAGCAGTTCCAGGATCGCCTAGTGGCCGCGCTGGCCGCGACCGGCGAGATCGAGCCGGTGCCTTGCGAGCTGGTCTGGACGACCGACTTGGCCCGCAGCGAGGGCCGCAAACTGCGCGATGCCGATGTCGAGTGTACCATCCTCAACTACGCCATCTGGGCCTTCCCCCATTTCACGGCTATCGCCACCGAGTTCGCGCCCGGCCCCTTCCTGCTATTCTCCAATATCAACCCGCAGTATCCGGGCCTAGTTGCCATGCTGGCCGCCGCTGGGTCGCTGGACCAGATCGGCGTGTTCCATGCCCGCGTGTCGGGCGATATTGACGACGCGCCGACTTTGGAACGGGTGCTGCAATTCGTGCGCGCCGCCTGCGCCGTCAGCCGCCTGAAGGGTGAGACTTACGGCGTGTTCGGTGGCCGGTCAATGGGGATGTACACTGCGGCGGCGGATTTGGCGCAGTGGCGGCGACTGTTCGGCGTGGACATTGAGCATATTGACCAGGGCGAGATCGTGCGCCTGAGCGCGGAGGTGCCGCAAGCCCAAGTCACCCAGGCCCGCCTGTGGCTAGAAACCCATGCCGGTGCGGTCGAATACGACGGCGCTGCGCTGACCCCAGAGAAACTGGAACTACAGATCCGCTCCTATTATGCGGTACGGCAGTTGATCAAAGACTGGAACCTCCATTTCGTGGGCATCAAAGGGCAGCCGGAACTGACCAACCACTTTGCCACGATGGATCTGACCGAAGCCTTCCTCAACGATCCCTACGACTGGGACGGCCCCCACGAGCCAATTGTGTGCGCTACCGAAGCCGACAGCGACGCGGCGCTGACGATGGAAATCTTCAAGCATCTGGCGCGCACGCCGGTGCTGTTCGCCGATGTGCGGCACTACGATGCCGAATACGACTTCTGGGATCTGGTGAACAGCGGCCAACACGCCACCTATTTCGCCGGTAAATCGTTCGACCCAGCGGTGAATATGCCGCACGTTAAGCTGCGCCCGGAGACCTTCTACTTCCCCGCCGGCGGGGCCAGCGTCTTTCATATCGCCCAGCCCGGCCCCGTCACGCTGGCCCGTTTGGCCCGCAAAGACGGCCAGTACTGGATGGCGATCCTGCCCGCCGAGTTCTTAGCACTGCCGCCCGCCGTAGCGGCCCGCAAAGCCGCCGCCACCACGGATGTCTGGCCGCACGCTTTCGCGCGGCTGCAAGTGCCGCCCGCCACCTTTATTGACACCTATGCCAGCAACCACATCCACGGGGTCTACGGCAATTATGTCGAAGACCTGATCTGGGTCTGCAAAATCCTGGGCATCGCCTACCGCGTGTATGCCTAGCGCATTCGCGCCACGCACTGAGCCAAATACGCCGGAAAGGAGGAGTGACCGTGCAAGCACAAGGACGGGCTACCGCGATCCCTGCAACCCATTCGCCCCGCGCCCACCCCACCGGCGGCGCTGACCGCTACGTGATCGGGCTGGATTTCGGCACCGAGTCGGGCCGCGCCGTGCTGGTGCGGTTGCGCGACGGAGCGCCGTTGGCCGCCGCCGTCTACCCCTATCCTGACGGCGTGATTGATACGCAACTGCCGGGCGGCGAGGCCAAGCTGCCACCCGATTGGGCCTTACAGAACCCGCACGATTGGCTGGCGGCAATCACGGTCACGGTGCCGCAGGTGCTGCGTGAAGCGGGGGTGGACCCGGCCCATGTGATCGGCATCGGCTGCGCGTTCACCGCCTGCACCGTGCTGCCTACCACCAGCGACGGCACGCCGCTCTGCTTGCTGGATCGTTATGTCAACCAGCCGCACGCCTGGCCCAAGCTGTGGAAGCACCACGCCGCCCAGCCGCAGGCCGACCGGCTGAACGCCGTGGCCCACGCGCGGGGCGAAGCGTTTATTGCGCGCTATGGCGGCAAAGTGTCGGCGGAGTGGCTGATCCCGAAAGCTTGGCAGATTTTGCAGGAAGCCCCGGCGCTGTACGCCGCTGCTGCCCGCATCATCGAAGGCGGCGACTGGCTGGTCTGGCAGTTGTGTGGCAACGAGACCCGCAACGCCTGTGCCGCCGGCTACAAAGCCTGCTGGAACCGCGCCGAGGGCTACCCCAACGCCGCGTTCTTGGCCGCGCTGCACCCCGATCTGGCCGATTTAGCGAGTAAGCTGGGGCCGGGGGTCACGCCGCCGGGCACCCGCGCGGGCGGGCTAACCGCGCAGTGGGCCGCGCAGTTGGGCTTGCGCCCCGGCACAGCAGTGGGCACCGCGATCATTGACGCGCACGCGGGCACGCCCGGCTCCGGCGTGGTCGAACCGGGCGTGATGGCGCTCGTCATGGGCACCTCCACTTGCCATATGCTGATGGCGGCCACCGAAGTGCCGGTGACGGGCATCAGTGGCGTAGTCGCTGACGGCATCGTGCCGGGCCTGTTCGGCTACGAGGCGGGTCAGGCGGCGGTCGGCGATATGTTCGCTTGGTTTGTGGACAACAGCGTACCCGCCGCTTATGCCGAAGCCGCCGCAGCCGCCGGGGTCAGCCTGCATACGCTGCTGACCACGCGCGCTGCCGCCGCCGCGCCCGGCGCAAGCGGCCTGTTGGCGCTTGATTGGTGGAACGGCTGTCGCACCCCGTTGGTGGATGCGGACCTGAGCGGCGTGCTGCTGGGCTACACGCTCCGCACGCGACCGGAAGAAATCTATCGGGCGCTGATCGAGGCCACGGCCTATGGCACCCGCCTGATTATCGAGACTTTCGAGACGGGCGGCGTACCCGTCACGCGGCTCGTGGCGGGCGGCGGCCTCACCGCGAACCCGTTGCTGTTGCAGATTTATGCTGATGTGACCGGCCGCGAAATCGCCGTGGCTGGCGCGGGAGCCGCGTCGGCGTTGGGCGCGGCGATGCTGGGCGCGACTGCCGCCGGAGCCGCCGCCGGAGGCTACGCGACGCTGGCTGCGGCTGCCGGGCAGATGGTGCCGCCGCCGTTGGCCGTCTATCACCCCCAGCCCGCCGCCCAGACGCGCTACGATGCCCTGTACGCGGTCTATCGGCAACTGGTGGGCTTGTTCGGGCAGGATGAGGGATCGGTACTGCGGACCTTGCGCCGCTTACGTACCGCCGCGTAGTGCGCGCCGGCAACCTGCGGTAGGTTGCACTCGGAAGGATGGGACATGGAAACACCTACACCCAACGCTATGCCGGTGCCGACTCTGGCTGCCACCCCGTTGGTGGTGATGGAAGGTATCGAAAAGAGCTTTCCGGGCGTTCACGCCATCAGCCAGGGCAACTTTGACCTGCGCCCCGGCGAAGTCCATGCCCTGCTCGGCGAAAACGGGGCCGGTAAGTCCACCTTGATGAAGATCCTGGCCGGGGTGTACACGGCAGATGCCGGGCGCATCCTCTATAAGGGCCAGCCCGTCACGATCACCAGCCCGCGCGCCGCGCAACAGTTGGGCATCAGCATCATCCACCAGGAATTGAACCTGATGCCCCATCTGAGCCTCGCGCAAAATGTGTTTATCGGGCGCGAACCGCGCAAAAACGGCTTTATCCTCGACGAAAAGGCGATCAACGCCCAGACCCAGGCGCTCTTCGACCGCCTGAACCTGAAGCTGGACCCGCGCACGCGCGTGACCGATCTGACGGTCGCCAGCCAGCAGATGGTCGAGATCACCAAAGCGCTGTCGTTTGATGCCGAGGTGCTGATCATGGACGAGCCAACGGCGGCCCTGACCGAGGCGGAGATCAACGAACTGTTCCGCATCATCGCGCAGCTACGCGCCAAAGGTGTAGGCATCGTTTATATCTCGCACCGCCTGGAAGAGATCAAGCGCATCTGCGACCGCATCACGGTTATGCGCGACGGGCGCTTCATTGACACGGTGCAAACCGCCGGCGTGACGATGGACCGCATCATCAACATGATGGTGGGCCGCACGATCTTTGAGGGCGCGCCCGAACTGCCGGAAGTCCGCAGCCCCGACGTGGTGCTGGAAGCGCGCGGCCTCAACCGGGGCCGTGCGATCCGCGACGTGAGCTTCACGCTCAACCGGGGCGAGATTCTGGGCTTTGCCGGCTTGGTGGGGGCCGGGCGCACCGAGGTGGCCCGTGCGGTGTTTGGGGCCGATCCGCTCGAATCGGGCGAAATCTATGTCCAGGGCAAACGGGTTGAGACCCACAGCCCGCAAGACGGCGTGCGCCACGGCATCGCCTATCTGTCGGAGGATCGCAAGCGCTATGGCTTGGCGCTGGGCATGGATGTCGAGACCAATATCGTGCTGGCCGCGTTCCAAAAGTTTCTTGGCCTGTTGGGCTGGGTAGACAACGCCCGCACCAACAAGACGGCCCAGCAATATACCCAAGCGCTCGCCATCAAAACGCCCAGCACGCGGCAGAAGGTCAAAAACCTGTCGGGCGGCAATCAGCAAAAGGTTATTATCGCCAAATGGCTGGCCGCCGACACCGAGATCCTGATCTTTGATGAGCCGACACGCGGCATTGACGTGGGGGCCAAAAGTGAGATTTACCGCCTGCTCAACAGCTTGGCGCAGCAAGGCAAATCCATTATCATGATCTCCTCCGAGCTACCCGAAGTCCTCCGCATGAGCCATCGCATCATCGTGATGTGCGAGGGGCGCATCACCGGCGAACTGGACAGCCGGGAGGCCACACAGGAAAAGATCATCACCTTCGCCACTGCGCGCGGCGACGTGACGGCCGCGCCTGCTTTCCAGTAAGTCGCCACCCCGCACGCTTAAAGTTTGGAGCCTGCCCTATGGAAACGCAAGTGGTCAAACGCCGATCATTGGTGAACTCGGATGCCATGCAGCGCATCCTAGCCTTTGGCGCGCTCATCGGCCTGTTTATCGTGTTTTCGCTGGCCTCGCCCAACTTTCTGCAGTTCGATAATATTACCGGCATCTTGCTGGCGACCGCCGTCAACGGCGTGCTGGCGCTGGGCGTGACCTTTATCATCATCACCGGCGGCATTGACCTGTCGGTCGGCACGGTGATGACGCTGTCCGCCGTGATGACGGGCATTTGCGTCACCGTCTGGCGCTTGCCGGTGCCGCTCGGCGTGCTGGCCGGCATGGTGACGGGCGTGCTGGCCGGCATCGTCAACGGCATCCTCATCGCGCGCATGAAGATCCCGCCGTTTATCGCCACGTTGGGCGTGTTGTATGTCGCCAAAGGGCTGGCGCTGGTCCTTTCCGGCCTCAAACCCATCTATTTCAACGACACGCCGCTGTTCAACCAAGTGGTCATGGGGTCGCTGGTCGGCGCGCTCATTCCCGGCTTCGATATTCCCAACATGGTGCTGATTTTCTTCGTCGCGGCCATCGTCGCCAGCCTGATCCTGACCAAGACGGTGCTGGGCCGCTATGCCTTCGCGCTGGGCAGCAACGAAGAGGCCACCCGCCTGTCGGGGGTGAATGTGAACGCCTGGAAGATCGGCATCTATGCGCTGGGCGGGCTGTTCAGCGGCCTCGCCGGCGTGCTGATCGCCGCGCGCCTCAACTCGGCGCAGCCGGCGCTGGGCCAGGGCTATGAACTGGATGCCATTGCCGCCGCCGTGATTGGCGGCACCTCGCTCAGTGGTGGCGAGGGCACGATCCTGGGCACGGTGATTGGTGCGTTCATCATCAGCACCCTGACCAACGGCCTGCGGATCATGTCGGTGCCCCAAGAATGGCAGACAGTGATCACCGGGGCTATCGTCATCTTAGCGGTCTACCTCGACATCCTGCGCCGCCGCCAGAGCTGAGGCGCGGGGGTGGGCTCCTGGTTGTTCGTGGCGGGGGCACTGTACTGTAGCAATGGTCCTATTTGCGTAAGGAGGCTGCCTATCGAAAAGAACAGACACCACACAACACCCGCCGACCGCACCGGATCGGATGCCCAGCTATGGGCGCAACAGCAACCTATCGCACAACAGTTCAAGGAGGAAGGGCATGAAACTTCAGACTTTGATCGCGGGCACCTCAAGCCTAGTGGCCGCATCCCTATTGTTGGTGGCCTGCGGCGCAGATGCCCCCACCGCCACGCCCGCCGCCGCGACCGGCACCGGCAGCGGCGGGGCCGTCACGGCATCCACCTACATCCCGATCATCTCGAAGGGCTTCCAGCACCAGTTCTGGCAAGCCGTGAAGGCAGGCGCGGAAAAGGCAGCCACCGACCTCAGTGTGAAGATCACCTTTGAGGGGCCGGAGAGCGAGTCGCAGGTAGATAAGCAGATCGAAATGCTGCAATCCGCGCTCGACAAGAAACCGCAGGCCATCTGCTTCGCCGCGCTCGACTCGAAAGCGGCTATCCCGCTGCTGCAAAAGGCCAAAGCCGCCGGCATCCCGGTGGTCGGCTTCGACTCCGGTGTGGATAGTGATATTCCGGTGACGACCGTCGCCACCGACAACATCGCCGCCGCCGGCCTAGCCGCCGATAAAATGGCCGGTCTGATCGGTGATGCGGGCGAAGTGGCCCTGGTGGTGCATGACCAGACTAGCCGCACCGGCATTGACCGCCGCGACGGCTTCCTCAACCGCATGAAAGACAAACACCCGAACATCAAGATCGTGGATACGCAGTACGGTGGCGGCGACCAACTGAAGTCCACGGATATTGCCAAAACCATCATCCAAGCCCACCCGAACCTGAAGGGAATGTTTGGGGCCAACGAAGGCTCGATCATCGGCGTGCTGAACGGCGTGAAAGAGATGAAAAAGGACGGCCAGATCAGCGTGATCGGCTACGACTCCGGCAAGCAGCAAACTGATGCCATCCGCGCGGGCACCGAGGCCGGGGCCATCACCCAAGATCCCATCGGCATCGGCTACAAGTGCGTGGATGCGGCGGTCAAGGCAATCAAGGGCCAGACCCTGCCCAAGACCATTGACACCGGCTTCCACTGGTACGACAAGACCAACATTGATGCGACGGACATCGCCGCCCTGCTGTACAAATAAGAACTCAGTGGCGCAGGCAGGCCACCAGCAAAGAAAAGAGTCCTGTCAGTCTGAGCGCAGCGCAGAATTCGGCGCTGCCGAACGGTAGGATCTAAGGCCACAACTTACCACGAGATCGGGGGTGGGCCGGATTCTGCGCTGCGCTCAGTAGTCTGTCAACGGGCTTTTGGCACATTGAGGGGCGACTGTAGCAGCGCACGGCGTGCGCGGGGGGGATCGCGAGCGGAGTGTAGGAGGTGGTTCCACCCGGCGACCGTCGGGCTACTGCCGGCCAACGGTGCGCGCAACTAGCGGGTCGGTCATTGCCCGCGACTCCGCGCACGCCGTGCGCTGCTACAGCCGCCACCCACCCTGACAAAACCGCGTTGCCGCTCTACTCAGAATGACAGCTATCAGGTGGCGTTACACCTGAACAGGTGCGCTGCAAGCGCACGCGCTAGGCAGGAGGAGCAGCCATGATGACCCATTGGGAATATCGCCAGAGCCGAGACTTTGCCGACCTGACGGTGCTGGGCCAAGCCGGCTGGGAACTGGTCGCGGCGCTGCCGGCCACCGCTTCGGCAGCCACCACCTTTTATCTCAAACGGCCCGTGCCCGGCTGGCGCGAACGGATCACCGGCGAACAAAAACAGCATTATTATGAGCAGCAGGGCATCACCCCGGCAGCGGGCCGGCAGCCATGAAAAAGGGCGGTATTTTGCATCCGGGCCTCTGCGAATTGCTGGCGGCCAGCGGCCACACGGACGCGATCACCATCTGCGACCGGGGCTTTCCGGTGCCGCCCGAACCGACGCGCATTGACCTAGCCCTCGTAGACGGCATCCCGACCGTGCTAGATGTGCTGCGCGCCGTGGCCGCCGAATGGACGATAGAGCGGGTAATTATCGCGCAGGAGATGCTAGAGGCCAGCCCGCAACACGCGGCAGCCATCCGCGCCGTCATCGGTGAGCGGCCGGTCGAAGCGGTCAGCCACCTAGAACTCAAAGCGCTTTCACACAGTGCCAGAGGCACCGTTCGCACCGGCGATCCTACGCCGTGGGGCAATATCATCATCGTCTCCGGTTAGCAGCCGGGCAGCCGATGCCACAAAAGGGAGAGACCAATGGCAACCGCGACACCCAGCGCACTCGCCCGCATCACGCCGCAGGTGGTGGCCCACGCGGCCACGCTGGCCCGCAGCGGCCGGGTCTTTGACCTCGGCGCGGAACTAAGTGATGCGATGCCCGAAACCGATAGGAATGTGTTTATGCCCTACCGCCTGCTGACCTATCGCAGCTCACGCGATTTGGGCCGCGAGGCGAACAGCGGTGATGTGTCGTTTTACACCGAAGTGCTGATGGCGACCCCGCACGTCTCCACCCATATTGATGCGCTGAACCATGTGAGCAAAGGCGGGCGCATTTTCGGCGGGCATCGGACCGACGAGGTGGAACACGATTTTGGCATCGCCGCCGAAAGCATCGAAACCGTGCCGCCTATCGTGACGCGCGGCGTGCTGCTGGATGTGGCCGCGTATCAAGACGTGGAGCGGATCGCCGATCATTATGTGATCACGGTGGACGATGTGCAGCAAACCCTAGCCCGCCAGGGCACGACGCTGACCGTAGGTGACGCGGTGCTGGTCCACACCGGCAAGATGTGCCAGTACGCAGTGGATAACGCGGCCTTCCTGGCGGGGCAGCCCGGTGTGGGCCTGGAGGCCGTGCTCTGGCTCTATGAGCAGGGCATGGCCGTGTTGGGCACCGACACCACCGGCACCGAGCCGCAGCCGGTCACAGACTGGGCGCACACCGTCCATGTGGCGATGCTGATGGAGCGCGGCGTACACCTGATCGAATGGATGCAGTTGGAGACGTTGGCGGCGGCGGCAGCCTATGAGTTCCTGTTTGTCTGCTTGCCG
>Ga0123338_10003177_pt1 | contig 14964 bp, 12 predicted proteins | sample grotaG_FD_89793 | JGI IMG/M metagenome (GOLD analysis project Ga0123338, IMG submission 89793) | Glacier valley bacterial and archeal communities from Borup Fiord, Nunavut, Canada, to study Microbial Dark Matter (Phase II) -... | ecosystem: Environmental > Aquatic > Freshwater > Ice > Glacier ...
CCAATTTATCTGCAATAGCATGACTTGACCTTGCACGCCGGCATGTCCGGTTGAGTCGCTTTCTGTTAAATGATGCTAGATGCGCCACTTTCTGGTAACGGGACTCTTCGAGCAGAATCTGTAGGAGCGCAACTTCCGGATCGCGCGTCAACCGTCCACAATGCCACGTAGCAGAAGTTCCGCCCAACGGTGGTTCTAAGAATTCGTAGACAGGATATACTCGCTTTCAGTTACGGCGGGCCACGCGGTCCCCCAAAGCGAAAAGCGAAAGGAAACATTGCATGCCGAAGTTCTTAACGGAAGCGACCTATACAGCCGAGGGGCACAAAGGGCTGGCCAAGGAGAAGGCCTCCGGCCGGAAGGCAGCCATCACGCAGGCTGTCAATAAGCTGGGAGGGAAACTTGAAGCCATGTACTTCTGCCTTGGCGAGAACGATGTCATTCTGATCACGGATCTGCCGGATCATGTCAGCGCGGCCGCACTCGGTTCTGCCGCCTGCGCCAGCGGAATGACGCGCACCAAGACGACCATGCTGCTAACTATAGAGGAAGCGGACGAGGCACTTGGCAAATCAGTGGGTTATCGGGCCCCGGGAGCCTAGCTTAACTACGCGCACAGAGAGTGACGGATAGCTCTAATTAATAAGGATGGCGAGCGGAAAGATTGGGGCGACAGCATGACTGAGAAAATTGTTTCGCACGACGTTAAGAAGTTCGCGGCCAAAGCCGGAATCGAGAGGGTCGCGCCACATGACCTGCGCCGAACTTGCGCTAAATTGTGCCATGCCGGGCGGGATCATGGTGTGCGAGGAAGCTGGAGTGAGCGCGATCTACGCGGAATCGCGGTCGGCGGCCTACGAGGAAATGCGCGACATTGCTCTACGCGCAGGTCGTGATCGGGGCGTCGACTATGACGGCGGCTGCCGCGCTCACCTATGGGCCAAGGAGGCTGGGTTTGAGATCGCTCATGTTGCCGCCTACCATCCCCACTACCTCAACGGACCGCACAAAAAATTTTGGAACTGGACACTGCGCAATGCTACGCTGCGACTGGTCGAGAAAAGAAGCTTATCCAAAGATCGCTGGAAAGAATTGGTGGATGGCATGACTGCGACGGACAATTCACCGCATACCGTTGTTGCTCACTGCGGCATGCACCAGCTAATCGCAACGAAGCCAGGGAGATAAGCACGTTGGTTGTGAAGCCCTGCATTTGTGGAATCGCCCTTGATAAGTTCTGGTTCCAAACCCATTGCTTATCAATCATGTGAGACCGATTCTTTGGATCTCTCCCGGATGGTCGGCGATCCGGAAGCTAGGAACGGAGAACGGCGATACCGGAAGCTGGGGTGTACGACAAGTCGAGCCGTGTAGTCGCCTTCCGTCAGGTTAAGTTCAAGCTATTACAATCGTTTACGGTTTCAGCTTAGGCAAGCTGAAAGCGGGAGTTGCGAGGCATACTGTCTTGCCTCCGTCTACAACCCCATACACTTTCACGTCAGGCTCGGAAGCAGCCGCACCTTGTAGATAAAGGCGCCAGCCAACGTGTGCATCAGAGATCTCTTTGTATGCGGCTGGCACATCGGGCCGCGCAATGCCTGAATCGCCAACTCCGGAAATAATGCCGTCGTGAGACGCGGCAACCATCAAGCTGACGGGGCTCATTGCCTGGTGGTCCCACACCCACCCATTGAGTTCCCATCCCGGGAAACTCGCGTCAGTAATGCGCCGGTCCCGATCGAAGAAGCCAAAGCATCGATTCGGAGGGGCCACCTGAAACTGAGTAGACACGGCTTTCCCTAAGAGCTGGTACCGCCTGTCGGCATAAAACGCGGCATGATGTTGCTTTAAAAATGGACGCTCTTGAAATACAAGGTTCGGGGGAACAATCAGCTTGACGATTTCCGAATCATCTTTGACGTCAGCAAAGAGAGGCAAGGCACCGGCGGTGATGCGGCCGCGGAGTTCTTCCGCCCCCTCGAGACTCAGTGGATACGAGGGCAGCGCCGCAGTCGCCAGCATAAGTGCAGTTGCCGAGGCGAGCATGGCGTAGCGCGTGCGGTTCCGGTAGGCGGTGTCGATTCCATAGAGTGCCAGGCAAAGCCAGAACAACAAGGAGGAAGTTTGGTAGCGGCTAGCGGCGGCTTGGAATAGCGGAAAATTGATGCGGCCGAGTGCGGTAATAAAACCGGTGCCCAGCAGGAACATGCACGTGGAGATCATCGCAAACGCGAAGGGCTTGGCTTTGGGCCGGAATAGCTCCCAAACGTAGCAGGCGGAAACGGTAGCCATGCCGAGAAAGGCAAGGATATGGCCCAAAACCGGATTGAGACTCCCCCAAACGTTACCGAAGTAGATCAGGAGATACTGGCCCAAGAGCGCTGGCTTGCGGATTGACTCTGCCGGGTTTGCATGCCCGGCGGGACTACGGTAGCCGATCAGGTAAGCTGCGATGCAAATCGCCGCAATTGCAAGTAGTGCCGCGATCCAATGCCGGCGCAAGCGGAACCGTATTGCCGCAATCACCAGTAGTGGCCAAAGCAGGAGCCCATTCGCCAAACTCGCCTCTGAGATGAAGGCACTTACAACGCTCAGTACGAACCAAAGCAATGGCCGCCTGGAATCTTCCACCATGAACACAATGGCGATGAAGCAAATGGTGCCGAATGCTGCAGCAGTTACAACTTGAATACCAATTGGGTTCAGGAAAGACTGGAACTGGGAGGTCCAGAAAAGCGCAAAGGCAGCAAGGCCGGCGCCGACAGTTACCATCCAGCGCGGCCATAAAGCACCTTGCCGCATTGCCCAAACCAATGCGATCCATTCCACAATCTGCATGGCATAAATTTCGAAGTAGAGTGAGATGTTACGGCCTTGAAACCAGTAGAGATCAGCCATGAAAAGCAGCTTTGCAAAGGGAAGACGGTGCTCATTGTGCAGAGCCCATAACAGAGGCAACGTATACGAACCGTGATTGTTTCCAAGTTCTTCAATCAAGGGCCATTGGTCTTCAAACGGAACAGATAGATAATAGTGCACGCTCATATAAAGAGCTGCCAGGACTGCGATGGTGCCCAGGATCACGCCCCATAGCGCAAGAATGACGCCATAACGCGCGCTACTCTGCTGGCGTTTCTGCTCCAGGTAGCGGGATGCGGATTGCACCTATCGATATTAGCCAACTGCATCAGGCAACTGCGATTGGGCCATGCCAGTTAGGCAATATGTAAAAATGCAAAAGCCTTGCCAACCGCGCGCTAATGGAGTGGAAGCCAAAACATAACCCGTGGGCGATTGCGTTGACTGTGACGCTGGCGACATTCATGGAGGTTCTGGATACTTCCATTGCGAATGTCGCGCTCCCGCATATTGCCGGAAATCTAGCGGCTAGCCAGGACGAATCCACGTGGGTGTTGACCAGTTATCTGGTTTCGAACGCAATCGTGCTGCCGATCAGTGCCTGGCTTGCCTCCACGTTCGGGCGCAAGCGATTCTATATGACTTGCGTGGCGCTATTTACGGCCAGTAGTTTTCTTTGCGGGTTCGCGCCAAGCCTAGGGGTTCTTGTGTTCTTCCGCATATTGCAGGGAATTGGCGGTGGCGGGCTCGCGCCCAGCGAACAGGCAATTTTGGCGGACACATTTCCGCCTTCCATGCGGGGAATCGCGTTTGCGGTGTATGGGATGGCAGTTGTTGTGGCTCCCGCGATCGGGCCCACGCTGGGCGGTTGGATCACGGACAACTATAGTTGGCGCTGGATTTTTTACATCAATATACCGGTGGGCCTGGTGTCTCTCTTTCTGACGTCGCGCTTAGTGGAAGACCCGCCGTACCTTGCGGAGGAACGCGCAAAGCGTGGCGTGTTCCGGGTGGATTATGTCGGGTTGGGGCTGATTGCGCTGGCGGTGGGGTGTCTGCAACTGGCGCTGGATAAGGGCCAGGAGGCGGATTGGTTCGCTTCTCCATACATCTCAGCTTCGCTTCTGATCGCCGCGGTGGCGCTGGTGTTCTGGATCTTTTGGGAGTGGCATCATCCGCAGCCGATTGTGGATATCAAGTTGTTCAAGAGCCGCAACTTCGCGACGGCGATGTTCTTCACCTTTGTGTTGGGTTTGGTGCTTTACGGGACGACGGTGGTGATACCGCAGTTCCTGCAATCGCTCTTAGGGTATTCGGCGGTGAAAGCCGGGGAAGCGATGTCGGGCGGCGGGCTGGCCATGATGGTGATGATGCCGGTCGCCGGCATTCTGGTTTCCCGCGTTGACGCCCGGTTTATGATCGCGGCCGGGTTCGCCATGACGGCGCTGGCGCTGCACCACATGGCGACACATTTAAGTCTGCAGATGGATTTTGGAACTGCCGCCATGCTTCGGGTGTATCAGACGCTCGGTCTGGCTTTCATCTTTATTCCCTCCAATACGCTGGCGTACGTGGGGATTCCACGGGAAAAGAACAACCAGGTATCGGGGATGAATGCGTTTATCCGCAATATTGGGGGCAGTATCGGTATTTCGCTGATTAGTACTTTCCTGACGCGGCTTTCGCAGAAGCACCAGACGTTTCTGGTGGCGAATGCGCATCCGGGGAACGCAAACTTCGACGCGTTGACCGGCGGTATTGCGGCGGGCCTAATGTCGTCAGGCGTAAATTCGGCGGCGGCGATGACTCAGGCGTACCGGCGGGTGTACCTGATGGTGCAGGCACAGGCAGCCACCTTGGCTTACATCGATATTATTTCCTATCTGACGTTGCTGGTGGTGGGGCTGATTCCGCTTGTGGCGCTGATGCGAAAAGCGCCCCGCGCGCAGAAAAACAGCGAGACGGCGATGCACTAGGCCGCTGCATGTGGCTTATGTGGAACCTGAATTGTGGCGGGTGCGTCTTCCACCCAAGCGCTTCAGTTACAATGAAGGTGTTCCCACTTGCGAGGTGTAAGCTCATGAAGTTCGTCCGACCTGGAATTTCGCAGACTGCGGTTTCCGCTCTTCTTTCGACTCTTTTGGCAGTGCCTTTGCCGTCATTCGCGGCAAAGAAGCAGGCCCAGTTAGGCCCCGACCAGGAGACGGTCGCGAAACCTCTTACCGATAAAGAGAAGAAAAAGCGCGAGGCAAAGTTGCGCAAAGAGCTTGAAACGCCCTACAAGAAATGGCTTTCCGAGGACGTGACGTATATCATCACGGACGAAGAACGGCAGGCGTTCAAGCACTTCAACACAGACGAGGAACGCGAACAGTTCATCGAACAGTTTTGGCTGCGCCGGGACCCTACGCCCGATACTCAGGAAAATGAATTTAAGGAAGAGCACTATCGCCGGATTGCTTATGCAAATGAGCGGTTCGCTTCCGGAATTCCTGGCTGGAAGGCGGACCGCGGCCGCATCTACATTACCTACGGACCGGCCGATGAGGTGGAATCGCATCCCTCCGGTGGAAGCTACGAGCGGCCTTCGGAAGAAGGTGGCGGTTCCACCTCTACGTATCCTTTCGAAAAATGGCGCTACCGGTATATCGAAGGGATCGGCAGCGATATCAACATTGAATTTGTGGATACCACGATGACCGGCGAGTACCGGATGACGATGGATCCTTCTGAAAAGGATGCGCTGTTGTATGTGCCGGGCGCGGGATTGACGTTAACGGAGCAACTCGGGCTATCTTCGAAGACCGATCGTTTCAACCGGACCGACGGAACGCACCTGGGCACCGCCTTCGGTGGCGAATCGTCAAAAATGAATGAGTTTAACCGGTTGGAACAGTTTGCGAAACTGCAGAAACCGCCGGTGGTGAAGTTTAAAGATCTGGAAGCGGCGATCCGAACACGTATTACTTATAACGTGCTTCCCATGAAGGTACGGATGGATTTTATCCGCGTCACCAATTCATCGGTACTGACGAACGTGACCCTTCAGTTCGATAACAAAGATCTGCAATTCCAGGCCAAGGACGGGGTGCAGAAGGCTGTGGTGAACGTGTTCGGACGTATCACGACCATGTCGCGCCGGCCGGTGAATACTTTTGAACGGACTGTGACCGTGGATGCTCCCCCGCAGATGCTGAAAGATTTCGCGGGCCGGCAATCGATTTTCCAGGAATCGGTCCCGCTAGTGCCTGGGACGTACCGGCTGAATGTGGTGGCGAAAGACATTGTTGCCGGTAATATGAACAACTATGAAATTGCGATCACTGTTCCGCATTTCGACGATGAAAAGCTGGCAAGCAGTACGTTGATCCTGGCAGACCAACTGGAGAAGGTGCCTACCAAGAGCATCGGAGCAGGGCAATTCGTGATCGGCAGTTCCAAAGTGCGTCCGCGCCTGAATGACAGTTTCAAACAGGATGAGAAGCTTGGCCTTTACCTGCAGATATACAACTTCTCGCCTGACGAAAAGACCAAGAAACCGAATGCTTCCGTAGACTACGAAATTGTCAAGAAAGGCACAAACGAGAAGGTCCTGGAATTTTCAGAAGATGTAAATTCCATGCCTGGCGCATCTGCTAATCAGGTGACGATAGAAAAAGTACTATCGCTGAAGCAAATGCCCCCCGGTCAGTACACGCTGCGACTGAAAGTGACCGATAAAAATAATAATCAGACGCTGACTCCATCCACCTCGTTTACGGTAACGTAGAATATGAGGAGGCTGGCATCCGGAATGGCGTTTACTCGCAAGTTACGGCTGCTTCCCTACCTTTTTGTCTTCAGCACGATCGCTCCTGTGCTAGCGGTCTCTCCGATAGCCCTTTCTGGTGGCCTGGGCGGTACCGTTCGTGATTCCGCGGGCAGACCCCAAATGGGTGCTGCCGTAGCGTTATACGATTTCCGTGACCAACTGTTGGACCGTGCTTTGACGAACGAGAGCGGCATGTTCTCCTTCGGCGGGTTGAATCCTAACCTCTATTCCGTGCGAGTGACGCTGGCTAGTTTCCTGCCTGCTATTCGGGATGGAATCAAAGTGCAAGCCGGTATGCGGCGGCTGCTAGACGTGAATCTTTCCAACCTGTTTAGCTCAATCCAGTTCGGGATTCCAGACCCTGGAACAAGCGGTTTGATGAGCGACGACTGGAAATGGACGATTCGCGCGTCTGGAAATACCAGACCGATTTTGAGGATTTTGCCCGTTGCGGGTACTTTTACACTGCCCAGCAAGCCGTCGCCATTTAGCGAAAGCCGTGGACTGGTCCGTGTTTCCGGCGGCGACACAGGAAGCAACGATACGTATTCCAAAGACGCCGATGTGGGCACCGCGTTCGCATTTGCCACACAGTTGTATGGAGCGAATCAGCTTCAGTTTAGCGGCAACCTGGGTTATGTTTCGGCCGGTGGTCTTCCGTCGACGGCGTTCCGTGCAGCATACAGCCGTCCCTTCCTGGGCGGGAATCCCGTACTTGCCGTGACAGTCAGGCAGGTTTCCGTACCGGAGAGAGTGAACGGGATCGATGGCTCAGTCCCGCATTTCAGGACGTCAGCGATCAGTTTAGGCGATAAAGCGCGGATTACGGATTCGGTCGATTTAGAGTACGGGTTCGAATTGGATTCCATCTCCTATATCGACCGGATGCATTACTTCAGCCCTTACGCAAAGGTCACGTATCACCTGGACGACACAAAACTCGATTTTACCTATACATCCGGAAATGCCCGGCCCGATCTGGGTGCGGCGCCCTCGGCGTCGAACAATGACCTGGAGCATGATGTTTCCGCCCTGGGCAGAGTTCCGCGAGTGAGTCTGCACGACGGCCGCGCCAAGGTACAACGGGGCGAGGATTACGAATTGGGTGTTTCGCGGCGAATCGGTTCCCGGGAGTTTCGCGTGGCGGCATATCGCGAATCTGTTACGAATGCGGCTCTGACAATGGCTTCACCCGGCGGCGAGCTGTTCTCCGGTGATCTGCTCCCGGACCTGCTTTCGAACACCGCTCTATTCAACGCAGGCGATTACCACACCATCGGATATACCAGTTCTGTTAGTCAGGATTTGGGCGAGCACTATAAGCTGATTGTGAACTACGGTTCAGTAGGCGTTCTGGTCCCAGAGACCGGCACATTGAGTTCGAATAGCGCGGATGACCTGCGGGCGCGAATTCACGCTCAACATCGCCAGGCGCTTACCACGCAGCTAGCGGGAACAGTGAAGCAAAGCGGCACACGCTTTCTGCTGAGTTATCAATTCAGCGATTACCGTTCAGCTACATCGGGCCATCTTTATTCGACACAGCCGACACACCCGGAACCGGGTCTGAACATTTATTTCCGGCAGCCTATTCCGAACATGCCGGGTTTGCCGGGCCGCATGGAACTGACTGGTGACATGCGGAATATGCTGGCACAAGGCTATTTGCCGTTCGATCTGCCTGACGGGCGCAGGCTGCTGCTGATGAGAACACCGCGAAGCGTTCGCGGTGGTTTGAATTTTACATTCTAGTGCGGCGAGCGGTTGCAGCAGGCGCGCTGGCGTTACTCTCGCTGGCATGTCATAAAACGTCAGGTGTTTCCTTTTCTGTTCTGGAAGGGGACTTTGTCTATTCCATGTTGGCTTTTTCGCCGATAGCGGCTTCGGCACAGGGCTACCATTCGCACAACGGAAAGGACTTCGATACCGCTCTCGATGACGTCAGCAGGTCAGCGGTGGATGCTCGCCGTTCTTACCTGAGTGTCTTCCATCTGCGACTGGCCGAGGTGAATCAGGGCAGCCTGTCACCTGAAGACCGCGCGGATTACGACACCATTCAGGACCTGATCGCGTATGAGTTATTCGAATTGGATATTGCTCAAAGCTGGCGGCACAATCCCACTATATATGTGGAAGCGATTGGGTCCGCGTTGTTTAATCCTTACGTACTGAACTACGCGGCACCCGCGGAACGCGCGAGGCATATCATTGCCCGCCTGGAGAAATTGCCGGCATTTCTCGATCAGGCGAATCGAAATCTATCTGCCGCGCCGGCTGTCTGGACTAAAGTTGCGCGGCAGGAAAATCAAGGCAATATCGAGCTGGTCGACAAGACATTGCGCTCCTTTGTTCCAGATGATCAGCGCGCGGCGTACGATCGGGCGGCGACGACTGCACTGGTAGCGCTGAAATCGTTCGACGCTTGGCTGGGCGATACGCTGCCCGCGCGGACCAGGGATGTACCCGATTGGCGGCTAGGCGAAGCAAACTACAAAACAAAATTTCGGTTCGCGCTAGGCACCGATCAATCGCCCGATCAGGTTCTAAGTGCGGCCGAAGCAGATCTGAAGCGGGTTCGCGGCCAGATGCATACGCTAGCTAAACAGATTTTGTTGGCGCGCGGCAAAACATCCGGGAGTGATGAAGGGGCAGACATTGCCGCGGCGCTGGCCTTAGTGGCTGAAAGAAGCTCTACAGTAGCGACTTACCTTGATGACGCGCGCGGAGATTTAGCCGAAGCAAGAAGCTTTGCGGAGCAGAAACATCTGCTTACTTTACCGGGGCGCGAGAATCTTCAGGTGATTGAAACCCCTGCTTTCCTCCGCGGCACCTATGCAGTGGGCGGCTTCAACCCGGCACCAGCGCTTCAACCCGAACTGGGTGCGTTCTACTGGATTACGCCCATCCCCACAGCATGGGAAAAGAGCCGGATCGAATCGAAGCTCCGAGAATACAATTACTACAATCTCAAGCTGCTGACGATCCATGAAGCCATGCCCGGGCACTACGTGCAGTTCGAGTTTGCGAACGATGTGCAGCCCAAAACGAGGCGGGTGCTGCGGGCGGTCTGGGGTAACACCCCTTATATAGAAGGCTGGGCGCAATACATCACGCAGGTGATGTTGGACCGGGGTTTCCTGGGCGGCGCTCCGGAGTTACGGCTCACCTTCTTGAAGCAGGAGCTACGTGTGATAGCAAACGCCATCATGGATATCCGGCTCCAGACGAACCGCATGACGGAACAGCAGGCGATGGATCTGATGGAAAAAGATACGTTCCAGGAGCACGAGGAAGCTATCGCCAAACTACAGCGCGCTCAACTGTCTTCAGCGCAGTTGCCGGCCTATTTCGTTGGCTGGCGGGACTGGCGACGCGTCCGGGCACAATATGAAAAGGCAAAGGGCAGTGAATTCCGGGAACAAGCCTTTCACGATTCGGCTCTGAAAGAGGGCGCGGTTCCCCTCCCCGTACTGTACCGGCTCCTCACAGGCAAGGAACTCGAGCGATGAGCGAACAGGACGAACCAAGTGCCGGATTTCTGAGCGGGATATCCTGGCTACGCGATCTGGCTTTGTCGATCGTGTTCGCTGTTGTGCTGATTGTATTTCTCTATCAGCCGGTGAAAGTGGAAGGCACCAGCATGATGCCCACCCTGGCGGATCAGGAGCGGATCTTCATCAATAAGTTCACGTACCGATTGGGACCGGACCGGATCGATCGCGGCGACATGGTGGTGTTTTTATTTCCGTGGGACACCAGCAAGAGCTATATCAAACGGATCATCGGCGTGCCCGGGGACCGGATTGAGATTGACGAGGGAAAAGTCTACGTCAACAAGAACCCGATCAGCGAGCCTTATGTCCCAGAGGAGTACCGCGACCATCTTTCCATGCAGCCGGAAATAGTGCCGGTGGGGCACTACTTTGTCCTGGGCGACCACCGGACTTCCTCGAACGATAGCCGGGCCTGGGGGTTCGTCGATCGGAAGCTGATTTACGGCAAAGCAGTGTTCGTCTACTGGCCGCTCGACAAGATGGGGACTGTCAGGTAAGGGCCCGCTTACGCGAAGACCCGGCCCTTGTGCAGGCCCAGCAGAATCTGAACCAGGCGATGAGCGATCAACTCGTGCAGGGTAAGCAATTCGCGGTTGGCGCGCGTGATCTCTTCGGCGTCTGCCCCCGGCTTCACCTCTCCACCTGCTTTGAGCGCGTCGGTGGCTTCTTTGAGAATAGGGTCGGTCAGGACCTCGCCGGCCATCTCCCAGAGCGTTATGAAGCGGTCGATCGCGGTGGGGAAGCTGACGTGGAACACGCCATGGTTGCTGGTGGTGCGCGGTGGCTTGTAGTCCAAATTGAACGGCCCGTTATAGCCATGGCTGCGCAGCAGCACTAATACGTTCAGCCAATCGAGCGGGTTCACGAGCCCGACCGCGATATCCACATCGTGCTTCAACCGGTAACCATCGTTAATGTCGAAGTGCCAAAGCTTGCCCGCGAGGAGCGCGCGCGCGAGTGCCGCACGCGGTGCTCCTCCCCACATGAGTTCGTGCAAGTACTCCGGGTTCAGGCCTACCATTTCCGGGTGAGTGAGCAAACCGGAGCTGATAAAGCCGAGCATTGCGTCACTGGTGGGCAGCAGAATTTCGGCCTGAGGCTCGAAGGGCTTTGCTTCCATGCAGTGCTTTAGCGTCGGGCGATTGTATTTTTTCGCGATTTGAATATCGTGCTCACAGGCGGCATTCAGCGCTTCGGCGTACCAGCGAAGCGTCTCCGTTTCTTCCACCGCGCCCTGCACGTAGTAACCGAGCGAACCGGGCCAGTACACCGCAAATTGGGCTCCGAGTTCGTGCCCGATCTCGACTGTGTTCTTCACCCGGAACGCGGCATACGCGCGCACCGCAGGCGATTCAGCGGCGGGGCTGGCGGCCCACACGGCATGGTGAAACGTTTCCGTTGTGACCATGGAGCACTTCAGGCCATTCTCTGCCAGAGATTTCTTAATGCGTGCAACAGTTTCGTGCTGCCCGGCTTTGCCTAAATCCGCTGTGGGAATTACGTCGGTATCGTGGGTACACCACCACCCGATTCCAATTTTGCCGTACTCCTCAATTACGCGCTCAAAGCTAACGGGCTCACGCGTCGGTGCATGGAACAAGGCATGCCCTTCGTATGAGCCAGCCCACTGAGGACCCGTAATGAAGTGCTTCCGTCGGGTTTCAGGGCTGTAAGACCCTCCGCACGCAGCCATAAGACGCTCGACTAGAGGTTGCTGCTTCTCAACCGGGATAGATGTCATCTCAAATAGGATATATTAAAGAGAGGAGGCTCTATGGTTACCCCTATATCGTTTTTGATTGGTGGCCTTGGCACCCAAGAAATCCTGCTGATTCTCGTTGTCGCTGTACTTCTGTTCGGCGGTAAGAAGATTCCGGAACTGGCTAAGGGTTTGGGAGAAGGGATTCGCAACTTCAAGACGTCCATGAAGGAAGAAGAAAAGGTCGACGAAAAGAAGCAGGTTTAGGCTTCCCGGAAGCTCCCGCACGGTGGGAGAATCCCCTTCGGTCTCAAATTTTGTCTGCTAAATACAGACCCCGCGGCACACCAGCCCGCGGGGTTTGTCATTTTGAGTCAGTTGTAAAAATTGCGCCTACTTCGCTTCTTTCTTCACTTTGGGGGGAACAATCGCGTCTTTAGCTGCTTTCGCAACGCGGAACTTCACGACCTTCTTCGCGGGAATCTTGATGGATTCACCGGTGGCGGGGTTGCGGCCCATGCGAGCCTTGCGATCCACACGAACCAGCCGGCCCAAACCCGGCAGTACAAACACTCCGTTCTTCTTTACTTCCGCTACCGCCATGCTGGCCAAATGATCCAGCATTGCCCGTGACTGTTTATTTGTTAGCTCGCAAGCTTCCGCGAGAGTTCTCACCAGCTGCGTCTGCGTCATGCGTTGATTGGCCAAATTGTTCCTCCTAAAATTCCGTCAGTATGAATAACGCAAACCGCTGTTCCGGTAAAGCGATGTCATCAAAACGTCTTAATCATAAAGAACAGTGCCCCGGAAGTAAAGAGAAAAATAGCGAAAAATAAGCTGTTTTTAAGGATTTGGAAGTTATACCAGAACCAGCCGGTCGGAATCGACCGGCTTTGGCCCGCTTCCAGCAGGCGCGCCCTCGATTGTGGTTCCGAGTTTTAGCAGTTCGCGCATCTCGATATCCAGACGCCCTAACACATCAGGACGGCTTTTTAGAAATTGACGCGCATTTTCCCGTCCCTGACCGATTCTCTCGCCCTTATAGCTGAACCAGGAACCTGCCTTTTCAATCACATTCCGAGTTACCGCACTGTCTAACAGGTCGCCTTCGCGGGACGTTCCTTCGCCATAGAGAATGTCGAACTCCGCTTCACGGAAAGGCGGAGCGACCTTGTTTTTGACCACCTTAACCTTGGTCCGATTGCCAATGATGACATCACCGTCTTTGAGCGGCCCGATGCGGCGAATGTCGATTCGAACAGAAGAATAGAATTTGAGGGCACGGCCGCCGGTTGTCGTTTCGGGGCTGCCGAACATCACGCCGATCTTTTCGCGAATCTGATTGATAAAAATCAGGCAGGTGTTCGTTCTGGAGACGACGCCGGTCAGCTTGCGAAGTGCCTGCGACATGAGCCGCGCGTGAAGGCCCATATGGCTGTCGCCCATTTCGCCGTCCAGTTCCGCTTTGGGGACCAGCGCCGCAACGGAATCGATCACGACTACATCGAGTGCACCTGAGGCGATCAACCCGGCCGTGATCTCAAGGGCTTGTTCGCCAGAATCAGGTTGCGACACCAGGAGGTTGTCCACGTCCACGCCCAACTTGCGGGCGTATATGGGGTCAAGTGCGTGCTCGGCATCGATGAAGGCTGCGGTTCCGCCCAGCTTCTGGGCTTGCGCGATCACCTGCAGACAGATAGTTGTCTTTCCTGAGGACTCAGGGCCAAAAACCTCAACAACGCGACCGCGGGGAAAGCCTCCCACGCCCAGTGCGGTGTCTATGGAAATGGATCCGGAGGAAATGACCTGCACTGGAACCACCGCGCTGGAGCCTAAGCGAAGAACGGCACCCTTGCCAAACTGCTTATCCATCTGGGCCAGGGCAATATCAATAGCTTTACGGCGTTCGCGTTCATCCATGCAGCAGAAGTAAAGAGCAACCTGAATTGTTCTCAGGAGAATCTGTCACCTGGTCATCTGACCGGTAATCACGGTAAGTGAATACGGAAGAATCTGAACGGATTTTGCAATCTGTTGCGACCGCGCAGGCGGGTTTGAACGGAGCGGACGGCTGCGGCTCCCCGCGGCTTGCCATTTGTATTGCACCCCGGAGAAACTCGTCACTGTGAACGGTCCTTCAAAAGGCGAATTCACCGATTCGGGCATGGTAGGGCTTTTGTTTACGATCAGGATCGAGAATTCCCCCGAGGGCCTGAGTAGGGCATAAGCGCTCACCAGCCGATTGCTGGTGATTACCGGAAAGACTTGGTGAAAGCCGCCTTCGGGAGCGGCCCACGATTCCGACAGAACCCGTGCGGCCCAGTAGGTGGCCGTCGGCTGATCATCCAGGAAAAGCATATTATTTCCCCAGGTGCAGAATCTGTCGTGCAGAAGTTCGCCCGGTTCATAGCCATACAGGAACGCCTTTGCTCCGCCGCTCGTCAGGAACAGTGCCACTGACTCCGCATTGAGGAGCGCACCGGGCAGATCTACTTCGGCTTGGGCCCCATAAGCTGAAAAACCGTACTCCGTCATATACCAGGGCAGGTCAGGAGGAATTCCGGCATTTGCCAACTTGCGCAGGGAGCCGGATAGCAGGTCCGCGGATTGGGCCAGTTGCTTCGCACTATCCGCGCAAACATCGTCGAAGGGATACCATTCGAAGCTGAAGAAGCCGAGCGCGTCCAGGCTGTTGTTCGTTCTGTAGTAGCGATAAAGACGCGCCATCCATTCCGCATCGGTATTCAGGCCAGGAAGCAGAAGAATCAGGCTGGGGCCGCCGAAACGCGGGTTCACTCCAGCAGCACGAATGGCGGCCATGGTTTTGCGGCTCAAGGCACCATAATCTTCCGGCATGGTGAACTGTTCTTCGGGCTCTTCACCCAGCTCGACGTCCGTGACGGGGTAGCCCCTTGCACGAACGTAAGCCATTAGTGCGGCTGAATTTTCCGGTGTGTCGTAGAGAACGGGTGCCGCCAAGACTACCGGAAGTCCGTTCGCCAGACCACTTTCGAAGGTTAGATCGATACCGGGCTGCTCAA
>Ga0123338_10003178_pt1 | contig 14964 bp, 14 predicted proteins | sample grotaG_FD_89793 | JGI IMG/M metagenome (GOLD analysis project Ga0123338, IMG submission 89793) | Glacier valley bacterial and archeal communities from Borup Fiord, Nunavut, Canada, to study Microbial Dark Matter (Phase II) -... | ecosystem: Environmental > Aquatic > Freshwater > Ice > Glacier ...
ATTTTAACGCCATGATCCAGCCCCGCTCCCATCAGCCTCAGACCATGATTGTCGGCCGGTTCCCCCGCCTGACTCGGTTTGGCCGGGATCCCCGGCAACAGTTTCTGGTTGAACCCGAAGCGGGAGACATATTCCATGACGGACGACTTGCCGGCGATGTCGCTTGCCACACGTCCGTAAACCGGATTGATCGACTTTCCCATGGCAAAGGTTGCATCCATGCGGTTGTTCCTGCCGCGAGGGCTTATATCCCAGTAGCGCGGGTTCTCGGAATAGGAGTTGCCACGAAATTCGATCACGGTTTCAGGAGTGATCTTATGGTTTTCAAGCGCTGCGGAGGCGGTAATGATTTTGAACAGTGAGGCCATCGGATACAGCTCGTACATAGAACGTTTTGCCCAGCCCGGATCAATCGATGAGTAGGCGGTCATGCCAAGAATACGCCCCGATGCCGGTTCAATGGCGACAAAAACGCCGTACGGCACCTGATACTTTGCAAGATAATCATAGACCCTTTGCTGCAAGTCCCCCTGGATGGTATAGATGTGCTGCATCCCTTCAGGGGTCCGGGCAGATATGCGGGGACCGTTGACCTCTGCCGATGCAAGAAGATCGCTGGCGCTCTCGAAGCGGCTTTTAACAGTTACAGCCGGTCTTGGAGCGACTGCGGTGAAAGATGCAACCCAGTTTCGGAGATGCAAACCGGCCGATGTTATCTGACGCAGTGCCAGAACGGAGAGAGGCGCAAGAGCCAGAATAATGGCAATGAAGAGCAGAGTCAGCTTCAGTTGTCGGAGGCGTTTACCCGCTGGATGGGACAGCCTGGGCCTGGCCGGTTCGCCGCTTGGTTTAATTCGCTTATTTTGCGAACCGAAACCGAAAAATTTGAAACCGGAAGCTGTTTTTTTATGTGATAAGTTTTTAAGATCCCGCATTGTGTCCCGGATGGAGAGTAATTGTTGAACTATATCGTCAAGCGTCTGCCGTTGTCAACGGACCTGGCTCTGGAGCGGTAAAGAGTATGGACGTCTGTAAATTTAAACTTGTCCGAAAGAATTAATCCGGTTGATGAAGGCGACCAGCAGTCCGTAGTGATGATGGTCGAACAATAGGGTAATGCGCGGCAGATGGGCAAGATCCGGTTCATCGATCTCTTCCGGGAACGCTTCGCAACTGTTGATCCGATCTCCCTCTTTGATAAGACCAGGAAACTCTTCGGTCAGAGTTACGATCTGTTCCCCTGAAAGCATCTTCTGCAGTCGTATAACGAGCCGGTTTTCAATGAAACGGAGTGAATGGTAGGTGCTATAGAAGGTGTCGATTACCTGGAGCGCCTCCCCCTCGCTTCTGGTAACGGTAAAGAGGGAAAAATCCTCTCCCGATATGTACCCTTTCACCAGGAGGCTCTCTTTGATAAAATCAAAAAAACGCTCCCAGTAGCCATCCTGGTCGTCCATCAGAATCAACGGCTTTGGAGATGTTTTACCGGTCTGTATCAACGTGAAAACTTCCATCGCTTCGTCCAGTGTTCCAAACCCTCCTGGAAAAACGACTATTGCATCAGCCTCTTTGACGAAAGCTACCTTGCGGTTGAAGAAGTACTTGTACGTCACCAGTCGTGGATTGCGGTACATGATCGGATTTGGTTTCTGTTCGAAAGGTAGCCGAATATTTACGGCAAAAGAGTTCTCGCTCCCCGCTCCCTCATTGCCTGCCTGCATGATGCCGGGTCCGCCACCCGTAATAACCATATAGTTGTTTTCTGCCAGGCTGCGACTGAAACGGACGCATTTTTTATACATCTCATCCGTTTCTTCTGTGCGGGCTGATCCAAAGATCGTGACTTTTTTGCGGTGGCGATAGGGGCCAAAAACCTTCGCCGTATAGCGCATTTCTCGCAGTGTGTGGTTGATAAGTTTCAGGTCTGCCAGATAGTCGATATCCTGGCCTATCTTAAGTGCTGCAAGAATCATTTCTTTAATTATTGCAGGATGATAAATACCACCTGATTCTTCAACCAACCGGCTGATAATCTGGTCTATTGGGCCGTTGCTTCTGGAGAAACTCAATTCCATGTATTTAAGCCTTCTTGTTGGGTGTCGTAATCATATGGTTATCGCGATAAGTTATCACAGCCAACTTCGTAAAGCAAACTGCTGATTGCTTCTGAATCAGACAGGCGCATCGAATAAGCTTGAAAGCAGGGAGTAGGTTTGCTATAAGCGCAGAATATTTTTGTTTACTTTAAGCTGTGAAGATACTATTGCCGACGGGCAGGGAGATATGGCATGTCCAATCCAACGCTGGTCATGTACGATGAAGAATTCCAGGAAGTTAATGAAGTTATCGGGCGTTTGCTGAAGGAAGCCAACGCCAAGGTGATTTTTCTTGTTGACAAAAACGGGCAACTCATATCTGGCGTCGGAGAAACCGAACGTTTTGACACCACCTCACTCGCTTCTTTGACAGCGGGGAACATTGCCGCCACCGGTGGCCTTGCCAAACTGATAGGCGAAAAGGAATTCTCGATTCTCTTCCACGAAGGGGAAAAGGATAATCTCCACATTTCAATTGTTGGTGGGAGGGTTATTCTCGTCGTTTTGTTTGACAACCGCTCTTCTCTCGGTCTTGTCCGTCTGCGCGTAAAAAAATCATCGGAGGAGCTTTCGGCCATTTTTGAAAAATTGATGAAAAAGTCGGAAGAACGAGAAAAACGGGGCTCTTCCGACTTTCCTTTTGCCGAAATCACCGATGACGATATCGATAATCTTTTCAGCTGAAACCGATCAATTTGATATATGCCGAGTTGGCACAAACTGTTTTTGCCCCTGATTCTGCCGAAACAATTCCTGACTTACCAATTAATAACGGGGAAAGCCAAAGATGTCCTTCATCAACTATGCTTCTCGTGAAATAAATTGTAAAATAGTCTATTACGGTCCCGGTCTGTGTGGAAAAACGACAAATCTTCAATTTATTTATCAAAAGACCGCGCCGGATGCCAAAGGGAAAATGATAAGTCTTGCGACAGAGACCGAACGGACCCTTTTTTTTGATTTTCTGCCTCTTTCATTGGGCGAAATACGGGGGTTTAAAACACGCTTCCATCTCTACACTGTTCCGGGGCAGGTTTTTTACGACGCGTCCAGAAAACTGATTTTAAAAGGTGTTGATGGCGTTGTTTTTGTTGCTGATTCACAGGAAGAGCGAATAGATGCGAATATTGAGTCGCTTGAGAATCTGAGGATAAATCTCAAAGAGCAAGGGTATGATCTGGACAAACTCCCGTACATTATTCAGTACAACAAACGGGATCTGCCGGGGGCCATGACTGTCGAAGAGTTGCGCAGTGAGCTGAATTCTACGAATGTCCCCGAATATGAGGCGTGCGCTACAACGGGCGAGGGGGTTTTTGAAACGCTCAAAGCGGTAGCCAAGCTGATTCTGATTGATCTGAAAAAGGGCAAATAGCACGGTTTGCGAGACATGAGCGCTGTCAAGGGCGGATTTGTAACGAAGGCTCTTTGAGCTTGATTTATTTTATGGAGCGTGGTAGTTATCACATCCCGTTGTTACGGAAGACTGCTGCACACACGGAGAGATGGCCGAGTAGGTCGAAGGCGCTCGCCTGCTAAGCGAGTATACTGGGAAACCGGTATCGAGGGTTCGAATCCCTCTCTCTCCGCCACTATTTTATCGTTTACCCCGCTGCACTCCTTTAATCACCCAATTATGAACACCCTTCAAAATCACTCGGTGGGGATCCCGTCCCGTGCGAGTTGATCGCATCGCTCATTTTCAATATGCCCGTCATGCCCCCTCACCCATTTCCATTGCACTGAATGTGGCTTTGTCAGCGCAAGCAGCAGTTCCCACAGGTCTCTATTGACGACCGGTTCCTTCTTGCTGTTGCGCCACCCTTTACGCTGCCATCCTGCAATCCATTCCGTCATCCCTTTAACCAGATATTGAGAGTCGGTCGTGATCGATACCCGACAGGGGCGCTTTAACTGGCGAAGCGCTTCAATAGCCGCCGTCATTTCCATGCGATTGTTGGTTGTATCTTTGGCACCGCCGCTCAACTCTTTCACGCGCCCGGCGTAGCGCAGGATCGCTCCATACCCTCCCGGCCCCGGATTACCGCTGCAGGCTCCATCGCAGAAGATCTCCACGATCTGAAGGTCATTTTCTGCCACAATCAGCCCCTTCCCCGGTTAATAGAGCTGCAATTGCCTGCATGACCCGTTCAACGATAAGCATGTGGGTTTCTTTGCACTCTTCCAGCAGGAACAGATCGCTGAAATCGACTGCAGCACCGAAAACAACCGCCCCGTTTTGCCGGAAACCGGGAAACTTCCAGCGGTTCAGTCCTGTCAAAGCGGTCGGAATAACGGTCGGACGTGTATCATAGATGATTTTCCCGACACCGCGGTTGCCGGGTCCCAATTGTCCATCTTTATGACGCGTCCCTTCAGGGAAAAGCATGACTTTCTGGTCAAGCAGCAGGTCGTTCAACCTGCGCCCAGCCCTGACGTCCCGTTTGCGCCTGACCGGAAATGCTCCCCAGGAAGAATAGATCAGGCTCTGGAATGTTTTTGCAAACAGCTCCTCTTTGGCCGGTGCCCAGAGCATCTGGAACGGATTATATTTGATAACGGCCCAGGGGAGAAAAATGGTGTCATAGGCTGATATATGATTTGATGCTATGAGGACAGGACCGCAGCGGGGGATGTTGTGACTTCCCTTGATGATAAACCTGTTCAGGAATGATGCGTAGAACCCGACGACATGTATGGAAAATGTAACCCAACAGCGTTGTAGAAGATGTGCCTTCACGATACCCCTTTGAAGTTGCCTCGGCTTGACAGTTATGTTGCGCTTATAGCATACCGGAGCATATCAGGCAACATCCGTTCAGGCGGTGAATATTAACTTGAAATCAAATCTGATGTGATATAGGTACGATACATCCCCAATTGCTTCATCAATGGATAGAGATGTACTGTACAAGGTAACGGATATATTAAAAGCAGTTGCAGGCGGCGGGCAGACGCGAAATAAAGGAACAATCTTAATTGAGGATCGTCACCGTATGCCTGAATTCGCAGTAAGTGAAGAAAAGAACCGCTGGTTGCGGCTAAAAATGGCCGAATTGGGGGTGCGTGAAGAGGAGCTTGTGGAAAGCTTCGTTCGCTCATCCGGTAAAGGCGGTCAGCATGTCAACAAGACTTCAAGCTGTGTTCAGCTGAAACATGCTCCGACCGGCATCCAGGTCACCTGCATGCGGGAGCGGAGCCAGTCGGTGAACCGGTTTCTGGCTCGCCGTGAGTTGCTTGAGCGAATCGAAGCCGCTTCCGGGGTGGTAACGCCCGAGATGAAACGTATCGAAAAACTGCGCAAACAGAAAGACCGCCGCAGGAGGCGGGTTGCCAAAGTCTGAGGAACGGACAGAAACGGTCCGGCGATTTAGTGAGGCCATCACAGGCAAACGTGTCCTGCACGCCTTCCTCGGTGGCTGATCTGGCTAGTGAGCCTCGCTCCAGTTGGCTCCGTGGCTGATATCCACCTTGAGCGGAACCCTTGACTCCACCGCACGCCCCATTTCCTCCTCCACCAGCCGCTCCATCTTCAGCAATTCATCCTCCGGGACCTCAAAAACAAGTTCGTCATGCACCTGCATAATCATTCGGCTTTGAAGCTGTTCCGCACGAATGCGGGAATCAACCCTGATCATGGCACATTTAATGATATCGGCAGCCGAACCCTGGATCGGGTAGTTTATGGCGTTACGGCGGGCAAAGGCCAGCACATTGCCGTTGCTGCTCCGGATGTCCGGAATCGGGAGCCGCCGGCCGAGGATCGTCCTTACACAGCCGTGCTCTTCTGCTTCCCTGATGCAGGAGTCCAGAAACGCGATAGCTCCATGGTGACGTTCTTTATACGTATTGATGAAATCTTCAGCAGTTTTACGCGGGATACCGAGCTGCTTTGCAAGAGAAAAGGCGCCCTGGCCATAGATGATGCCGAAATTGATTGTTTTGGCCTGACGGCGCATCTCGGGGGTGACCATTTCAGGGAACAGCCCGAAGACCTCGGCGGCAGTGCGGGTGTGGATGTCTTCGTCATTGGCAAAGGCGTGGCAGAATACCTTGTCGCCGGAGAGATGTGCCAGCACGCGCAGTTCGATCTGGGAATAGTCGGCGGAAAGTATGGCATGACCGGGAGGGGCGATGAAGGCGTGGCGGATACGGCGTCCCTCTTCGCTGCGGATCGGGATATTCTGCAGATTCGGGTCGGATGATGATAACCTGCCGGTATTGGTGACAGTCTGGTTGTAGGAGGTGTGCACCCGTCCTGTGCGTGGATTGACGAGGCGCGGCAGGGCATCGGTGTAGGTAGATTTGAGCTTGGCGACACTCCGGTAATCAAGGATCAGCCTGGCAATTTCCTCCTCTTCAGCCAGGGCGGTCAGCACTTCGTTATCGGTTGACCAGCCTGTTTTACCCTTGTTCTTCTTGCCGCTCTTCAAGCCGAGCCGGTCAAAGAGAACCTCCCCCAGCTGTTTGGGAGAGTTGAGGTTGAACGGTTCACCAGCCAGGGAGAAAACCTGTTCCTCCAGAGCCCCCATTCGTCCGGCGAAATCCACAGACAGGCCGTCAAGGAGCGTGCAGTCCAGAAGAACGCCATGATTCTCCATTCCGGCCAGAATAGGTACCAGCGGCATCTCGACCGTGTGGAACAGGACGTTATCGCCGCCGGCCGCAAGCAGCGGCTCAAACATCCGGCGCAACAACCAGGTGGCATCTGCATCTTCTGCGGCATAGCGTGCCGCACACTCCAGATCCACCTCGGCAAAGTTTTTTTGCCCTTTGCCGCTCCCGGCCACATCTTGATAGCTGATCATGCGGTGATTCAGATGCTCCTGAGCGAGGGCATCCAGGCCGTGTCCATGCCGTGACGGATTGAGCAGATAGGAGGCCAGCATGGTGTCAAACCAGACACCGGCCAGTAAAATGCCGTTATTGGCCAGCACCTGCATGTCAAACTTGATGTTCTGGCCGACCTTGCGCAGAGCAGGGCTCTCCAGCAGAGGGCGCAGGCGGTCGAGAACCGCAGCTCTGGGGAGCTGCCCTTCGACTAAGTTCAGGGGCCGTCCAGCTACGTCCGGTTGGTTGTTCAGTGGATCCTGCGTTGGCTGAGCGAAGTCAAAGCCGGTCTGCCCGGCTTTCTGGATGAGAATGCCATGCTGCTGCGAGGTCATATGCCCCACCGGAATGTAGTAGGCCTCATGATCCCGGTACGAGAACGAAAGCCCGACGATTTCTGCCTGCCTCGGATCGAGACTGGTGGTCTCCAGGTCGAAGGCAAATTCACCGGCCTGCTCAAGTCCGGTTACGAGAGCTTCAAGTTCCACCACCGATGTAACGGTATGATAGTTTTCGGTAGAGAGGGTCGCCTTTCCGGTTAGTTCCTTGACCAGTGAGGTGAAACCGAATTTCTTGAAAATTGCGTTAAGGGCCTCCTGGTCCGGCTCCCGTGCCGTCAGCGTTTCCAGGTCAACCTCCAGCGGGACATTTAACTCGATCGTTGCCAGACGGCGGGAGAGCAGTGCCTGTTCCCGGAACTCGCGCAGCTTTTCGCCGTTTTTCCCTTTAACCTCGTTAGCCCGTGCCAGCAACGTATCAAGCGAACCGAATTCCAGAATAAGTTTGGCGGCAGTTTTTTCACCGATGCCCGGTACACCGGGAATGTTGTCCGAGGAATCGCCAGCCAAACCCAGTATGTCAATAACCAGTTCCGGGCCGACGCCAAAACGCTCAACAACCTCATGAACTCCCGATTCCTTCCCCTTCATGGTATCCAGCAAGGTAACGTGATCGGTGACAATCTGCATCAAATCCTTGTCTCCGGTAACCACTACCACCTTTCCCCCTTGAGCGGCAAAACGTCCTGCCAGAGCGCCGATGATATCATCGGCCTCATATCCCTGCAGTTCCAGCGTCGGGATGTTGAATGCCCTCACCACCTCTCTGATCGGTTCCATCTGCACGCGCAGGTCATCCGGCATAGCTGCTCGGTTGGCCTTGTACTCAGGGTACATTTCGGTGCGGAATGTAGTTCGTCCGGCATCGAAAACGACAGCAACATGCTGCGGGTTGTAATCTTTGAGCAGCTTGAGAAGCATCTGGATAAAACCGTATATTGCGTTGGTGGGGAAGCCGCTGGGAGACGACAGGTGCCGGATAGCATAGTAGGCCCGGTAGATGTAGGAGGATCCGTCAACCAGATAGAGGGTCTCTTTGAAGCTCATCGTTTTTCCTCCCCGCAAGTAGCTTCCCGAGTGAAAAAAGCAAAGGCCATGGCCGGACGCTTGCTCGATTCGCGCATAGCGAACTGAAGCCCGTCAAAACTCCACCCTTTGGAACTCCAGCTGTTGAGAGTTTCTTCGATCGCATCTTCGGTAACGGTACCTATTTCAACAACCTTGTAGATCAGCATGATTGCATCCTTTAATGAAGTGCCGCTGCAGTGCCGGGCATGATATGGCCCTCTCCAGGATAGAAAAAAAAAGGCGGCTCGAAAGCCGCCCTGAAGGTATCTGCCAGAAGCCGATTATTTCTGGAAACCGAGCTTGGCAGAAATCTCGTCCCCCGCTTTCAGTACCAGCGGAACCAGTTCGTTTTTGATGCGTTCATCAGAGAAGCGCATTGAAGGTCCGGAAATACTGACGGCGCCGATAATGCGGCGGGTGTAGTCACGGATCGGAGCGCTGACACACTTAACACCGGTGTCCAGTTCCTCGTTGTCGAGAGCGTACCCCTGTTCAGCGATCAGTTTCAGCTGTTTCTTCAGGACATCACGGTCGGTAATGGTATTGGGGGTATACCCTTTCAACTCTTTTGAGGGGAGATACGTTTCAAGTTCCTCATCGCTCATGTAGGCTATCTGTGCCTTGCCGGCCGCTGTGCAGTACGCCGGCAGTCTTGAACCTACCCGTGGGACAACCCTGACTGTCATGGCGGTTTCGACAACATCAAGATAGACTATATTGAAATCTTTTAGAATTGAAACGTACGTCGTCTCATTGCAGTTCGCAACCAATGCTTCAAGTACCGGTTTTGACTGTCTGAGCAACCCCATCTGCTTGATGAACGTCTGCCCGAGTTCAAGGGTTTTAAGGCCGAGACGGTAGTTTTCCGTCACTTTGTTCTGCTCAATGTAGCTGCGGGATTCGAGTGTTGCAAGCAGTCTGAATACGTTATTCTTATGAAGTTTCAAGCGCTTGCTCAGTTCAGTGACACCCAGTTCGTCAACCTCACCATGAAACTGTTCCAAAAGGTCGAGTGCGTGGGAAACCGCCTGTATCAGATATTCAGATTTTTCTTTTTTTGCCATGAGATGAGCCCTTTTCGTGAATTAAAGTAATGGAAGAGAAGTGCAAAGTATCAAAATGTCGTCGTTAATTAAAAAACAAGGCAAAAATCTTACTTTCATAATCTTATGTCGAAATACTAGAATATTGTTTTACAATTGTCAAGTGCGAAAAATTGCTTTATATTCAATCTCGAATGCTGTCGCCATGTCTGCTTGATAATTTGCTTATAAAACATGTACGAGGGTGCTATGCTGAATCTGCGTAAAAAAATACTCGTAGCAATCGATGGTTCGCCTCAGTCCGACAAGGCGGCCGAAGAGGCCGTTCGGCTTGCCGCCGGGAATCAGAGCCCATTCAAAAGCCGAATATATGCATTGCTCGTACTGCCGAATGCGCCTACTTCAACCTACACCGATTTTGTGCCGGCGCCCCCGATGACTGAAACAAAAAAATGGGATGAGCTCCGGGAACGAATATTTTACGTCATAGAAAAATGCGCAACTGAACACGATATCCCGTTGGAGATGATTGTTGAATACGGTGATCCTGCCGATAAAATCATCACTCTTGCCAAGCGCGAGGAAATTGATGTGATCGTCATCGGTAGCTCCGGCAAGGGGTTTGTCCAGCGCCGAATCAAGGGGAGTGTCTCCCATACAGTAGCCAGTAATGCACCCTGTTCGGTTTTTATCGTGAGGGGTTGACTCAGGAAGGATTATTTGTTTATGTGCCGTTTCATTGTTCTACAGTTTTTAGTCTCAATCGCCCTGCTGTCGCCGCTGTCAGCCTACGCCGCTGAATCATTCCGTGTGCCGATTCTGTTGTACCACAGGTTTGGGGCAACCGTTGCCGATGGGATGACGATTACGACCCCGGTTTTTGAAGCGCAGATGAAATATCTGCATGACAATGGCTATAAAGTCATTCCGCTCAGGCGGCTCGTTGATTATTATCATGGGAAAGCGCCGGCGCCGGGGCCCAAGTCAGTTGTTATCGCAGAAGATGATGCTCACAAGTCGGTCTACAGCGATATGCTCCCGATCATAAAAAAATACCGCTACCCGGTGACTATCTTTACCTACCCGTCAGCAATTTCCAATGCTAAATATGCCATGACCTGGGACCAGATGCGTGAGCTGACAAAGTCCGGCCTTTTTGATGTACAGTCCCATACCTACTGGCATCCGAATTTTAAGAAAGAGCGCAGAAAGCTTAATCAATCGGCTCTGGATGCGCTCGTCATGACACAGTTGAAAAAATCGAAAGGCCGTCTGGAAACAGAAATCAGATCAAAGGTTGACATGCTGGCCTGGCCTTTCGGAATATACGACGACTATCTGCTGCGTAAGGCCTCGGAGGCCGGTTATGGCGCTACCTTTACAATTGAACGTCGACACGCGACCGCATCGGATTCTGTCTTTAAGCTGCCGCGCTACCTGCTGGTAAATGCCGACAGTGGCAAAGCCTTTGTGCAGCTACTCGAGGGGAACGCCGTCAAACGAAATGTTGTCTATTAATGTCTGATGAAACTCTGAAAAAACACCCCTGTCCGGACTGCAGCTGCTGTCAGTGGTGTTCGGATGACCGCTGCCGGCTCTGCCTTAACCAAACCGTCTGCAGTCATCGCAAGCGTTCTATGGCTGAACAGATTGCGCTGTACGACTCCCTGAATTCCCCCGATTCTGCTGCGCTTAAGCCGTGATCTTATATGGTTATACCGATAACTGTGCAGTGTAAATATGATGTAGATTAGGAAATAGTGTTATATTATATATCGTTAGAATATTTCTCTTGGAACAATCAGTCGTGTTATGATAAAAAATCAAGATACAAAAAAACTAGGAGGTCGCAATTGAAAAAAACAGCATTGGTCGTTCTCAGTATCGCCGCTCTCGCCCTTGCAGGGTGTAAAGACAAACCAAAAACAGAAATCCCGTCAGCAGCTCCGCAGCAGGGGCAGATGCCGGCCGGTCATCCAAGTGTAGCACCGGGTGCCGCAGCTCCAGGTGGAGATCCCCACGCCGGCATGAAGGCTCTCGAAATCCCAGCTGGAGCCGGCAAAAAAGCGACGGTTACCCAGACCATGAACTCAGGCGGGTATACGTATGTGGAAGCGGCTGACGAAAAAGGTGTGAAAGTCTGGTTGGCGCTCCCTGAAATCAAGGTTGCAAAAGGCGACAAGATTGAGTACCCGGAAACGCCACCTATGGCGAACTTCCACAGCAAAACTCTAAACAAGACCTTTGAAAAAATTCTCTTCATCCCTGGTATCAGAATTGTGAAGTAAGCTTCAAAAAACGTACGACGAACGGGGTCATGCAAATGGCCCCGTTTTTTATGGTGCAGATTGTGCCGCTTTTGACGGGGCATGCTGCGGAACTATGTTCAGTACCTTGGCGTAGAAATCTTTCCCTTTTTTGACCTTGCCCCGTTCTGAATACAGATCACCAAGAAGAAACCACCCCCACGGATTATTTGGCTGCAGGGTCGTAATCTCCCGCAATTCCTTTTCGGCTTTATCGTACTCACCCCGCTGGCGGTACCACTCCCCCGCTATCACATTAGTGGTGTAGCAGTATCCGAGACGCTTTTTCTGCACCTTGAAGCGCTCCGGATCCTCTTGCTGATTCTTTGTCAGCTCTTTGAGAAGTCTGGCGGATGACTCTCCTGGCGCCGATGTGACGTAAAGTGCGGCATGGCGTGTGTCTGCAAAGAGACCTGAAGTGGTATTTCCGGAAGCCAGAGCGTCTTTGTAGAGTTGCGTGCCTGGGTAATAGGCAAGCGGCGAGACATATCCGTCATCTGGATGAATGTGGCGAACAAGTTCAATCGTCTGCCGAATGTCATCGTCAGTTTCTCCCGGAATGTCGCTGATCAGGTAAATTGAAAGATTGATGCCGATCCCTCTGATCAGCGCAGAGGCGTGCTCAATCTGTGCAGGAACGATGTTTTTACCAAGCTGCTGAAGGATGCGGGGCGAACCTGATTCGACGCCGAGCTGAATACATTCGCAGCCGGCCCGTTTCATTTCGATTACCAGCTCTTCGTCAATCGCGGTGACTCTCGACTGGCAGTTCCAGAGGATGTTGACCTCCTGCTTCTGTAGCAGCGAGCAAAATTCCAGGACTCTTCTGCGGTCAGCCGTAAAGGTGTCATCACGTATCGAAAAATAGATCTGGCCGTATTTTTGACGAATATACTGAATCTCTTCAACAATCGCACCCGGCGAGCGGAAGCGGACCTTTCTCCCCCAAAAATCGGGTGAACTGCAGAAATAACAGGTTGATGGGCAGCCACGGGTTGTGACAATAAATTCTGATTGCAAATCAAGATCAAGACCGACTGACCTGTCGAGATAGCGAGCCGGCAGCGGCAGGCGATCCAGGTCATCAAGGCTTTTTCGAGGGGTGGTGACCGTAATTGTGCCGTTGCGACGGAATGCCAGTCCGGATATGCTCCGCCATTCTTCCCCTGATGACAGCCGTGCAACCAATTCCAGCAGCGTGGACTCCGCTTCGCCCAGAACCACAATATTCACGGGGGAGCCTTCGATCAATATGTCTTCATAGCAAAAGGTCGCGTGCCCACCCCCCATCACAATCGTGCTGTCCGGTAGGAGATTGCGGCACATACGGGCAAGTTCCAGTGAACTGTGTCTATTGTGGGTCCATTGTGAAATTCCAATAAAACTGGGCTTGAAGGTCAGTAATTCCTGCTTGACCTTGGAGGTTGGCCATGCAGAAAAATTGGCCAGGGTCGAGTCATATCCGGCTTCTTGTAAACATGCGTGCAGGTAGCACAACCCGGTTGGCACAAGGCTTATATAGGGATCGTTACGGTGTGGTAATCCGGATTGGTAGGCGAGTAGAATTTTCATGGCGAAAAAAAATCCGGGTCAAATGACCCGGATGTAGTAGGTGCCCACGGATGGCAGGCGTTATTTTGCAAGGTTGAGTGACACGCCAAGCGTATCATTTGTCAAGATTTCATTGTCATTTTCTTCTTCGACGCCAAGGAGTAACTCATTGAAGTCTATAGCGTCAGAAGTTGTATCCGTCATCATACGCCTTGCACCAAGATAACGTGACAGGTAGTAGGGTGTATCCATTGATGAAATAACAACGCGGTGTTCGCGCGAAGAGGCATGGATCATCTTGCGGTTCCCAAGATAAATGCCAACATGTGAAGGGAAACGGGCGTAGGTTTGGAAGAAAACAAGGTCCCCTTTTTTCAGATCGCCACGCATGACCTCATTACCAACATAAAATTGCTCCCGGGCGGTGCGGGGGAGTTTTACGCTCTGCTCACGGAAAACCTGCTGAGTGAAGCTTGAACAGTCAAGAGCACCACGACTGCTCCCCCCAAAGCGGTAGCGGGCGCCCAGAAAACTGTAGGCGCTCTCTTTGAGGCTGCTGATACTCTGGTTAGTTTCAAGAGTTTTTGCGAGGTCAACCGGTCTGTCTGACTCAATGTCGGTCAACTCAGCCAGCGTGTCGCTAAGCTCCTGTTCATTTAAAAGGTCTTTGTTGATGAGCTGCAATCTGTTGGTGTTGACGGAACGGGTGGTTGCCTCGACAGCCACAAGGGTCAGAACCTGGCCAGGCTTGACTCTGTTTCCTTTCATCCCGTTCAGATTTCTGATCTCAGCCATCTTGATACCGGTTTTTCTGGCGATTTTAGGAAGCGTGTCACCTCTGGAAACTTTATAGGTGTCCTGGCGAGTTGAAGCTGTGACCTTCTTTTGTTGTGACTCGGCATGTGATGGTATTATCAGGCGCGTACCCTTGGAAACATGGGAAGCGGTCAGGTTGTTGACGGATTTAAGCTCACTCACGGAAACATGGTATTTCCGGGCAATTGACTGCAGAGATTCTCTTTTTCGTACCACGTGGGATTTCGAAGCGAGAACCAGCTGAGGTAGTGCCAGGAGTATGAGGCAGATCGCAACAACAATACGAATATGAGTCATGTTTCCTCCGCGTTGTTTTAAATTCAGTAAGGAAGTGCCCGTTTATATAACAACCAATCAAGAAAGTCAACCTTTGACACATCCGTTTGGTTGTTGCTCCCTAGCAAAATATATGCCAACCAACTATCGCTGGCGTCTGCCCCGAGCGGAAAGTTTAATTGTTACGGGGGTGTCTCGAAGCACAGAAACCTGTTTGTCCGGTAATCGTAGATTTTTCAAATACTCTTTTCCCTTTTTTAATTGGCTGGCGTCAATATCTTCGGTTGCGACCGATACAACCTGTGAAACCTGACTGGCGGGTCCCTCAATCTCGACCGACTCCGGTTCACAGGTGACCCGCAAAGAGGATCGTCCGGATGGTAGTCTCCCTTTAAGCGTCGCTTTCACCGGCACACTCTTGCGCAGCTTCTTTTCCGCTGAGACTCGAACGCTTGAAGGCGATACCGACGTTATGAGCATGCCTGGCGGAGCGTTAATGTTGGCATGATTAACTCTTATAACGGTAGTTCCTTCAGTTATTCCGGAAGCATCGATTTCGGCGGTCAGGTCGAGCTTCGAAGGTGGCGGGACCAGGCTTGACATCGCTTTTATCTGGACGGTTACATCTTCCGGGAGTGTA
>Ga0123338_10003181_pt1 | contig 14958 bp, 12 predicted proteins | sample grotaG_FD_89793 | JGI IMG/M metagenome (GOLD analysis project Ga0123338, IMG submission 89793) | Glacier valley bacterial and archeal communities from Borup Fiord, Nunavut, Canada, to study Microbial Dark Matter (Phase II) -... | ecosystem: Environmental > Aquatic > Freshwater > Ice > Glacier ...
AGAGCGATCAATTCAAATGCTAGTAAAAGAGGTAAAGTTGACGAAATCCTGGTTAAGAATTATGAATAAATTACATCTCTTCTAACTCCTTACCCTTCGTTTCCTTTACTAAAAAAGCGACGAAAAAGATTGAAATTGCTGAAGCGACTGTATAAAGACCATAGGCGGAACTTAGACCAAAGGATTTGAGTAATGGCGGAAATGTTGTGGAGACGAGAAAGTTGGCAATCCACTGCACCATTGCCGCGAGAGAAAGTGCAGCACCACGAATCTTGTTGTTAAATATTTCACCTAATAATACCCAGACAATCGGACCCCAGGAAAACCCAAAGCAGACGACATAGAGATTCGCGGCTAGAAGTGCAATGATTCCTGATGTACCCGTAAGAGTAGGATTACCTGTAGCCGGATTAATCGCCGCGCTGCGGAAAACAACCGCTAAAGTTCCCAAAGTTATGGTCATACCGATAGAACCGAGCATCAGAAGTGGCTTACGACCAAATTTATCCACAAAAGCGATCGCAATCAATGTCGTCGCAATATTCACAACTCCAGTAATCGCTGTAATCAGCAAAGAATTTTTCTCCGAAAATCCTACAGCCTGCCATAACACACTACTGTAATCACCGCCGTATCAAAGCCGAATAAAAAACCACCCAGCGCGGCTGCAGCAGCGATCAAAATCACATAATTATGATTTTCTTTGCCAACAATTGGTTGTGTTAACTTCATTCTCTGTATCTTTTCTTAAAATTTTGTAATAAATTATTTGCCACTACTTATAACTTAGTGTGACGAAAACTTATATTCTTAAACTATTTTATTTGTAGATAAATAACGTCTAACTAATTAGGTAAATGAGAGCGTATTCTGAGAATTATACTTAATATTAATTAATATTAAGTCATTTTTCCTTGATCCCCGATCGCTATTTGTAACCCAAAGGTCGAAACTATAAACACATATTACCTACGTAAAAATAAGGATACAAACTCTAACCGATTTACGCGATGCTCATGTATGTAGAACAAAACATCGATTGGTAACTACCAACGCCAACCAACCTCTGAATTCTTTGCTAGTCTTGAATAAAAGGCAACATAGCGATACTCAATCACTCAAGTAGGTAGACCATGTCAACCAATTCTCCTCTGATCGAAACGCTGACCCCAGAGCGCTGGGTTGGGTTGAGCATGAACTTCATTGAGGCAGGTCATACGGCTCTATTAGTCAAGAACGGTCAGTTAGTGAGAACCTTGCAGCCCGGTCGTCATTTTAACTTTGCCGTACCTTTATTAGAACAATGTCAACTGATTCTAGTAGACACCAAAATTCGCAACTTAGAAATTGTCTCTCACGGCGACTTCTTATCCCAAGACCAGTATGTGATTAATGTCTCCCTAAATGTGATGTATCAGGTAGCAGACGCTAAACGAGTAGCTTTAGAATTATCCGATCCGATTCCCGCCCTCACAAGTGCTGTCAAAGATAGCTTAGGAATAGCAATTGGTCAAATGCGCGTCGATGTGTTGACAACTCAGGGGAGAGCAAACATTCGTAAATATATCCTTGAGCATCCCGAAATTTCCTACTCCTTAGGCTTTGCACTCGAAGATGTGCGGGTGAATGACATCAGCTTTCCCCAAACTCGTGGGGTAGTCCGGCAAATCGAAGGGATGACTGCTAGCCAAGAAGCTGAACATAAAGCAATGTTAAAAGCGCAAATTGCTCAAGCTGGTCGTCCAGGAATACCAGCAGCGCCTGTCCAACAAGTGAACATTCTCTCTGGTCGCAATCCTCAAAACAACGACCCAATATTAGAAGCAACGCTGGATACGGCAATCGAAGGTGAAGCATTTACAAACGTCTTACCACGCGATAGCACGCCAATTCTTGCTCCCACAACACTTGACCCGAATTCTGGAATAGCGATCGCTCGTTTGGTCAACAATTCATCAGCGGCGATTATCCCAATATCAACTAACCCCTTTACCATTGGACGCGAACCAAGCAACACCCTGATCCTTGACGATTCCCTGTGTTCGCGTTTGCATGTCCGGATTATGAAACAAAGTGACTATCAAGGCACACGCTACCAGCTAATTGATTTAGGCAGTTCCAATGGAACTTATGTAGACGAACAACAGCTAGTCCCTAACAAACCCTTTTCGCTCACACCAGGAAATATCATCAGAATTGGTAGTCAGCAGTGGACGTTTGAAGCTTAACCGGAGCCGGCAAAAATTAACAAATTTACACACAGTACTTTTGTACGACACTAGGAAAGGCTATTTGCCAGTTTTTCTAAGTAAATTTTCTGTAATGTTGCCAACACGGCAAAAAAAATAGCGCATAGTTTGCCAATATAAGATCACGCGATGTGTAATTTTGCCTAATTGTTTTGGTGGCGCAAAGCTGCCAAACTATAAATTTGCCACAAAAATTCCATATAGCGTGAATGTTATTCCTGAGCAAGCTTTCCTTGCGATTTTTGGCATGAATGAAAAAGCAAAAGCTGTAGATATCAATTCTAGTGGTTGTCTAATTCTAATTTTGCCAGCTGCGTTTTTGACAATTTTTCTGTTTGCCGCTTGGCCCATAATGCTAGCAACAGTTTTGCTGGGTGCTGGGTATAAGACATGGAAAGGCTATGAGTGGCAAAAATGGTGCCAGCAAGTCAATCCAACTTTTCACAGGTTGATTCAGGAAAACCAAGGCAGCATCACGGCAATGGATTTGGCAATGAAAGCCAATTTTTCTGGAGAGATAGCCAAACGCTACTTAGATACTAAAGCCTCGGAATTCGGGGCACAAGTTTTAGACCACACTGAGAGTAATCCGGTATATTACTTTGTAACTTCTAAGACATTAGGTAGCATATTTGACGCTAGTGAACCGGCGATTACGAGTAACGAACCTAGAGCATTTGCCTCCGCATCTTCCTCACAGGTTCAGACACCACTGAAGTTAGAAGAAGCATACGCAGAAGTACAGCCATCACCGGATGTACAAGAGGAACCACTAACAGCAGTGGCGGGAGAACCATTAAAGTTAGACAAACAGTTAATGTTCGGGTCTTTGATCCAGTCTGAACTGGCGAAGCGACTCAGTGTATATTCCAGTACTGTTTATAAACGCCGAGACGATCCTGATTTTCCCGAGTGGTCTCGCAGCAAAGATCCAGAGGGAATTGCTTGGACATACTCACCAAAAACAAAAGAGTTTTTTCCGTTGGAACTCGAAGGCAAAAACTAAGTGGGAGACGCGGAAATGCAAGGCTTGCGGAGCTTTCCAGGGCACAGGCACAAGAAAAACGCATTCGCGTCTCTCCATGTTTCAACTCTTGGCTTTTAAACCTACTGCCTCCGAGATGGAGTTTAAGCCATGTGCTTCTAATTGAGACAATAAACCCTGTAGAATACGCTTAACCATCCACGGTCCTTCATAAATCCAGCCCGTATAAACTTGGATTAAACTAGCGCCATTGGTAATCTTTTCCCAAGCATCTTCAGGGGTAAAAATACCGCCAACACCGATAATTGGCAATTGACCTTGAGTTTGATTAAAGATAAACCTAATTACCTCAGTAGAGCGATTGCGTACCGGCGCACCACTAATACCCCCAGCTTCGTCTTGAACAGATTTTCCTGTGGCTGCAATTGTTGTGGTTTTCAGTCCATCGCGACGAATGGTGGTGTTAGTGGCAATAATTCCGGCTAGTTGGTAAGTTTGGCACAAAGAAACAATATCCGCGATCGCCTCCCATTCCAAATCAGGGGCAATTTTCACAAAAATTGGTTTTTGTAAGTGATTTTCCTGTTGCAGAACATCCAGAATAGAACTTAGCATCATAACATCCTGGAGCGATCGCAATCCCGGTGTGTTGGGTGAGGATACATTGACAACAAAGTAATCACCCCAATCCTTCAGCAAGCGAAAGCTACAAAGATAATCTGAAGCCGCTTCTGTTAAGGGTGTGACTTTGGATTTACCCAAATTTATCCCGATGGGTGAAGTCATGCCAACTTGCTTGTCTGCAGCTAACCGGGCTGCCATTGCGGCTGCGCCACTATTGTTAAAGCCCATGCGATTTAAAGCAGCATTGTCTAATGGCAAGCGAAACAAGCGCGGCGGCGGATTTCCTGGCTGTGCTGAAGATGTGACAGTTCCGAGTTCAGCAAAGCCAAAACCGAGGCTTTCCCAAATTGCTGATGCTACACCATCTTTATCAAATCCAGCGGCTAAGCCAACAGGGTTAGGAAAGTTTAACCCAAATAACGTTTGCGATAAACGCTCCTCGTTTAAGCATAAAGACTTTTGCATCATCCTCTTGACTGAGCCACCAGCAGAGCGATCGCTTTGGTGTTGGAGCAAACTTAACGTAAGAATCGTGGAGGACTGCAACCACTCAAGATTAGTGCCGAAAGTAAACAAGAAAGGGCGAATGCCGAATTTATAGATATCCAACTTAACTTAATCCGTAAAAATGCTCCAATGTTTAGATTTGTAACCAAAAGAATTAATCAAGGCATCCTATATAATAGCAAGCTATGATGACCGCCAATCAGATGGGTCAGCCACAAAAACCGACTGCACCCGAACACCAGCTAATGATTTTAGGACGTTTTCTCCAAAGTCTCCGGGAAGCAGAAAATATTGAATCACTGATTAAAACGACTATTACTTATCTTCAAGAGCAGTTTGACTATAGCCTAATTTGGATTGGTCTTTACGACCATACCGATCATCGGTTATTTGGCCAAGGCGGCGTGACGCCAAAAGGTGATATCAGTTTATTACAACAGCGATTTGTACTCAGTCCGGGAGATCTGTTAGAACAGGTAGTAATGCAACAGCGTCCGGCTGGTGTAGCCGATTTACGCGCCGAACTCCGCGCCGGAGAGTGGGGATCTGCCGCGCGTTCTTTGAGTATCCAAGGCACAATTATTTTCCCAATTTGCCATCGAGACCACTGTTTTGGGGTGGTGTTATTGGGGTCAGAACGCTGGGGGATATCGGCAAAAGCTGAAGAAAAAGCACGGCTACAGATTGCTTTGGCCCAATTGGGCGCGATGATCCAGCAAATTGAGATTAGTTGGCAGCATTCGCAAATCAAGCGTTCAGATGAGCCATTATTGCGACTACTAGAAAAGTTACGAACTTTCAGTAGCTTAGAGCAAAAATTAGTTGCTGTAGTGGAAGAGACTCATCAATTTCTCTGCCCTACTCGCACTAATATTTACTGGTTTGAGCGGGAGAAACGTTATTTTTGGTGCCGAGTTAGCAATCGTGCTAAAGGTAACTCGCGGGAAATTCAGAAAGCGACAGTGGGATTTACTGTGCAAGAGGTGGGTGAGTTTTATCAAGCCCTAGCAGCAAATCAAATTGTCGTGATTGGCGAGGCGCATAGTTCTCTCAAAGCTAATTTGACAGATCCGGTGTTGCAAAAGATTCGAGCGCGATCGCTCTTGGCATATCCGATTCTTGTCCAAAATGAGCTTCTCGGTTTCTTGGCGTTAGAAGGAAATGAAGCTCGCATCTGGACGGACGTAGACAAAAATTTCGTCACGGCAGCGGCGGGATTAATCTCTCTAGTTGCGCCTTTGGAAACAATGGAGACGACTATTCAAAAAATTCAAGGTGATGCCCAGCTAGCTAGTCAAGTGGTACAAGCAATTTGTAGTGATGATGATGCTGAGTACGTTTTACGTCAAAGTGCTCGTCAGTTATTAGAGCGCTTTGGAGCAACGCGATTTTTACTTTTACAATATGACTCCGACCAAAGTCAATATGAAGTTGTTTACCAAAGCCAACCTCACAATCGGCGACCTCTAGCCGCACCCCTTGACGCTATAGCTAATGTAGATTGGCATCTCTTGCAACATTCACCCCTCGCAGTGGGGATTGAGAATATAGAGCACGAACTAGTACTATATTCCTGGCGTGTACCTTTACTCGCCGCTGGTGTGCGATCGCTGTTAATTGCCAATTGCCGTGTCGGTAATATCCCTGAAGCCCTGGTAGTGATTACTCATGAGGCGACTCGTGCTTGGACAGGTATAGAAAAAGAATTATTACATGTTGTTAGTCAACAATTAGGTGCGATCGTTCGGCAATGGCAATTGCATAGTCAGGCTGAGCAGCAGCAAAAAATCTTACACAGCTTTCAGCATTGTCTGCAAATGTTGGAGCAAACTTATGACTACCAGGAGTTAGAACGAACAGCCCTGCAAAATATGGGATCTGTGCTCAAATGCCCCTTGGTAATATTACTGTGCTGGTCTGGTAATCAGCAGATAGCAGAAATTATTCCTGGTGTTATTGCCAATAGTCGGTTTGCGATTGAATCTGATGCGAAGATCGTGATTCAAAATGAAGCACTGATTCAGTGGACAATTGCCACTGATGGGGTTTTGACTTTGAGTGTGGACGATTTACCGGCTGACACTAGGCAATGGTTTAGTGGTGCTGACATTGGTCAAGTTTTGGCGGTGGCGCTGCGGACATCTAGTGCTTATGAGCCGACGGGAGTAGTGTTGCTTGCCGATCATCGTCAGCGTCAATGGCCAGACTCTAGCCTTAGTGCTTTGCAAACTCTTGTTTACCAGCTAGCTTGGTCACGGCGACATTTGAAATTAACTGACATTTGTCAGTCGAAAGCAGAAACGCTCTCAAAGCTGAATTGGTATAAGCATCGGCGTTTTGAAGACGTGCAACGGTCTGTGTGGTTGTTGCTTGAGCAATTAAATGAGTTGGGTATTCCTCGGGATGAATTGACTCACATGCGTTATCAGCAATTGCTGCGGCAGTTGGGTAATACGACAATGTCGATGACGGAACTGATACAGCAAGAGGAGTGGGGATTGCTGGTTTATTCCGAAGTAGTGCCGATCGCGACTTTATTAAAGCGATCGCTCGAACGTATCGATAATTTAGTTAAATTACGCAAGCTGTGGATGGGTGTGCATGGTTTAGGTCCACAAGCGAGAAGTGAAGATTCCGAACATCTGTGTTCGTTGTTTCCGCCACATAATTTAGCAGTTAGTGGTGATATTGTCAAGATTGAATTAATTATCCATGAACTGTTACTTGTTGCTTGTCAGCGATCGCATCCGGGAGGACGGATTGATATTTGGTGTCGGAGTTTGGATCAGCGATCATTAGAACTTTCAATCACAGATAATGGCACGATTGAGCCGCAGTTACTCGAAGACTTGCATACAGGTGCTGTCAAAGATCTACTTGTTCCCTCCACCCTCAATCAACCACCGGGGTTGAATTTGATGATTTGTAAAGATTTGATGCACGAACTTGGTGGAGCTTTAAGCTTCTATCAGCTACTAGATGGGCGGATAGTCAGTCGGTTACTGTTACCGTTAGCTACAGGTAATCGCTATTAGGTGTAGGTATCTCTGGAAGTATGGTTTTTGAGAGCAGTCCAAATACCTAAAAACCTGGATTTTGTCAAATTATACTTGAAGAGTGTTAATTAGCACACTTTTGATTTTCTGAGATGTGGTACGACTGAAATATAGGTCTAGTAGGGTTTTCCGGCGCTCTTTGTCCGCTCGTTATACCTATCTTGGCTCAATATCCGTAAGCATTTGAGAATCAAGGGATTATGACATTAAAAAATATCGAAAAACTAGTAGTACTTGCTGAAGAACATGGAATTATTTGCCAGATTGCTCAAGAAGAATGCTTGATAGCCACTCTGCCAGGAGATGACGATTTCTTGCTTGCATTTACTTGGGCAGGCACAGTTGAGGGTGAGTCACCAGACCATGAATTAGTAGCGGTGACAGTCAGTGATTTGTTGACTGAAGTTACAGTTGCGGCTTGGCAGATTCCGACATATTTATTCGGTTTAGTTCTACGGCAAGCTCAGATGTTAGTCAGTGCCCACAGAGATTATGTTAGCTAGTGTATTGGTTTGTAACCCGCAATCTCCCAGAAAATAATTTTTCTAATACGTTCCCAATAGCGGCAAAACCTTTTTCTTTAACAACTCAATTAAAGCTAAGTCCATATACTCATACTCATCCGCAATATCCAAACAAATAACTTTCTTGTTTTTCAAAAAAGGCTGAAACTTTCTTGATAGCTTTTGTCGATGCGACTTTTCCATCACAAAAATAACATCAGCCCAAGCGATGCTTTCCGTTGATACTGGAACTTCGGCATCTACATCTAAACCAGCAGATTCTACCTCAAGTCCCTCATATTCAGAAAAAATCGCCTCGGCTGTAGGGCTTCGCAGCCGATTACGGCTACATAAAAATAAAAGCTTCATGTACTGAGTAAAAGTAATGGGGTATATCTAACGACTAATTTGTGCGGGACAATAAAAATGATTTGCACTCGGATTATGCAAGTTAGGGACCTGAGCGAGGAGAAGTCTATTGATTGCACGCGTACATCGATTTTTAACTACCAGTGCGGCACCAAATAGCCCCCGCACGGTGTTTTGGTTCAGTTTAAGCTTAACTTTTGCTCTTCTTTACGGCATCTTCGCGCTCAAAGCCGCCTTTAGCAGCAATTATTTAGTGCAAAATGATGCCCGGATGTACGTGTTTTGGCTCCAACGATTTATCGATCCAGATATCTTGCCTAATGATTTAAATGTTGCTTATCATAGCTCTATCTCGCCACCTGGATATACTGGGCTTTATTATTTAATGGCAAAGTTGGGCGTAGAACCGTTGCTATTGAGCAAACTCTTACCGATCGCTATCGGAATAATTGCCACAATATACTGCTTTGGTCTTTGCCTACAAATATTCCCAGTCCCAACAGCAGCATTTATCGCCACTTTGTTGATGAATCAAGGTCTGTGGCTCAAAGATGACTTAACCTCCGCTACACCTAGAGCATTTGTCTATCCGTTTTTTCTGGCATTTCTTTACTATTTGTTGCGAGGATCGTTGATCAGCGTCATGGTCGCGATCGCTCTCCTAGGATTATTTTACCCCCCGATGATGTTTATCGCAGTCGGCATCTTAATCATACGACTGGGACGTTGGGACAAGGGAAGGTTACGCTTTTCTCCACATCGCTACGATTATCTATTATGTGCGGCTGGACTAGGCGTTGCCGGAATTGTCACTTTACCCTATGTCTTAAGTACCTCAGAATTTGGTCCTTTAGTGACAGCAGCGCAAGCAAAAAACTTACCCGAGTTTTCGACTGACATCGGACGGATACCTTATTTTCACGACAAAGATGCGTGGGCATTTTGGTGTAAAAGAATGCACAGTGGTTTTCGGTTATCTATCAACCCACCTCTTGTAGCTGCGGGTTTTTTATTACCCTTGATGCGGCGATATCCGTCTCGCTTTCCTGCCATCAAACATCTAAATCCAAAAATTATACTCTTAACCCAAATTCTCTTAGTATCCTTCTGCCTATATTTTGCCGCTCATCTTTTGCTATTTCGCCTCTTTATGCCTAGTCGTTACACAGCACATAGCCTGCTGATTTTAATGGCAATCACCGGCGGAATAGCTCTATGCGTGCTTTTGGATGCGATTTTACATGCTTGTGAACAACCGCAAAGGCGTCAGGGAATACGGTTTTTAGTACTGGGATCAACAGCCTTAGTAGCGGCGATCATGCTTCTGTATCCAAACATCTTCTGGAAAGAATTTGCTGACTCTGGTTACTTTGCAGGTAGAGTACCAGCCTTATATGAGTTCTTTCAAAAACAACCCAAAAACATTGTGATTGCGTCTTTAACAGAAGAGGCGAATAACCTACCAGTATTTTCTCAACGTTCAATTTTAGTTGGTTGGAAATACGCTATTCCTTTTCATTTAGGCTATTACAACCAAATTCGCCAACGAGCTACTGATTTGATTCGTGCTCAGTACAGTCCCAACCAAGCAGAAGTACAAAATTTTATTCAAAAGTACAAAGTAGATTTCTGGCTAGTAGAGCGGCAAACATTTGAACCGAGTTATCTGGACTACCATTGGTATAAACTATTTGAACCAGCACGTTCAGAAGCTCGTAACCACTTAGAGTACTCGCATCCGGCTTTAGCTCAGATGATGAAGCGCTGTTCTATTTTAGAAGTTGAAGAATTTGTGGTGTTACAGGCAAAATGCCTTTCCCAAGCCGAACAGTAAAAACACTTAGAGAATGCTCAAATAAGTTTGCTCAGAATTCATTGGCAGTATCCGCAAGCAGCGATTTTTCAGGTCTGGTTCTAATCCCAAAACTTCCATTGGCGTTACACCTAATAAAGCAAAGGGTACTTCTGTTAGTTCCAGACAATCAAAAGTTCCTTGGCGTCCAGCAATCGAGAGATCAACATCGCGAAAAATTCGCCCTTGCTTCACCCCAGCAGTTGTCTCGGTACTGGCTTCACCTCCTTGAACTAAACCCAGTTGACTAATAATTGCCGCAGGTAAGCACAACAAAGTTGCACCTGTATCGACGATGACATCATCAAGGATACAAAAACGAACTTCTTCTGCAGGGATAAAGCCTCTTTGAGCTAAAACTTGATCGATTCGATTGGTAACACTGAGGGTAGCGATAACTTGCCCCATTTGCTTACCTTGAAGATTTGGGATTACTAACTTACTCATATCAGCGCCCTCAAGACTTGCTTACAGGACAAGGGCGCAAGCATTGCGCCCCTACGATACGAGACCTTTGACTGTAGTTATGCTGTAGGCTGCGGCTGCGGTTGGAACTGGAACAGGGAGTAGACAACATCGCGGCGGATGTTGGTCATCATATCTAAGAAGAGTTCGTAACCTTCGCTCTTATACTCGATTAACGGGTCTTTTTGACCGTAACCGCGCAATCCGACTGACTCGCGCAGGGCATCCATTTGTTGCAAGTGTTCCCGCCACAAAGTATCAATCCGCTGCAAGATGAAGAAACGTTCAGCTTGGCGCATCAGTCCGGGTTGGTATTGATCGATTTGAGCTTCTTTGAGGTCATAGGCGATTCTCACTTGTTCGTGAAGGAAGGTTTTGATCTCGCCGACTGAAAGATCTTCCAGTTGGCTTGGTTCCATATCTTCTAGCAGATAGACAAACTCTTTGACCTTCTCCACCAACTTAGGTAATTCCCACTCTTCGTCGGGTAAATCTGGGTTGATGTAGTATTCAACGATGTCATCCATCGTTTTTTCGGCGTATTTGATCACTTGTTCTTTCAAGTCTTGACCTTCTAATACCCGACGGCGTTCAGCGTAGATGGCGCGACGTTGGTTGTTCATTACCTCGTCGTACTCAAATACCTGCTTGCGGATGTCGTAATAGTAGGTTTCGACTTTTTTCTGTGCGCCTTCTAAACTGCGGGTGAGCATTCCCGATTCGATGGGCATATCTTCCTCTACATGGAACATATCCATCAATTTTTCCACGCGATCGCCCCCAAAAATCCGCAGCAAGTTATCTTGCAAACTTAAGAAGAAGCGTGTGGAACCAGGGTCGCCTTGTCTTCCGGCGCGTCCGCGTAACTGGTTATCAATCCGGCGCGACTCGTGGCGTTCTGTCCCAATTACGTGCAAACCGCCGAGTTGAACTACTTCTTCGTGTTCTTTACTGGTGAACTGCTCGTATTCGTCCTTTACCAAGTTGTAAGCTTCGCGTAATTTCTGAATTACAGGATCGGGTGTCGGTGCTTTTTCGGCTGCAACCGCGACTTTATCTTCTGCTTCCAATTCCGGCAAGCTACGCTCTCCGTACTCTTTCACAGAAAATTCTACTGCTGTCTTCAGCAATTTTTCGGTGTCTTGCTGTAATTTGGTAGGGAATATTTGCGGTGATGCTTTCCAAGTCTTGACCTTTTTTCCAGGGACAAAACCTTGACCGCCACTACCGCTGGCTGGTAGTCCGGTGGCGCGGTTGACACTAAAGTTATCTTCATCGTCTGGCTGGACAATCCGAGGCATAAAATACTCCCGCAGTTTCAGTCTTGCCATGTATTCTGAGTTACCACCCAAAATAATGTCAGTACCTCGACCTGCCATGTTAGTCGCGATCGTCACTGCGCCCTTACGTCCGGCTTGAGCGACAATTTCTGATTCGCGTTCAACGTTCTCTGGGCGAGCGTTGAGCAGTTCGTGCGGAATTCCTTGCTCATTTAATAACTGGCTGAGTAGTTCAGACTTTTCCACACTCGTGGTTCCGACCAACACAGGTCTACCCTCGGTGTGCATTTCAGCACATTCAGAGGCGATCGCTTTCCACTTGCCAAGTTCCGTTTTAAACACCATGTCGGATAAATCTTTCCGACTTCTGATTCTGTTTGTGGGAATAATCGCCACTTCGAGTTTGTAAATTTTTTCAAACTCAGCTTCTTCTGTCTTTGCTGTCCCGGTCATTCCGCCCAACTTCGGATACAACAAGAACAAGTTTTGATAAGTAATTGTCGCTAACGTTTGAGTTTCTGGCTGAATCTCTACATGTTCTTTAGCTTCTATCGCTTGGTGCAGACCATCACTCCAACGTCTTCCCGGTAAAACTCGTCCGGTAAACTCATCCACAATGACGACTTCGCCGCCACGGACAATGTAATTCACGTCCGTCAGGAATAATTCTTTAGCTTTAATCGCATTGAAAATGTAGTGCGCCCAAGGATCTTCCGGGTCGTATAAATCTGTGACACCTAATAAACGTTCAGCTTCAGCAAAACCTTCATCCGTCAACAGTACGTTCCGCGCTTTCTCATCGACCTCATAATGATCTTCTTTGTTCAACGCTGAGGAGACTTCAGATGCTTGGATGTATTTTTCCGTTGGTCGTTCTACCTGCCCAGAAATAATTAGCGGTGTCCGAGCTTCATCAACTAAAATTGAGTCTACTTCGTCAATCACACAGTAATTAAATGGGCGTTGAACTACGTCTCCCATCGCTGTCGCCATATTATCCCGCAGGTAGTCAAAACCGACTTCACTGTTGGTAACGTAAGTGAGATCACAGTCATAGTTCTTTTTACGTTCCGGTGGTCCCATACCCTGCTGAATTAGTCCCACACTCAACCCCAGAAAACGATGTACCTGTCCCATCCACTCGGCATCTCGACGAGCTAGGTAATCGTTCACTGTCACAATATGAACACCTTTACCAGTCAAGGCATTCAAATAACCGGGTAAGGTAGCCACGAGGGTTTTACCTTCACCTGTTTTCATCTCCGCAATTTGTCCAGTGTGCAGGATAATGCCACCTAACATCTGAACATCAAAGTGTCGCAGTCCTAACACTCGCCGTCCGGCTTCCCGCACTACGGCAAATGCTTCTGGCAAAATGTCGTCTAAGGTTTCGCCTTTGGCGAGTCTTTGTTTAAATTCAGTGGTTTTAGCGGTTAGGGCTTCATCCGAAAGCTGCTTGATCTCGTCTTCTAGGAGGTTAACATCCGTAACAGAAGGTTGGTATTTTTTCAGCTTCCGAGCATTTGGATCGCCCAGCAAGGTTTTCAGCATGGTAGGTTATTGAGCTATTGAGAAGGAATATGGGAATTATCAGGTGAGGCAGTAAATCGTGCTTGAAACTACCCAACCGTCTTTCGGAAAGCTTTTAATGGGTTTTAAATAAGAATAAACTCATGCGCCAACAGCAATCCGAGCCAGTCAGTCTCCTAAATGATTTTTTTTAACTGATAGCTGATATTTAGACTATCTTCATCTTATCATTTAGACCCCAATCCTAGGAGTGGGGGTATTCATTGCGAATTCTCCCACTCTGGCGTCAGGCTGCGGAAATTATAGTCGCCAGCGCCAGGATGACAGGTGACACAAGAGGTAAGTTGGACAGGGCGGGGTAGTTTGACGCGCGGATGCAAGATTTTAAAATAACGAGAGTCGTTAACGTGATAAGGTTTTTGTTCGTCAGTGAGTACGGAGCGGGAAAAGGTAAGTAAATATTTCCACACTAGTATGCGCGGCGGATCGATTAAAGGAGTGAGTTGGGCACCATAATGTTGTGGGTCTTGTAACAAATCTTTCCAGGTTTCACTGGGTAGTACAGATGGTGGTACGGCAATGTGACAGGTGGCACAGTTTTCTAAGTAAAGTTGTTGCCCTAATTGGTGCCGTGCCGGGACAACATCGACAGTGCCAATCGATGAAGTGGGGGTTGCGCCTTGGGCATTGGTTGCTAAGGCTAGCAGCCATCCCATCGCTAAACTCCAAACTAAGATTAATAATAATAAACCCATAGGCGATCGCCGTCCGACGCGGCGAGATTTACGCTTCATCAAATTTGACATACATCTCACACTCACATAACAGGTCCCTTCAGCTATTACTGTATGTTTAGTTGATGAGGATCACAATCACATTTGTGTTAAGGAATGGAAATTGATCGCAATAACCGTTCAACAATCGTTTTTGCTTTACGTCCGCCGGAGGGTATGAGGCGATGGCAGAGGACGTGAGGCGCGAGAAACTTGATATCATCGGGGATAGCATAATCGCGACCTTCTAGAAAAGCTAGGGCTTGCGTTGCTTTTTGTAAGGCGATCGTGGCGCGAGGGCTGACGCCGAGAGTAATTTCTTCATCTTCTCGGGTTGCCCGTACCAAGTTGAGGATGTATTTTTGTAAGGAAGTTTCTACTTTAACTTGCTGGCAACAAAAGCGTAATTTCTCTACTTCTTCCAAGGTAATGCAAGGCTGCAAATCTGCTAGATGAACTTGATTTTGAAAGCGTTGCAGCATTTGGAGTTCTTCTAACTCACTCGGATAACCCAAGCTCAGGGATAGCATAAACCGATCCATTTGGGCTTCTGGCAGAGGAAAAGTGCCTTGATACTCAATGGGATTTTGGGTCGCAATCACAAAGAAGGGTGTAGGTACAGGACGGGAAACACCATCGACTGTGACTTGTTCTTCTGCCATAACTTCTAGCAAGGCTGACTGAGTTCGGGGTGTCGCCCGGTTGATTTCGTCAGCCAGCAGCACGTTGGCAAATACTGGTCCAGAAAGATATTCAAATCCGCCA
>Ga0123338_10003182_pt1 | contig 14957 bp, 6 predicted proteins | sample grotaG_FD_89793 | JGI IMG/M metagenome (GOLD analysis project Ga0123338, IMG submission 89793) | Glacier valley bacterial and archeal communities from Borup Fiord, Nunavut, Canada, to study Microbial Dark Matter (Phase II) -... | ecosystem: Environmental > Aquatic > Freshwater > Ice > Glacier ...
CCACATAGAAAGGGCTACCTTCCCATAGTTGCGGTGTTTTGACACCAGACCATTTGGGTGTGGCGGGAATATACCTGTAATAAAGACAGAGAGCGGCTTTGATTAAGCTAGCAATTCCTGATGCTGTATAGGTGTGGCCGATATTGGCTTTGACGCTGCGCAATGCACAATGCAGACCATTGCCCACTTTCGGATAAGCTTGCAGTAAACCTGTGATTTCGGCTTCATCCTGCTGGGAAACGCCACTACCGAAGACTTCTAGATAGTTAACCTCTGTGGGTTGAATATCTGCCATTTGGAAAGCTTGTTTGCAGACATTGCTGATAGCTGAAGCATCAGCTTTTACCAGACCGTTACTGTCAGTAGAATTACTTTGTGCAAAACTCATGGCATCAATGACTGCATAGATGCGTTCGTTGTCTTCCTTAGCAGCTTCGTAGCGCTTGAGGACAACTGCACCAGCACCTTCGCCAACCATCCAGCCATTAGCTTGTTGGTCATAACCCAACGTATTGACACCCGTATTAATTGGTGCAAATTGGCTGCGGAACAAGACATTTTCCACACCACCTGCCAAATCTACTGCACCCACAACGACTGCATCAACTTCACCCGTAGCGAGTAGCATTTGTGCAACTTCCAACGCCTTGAAGGTAGAATTTTCGCCAGCGCTGATGGTGAATGCAGGTCCAGTGAAATTCCATAAAGCAGAAATCCGACTTGCCATTATGTTAGCGATGTGACTCACATATTCGCCGATTTCTACTGGTTGGTGAATGCTATCTTTAACAATGGTTTCCAATTGCGCCAGCTGTTCAGCAGGTAAAGAAATTCCTTGGTTGAGTAAGCCGTCCTTAACTTGCCAAGACAAATTCCATCTTTGCTGTAGCTGATGCACAGAAAATTCTGTCTCAGCAGCGACAATCACTGCGACATTGCCACCCTCCTGTAGTTTCGCATCTTTCACGGCGCGATCGCTAACTTTCAGCAGTAATAATTGTTGTGGGTTCAATTTTTCGATTTCATTCGGTGGGATTTTGCACGATAAAGTATCGATTTCAAAATCTTTGATATATGCCCCAACTGGTGCTTTACCATCTGCTAAACCGTACTCCTTCAGAACATTTTCTTGGTTTTCTATACCATGCCATCTTTGAGGCGGTAGGGAAGTAAAATGCTGTGTTCCATCATAAATACTGCGTTCAAAAGCATCTAAGCCATTGCAGTTACCGAAAAAGGCATCCATGCCGACAATGGCAATTTTGGCAGGTGGAACAGGTGGAGTTGATTCAATTGATTGTGTTGTATTTCCTTGTTCTAAAATTAGATGAGAATTAGTGCCACCAAAACCAAAAGCGCTAATAGCTGCTCGTTTGATTGGTGCATTATTATTTGGCCATGCCGTAGCTGTTCTAACAATTTTGTCGGCGGAAATTGTACTATTTTCAGACGCTAAAGGTTCAGAAACATTCATGGTTGCTGGAATTACACCATGAGACATACTCAAAATCACCTTTGTCAAGCCAACCATGCCAGCAGCAGTTAGCAAATGACCAGTATTTGCTTTGGCAGAACCCACCAGAGGGGCAGCTTGATTTTTACCAAAGAAGGTTTCTATGGAGTTAAATTCGGTTGTATCTCCTAGTAATGTGCCAGTAGCATGACACTCTAGATAATCGATGCTTTTTGGACTAATTTTCGCCTCATTATAGGCTCGTTCAAAAGCTAATATTTGTCCTTTAGGATTAGGGCTGAGTAGGTGCTTACCTTTGCCATCATTCGAGAGTCCGTTACCGCAGATAGTGGCAAGAATATTATCACTATCTCTAACGGCATCAGAATATCTTTTCAGCATTACCATCCCAACACCATCGGCGGGAATTAGCCCTCTAGAAGACTTATCTAAGGGGCGACTGATACCGTTTTCTGGATACCCTTGAACACCGGAAAATAACATCCGCACGAAGAGGGAATCTGCACAACTGATGGCTCCAGCTAACATGACATCAGCTTTATGTGACCATAAGTAATGAGATGCTAATTTAATAGCATAAAATGATGATGAACAAGCAGCATCCAGACATAAATTAATCTGGGATAGAGATAGGGCTTGAGCAACGATAGATGCTGGTAAGCCAGATATCAAAGCATTGTACAAAGACGCTTTATTAGCAGTTGGGAGAGTAGCTAAATCAAAATCTTCATACTGCAAAAGTTCTCTAACAGCAGGTGCGATCGCTTGCTGGTAAATTGGAGAGAATAGCTGGTTAGATAATTTTGTCGGGAATGACAAATTACCTAAAATTACGCCGCATTTTGCCAGGACAGTTTGATTACTCCAATAACCACTGTTTACAATTGCTTGTTTAGCGGCATACAATGACCATTTGAAGGTGTTATCTAAACCAGAAACAAATTCTGATGGTAGATTGTATTCCGATGGATTAAACTGAAAGTTGCGGATGTATCCGCCTTTGAGAGAATAGGTTTTATCTGGTGTACCTTTAACTGGATTGTGAAAGATTGTTGGTTCTACTCCGATTTCTTCGACTGTTGCAGAGGATGTGGAATCTTTTTGATTAACGATGTTATGCCAGTATTCTTCAGGGTTTTTAGCATCGGGAAATAGGCATGATAATCCGATGATGGCTATTTTTTCCACTGCTGATATGCTCCGAGTTTGGGTATTAGGCAAGAGATAATTACAAGGCAGGATTTACGCTGTTCCCCAAACTTTAAAGAGGCAAGTTATAGCAATCGTAAGATTACTACTAGTTTTGTTTGTAGTAAGCACTAAAGTGCTTATTTTATAAAAGAAGGACTTAAGTCCTTACTACGAACTTTCAACTTGATAGACTACTAACTTCTGAGCATTTTCATTGACCAAATAATGGCGTGGGCACCGAGCATTCGTGAATAGATTTTACCTTGGCGATCGTGTATGATAAAGTTAGCGATCGCACTACTTGCTGTCTTAGCTTTCACTTCACAAGAAACGTAAAAAGTTTCGTTATGAGGTATCATTGCAAATTGTTCAAATTTTTCGACTTTTCCAGGTAAACAACCTTCTTCATGAAAATGTTGTGTCCAAACCCATAAAGCGTGCATACTCAAGTCTGTTGTATAAGGATTTACCCATTGCACAGGGAATTGTCCTTGTTGCTGGGCGCTAAGTTCTGGCCACAGACATTCTGTAGTAATTTTTTCGGGACTGATATTTAAAACTCTTTTGATTTCTTGAAAAGCCGGACCATGAAATAATGTAGCTCCCCCATTTTGGTAAAAAGCTTTTCCGGTAGCGGTAATGATATTATCTTGTTCGAGATTGAGAGATTCATAAGTGGGTGCAACTGGGATTTCTCGCTGGAGATTGAGTTGAGCGCTAAAATGAAAATGGGTTTTTCCTTCTGGGTTTTTACTCGAAATTTTGGCTTTAAGTTCGATTTTTTCTAAGTTAACCTTGGAAATTTCTTCTATTTCTAAAATATGTTCCTTAGCTAATGTCTCATTGAAAGTAATTCCCTTTAAAACTTTGAAGTCTTGGTAATTGAACAATCTATAACCGGGATATAATTGTTCAGAAGCATTGATAATCCAGGTCATTGCACAAGTTGCTGGCAAAACTGGAGAACCAGCAATAGTATGATCGTGTAAAAATGGATTAGCCTCCAATGTCATTTGGCGACAAATACGATAAGTTCGTAGTTCTGAATCTAGTTCTGTCGCCATTGGAACTAGTGGACTCCCAATAACAACTTGTGCAGTTGCATGATTAGTATTATCCATTTCTTTCACGAGCATTTGTGCGCCGACTGCAATCGGAATTATTTCAATTTTTCGCTCCTGAAAAATCTTCTTTAATTCTGCTGTCACCATCCCACTGTCCCAAGCGCCCCAGTTGATAGCGACTACATGACATGAAGGATAACTTTGCTTAAATATATGGGCTGATTTGTTCAGAATTTCATTAGCGATCGCATAATCAGATTGTCCCGGATTTCCGTAAAAACCTGTTACTGAAGAAAACAAAACTAAATGCTGAAGTTCATTAGGATTAACACAAGCCAATAGGTTTTCTAAGCCTTGAACTTTGGCGGTGTAAACTTTTTCAAAATCTTGTTCTGTTTTCTTTTCAATTAACTTATCAGCCAAGTTACCAGCGCCGTGGATAATTCCTGTAATTGGGCCGAAATGTTGCACAGCAGTGGCAAGTTTTTCTTGTAAAGCTTGCGTATCTGTCACATCGACGCTAATATATTCTGCTTTAGCTCCTGTTTTTTCAATTGCTGCTAGAGTCTTTTTAATTTCGCGGCTGGAGGTAATTTTGTTATATATTTTTTGCACATTCATGGGTGTAGGCTTCTCTCCTTGGGAAAGAAGATTTTCCATGATGCATTTTTTCAATGCAGATTCATCAGAATTTTGAGCATAATCTGGCTCGGTTTCTAATAGTTCGGAGCGACCGAGGAGAATGAATTTGCAGGGTTGGTGCTGGGCTAATTTGATAGTACACTCAGCCGTAATCCCTTTTGCACCGCCGCTCACGACAAAGACAGATGATGGACTAAGCTGGGCTGTTTGTGTCATAAATCCTCGTAAATACCTGCATTCTTTAGGTTTTGATGTGCAACTTATTCTTGAAACCCCGCTTCCATTCCTCTCCCCTACAGGGCTACGGTGTATATACAAGTCTGAAGTAGCTGATTTACCAGGGTTTTACCCCACCCTAACCCTCCCCCCTTCGACAAGCTCAGGGCATCGCTTATAAAGGGGAGGGAACTAGATTTCTTGTTTCCCCCCTTGGAAAGGGGGGTAATTCGACTTGTGTGTACACCGTAGCCACAGGGAGAGAGGCTTTGATTCTTACTCCCCTTCCCTTGTAGGGAAGGGGTTGGGGGTTAGGTTTGAGAGAAAGTTGCACACGGCGTTAATCTGCCTTTTAATCGGCGATAATGGTAACTCGCCCTTGTGAACCGTAGCCAACTTCACTAATATAAAGATTGGGATCGTGAAGCTCGGCAATGATGTTTTTTACTGACTGTTTGGCATCAAGTCTGGGACTTAGATCGATCGCACGAGTAAATACTTTAGGCCATTCCCATCTCAGAGTTTTGGTTAATCCAAATAAACCAGCGCCGATCGCACCGAAGTTGACTTTGTACTCTAAACCGAAGGCTCCATCAAGATGAGCTACTGTGCAAAAACAACTACGTCCATGCTTTGCGGCTTCGTTGAGGGAAGGTTTCAGGTGTTTCGCCATCAAAAATACGTGCTTGACAATCGCCTTTTCTTGTTCGTTATAGAAAATACTCCCAGTGTGATTTGCTACAAAGACAGGATGTAAGTGGATGAAAGCCCCAATCGCTCCGCAATGAGATGCGATCGCTTGCAATTGTTGTTGGAGATGTTCTTCACTCAAGTTTGCTAAGGTGACGCGGGTTACTCCTGTGGGTAAGGGCGATTGTTGGGCGATGAGCGATTGAGGAAAGCTGATAACTACTACTTTCCAGCCTTTCTCAATTAGAGATTCAGTTAATTTATAAGTGGTGAGGGAACCATCATCGGTGATTAAACCGATGTGTCCCTCAGGTAACGTGAAATCCAAATAATCGGGCTGTGGTAGGCTTCTGAGTTTGACGGGATGGCGCTGGATATTATGCTCTAATTCAGGCGGTTGCTGTTGGACAAACTCAGGCTCAGACTTTTTTTTTTCACCTCCAGCTAACTGCTGTAGGTAATCGACTATTTGACCGATGGTGCGGAGTTCTCCGAGTTCTTCAATATTTGGCTTGGGTAAGTTGGGGTACATTTCTTGCATCGCCCCTAGTATTTCTACCCGTTTAATCGAGTCAATCCCTAAGTCGGCTTCCATGTCCATTTCCAGTTCCAGCATCTCGACTGGATAGCCGGTTTTATCACTGGTGATGGCTAGCAGCGTTTCACCTAAATCTGCAAATTCATCACTTGTTGCGGGTTCTGGTTCTGGGTTGAATGCAACAACTACGCTTGCTTCAGGTGAAGTAACTACCTCAACTACGGGTGCAGTCTCTATTGAAATCTCAGTTGGTTGTTGTACTTCGTGAACTGCAATTTCTACAGAAATATTTTTGGAAGTATGGGATTGCAGATACTCTACAACTTGACCGATGGTGCGTTTTTCTGCTAGTTCTTCTAAATTGGGTTTGGGTAGGTTGGGGTACATTTCCTGTAGCGCCCCTAAGATTTCTACCCGTTTGATGGAGTCAATCCCTAAGTCCGCCTCCATGTCCATGTCCATTTCCAGCATCTCGACTGGGTAGCCGGTCTTGTCGCTGGTGATCGCTAACAGGTTTTTATCCAAGTCAACAATATCGATGGTTGCGCCAGATACAGGTGCAGCAGTTGTGGGTGCTGGTTCTGCAACAACTTCCTTGACTGGAGGTGAGCTAATTTTGACTACAAGCTCAGTTTGAGGTTCTACTACTGCGGGAACAGGTGATGCCGCTACAGGCTTAACTGTCTCGAAAGTAGGGAGTGGGGAGAAGAGATTAGGGAGCAAAGAAGAGGAATTTTCATCCTTCTTAGAAGTGGGGGATACAGGAGTTTCAACTACAGGCTCTACTACCTGGGGAGCATCCGCCAGAGGTGCTTGGGTAAAATTTAAGCCATTTTTAGCTACAGGCTCAGTTACAGCCGGAGGTTGGCTTTCTACTATCTTGGTAGTAACGGGTACGGGTGCATCAGTGACAGTTGTTTCTGTGGTTAAATGATGGCGTACCTCATTTAGTTTCTCTGTGAGTTGAGTTGTTCCCTCACCTGAGATGATTTGAGAATATTCTTGCTGTATGAGTTGGAAAAAGCTTTTGGTATATTCCAGTTGCTCTTGGAGATATTGCTCATGAATGCGTAGGGTTTCACCTTGTTGGGAATGAAACTGCATCATGCTGCGCTCTAAGCTTTCCATGACAACTTGCTTCATTTTGGCGGTTTCTGCTGTTGATTTACTTTCACTCAACAAAGAATTCTGCTGCTGCATCAGTTGGAAAAACGCTCTGGCGTATTCCATTTGATGGTTGAGATAAGTACCGTGAACTTGTAAATTCTCGGTTTGATTTTCCTGAAACTGTGTCAGCAGATATTCTAAACTTTCTAAAAGTTGTTGGTAATTTGTAAGTTTTTCTGGTGTTGGTTGCATCTTAGATTCCTGGGCTGGTTGTGACAGGGTAACAGGATTCATTTGTTGCTCTGTTTGGGTGATATTAGCAGTCACAGCGTTAGCGATCGCAGGTGTTTTTTTATGTCCGTTAGTCTCGATCACCGCCAGAGGTGGAGTCACTCCTGGGCTGGTAAACAAAGGAGCCGTATCAGAATATTCGGGGGTAGGTAATGTGACTTTATGCCCATCCTTTAAAGCTAAAGCGAAGGCATTTTTCGTTTTTTCGGATCTGTAGTTGATGCCGTTCAAACGCACATTTAATGTCTTCTTCGTCTCAATTGGGGGTATAGTTTGAAGAAGTTGGTAAGGATCGAGATTATTCAAAGCCAGACCAATCACGCGCAACTGCACAACCGCTTCTCGTAAAGAGCGATCGCTATTCTTTTGAGTGCTGGGGTTCAGAGATACGGTAATGTGTGGGCGATCGCCAAGGATATCTTTTACCAAATTCGTAAGAATTCTCCTCGGCCCAAATTCCACAAAGCAAGTACCACCATCTGCATAGATATTTTCAATTTCCTGCTTAAACAGCACTGAGTTGGAAAGGTGCGTTTCCAGGATTTTTTGAATACCTTGGGGTTCCTTGGGATACTGCTTGCTGGTGACGTTGCTGTAAACAGGAATTTTGGGACTTTGGAACTTGACTGACTTAGTAGCGATCGCAAAGGATTTTTGAGCAAAGGCAATTAGCGGAGTATGGAAAGCTGCTGATACAGGCAATAATACAGCTGTATATCCTTTCTCGTGTAAAGCCTCTCTAACTCTCGCTATTTCTGCGGTGGGGCCAGCCCAGACAAATTGAGTGGGAGAATTTTGATTAGCGATCGCAACTTGCGGAAAATGTCTCAATACGGCTTCGACTTTGCTGATATCTTCTTTAACAGCCAGCATACTACCCGCATCATGATCCGGGTCTTCGGGAGCCGCCATTGCTTGACCCCTAGCTTTCACCAGGAACAGGTAATCTTCTGTACTCAAAACCCCCGCAGCCCATAAAGCTGTCAGTTCCCCGAAGCTATGACCGGCAACAAAATCTGACTTAAACCCAGCTTGTTGCAGTATGCTGTACATCCCTGCACTCAACACCCCGATGGCTGGTTGAGCGTATTCTGTGCGTTGTAAGGCAGCAATTTGGGCGTTTTTCTCTGCTTCCTCAAACACCGGATGAGGAAAAACTATCTCCGAAAGCGGCTGTAAATTATCTTTGAGCAACAAGCTATCCATATAGCCATGAAGACGGCGCATCAAAGGAAAATTCATTACCAGTTCGCGCCCCATTTCCAAATATTGCGAACCTTGACCAGAGAATAGAGCGACAACTTTTCCACCCAACTCCATACCAGAGGCGCGGTAATAAATCCCTTGGGGATGCTCCCAAGATGCTGCTGTCCCTTTGTTTTTCAGCCAATCAATGCTAGTTTGCAACAACTTGCAAGCCTCTTCGAGATTCTCAGCGACAAACCCAAATCTGGCAGCAGAGAGGGGAATCTGTGGTGATTTGCACTCCTTGATTAATTCTGCATAATGTGTAGGTGCTTCAGGCGATCGCAACTTACCTAAAATCTCTTCAGATTTGCTCAACAATTGGTCTACTGTGGGAGCAAACAACAGCACTTCACTAGCACCACTATGTAAGCGATAAGCGTTGTTTTGGTCGGCTTCATATTCTTCTAAAACAACGTGATAATTAGTGCCGCCAAAGCCAAAAGAACTCACACCTGCGCGTCTTGGTGCTTCCCCTTCAGCACGAATCCAAGGTCTAGTTTCGGTATTCAAATAGAATGCTGAATTTTTAATGTTGAGTTTGGGATTCGGCTCAGTGATGTTAATTGTCGGCGGTAATACTTTGTGATGTAAAGCCAAAGCAGTTTTAATTAAACTCGCCGCACCAGCAGCCGCTTTTGTGTGTCCAATTTGTGATTTCACACTACCCAAAGCGATGTGCTGTTTTTTGTGATCATGTTCGCCAAAAAAGTCTTTTAAAGAACCGAATTCTGTCGGATCTCCAGCCATTGTACCGGTGCCATGTGCTTCCATCAAACCAACAGTAGCGGGAGAGAAGCCGGCATCTTCATAAGCACGTTCTAAGGCTTTAACTTGACCTTCTTTACGAGGAGCATAAATGCTCTTATAACGCCCATCGCTGGAGGTACCAATGCCTTTGATTACGGCATAGATTTTATCGTTGTCACGTTCAGCATCTTCTAGCCGTTTGAGTACAATCATCCCAATACCTTCACCCAACATCATCCCATCCGATTTAGCATCGAAAGGTTTGACATTCTCACTAGGAGAAACCGCCGGTGTTTTGCTGAATGATATGTAAGCCATGATGGTGTTATCGGTATCAACACCACCAGTCAGCATCATGTCAGAACGATGCTCAACTAGTTCGCTAATTGCCATTTTTAAAGCACCAAAGGAACTAGCGCAAGCGGCATCAACTACACAGTTCATCCCGCCAAAATTTAGGCGATTGGCAATTCTACCCGCGACTACGTTAGCTAACATTCCAGGGAAAGCATTCTCATCCCATTTCACATAGGCACTTTTGATTTTATCAACGATTTTTTGTGTATCTTCATCGGATAAACCACTGCTTTTGAGAACTTTTTCCCAAATCGGATATTCCAATCTTGCAGAAAGTGGCATTCCTAATTGCTTGGCCATAGCCACGCCTAAGATTACCCCAACAGTTTCGCGGCTAAACTCACGTTTTTCGCCATAACCTGCATCTTCCATCGCCTCTTTCGCAACTACTAAACTTAATAGTTGCGATACATCTGTGACTTCCAAAATGCTGGGTGGTATGCCAAATTCCATCGGGTTAAAATCTACCTCTGGAAGAAACCCGCCTCTTTTACAGTAGGTTTTGTCTTCAGTAGTTCTAGGATTCGGATCGTAATAATCTTCGACGCTCCAATGAGTAGAAGGAACATCAGTAATACAATCAATTTTGTTTACTATATTTTGCCAGTATTCCCGCAAATTTCTAGCTTTAGGCAATAGAGAAGCCATACCGACAATGGCTATAGGATTGTGTTGTAATTGTCTATTAATTCTGTTGACTGACACTGATTTATCTGACCTCATGTTTTTTTCCTCTATAGACCTGATTACAGCCTTTTCGCAATTATTGATAAGGCTCTCTAACTCTGCTAAGGCAGTATCAATTGAATAAGCAGACATAGGGCATAGTGAGTACTGTGGATTGTGTAGCTACAGTAATTTCTGTTGCCTACTAAATAATCAAAATCTCTTGTTTTGTAAGCAGCTAGCTATCCTATCTCCGCTAAATGCTTTTCTCAAAATCGACACCACACGACAGATACTGTCCTGATAAAGCCTGAGATTTATAGGCGATTTTGGCACACTGCGTAGGTGTAGCCCGTCGTAGACATCGCAGAAAAATCTTAGACAACGCTAGACTCTTGATATTGTGGCAATAGGTCGATGACGTTGTTAAAACGGGTCTAATAGTCTGGGAATGTAATAGCTGCTTGACCAGTGAATTCAATCCATTTGTAATAGTAGAGATTTTGAGCAATGGTATCCCACTGGAGCGATAAAAATTGAGCAGTAGCTAAGGGAACAGAAACGTTTTTTTCAACCGAAACCGTTTGATTATCTAGCCTAACTACAGCAACATAGCTGATGTTAATGACAACGTTCTGTATCTTGAGCAATGTCATAGCTAGTTTTAACGTCCGGGATAATATATCTTATGGGATTTGACCCACGAAAGTTGACAAGTTCGTTACAGAAAAGACACCGCCTTTAATCCGAATTTATGCAAGTTGAAAAAGTAATTAAACGATCATTAAGTGATGACATAGCAGTTAGGTTTAGTTATTTTAAATTTCTAAATCTCAATTAAATAACTAGTTTGTATAACCACTTTAAAGCATTGAATTAATAAAAACACTAACATACTTTACAGAAACTAAATCATTTCTTTAAAGTTATTTCATAAATAGCTGTCCACCATTACTGATGTGAATTTTGAATAAAATTCAGCATAAAAGTATAATTTGTGACTAAATAAAACTGGAAGAAATTTTGTTATTTTACCTCGTTCCTAGTCTCAGACTAGGAATGCCCCTCATTGAGGCTCCGCCTCTCTTACTCTAAATTGATACCTATGAGCAATATTCCCCACAACATCTGTGCTTGAATTAAATCAAAATTGCTGTAAGTTAAGAATGCAAATCTGTTGTCTAGTAAGTAACAATTCAATAAATACATAGATAAATTGAATAACCATAAGTATTTTTTCTCAGAGAAACATCATAATTGAGTCAAAGTTTTTAGTTATTTTTAAATATAAGTCAAGTTAAGAAGCAAAGCGGTTATTTATAAAGCAAATGTTAATTTTTAGTATGTTGCTTGCTAAACATACTATGGGTTAAATGAGTAAAAAGTAGGCACAATTCATGTAGCTTTAGCTTTCCTACGGAACGCTACGCGAACCCGCAGGGTATTGCCCCTGCTAGGAATTGCTATAAGAATGTCTTATAGTACACAACCTTGCTAATCATAATCTGTTAAAAATATCAAATCTGCTTAATAACTATTTGTTGGTATTCAATTCCTATACAAGGGATTAGTAATGAGAAAATTTATTCAGTCTCTAATCTTACAGTAATTAAATATTTTAGTAAGAGAATCAGGACTTATGCAAATTAAATAACTTGACAAAATTGCATTTTTACGCCATAGTTAATAACAAGTTTATCTAATTGTCGAGTTTATTTTTATTAGCGCTTCGTTATGATTGAGAGTTAAGTTTTTTGGTTAGCGCTATTGTATTTTACGCTACGGGATTAGATATCAAATTAGGATATAACTTAGGAAGCTTTGAAGTAACACACCATTAATTTTCACGCCACAATAGCGACTTTGGGCGGCAAAAGCGTACAACAATTCATATAAAAGCAATTTAGAACCATCCACTTTATTAAGGTAGAAACCCTAGAGGAAAAGCCCTCTTGGTAATTTGCGGATGAGTCTATTCTAATCGACTAAATATAACCAGGCTATCCCCTAAAAAAGCAGAATTGGAATGAAAATATGGCAGTAAATAAAGAAAGCCGATTATTCAGAAAACCCGTAGGCCGATCGCGAATAATCTTAGCAACTTCTCTCACTTTAGCGGCCGGATTAATCACTTTCTATAGTTTGGCACCGTTTTGGTCTAAACCGAAAGTTGTGACACAAGCGAATCCTCCCAAGGCTGCCACGCCTGTGAAACTTGCTGTGACTGCCTTGGGGCGTTTGGAGCCAGAAGGCGAAGTTACTTCTTTGACTGCTCCCGCTTCCAATAATGGGGTGCGAGTAGACAGATTGTTGGTAAAAGAAGGAGATACGGTTTAAGCAGGGCAATTATTAGCGTATTTAGAAAATTATGGTCGTTCTAGAACAGCTTTGCAACAGGCTTTAGACCAACTGCAAGTTGCCAAAGCTAAACTAGCGCAGGTGAAATCTGGGGCTAAAACCGGAGATGTCGATGCTCAAAAGGCTGCGATCGCCCGTTTAGAGCCACAATATAAAGGAGACGTTGCCACCCAACAGGCGGCAATCGCCCGTATCCAGGCTGAAGTAGACAATGCTCAAGCCGAAAACGATCGCTATCAGCAATTATATAAACAAGGTGCGATCGCCGCTTCTATAGCAGATACCAAAGCTTTGCAACTAAAAACTACACAACAGCAACTAACAGAAGCCCAAGCCTCTCTCAAGCGGACTCAAGACACCTTCCAAGAACAACGCAAGCAGGCACAAGCTACACTCACAGGCATTAGTGAAGTGCGTAGTGTAGATGTTCAGGTAGCACAAACCGAAGTCAACAGTGCAACAACTTCTGTTCAACAAGCAAAAGCCGACTTAGATTTAAGTTACATCAAATCTCCCATAAATGGCAAAATTTTGAAAATTCATGCCAAAACCGGAGAAGTAATCAGCACCACCAGAGGATTTGCTGAAATAGGTAAGACATCTCAAATGTATGTGATTGCAGAGGTGTATCAAACTGATATTCAAAAAGTGCGTGTAGGACAAAAAGCCACCATTATCAGCACTGCATTTACTGGAAAATTACAGGGAACTGTGAAAGAAATTGGTTGGCAAGTTGACAAGCAAAATATCTTCAGCCTCAACCCTGGATCAGATACAGACCGCAGAATAATTGAGGTAAAAATCTCTATTGATAATCCTGCAGATAGTCAGCGAGTGGCTCGTTTCACTAACTTACAGGTAGATGTTGCCATTCATATTTAGTAATTGGTTAATGACTAATTACTAATAACAACTAACAAATAAATCCATGATTTTCAAAATTCCTTTAGGATGGCTACAGCTAGCCCAGCAAAAAGTTCGTTTACTAGTAGCTGTAGCCGGGATTGGTTTTATTGTGCTGCTAATGTTTGTGCAACTTGGTTTTCAAGATGCTCTCTATTCCAGTGCAACCGCAGTGCATCAGCATCTCAAGGGAGATTTATTTTTAGTTAGTTCCCAATATAAATCTTTGACCTCAAATCAAAGCTTTTCGCGGACTCGTTTATACCAATCTCTGGGGTTTAATGGCGTAGAGTCAGTTAGCCCAATGTATTTGCAATTTGCCAAACTTAAAAATCCGGCAACTGGTGAGAAATATTCAATATACGTTATTGGTTTCGATCCAGGCAAACCTGTGATGGACATCCCAGAAGTTGAGGAAAATTTAGATAAACTCAAAATTCCCGATGTCATGCTTTTTGACCGTATTTCGCGTCCAGAGTTTGGCATAATAGCGGAAAAATTTGATGGGGGAGAGACTGCACAGACAATTGAAATATTTCCCTTCAATTCATTAATTGGTTATAGAGTGAGAATTGGTGGCTTATTCAGCTTAGGTCCTTCCTTTGGGGTAGACGGAAATTTACTTGTTAGTGACTCAACTTTCTTGAGGATAAATCCGAATAGTCGTCCGGCAGATATGATCGATATCGGTTTGATTTCCCTCAAACCTGGTACTAATGCAGAAACAGTAGTGAAAAATTTGCAAGCAACTTTGCCTAATGATGTCCAAGTTTTCACACGCCAAGGCTTTATCAATTTTGAAAAAAAATATTGGGCAGTCAGAACACCCATTGGTTTTATACTTAACTTGATGTTGACAATGGCTGCGGTTGTTGGTGTAGTTATTGTTTATCAAATTCTTTACAGCAATATTGCTACACAGTTCGTTGCTTATGCCACTTTAAAAGCCATAGGTTATGCCAATAGATATTTATTAAATGTGGTATTTCAGCAAGCTTTAATTTTGGCGATTTTAGGTTATATCCCAGGATTTATTACTTCTATCTTGTTATATAGTTTTGCAGAACAATCAACGAAATTACCAATAGTTATGACCACTAATAATGCATTGATTGTCTTAACTTCAACAGTTTTAATGTGTATCACATCAGGAGCGCTTGCTATCAACAAACTCCGCTCCGCAGATCCGGGAGATATTTTCTAAGCAATAACTACCTGTGGACTGAAAGTGTTTCTTTGTATTAATAAGTGGCTAACTCAGGATTGATTTTGAAACGCAGAGTTTGTCAATTCGATTCGCTATGAATTTATGCAAAGCTCTATTAAGATTACCTATTTTTTCTCTCTGCACCTCTGCATAAGATAAAAAATATTCGGTATTCTTCCACCGATAACAGATTTTTAATCGAAATCCAAAATTCGTATAACCACGACTTTATGAACCTCAAAAACAAAACCCTCCTAA
>Ga0123338_10003183_pt1 | contig 14956 bp, 9 predicted proteins | sample grotaG_FD_89793 | JGI IMG/M metagenome (GOLD analysis project Ga0123338, IMG submission 89793) | Glacier valley bacterial and archeal communities from Borup Fiord, Nunavut, Canada, to study Microbial Dark Matter (Phase II) -... | ecosystem: Environmental > Aquatic > Freshwater > Ice > Glacier ...
AAGCGGTTCCGGGAAATTTGCATCGTACTGACTGCGGTCACAGCGGTCATTGCGCTGCACGGATACCAGCAAGCAGCCAATGAGCTGGGCGTGGGCTGGACAGGCGCCAAGATGATCGAAGAGCGCATCACTTACCTCGGCTTCCTGAACGACCCCAACGATCTGTCGATGGCCCTCCTGATGACGCTGCCGTTGACGCTCTATCTTGCACGAACATCAACATCGTTCCTGGTGCGTCACGCTTGTTACGCAACGACAGGTCTGATTCTCTATGCGATCTATCTCTGCAACTCGCGCGGAAGCATGCTCGGCCTGCTCGCCATGCTGCTGTTCTACACAGTTCGATGCTACGGCTGGCTTCGCAGCCTGGTCGGTGGGCCACTTCTGGTGGGACTACTGCTGCTACTGGCGCCCAGCCGTGTCAGCGAAATGTCTGCCGACGAAGAGTCGGCCGCGGGACGCGTCGACGCCTGGTACACCGGCTTCGAATTGTTCAGGAGCCACCCCTTGTTCGGCGTTGGCAAAGGCTTGTTCACTGACCACAGCTGGCTGACAGCACACAACTCCTTCGTGCTCGGCATTGCCGAACTCGGCTTCTTCGGGTACTTCTTCTGGTTGTCGATTCTGATCTTGTCGGTGGTGATGCTGAAGCAATTGCTGCAGTCAAGTGAACCGCCCAACCCGGGAGCTACGGCATTGGTCGGGGTCGCCGACTCAAGTCTTGCTTCTCTGCAGCCAGACTTGAATGCGTTGATAGCTGATGGCACGTCCCGATTGCGCTGGGAAGACGTTCAACTCGCAGCTGCAGCGTTGACGTATTCGTTCATTGGTTCAATTGTTGCTGCCTTCTTCCTGAGCCGCACCTACGTCGTCTTCCTTTATCTCTTGGTCGCCTTGATTGTTGCCCTCTACCAGATTACACGAGCCCGCTGGCCTGACTTCGCACCGGTTCAAATCGGCGGCATGCTCGGAAATCTGATCACGATCGAAATCGCCAGCATCGCAGGCCTCTGGTTGCTTACTCGTATCCTCCTTGCGTTTTCCTGACTTCTGTCGCGACGCAGTCCAAACCGTGGCCGTTGCCCCCCGTGCTTGAGGGTGGGCGCGCGCCGGCCGCTGAACTATCGTTGCCGGTCTTGGAAACATCTCCTTCGACGAGCCCTGCCAAACCGGCCACTGTGCCCTTGTGGCGCCTGACATGCAAACAGAGCAAGGCAGCCCCTTGATGCCCAGCAACAATATTCTTCAGGGCTCCTCTTCGCGAGCCGGGGCTGTCCCATGAATGTCGTGCATGTGGTCGAGAGCTTGGCTGTCGGTGGCCTCGAGCGGGTCGTGTTGTCATTGGCCGCTTGGCAAAATCGGCGCGGCGACGCCAGCCAAATCGTGTGCCTATTCGAAGCGGGTGCGCTCGCGACCGAGGCACGCGCCCAGGGCATCGTTGTCACGGTCATCGGCAAGTCGCCAGGTTTCGATCTTCGTGCGCTCCTCTGCCTGCGCGCCGCTTTGCGAACCAGCGGCGCCGACGTGCTGCACACCCACAACGCCGTCGCGCACTACTACGCTGTGGCGGCGGCGGTGGGCCTTGGCATCAAGTATGTGGTCAACACCCGGCATGGCATGGGTTCGTTTCGGGGCGCGTCCCGGCTTGATTGGATGTACCGCGCAGCGATGTTGAGAACAGACACGGCCGTCTCGGTGTGCCGGGCAGGCCGGGAGCACTTTGTACGAGTTGGCGTCATCCCGCATGCCAAAGCGGAAGTCGTTCCAAACGGCGTGCCCATCGAAGGTATCGAAGCGCGCAGTCATCAGGCAAAGGAGCAGCTGCTCAGCCGCCTTGGCCGGCCTTCAGCTTCGTTCGTGGTCGGCACCGTGGGCAGGCTCAGCCCAGTCAAGGACCATGCAACGCTGCTCAAGGCGATTCATCAGTTGCGTGTTTCCGGGCGCCCCGTGGAGCTTTTGGTCGTGGGCGACGGTGAGTCTCGGGCCTTGCTGGAAGCGCTCTCGAAAGTCTTGGAACTCGAAGAATGCGTGCACTTCCTGGGCATGCGGGATGATGTCGCCGCGCTCCTACCAACGTTCGATGCTTTTGCACTTTCGTCGATCTCCGAAGGCTATTCACTTGCATTGGTGGAAGCAGCAGCGGCGGCGCTGCCCATCGTTGCAACGCGGGTGGGCGGAAATTCCGACATCGTCGAGGAAGGCGCAACCGGCCTGCTGGTTCCGGCCCACGACGCCAGCGCTTTCGCTGCGGCCCTGGCAGGTGTGGTGGACGATGCCAGCATGCGCGAGCGAATGGGCCGCGCGGGCCGCCAGTGGGCACTAGAGCACGGTACCGTCGGCGCCATGGGGTTGGCCTACCTCGCACTCTACAAAGGTCCGTCGACCTCCGGCGGCGAAATGCGCCATGCCAGTCAAGCGCCGACAGCGCCAGCGGGGAAGGCATGAACGTCCTGGCCATTACGAATTTGTTCGGGTACCCGTGGGATCCGTCGCGCGGCATGTTCAACCAACAGCAATTCAAACACCTGGCGCGGCACGTTGACCTGTCGGTTCTGGTGGCCGTACCCTGGGTCGAAGCCGTCAGGCATCCGACGACGTACTGGTCAGCGCGCCGCGAGGGCCGAAAAGGCATTCCGCATGTCGACTACTTCATCTTCTGGTACCTGCCCGGCATGGCGCAGGCAATGCATTCCATCTTCTTCTTCCTGTCGCTCGCAATCCAACGCCCTTCCACCGTATTCCTCAAGCGTTGGAATGCGTTGATCGGCAGCTGGGGGTTTCCCGATGCGACCGCCACGGCCGCGTTGGGCGGGATCACCGGGACCCCGGTCTTCATGAAAGTGCATGGCACCGACATCAATGACTACCTGAGCACGCCGGGCAAGCGTTGGCAGATCTTGGCGGCCGCCCGACGCTGCCGCATGGTGATGACGCCGAGCCTTGCGCTTCGCGATCGTTTAGTCGATGCCGGAGTAGACGCAAACAAGGTCGCAGTGGTCTACAACGGCGTCGACTCGGCGATGTTCCGCCCTGCGGAACGATCGGCGGCGCGAGTCAGGCTCGGCGTTCCCGCCGACGAACAAATGCTTCTCTTCGTTGGCAACTTGAAGTTCGCCAAGGGATGCGTCGATCTGGTCGATGCTTTCGTCGCCATCGCCGGCACACACCCCCGTTTGACGCTGGTGGTCATCGGCGCCGGTGACGCACGCCCTCTCATGTCGCAACGCATCGCCCAGCTTGGCCTGGCCAATCGGGTTCGATTCCTCGGCAAGCTGGAACATGCTTCGCTGCCCGACTGGTTTGCGGCAGCCCAATTATTCTGCCTGCCCAGCCACAATGAAGGTGTACCCAATGTGTTGCTTGAGGCCATGGCCTGCGGCATACCGGTCGTAGCCTCGCGCGTTGGCGGCATTCCCGAAGTCGTGCCGAACTTTGCCGGTTTGCTGGTCACACCAGGCGACACGCGGGCGCTCGCCAATGCTTTGCAGGACGCGTTGGCGCACGAGTGGGACATCGATCAAATCGCGGCGCACGCCCGCAAATTTACCTGGGAGGCGAACATCGACCGCGTGCTGCACCTGCTCGGCGAGCCCGGGTACCGCAAGGCGGAACTTCGGGTGCGCCCATGACCTGGGCCGTCGTGCTGTTCTGGCTCAGCCTGGCCTGCATCGTCTACACGTACGCCGGTTATCCGCTCATGTTGATCGTGGTCAGCACGCTTCACCAACTGCGCTCCGACTGGCGGCAGGTTTCCGTTGGCGGGACGCGGCGCGTTGCAGCGCGCGATCAACTGCCCCGAGTGGCGGTGTTGGTGGCCGCCTTCAACGAAGAGCAGCACATCGCCGAGCGCGTGCGCAACATCCTGAACCAAGACTATCCAGCGGATCGACTGAGCATTTACGTCGGCTCCGATGCCTCGAACGACAACACGGCCGTCATCCTACGCGGCATCAGCGATTCCCGACTCACATTCGCGGATTTCGCAGAGCGCCGCGGCAAGGCTTCCGTCATCAACGACTTGGCAGCGATGGCATCCGAAGAAATTCTGGTTCTCACCGATGCCAACACGGCTTTCGAGATTGACACGGTGCGCAAGTTGGCACGCCACTTCGACCAACCCGATGCAGGCTGCGTCTGTGGTGAACTTCGCCTGCTGAGTGGCGCGGAAACGGGCGAGAATCAAGATCACATCTATTGGCGTTATGAACGCTTGCTCAAGTTCTTTGAGAGCCGGATCGGCGCACTGTTGGGCGCAAACGGCGGCGTGTATGCCCTGCGTCGCTCTGGCTATATCGCCATACCGGCCGACACCATCGTCGACGACTTCTGGATCTCGATGCAAGTCGTCGAATCCGGATCGCGTTGCATCTACGACCCCGAGGCCATTGCCAGCGAGACCATTCCAGACCGGATCGGTGATGAGTTTCGACGGCGGGTTCGCATCGGTATGGGCAACTATCAAGCGTTCGCTCGCTTTGTCGGCATGCTTGACCCCCGGCGAGGTGCTGTTGCCTTCACGTTTCTTTCTCACAAGTGCCTGCGCTGGCTGGTGCCGCACTTCCTGCTGCTGGCGCTGGCCTGCAACGTTCTTCTCGCAGGCCGCGGTACCTATGCGGCCATGCTGGGCGCCCAGATCGCCTTCTATTCCAGCGCCTGGATTGGGTGGCAATACTCTCGTCAGGGAACGGCGCCCCGCCCGCTTCGCCTGCCACTCTTCTTCGTCAGCATGAACATGGGTCTGCTGATCGGCTTCTGGCGATACCTCACCGCTGGGTCGTCCGGAGTCTGGGCGCGCAGCGCTCGATAGTTGAAACACCTTGAATCCCGGTCCATGAACCTGCTCCAAATCTGCAGCCTGCTTGCCATGCTTGCGGTGTCGGCTGGCTTGGCCGTCGTCTTCGTCGAGTGCCGCCGCAAGAACATGCACTTGTGGCTGGGTAGCTACCTGGTTCAGCGGCGCCCGCCACTGGAGATCGGCCCGGTCCATGTGATGTTCTCGTTCGTCGACCACTTCGAGCCGCAGTGGGGCCGTCCGACCTATGAGGTCGAAGTGAGCCGCGTTGCGCGCTGGCGCGAGGGTTACCGAGCTTTGGCCGTCCGGCACATTGACGCCGATGGCGTGCACCCGCAGCACACCTTCTTCTATCCCGAGGAAGAGTACCGGGAGGAACATCTGGATCAGATTGCAGCGCTGTGCCGGGAAGGGTTCGGTGAAATCGAAGTCCACTTGCACCACGACCACGACACCGAAGCCGGCCTGCGCGAGAAGATCACGCGCTTCGTCAAGGTCCTGCACGAACGCCACGGCGCGTTGCCGGTCAACCCTGTCACCGGCCGGCCGATGTTCGGCTTCATCCACGGCAACTGGTCGCTCGACAACTCGCGCCGCGACGGGCGCTGGTGTGGCGTTAACAACGAGTTGCGGGTCCTCGGTGAATTGGGTTGCTACGCCGACTTCACCTTGCCTTCGGCGCCGAGCGACACCCAGACCAGGAAGATCAACAGCATCTACTACGCGACCGACGACTGCGACCGCCCGAAGTCACATAACGACGGCGTTGATGTGGAGGTCGGACGGGTCGGTCGTGGAGACCTGCTTCTTGTTCAGGGCCCCCTGGCGCTGAACTGGAAGAACCGCCGCTGGGGATTGATGCCACGCATCGAAAACGCCGATGTTCGTGCCGCTTATCCGCCTACCCGCGACCGCGTGGATCTCTGGGTGAAGCAGCATGTTCATGTGCGGGGCCGCCCCAACTGGATTTTCATCAAGGTCCACACGCACGGTACGCAAGACCGGGACATCGAAGCGCTGCTGGGTGAGCCCGTCGATGCAATGTTCAGCCACCTCGAGTCGAAGTACAACGACGGTGCGAAGTACGTCTTGCACTATGTCAACTCACGCGAAGTATTCAACATCATCAATGCCGCAGAGGCTGGCCTTTCGGGAAACCCGAACGACTACCGCGACTACCAGCTTCCGAAGCCACCGATGTTCAACTCGGGATGGCAAGCCAAATGAAAGATCGCATCAGTCTGCTGCGGAATGTCGCAATGATGTCGATTGCGAGCTACGCGGAGCTCGCCTTCGGGCTCGTCATGGGGATCGTCATTGCCCGCTCGCTGGGCAGTGCGGAGTTTGGTCACTATGCGTTCACCGTTTGGATTTGCGGCACGCTGATCACGCTGAGCAACAACGCGTTGACGATGTCGTCCATCAAGTTCATCGCCGAAGTGCGTGGCGCGGGCCAGTTCGACGTGGCACAGGCGCTCGGCGCTCAATTGCGGCGATGGCAGGTGATGAGTTCGTCGATCGTACTGGTTGCCTTCGTCATCGTTGCGGCCGTGCTGAACCCGGTTGAATGGCGAGACTCCTTTGCACTTATGGTTCTGCTGATGGTCGTGGGTGCATGGTCACGCTCTGGCTACATGATGATGGCATCGATCGGCAAGGGCAACGAGCGCTTCGAGGTGGAAAGTGCGGCATTGTTGCTTTCGGCTGGCGTCAATCTGGTGCTGGTGCTTCTGCTGTCGTTGAGCGGCAGCTCACTGCTGGGGTTTTTTGCGGTCTATGCAGTGTGCGGCCTGCTGCAGAATTTGACGGCACGTATCGTGCTGCGCCAACTTCAGATTCGGCCGGCTCATCGGCCGCTGGCTCCGGCATTGACCAAGCGACTCAGGCGCCACTTACTTCAGTCTGCCGCGTTGGTCCTGGTGGGAATGCTCGGCGACCGCACCATCGAAGTCCTCCTTCTGAAAACCTTTTCAGTATCCGACGCAGTCGGATTCTTCGCCATTGCCGGCGCCCTGACCAAGGGGGCGACCTATTTGCTGGCTGGGGCCCTGTCTTCCGTGCTGCTGCCAACGATGTCGCGCGCGTTCGGCAAGGGAGGCACAAGCTCGGTCGTTCGGATGCTGCACGAGTCGATCCGCTACTACTGGTTCCTTGGGTTGGCAATCGCAGGATTGGGCGTCACCGTGGCCCCTGGAGCGGTACGCTTGCTCTACGGTCACCAATACGAAGCCGCGATCCCTGCGGTGATCGTCAACCTGATGGTGGCTGGCTTCGTACTGGTTTCTGCGGCGTTCAACGCCTTCCAAACCTCAAGTGACAACCAAGGCGACCGCATCAGAATTTCTGCGATGGCGCTTGGGGTCAACTTGGTGGCCGGGCTGGCGCTGGTTCCGCTATTTGGCTTGATGGGCGCGCTCGGTTCGCTTGCAATCACGAAATTTGCGTCGGTGTGGTTCAGTTGGAGATTCGCACGGCGAGCAGAAGGCATGACACTGCCGTCCTCAGCGATGATCCGGATCTTGATCTCCTGTGTGATTGCATGCGGGCTGGCCGAAGTCTTCGACTTGATGGCACCGGGGCGCTTCGCGTTCCTGGGCGCCGGCGCCATCTTTATCGCTGCTTATGGTGTCGCGAGTGTGTTAATGGGGGCATGGACTCGATCCGACTACGACTTGATCGCTGAAGTCTTCGGGCGCTTGAGCGGCAAAGGTGGCGCATTCGTCACGCACATAGAAGCGGTTGGAAATCGCTTCGCGGCGGAGCCGCATTCAATGGTGTCTGGCAAGCGAAAGATTGTCACCGGTCTCAGTGGCTCAATGGGCTTGACGTCTGGGTTGGGATCAATCCGTTCTTCTCTTGTGAAGGACTTGCGCGTACTCGCCTACCATCGCGTTCTTCCCGAACTTGACGAAGCCGCCTTTGAGTTTGACATCGAACTCGTCAGCGCGCGTCAAGCGGAGTTCGAATGGCAAATGGCCTACATCGCACGGCGTTTTCAGCCTGTTTCCTGCCAGCAGGTGGCCGACGCATTCAATACGGGAACTCCACTGCCGAAGCGTGCCGTGATGGTGACCTTCGATGACGGGTTTCGCGACAACTTCGAGGTTGCATTTCCAGTCTTGCGTCACCACGCCGTGCCCGCAGTGTTCTTCCTGTCGACGGGATACATCAACTCCTCAGATGTCTTCTGGTTTGATTGGTTGGTACATGTTCTGACGCGCTCCTCAAAACCGCATGTCCGGCTCGAATCCTTGGGTTTGACGATCAAGTTGGGCAGTTCGCTTTCGTCCCGCCGCGATGAGGCCACAAAGCTCCTCAGCGTGCTCAAGCGCACGCCTGAGGCAAATCGTTTGCAAGTCTTGCAGGAATTGAATTCTGCTGCGGGCGAAATACCTCGCTCTGGTGATCATGCGCAAAGCGCTCTTATGACCTGGGACCATGTGCGCGAGATGTCGCGCGCAGGCATGGAGTTCGGTTCGCACACGGTGTCACATCCCATTCTCTCAACGATTACCGACCCCAGTTTGCTGCGTTGGGAACTCGAAGAATCCAAAGCCACTATAGAACGCGAGACAGGTCGACCTGTCGTTGCGCTGGCCTACCCGGTGGGCGGACGCGATGCCGCGAACGACGCGGTCTTGGCGGCAACCGCCCGCGCCGGATATCAGTTTGCTTTCACGTACCAACCCGGCGTCAACCGGATCGGATCTTCCGACCGCTTCCGGCTGAAGCGGCTCGCGGTCGAGCGTTACACCACGCGCGGCATGTTCTCCGCTGCGCTGGAGTTACCGGAAATTTTCGGGAAATAGTTGCGGCGCACAAATTACTTGCGTGGTCGCCCAGGAACTGAGGACTTCAAGGTGTACGAAAGATTTTTCAGGCACATTCTCTTTCCGACATACGAGACCTTGGTGCGCCGCCGCTCCACGCCAGCCGATGTCGCCGAATACGAAGCGAGCCAATGGGCCCAGCCTGAAGCGCTGGCCGAACTCCAGCGAAGGAAACTCAACTCACTACTCTCCCATTGCTGGCAGCATGTTCCATTTTTGAAAACTTACTGGCGAGACGCCGGTTGCCGGCCGGGCGACCTGGCTCATGTAAGCGAGTTGAGCCGATACCCAACCATCACCAAGGCGCTCATCACGGCCAACTACGACGGCATGATTGCCTCGCCTTGGCGCGGCCGAACTCTGAGCAAGGTGACAGGTGGTTCGACGGGTGACCCTTTCCGCTTTGAGTACACGATGGATGTTTACGCGCGCCGTACTGCCGTGATGTGGCGTGGCTACGGCTGGGGCGGCGCTGGCCTCGGCACACGCACGGCTTACCTGTGGGGAACGGGGCTGCGCACCAGCGGCATGGGAAGACTCAAAGACCAGCTGTACCACGCCGCATTCAATCGGCGTTTCTTCAATGCATTCGCGCTGAGCGGAGAAAACATCGACCAGCGCATCGATGAGATCGTTCGCTACCGGCCCAAGGCGGTGGTGGGGTACGTTGCGCCACTGGTCGTCGTGGCACGTCGCATGATTGAAAGCGGGCGAACCATTGATGGCGTGCGAGGCGTGCTTACTGGCGCCGAGGGCTTGTTCGGTCCGGAGCGACACGACATCGAAAGAGCATTTGGCTGCCCCGTGTTCGACACATACGGATCGCGTGAAGTGACGCTGATGGCGGCTGAGTGCGACCATCACCATGGTTTGCACGTCAATGCCGACCACTTGGTACTGGAAACCTTGGCTGCTGACAACAGACCCGCAGGCGCCGGCTTCTCGGGCGACGTCGCCATCACCGACTTGCACAATCTGGGTATGCCCATGGTGCGTTACCTGAATGGTGATCGAGCGACTTATGCGACGGGCAGGTGTAGTTGTGGCCGTGGGCTTCCGCTATTGACATCCATTGACGGCCGAACACTTGATCTCATCGAGACACCCGAGGGGCACCATGTACCAGGGGAATTTTTCGTCTACGCCATGTTGGATTGGCCCGATGTCAAGCAATGGCAGGTGGTACAAATTGCGCCAGATTGCGTTCAATTCCGCTTGGTTGTGCCCCATCCCTGGACGCAAGAGCGGAACGACAAACTGATCGCCAAGGTTCAATCAACGACGGGCACGTCAATGCGCGTTGAAATTGTCGAGGTTGACCTGATCCCCGTCACCCGATCCGGCAAACGCAGGCTGACAGTCTCGCTTGCAAATGGCGACAAGAATCACGCACCCGCCGCTTGAAGTCGAGAACCCTATCGGTCACTTTGACATTCTGTGATTTGGCGACATGGCCGAGCCGGCATACAGCACCGGCTCGGTGTCGTGAAACTCAGTTCGCGAACCGCTGCAGCGTTTGAACAGTGGCCGGCAGCGCGCCCGTAGACAGAATCACTCCGGACTGAGTGCGAATTTCCAGGGTACCGCCTGTGCCGTCGGTGCTGAATCGCACGGTGGCCACGTTGCCGTTCGCAAGCGTGATCTGCGCGCCGGTTTGCCCGGTCGCATCGGATCGCACTGCGCTGCTGAAGGCTCGATCAGTACCAAGCACGTTCAGGAACACCGACGAGCTTCCCGCCGAATCGGCGACGTCCACACGATATCCGGCACTCATGTCGGAGTTCACCGATGGCCATGAGATCACCTGCGAGGTCAGCCCGGTCGGCGCTAGCCGAACCACGTCCAGTTGATTGGTGCCACTCATGGCGGTCAATCGATCCCCAGAAACAGATGGCGCGGCTGGCAAGTTCAGAGTCCAGATGCGCTTGACTCCCGTACCACTCGTCTGCACCCGGTCCAGCATCACCAGCGTACCGGGCTTGATAAGCAGGAACTCCCTTTCCACCTTCGTAACCGCTGCCTTGCCGCTGTACATTGGCGTGACACGAGCCAAGCCGTAGCTGTAGGCCGGTGTATCTGTCAGCGCGAGCATGGAACAACTTGCGCCGTAGACCTGCGGCACCACGGAGCCGTTTTGCTCAATTCGCACCAGGTTGTGCACGACTTCGTCCTGGACGATGCCTGAATGCGAGTCGACCACCTCGTCGAAACTTAGCCAATTGCCCTTGAACAGAACAAAGCTTCCCTGGTCATGGTGAGCGTGGCTCTCGGTGTATGGGCCGCAGATCAGGTTCGCATAAGTGGCGTCGGGCGCCCAAGCTGATCGCATCGAAAACTGCCCGGTGCCAACGCTCCAATGGGCTGCGGGCATCCGACTCAGCGGTTGGGAAACGATGTCGGCTTGGTCATAGACGTAGTCGATCCAGGTCTCGAATCCATTCGCCATCGACTTCACCGACGATTGCGAAAGCAGCGTCTTTGACAACCCCGCCATGACATCGCTGGGGTACAAGCGCGAAAGTATTTCCAGGTACTCGCGGTGATAGTCAAAAAATGCCGCCGTCGAATCGCGGGACTGGTCGCCGGTCGGCGAGATGAAATTCAAGGTCGGTACCACGTCGTGCATGAACTTGTCGAATGAGGCCAGGGTGTGCGGCGTGAGATCCGCAATGCGCTGCCCGGTCGACTTTTCCCACCAGTAGTACAGGTCGAACAGGCCCTTCATGGCCGTGCCGTATCCCGTTCCTTCCCGTGAGCCACCTCCCTGAAGGTCACGGTTGAACGTGGGCACCAACTGATTGGCGATCTTTTCGGTCCGGAACTTGTCAAGCCAAGCCTGGGCCTGGCTGTTTTCCCCGTAGGTTGCGAGCCCCAGCAGCATGGTCGCGCGCAAGAACGAGTAGTAGTAATTGTTCGAAGGGTTGTCGACCGACCAACCCGTCCATGGGTAGGCGACGTTGCCCCACTTGGCCTGGTTGTAGTTCCAGACGTTCCACACCGCCTGGTTCCCATAGTTCGCCCAGCGGGTGCGCTGCGACGACGTCGTCTGCGGGCGGCACCAGTCGTAAACCGTTGCAACGTTGCCGACCAGGCTCCCCACATCGAGATAGCTGTCGCCGGCCACCACCGGAACCTTGCCACTGTTGATCAAAGCCTCTTCGCTCTGCACGAAGGCGTCCGTTTGATCAACCGCATACTTGCAGTACGAATTAGTCCCTGTGACTTGGCCGATCAGGGCCGAGAACCAAGGCTGGAAGCCCCAGTAGTTTCCGCCCGCGATCTGCCCGTCAACCACTCCCTTGAACCTGACAGCCGATGCGGCATTGCTCGACATGCTGGAGCGCAGGCGAGTCATCGTGTCTGCATCTGAAATGAGGATCCGCGGCGATCCGAGCGGGGCGATCACTACCGGCCCGGGTGCAGGTGCAGGTGCAGGTGCAGGTGCAGGTGCAGGTGCTGGTGCTGGTGCTGGTGCTGGTGCTGGTGCACCAACGTCGCACTCCTTCACCGTACCCGGCGCCGGGTCATTTCCAAAGAATGTGTTGGTGCATTGAGCGTTGCCGGTGACGGCCTTCTGGATCCAGCGCGAATCCATTCCGTAACGGATCGTGTTGGTCCCGGACAGACTGAAGGATTGGCTTTCGGACGCGACCTTGGTCCATTGGGGTGCAGGCGCAGGCGCAGGTGCAGGCGCAGGCGCTGGCGCCTGGGTGGCGCCCGTCGCGGAAATGTTGGCTGTCGTCGAGCCGCCTGCCGAGTTGACGGCAGTGACCGTGATCGTATTGACACCGCTCGCCAGCGGAATGGAAGCCGCTGACCACGTCAGCACCGAATTGCCGGGGTTGGCAAGCGACGCCGCGCCAGAACCGCCACGGTCGTTGGTCCAGGTCACGACGATCCCGCCAATGAGGTCGGTCACCGTTCCTCCGAGCTTCAAAGCCGAGGTGCCTGTTCCGGAATTCGACGTTATCGCCAGAACCGGCTTCCGACGCACGGCTTCGGCATGGGCCGTCGGAGAATCGGAGGCGGCCGCATCGACGGGGACGTCAGCCGACGCGCCTCCGCCGCACCCGGCGAGTGCCAGCGCACTCACAACCTCGGCCAACGCCACGAAGGCACAGTTCACTTGCAGCGTCATTCGGAATTCTCCACAGCTCACGTTCTGGGTCACAGGCGCACCCGAGTGAAAAGCGAGCGAACCTTTTGATGTAGCAGTGCTGTGGATAACCGCGTCGGAAGCGATGCCGCCCCCGTCAAGTCGTTCTGCACTACCGCTTGGTGTTGCCAGACTGGCGTCTGGGCGTCGGAACACCTATGGCAATAGCTGCACAATGAAGGCTACGGCCTGCGCGGATAGGCCGCGTAACCCAAGGTGGATGGATGTTACAAGTTCGCAAGGCCCCGGCAACCGGACCAACGCCCACACTGCTTCCGCCTACCCCCCTAGAACAGTAGGTGCTGAGAAAAACAGCTGGCAAAACGCGGCACGCTTGATCTGTTTCGAAAGGAACAAAGCTTGCACGTTCTTACAAGTCTGATGCCGTCAGCTCATGCGGCAGGGCTGTTCCGTAGAACGGCCTCTGCAGGGATGCTTCCTCGGGCCATCGGCACCGACGACCCTTGCTTCTTCTGGGTCAACAGCACGCCGTTCTTCACCGCGACGATCTCGGCGACGATCGAGACCGCGATTTCGGCTGGCGTTTTCGCACCGATGTCCAGGCCGATCGGGCCGTGCAACCGGTCGATCTCGGCCGGCGACAAGTCGAACTGCAGCAGGCGTTCGCGGCGCTTGGCCGTATTGCCGCGCGATCCCAGCGCACCGATGTAGAAGGCCGGTGATCTCAGGGCTTCTAGCAGCACCATGTCGTCGAGCTTCGGGTCGTGCGTCACGGCCACCACGGCGCAGTGCGGGTCGAGTTGCAATTCCAGCACCACATCGTCGGGCATCGACTTGCTGAACGTGGTGTTGGGCACATCCCACGTCAGGTTGTATTCCTCACGCGGGTCGCAGCAGATGACCTCGAAGTCGAGCGCCAGCGCCATCTGCGCCACCGCGCGGGACAGCTGCCCGGCACCGATGATGAGCAAGCGCCAACGCGGGCCGAACAGCGCGCGCAAGGTCTTGCCGTCGAACTCGAACACATCGCCGCGACGGGCGGCATCGACACGAACCGCGCCGCTTTCCAGGCTCAGTTCCCGCGCGACCAGCTCATGCCGCGCAGTGCGCGCCAGCACCTCGTCGATCCAGGCCACGCTTTGCAACGGTTCCTGAACCAGCCGCAGGTTGCCGCCGCAGGGCAAGCCGAAACGTGCAGCCTCTTCCTTGGTCACGCCGTAGGCTATCAACGAGGGTTTGTCGACGCGTTCGCCATGCCGCAGCCGGTCGATCAGGTCGTCTTCGACGCAACCGCCAGACACGGAGCCGGCCACCTGCCCATCGTCGCGCAGACACAGCAACGCGCCGGGCGGGCGCGGTGCGGAGCCCCAGGTTTCGATCACCGTCACGAGCCACACCTTGTGGCCCTGCACGAACCAGTCGCGGGCCTGGTTCAACACTTGCAAATCGAGGCTGTCCATTGGCGTTCTCCTAGCGAATCACGAAGTAGAGGATCGCCAGCAGCACCACCGCACCGATCAGCCACCACACCTTGGCAATGCCGCCGTCGGTCGCTGTTGCAACGGGCAATGCAGGCTCGGCACCCGCCGGCGCTGCGATGGCCTGCAAATGCGCCTCGAAGGCCTTGAAGAAGTCTTCGGTGATCTTGCCCGCCGCCGCATCGATGAGCCGTGAGCCGATCTGCGCCATCTTGCCGCCGACCTGCGCCCGTGCGTTGTAGTTGAGCCGCGTCTGCGCGCCTTCCGCCGTCAGCGCCACATCGGCCGAGCCCTTGCCGAAGCCGGCCACCCCGCCCTGCCCATCGAAGTTGATCGTGTAACCGTTCGGCGGCTGCACGTTGGTCATCTTCAGGTTGCCCTTGAAGCGCGCGCTGACGGGCCCGACCTTGAGCGCCACCACCGCCGTCATCGCGTCTTCACCAGTGCGCTCCAGCGACTCGCAACCGGCGATGCAGGCCTTGAGCACCTCGGGGTCGTTGAGCGATGCCCAGGTGGTGTCGACCGAGGCCGGGATGAGTCGTTCGCCTTGCAGTTCCATGGGGATGAGTTTTCTATGTCAGGAGAGAGGAGGGTTTCACGGCCGGCGCGCGCAGCGCCCGGCTTAAGTCGGCCAGACTCGCCAGATTGTGGACTGGCAGGAAGCGGTCGACACTCGGCAGCAAGGCGCGCACACCGGCCGCACGCGGCTCGAAGCCGTCGAAGCGCAGCAAGGGGTTGA